>Ga0181536_10002893_pt1 | contig 19033 bp, 17 predicted proteins | sample PEATcosm2014_Bin_41_FD_121105 | JGI IMG/M metagenome (GOLD analysis project Ga0181536, IMG submission 121105) | Peatland microbial communities from MTU Mesocosm Facility, Houghton, MI, USA - PEATcosm2014_Bin17_60_metaG | ecosystem: Environmental > Terrestrial > Soil > Wetlands > Peat | place...
ACCCAGCCGGAGCAGTCCTATTCCGAGCGGCAGCTTTACGAAGCCGCCCTCGACCGGCTGTCGCGCGAGATCGCGGCGGTGCAGCGCATCACCGAGACCGAAGCGATCAAGGAGATCGAAGGCGCGCTCGCCAAGGGCCCGCGGCGCGGGCCGAAGCCGGCCGACGAAGTCGACGCCGAACCGGCGGCCGAAGAAGAGGCGGCCTAAGGCTCGCGCAACGACGAATAACAAAAGCCCGGCAGCGATGCCGGGCTTTTTGTTAGTTCTTATTTGGCGGCCGCTGCGATTTGCCCGCTTTGTTCGGCACGTTACAATGCCGGGCAAGCACGCCAGCGACAATCAGGGAGCAAGCGATGACCGCCATTCGCGGCTATGTGGCGCCCACGACCGAGACGGGCGCGCTTGGCGTGCACTCGCTCGATCAGTTCGTGCTGGCGGTGCCCGACGCCAATGTCGCACAGGAATTCTACGGCAATTTCGGTCTCGACATCGCGCGCGACGGCAACACGCTGGCGATCAAGACCTTCGGACACGAGCACCGCTGGGGCTCGATCGTGGAAGGCAAGAGCAAGGCGCTGCATCATCTCTCGTTCGGCTGCTACGCCGAGGATCTGCCGCGGCTCAAAGCGCGCATCGAGGGTAACGGCGTCAAGCTGATCGATCCGCCGCCTGGCTTCGAGAGCAACGGGTTCTGGTTCCGCAATCATGAAAACCTTCTGATCGAAGTGAAGGTCGGGCCCAAGGTGTCGCCCGACCGGAAATCGGAAAGTCAATGGACGTCGGCGCCAGCCGGCACTGCCGGCGCCGCCATCCGGCAGAATTGGCCGCCGGTGCGGCCGCGCCGTCTGTCACATGTCTTGACATTCAGTCGCGACGTCGACGTCTCGATCCGATTTTATGAGCGTAATCTCGGCTTGCGGCTGTCCGATCGTTCCGCCGATCTGGTCGCGTTCATGCACGGCATTCACGGCAGCGATCATCACCTGCTGGCCATCGTGAAATCGAGCGCGCCCGGCTTCCACCATTGCAGCTGGGACGTGGCCAGCATCAACGATATCGGGCTCGGCGCCATGCGCATGCACGACAAAGGCTACGCCAAGGGCTGGGGCCTCGGCCGCCACGTGCTCGGCTCGAATTATTTCCACTACGTGCGCGATCCGTGGGGCAGCTTCGCGGAATATTCCTGCGATATCGACTACATCCCGAAAGAGGATCGTTGGCCTGCGGCAGACCACAAGCCGGAGGATTCGTTTTATCTCTGGGGCCCCGACGTGCCGCCCGAATTCACCATCAATTACGAGGCGGGCGAGGGCAGCTAGTCCACGACGATCTTCACCTTCGCGCCCGGCTTTACCTGCGCCTGCGGCCCGAGGCCGTTGAGCACGCGGAAGCGGTCGAGCGCGTGATCGGCGATCGCCATGCGGCGCGCCAGCGTCTCCACCGTGTCGTTCGCGCCCACGGTGACGATCTTCAGGCGCAGCGGGTGGACCTGCTCGCTTTCCTTCAAGCTAATGCGGCGAAACGTTGCGATCGACTCGCGGAACGAGCGGTCGACCTGTGCGGTCCTGTCTTTCGCGGCGAAAATGAACCGATAGACATCGCTGCCGAAACGCACGGCGAACAGGCGGAACGACCATTGGTCGCCGGTGGCGGTGGCGGTCGCGGCCGGGAAGCCGTTGACGGTGAATTCCTCGACGCTGGCCGGATCGACCTTCTCCATCCAGCCCGATTTCAGATAGTCGGGCAGCGACTGTTCGGCCGGTACGCTGACCACGTCGAGCCGCATCGCCTCGTCGCCGCCCTTCAGCCCGAGCACCGCCTGCGCGGTATTGTCGAGCGAAAATCCCGGCGGCGCCAAGAAGGTGAAGCCGAGCTTGGGATGCAGGAAGCGGCGGCCGCGCGCGAAGCCCTCGCTCGGATCCTCTCCATAGGCCAAGCCGTCGAGGTTGCCGAGATATTCGTCGCGGTCGCGGTCGCCGGCGCCCGGGCCGCTGAACTGCCGGGCATTGGCGAGCGCGTTCTTGATCCGATCGGGGGTCGACGGATGGGTGGCGAGGAAGTCGAGACCCCGCGCATCGGTGCTGCCGGCGGCCGGCTTGAGGTCGGCATTGCGCTGCATGTCGGCGAGGAAACGCGAGGCGCCGTACGGATCGAAGCCGGCGCGCGCCGAAATGCCGACGCCGATGCCGTCGGCCTCGAATTCCTGCGCGCGCGAGAAGCCCGCCAGGGTAAGCTTCGACTTGGCGAGCGCCATTGCGCCCATCTGCGGATCGCTGAGCACGTCGCTGACCACGTGACTGATGAGGGCAGCCTGCTTGGCCTGTTCCTCGCGGATCGCGGCATGGCGCGCGATCACGTGTCCCATTTCGTGCGCTAGCACCGAGGCGAGTTCGGCCTTGTCGTTGGCGAGCGCGATCAGTCCGCGCGTGACGTAGAGATGGCCGTTCGGCAGCGCGAAGGCGTTGATGGCGGGCGAGTTGAGGATCGTCACCTTGTATTTCAGGTCCGGCCGTTCGGACGCCGCCACCAGGCGATCCACGGTTTTCTCGATCGTCGTTTGCAGCTTGGCGTTCTCGTAGATGCCGCCATAGGACGCCAAGATGCGCAGGTGCTCGCGTTCCTCCGCTGCCGGCAACTCTGCCTGTGCGGCGGCTTGCGGAACCGGCAGCGTGACCTGCTTGTTGTCCGGTATGTTGGTGCAGCCCGCCAACAGCACGGCCAGCGCGGTCGCGATCCCGCGCAGCCGGTTTGCCGTTGTCAGTGATGCAGCCATGGCCGCTCTGCCTGAATTGTTCAGTCCAGCAATTCGATCTGCTCGGGTGCCTCGGCTGCGATGACCGGACCGCCACGCTGCTCGATCCATCCGCGCACCTGGATACGGCGGCCGGCAAGCGTGTTCGGCTCAATTCCGGCCGCGACAAGCGCCTTTTGCAAGCGCCGCAGAACGGTCACGGTGGAATCCCGTGTCCAGCGCCGCCCGAAATTCACATATATAGTGGCCCCGCTCTCGCGTACCGACAAGTCCTTGCCTTCCACCAACGCGAACCGGCCGCGCTCGGCCTGTAGCCGGGGAAGATTTTTGGCCGACAAAGGGGCGAAATTTGGATCGGCCCAAAGCCCGCGGTAAGCCGCCTGCACTGCACGTTCCGCGCCCAAAAGCGCGTCGGCGCAGGCCTTGTCGCCGACGCGCATCGCCACCCGCGCGTAGCCTTGCTCGAGCCTGGCCTGCTGCACGGCCTCATGAGCATCACCGAAAGCATCACCGACAAAAGCAAATGCGACCACGCGGCCGTAGCGGTCACGCTCGGGACCGAGCCGCTCGAGCCGAGCGGATGCCCGGCCACCAAGGCTTGCAACGCGGCGCGGCTATCATCGGTGACTTCGATGCCGGCGAGCCGCAACTCGCGGCCGTCGCTGAGCAGCAGGGTGCGGCCATCACGCACGGCCGCGACGTTCGCAGTGCCGATTGTCGTGAGCCGGCAGCGTTCCTGCGGTGCCGCATAGCACACAAGGAGCGTGGCAACGGCGGCCGCCGTGGCAGGCCAGAGAAAGAGAATATGACACGATCGGCGTTTCATGATGGCGGCCGGCTGCCGGAATTCGCTACAATGCCGGGCAAGCATAGCCGTCATTGTGACCACCGGGGGAGGGATCAATGCAGACGCGTCGCGCATCGCCAAATCGCCGAATGTTCCTGCGGTCCGCCGCCGCCGCGAGCCTGTTGGTCGTGACCGGCGCGCGCGGCCAAACGACTTGGCCCGACCGCGCGGTGAAGCTCGTCGTGCCTTATCCGGCCGGCGGCTCGACCGACGTGCTGGCGCGTATCCTCGCCGAGCGGCTCAACCAGATCTTCAATCAGCCCTTCGTGATCGAAAACCGCCCCGGCGCCGGCGGCAATATCGGCATCGCCACGGTGACAGGCAGCACGGCGGACGGCTACACCATTGGCGCCGCCACCATCGGCCACTTCGCGATCAACCAGTTCCTCTACAAAGATATGCCGTACGATCCGGAACGCGACATGATCCCGGCGTCGCTGACCTGGGAATTGCCTAACGTCTTCGTCGTCGCCAGCGATCACGTGCCGGCCAAGACGGTTGCCGAGTTTATCGCCTGGGCGAAGCAGAAGGGGCATGTCAGCTTCGGCAGTCCCGGCGTCGGCACCTCGCCGCATCTGTCGGGCGTGTTGTTTGCCAAACGCAGCGGTCTCGATGCAGTGCATGTGCCGTTCCGCGGCGCCGCGCAGACCATCCCCGCCATGTTGTCGGGCGCCGTCGATTTCGCGATCGACAATCTCGCCTCCTATATCTCGCTCATTCAATCCGGGAAGATGCGCGCGCTGGCGGTGACGTCGGCGAAACGCTGGCCGACGCTGCCGGACGTGCCGACCATGGGGGAGGCGGGCGTAAAGGATTTCGTCGTTACTTCGTGGGCCGCATTCGTGCTGCCGGCCGCCACCCCGCGCCCGATCGTCGACAAGCTGTCCGGTGCGATGAAGCAGATCGCCGCCGACGTGGCGGTCCAGAAGCGGTTCCTGGTGGCCGGTGCACGAATCCTGTCCAGCACGCCGGAGGAGGCCATCGCCTTCTCCGCCAAGGAACGGGCAATGTGGAAGGACGTGGTCGCGCTGTCGGGCCTAAAGCCTCAGTAGCCGGTGCGCGGCGCGCGGGCTTGTGCTAAATCGCGCCGAACGGTCCCGTAGCTCAGCAGGATAGAGCAGCGGTTTCCTAAACCGAAGGTCGGAGGTTCGACTCCTCTCGGGACCGCCATGATTTCAGACGAAGAATTCGAATTTGTAGCCCGAGCAAATCTCACTTTGTTCGCGAAATCGGCCTCTGGGGCTACACGGGGCTACAAGTGTGGACGCAGCGGTGCTGGATAGACCGTACCTTCGGTTCGAGACTCACTCCGCCCGCCGCTGTCCTGCCGACAATGTTTTCGGCCGCCGGAAAACCCGGGTGAAAGGCGCAGATTTTGAGCATCTCGCGTACGACCTTTGAACCTTAAAAGGCGGCGGGTACACCAATCTTGATCTGTCCCCGCAACGCTCCGGTACACCTCCCGAATTCTCCAAAAGCCGGAGCGTCAGGGCCGCGCCTTCACGACGCGGCCCCTTTTTATTGTTCGCCACCCACGTCGCACGCGACTCCGGTTAATAAATTGGATGTGGTTTCTAACTGCCACCCTGGGCAACACTGACAGGCCCGCGGCCGGGTCTCCCCTGGCGTGGTGGGCGCAAGGCCGGCGAGCTGGACGGCTTGATAGCGGCCTCGGGCAAGCCCGTACGCGCGCCCAAGGCCCGCCCGCGCGGCCTGACCCATCAACCCCGGCACGGGCGGCCCACGCGTCGCTCGTGCCCTTTCCCCGACGGGACACAGTCACAATGGGCAGACGATGAGGTCGGCCCCCGGGCAGCTCCGGGCGGGCTGCCGTCCTATCCGCGTCGCAGGTCCGGCACCTCATCCGCGTCGCGCGGTCGTGGGGCCGCCATGCCGCGCGCGCCGAGGCTACGCTGGCGATGACCATCGGCCTGGGGCTGCGGCGCGCGAAGGAGCCAGCGGGCTTCACGTGGGCTGACGTCTACGAGACCGATGGGCGCGTCCGAAAGGTCGTGCACCTGAAGGTGGAGTATACCAAGGGCGGCCAGACGCGCGACGTGTTCATGTCGTCGCCCGCGCTGCGGCGCATGCTGGAGCGGTACGGAGAGCGCGACTGGCTGGGCAGCGCACGGGCCTCCTCACGAGCCGTCGTTCCAACACGATCAGCGTTGGCGCAGCGGATACCTAGGGGAGCCAGCCGCGGATCAAGTTCGCTGTAGCCACGGATTGCAGCACTGCTCTCCGTTCCAGAACCACTTGCTGGTGTCTACTCTGATGTCGGACTTCCTCGGCTCGAGTTGGCCGAGAGTAATTGGCTCATTGTGGTCGCGAAAAGCGAAAGCTGCAAAGTCGGCCCAAAACGAATCGCCTGAAGCCGGCGCGGCGAGGCGATCGGCAGTAATATGAAACATAGACATCGTCCCCTCAATTGCTTGCATTCCGGCGAATGAAACTTATTATGCCGCGGGCGATACGCCTGTGACCGGGTTCACTAAAGCGAGAAAATATTTTCCTGGCAGCGAGAAGGGTCAGCACTGCTGCCATTCGATCGCGAGCCGTCAGGGCCTACGCGCGGCCAAATTGAAATAGTTTCGACACGAGCGGGCTGGCCATAAAGTTGACACAGCTGGCATTGCCAGCCCGGTTCCGACGCTCCTAATCGATCGATGCCTCGACTGCGGCCACCACACCGTGATCGACGTCGAGCGCTATCACCACAGCTCGGGACGATGTGGGAACCGGTCGCCCGAGATTAGATTTATGCTCTATTTTCTTGTTCATTTATCTCCCACCCCGATAATCGTACAAAGACGCGCCAGTGTCGTTGGATGTAGGGCGCCGTTTGCATCGGAGCACAACACTCGGGAGGCCGTCCATGCGGGACTGGCAGCTCATGTTGCTTCCTGTAGGATTTGCTGGTTATTTCTTGGTCTATCCTGATCAACTCAGTGCGCTCATCGCCTGGGCTGAAGGATTAATTCATTAGCCGGAAACCTAGCTAAATTTCTCTTTGCGACGAGCTCGTGCTTGGTCGCGGCGTGGGCCACGGCCCGCGGGAGCACATAGGCGCGGCTGACATCCTAGAGCCGCAGGCAGCCAGCGCGGCTCGTGTGGGTGAAGGCGACGAGTACGAAACGGCGTTCCGACATGCCAAAGCTCCGGAGAGTTGAGGGAGGCAGTATAATCATTGCGCCGGAGTGTATCGAGAGTAAGGATAGAGCGACAACGAGAACGCCAATGCATGATGGACTGACGACCAATGCCGCAGGGTGAGAGACCACGTTCCGAGCCGGAGATCATTCCGCCGGATCGCGCGGGACGGAGAACGGCAAAGGGCACACCGCAAACGCGCGTCTTCATCGACGCGCACGACACCGAGCGCGTCTACGTCGCGAAGCTCGGTCCGCTCGGAATCATTTTGGCGGTCTTGGCGACGGGCATCCTAGCGGCAGTGATGCTCATCCTGCTGTTTGCTACCTTTTTGATCTGGATGCCTTTAGTCGTCTTCTTCATCGTCGGCGCTATTATTTCCGGGCTTCTGCGGACGTACTTTCGGCGTGCGCCTTAATGACGTTCGCGCGCCCAATAACCGACCGTTACCTCGAGGACTACGCCGAGGGCGACGTGCATAGTTTCGGCACCATCACAGTCGACTTCCGGCGCTTGCGCCATAATACCGGGAATTTTCCGAAAAACAGGTTTCTCGCGCATTAGAGCCTCGAAATAGTGGCGACGGCACAGGGCGTTACACGCAAATTCCCTACTCAACGGAACAGGAAATTATTTCTACGGAACAGGGAATTTAACCTGCCAAAACCTGGCCGGATGGAGTTTTCGGCACACACAACGGCGATCGTGACAACTAGCGGCGCAAGCCAAGCGAGTCGGCTCTGGTAACGGTCGTGAGGGTTCGACAGCACTCCGCAGATCACAGCGTTGCTGATCAGCGCCACGAACAGCAATGCAGCAAGCGCCGCTATCCGCCGGTCTCGTCCAAAGAAGATGATCACAGGCAACATTGCGATTGCCAGCGCCTGCACCGGAATGTGGATGAGATTCGCCCAGCTGAAATTAAAGGGCGCCTGCGCCTGCCGGCTGGCGAGATAGCGATCCAACGCAGCGGGGGCAAACCGCTCGAAGGCCCATTGCGTATGCCAGCTCCAAGGCGTGAGCCCGTCGCCAGTCGCAATATCGGCGAACTGATTGATCGCGGCGATGAGCGCTGCCTTGAGATTCATAGCGGGATAAAGCGCGAGGCTCTCGATAACGATCCGCCTCGCTTCGGGCTCGAATTGTTCGAAGCCGCCGAGCTTGTAGATCGGACTTTCCTCGTCCCATAGCCAATCATCGGCATTGTCCGGCAGCTCCGCGCGATAAGTGCAGAGTCGAATCGTCGAATCGGGGCAGCGGTCTGCGAGATAGCGCTCGACGATGCCGTCCTGCACTAGCCGGCTGAACACGAAGTTGAAACCGCCCGGCGTGAAGGCAAATTTTTTGGTGATAATAAAATTCGACAGCGGTGCGAGCAGGACGCCAGTCGCAACTGCGAGCGCTGGCAGCGCAAGGGTGGGTTGCGGCAGGTTGATCCAAGTCACGAGCGCAAGCAGCATGGCTGAAAGCACCACGATACCAAGCGCGAGTGCAAGGATCGACATATGGCTCGCGATCGCGGCCGCGATCACGACGATGAGGATGATAGTTTCCCAACTTCGCAGGCCGCCCGCGTGAAATGTGAGCATCGCGAATGCGAGCACGAAAGCTGGCACCAGGATGTCCGGCATGAGCTGCGTCGCGTACCAGGATAGGCCGGTTAACGCGCAGAGCCCGAACACGATCGCGGTCGCAAGCCACGGTCGGCCGCCGAAACCGTGCAGCCGCAGCGTCAGTGCGACGAGCCAAGCGACAAGCACGGCTTGCACGACGATATTAGGCCAGAAATCGTGCTTGATGCCGAGCGCGAGGAAAGAACCGTAAAGTGCGGAGCGACCCATTACAAGCGTCGCCTCGAACGGCCGCGCGAGATAGCCGCCGGTGTCGTAGAACACGATCGGAAAGCCGTTCCACAGCGCTGGCCAGAGCAGCGCCGCGAGCATCAACGCGCCGGTGAGCATCCAGGCGAATCTCCCGTTCTTGCGCAAACGCAACGCGGCCTCGTGGATAGCTTCTTGGGTGCACCTCGCGCTATTCCAACGCATATGTTGGTCACTTTTATTAAGGAGTTTTACCTGGCTGGCGTGTCGGTGACGCTGCCCGCGCGGGGCGACGTGGTGATAGAATGAAGTTTGTTTGCTGCATGTCTCTCGTCTGGGTCAAACTGCGACATGTCTCTCGGAATACCTTGCTCACGATCAGAAGCGCCTCATCTCTCGCTTCTGGCAGAGCGCCGCCGGGCTATAATTTATCGTGGGCTCCCGCTATTGTCGGGAAGCGGCGCACCCATGCAAAAATCCGGGGAAGCAGACCGGTTGGCGGCGGCAGCAAGACGCTGTCACCTACCAAACGAGCCCCACCGGGCCGCCGCTCGAATACCAGCTTGCGATGGTGGAATGCCTCAAGTTCCGGTCTATGTGCGATGCTGACGATGGTGGTGTGAGGCAGGCGCTCGGCGACCAGCCTCATCAAATGTTCTTGGCTCGCCGGATCGAGCGCCGACGTCGCCTCGTCCATCACGACGATATCCGGTTGATGCAGCATCAAGCGCACGAAAGCGAGACGCTGACATTCGCCGCCGGACAAAGTGCGGTTCCAGGGAGCCTCTTCATCGAGGTGTTCGACCAGATAGCCGAGACCTGCCGTCTCCATCAACTCACGTACCGAGCCGTCAGGAGCGTCGGCCGGCGACAGTGGATAAGTAGCGGCGCGCCGCAGTGAGCCAAGTGGGATGTAGGGCCGCTGTGGCATCAAGACCATCTTGGCGCCGTGCGGAACGGCGATGTTGCCCTGCCCCCACGGCCACAGACCAGCAAGCGCGCGTGTGAGCGTGGTCTTTCCAGTTCCAGATTCTCCGATCAGGAGAATTCTTTCGCCGGGTTGGATGAATACGTCGGCGTCTTTCACAACGACGGTGCCGTCGTCGAGTTCCACCGAGAGATTTTGTATGCGAAGTGCCGGCCCTTCGTGCTCGATCCGCGTGATCGCGCGGGAAGCACCGGGCATGCCAGCTGCCTCAAGATGGTCTATAGAGGCCATCAGCGATCCGACGCGGCGCGCCGACGCAACCCAACCCGCCAGCCGTGGATAGTTGTCGAGCAGCCAATTGAACGCCGACTGGACCTGAACGAAAGCCGCCGTCGCTTGCATGACATCGCCAAGCGTCATGGTGCCTGCCACGTATTTCGGCGCACACAGGACGAGTGTAACCACCGGTGCGACCAGCAAATGGGTGTTGAAAACAAGCGCGTACCGCATATGCTGATGGCAGAGATTGCGCCATTGCAGGATGACCGCAGCGATGCCTTGCCGCAGTCCGGCGCGCTCTTCCTTCTCGCCGCCCAGCAGCGCGATACTTTCGCCGTTTTCCCGCACGCGGGTCAGAGCATAGCGGAATTCAGCCTCCGATTGATTGGTGCGCTCGGAGACGGCGACGAAGCGGCTCGCCATCAGGATGACCGCCGTGCTGGTGATGACCGCGTAAATGACCGCCGCAATCACCAGGTAGCCGGGGATGACGATGGGTTCCGTCGGCGTGCCAAGCGTCAGATCGCCACCGACGACCCAAAGCACGCCAACGAACGTCACCGCCGTGACCGCGGCGCTGAGGATGCCGACGACAAAGTCGACCGGCGCGTCGGTGGCGACACGCGCATCATCACCGATGCGGCCCTCGGGATTTTGATGGTCTCCCGTCACCAGATCGAGTTGGTAGTAGTGGCCGTTTGCCAACCATCTGCCGACCAAGTCATTAGTTAACCACTCGCGCCACTCGCGCTGAAGTGTCATGCGGCCGTACACGGCGACAATGGCCAACCCCACTATGGTAACCACAAGCGGCACGAAGATAAGAGCTTGCGTCGAAACCGCATCGCCGTCCTTTCTCTCAAGGGCGTTAAAAATGTCGCGGCTCCAGATATTCATTCGGAATTGGAAAGCGATCTGGATGAAAATGAGCGCGATAAGGCCGAGTGTGAGCACCCAGGCCATTCGGCGGGTGTCCCCAAACCAAAAACCGCTGGCACTCGCCCAAAAACGCCGGACGAGTGGTCGGCCAATCGGTATAACAGGCAGCGGCTGATACATTATCGGGACGTTCAGTTATTAGCACGGAACGCTAAATTAAGAATACAACACGCTGCATACGCCAATTTCATTGACCTAAATCATGAAAGCCCGTGGGTGTGAGCATATCTTTTCAAATATCGAGCTTCCCGAAAACCGTAGGCGCCGATTTGACGCGTAGAAGTCTATATCTTGATCGAGCTCCGCACGTGAACATTTTTCGTCTGTACGGCCGCGTTCTCGCTCTGCTCGGGTCCGAGAGCCGGCTGGCGTTGGCGCTGGCACTAGCGAATGTGGCGCTCGCCTCCGCGCAGTTTGCCGAGCCGGTGCTACTCGGCCGCATCATCGACACGCTGACCGGCGCGCAAAGCCGCGGCGAACCGCCGTCGTGGTCGCAACTTGGCGTGCTGCTCGCCGCCTGGGCCGGCTTTGGGCTGTTCACCATCGTCTGCGGCACACTGATTGCTCTTTACGCAGACCGGCTCGCGCATCGCCGCCGCCACGTCGTTCTGGCCGATTATTTCGAGCACGTGTTGCAGCTTCCGCTTACCTACCACGGCAACACCCATTCCGGCCGGCTGATGAAGGTGATGCTGCAGGGAACGGACGCATTGTGGGGACTGTGGGTCGGCTTCTTCCGCGATCACCTCTCGTCGTTCGTCTCGCTCCTCGTGCTGCTGCCGATCTCGCTTTTCATCAATTGGCGGCTCGCGTCGCTGTTGATCGCGCTATGCGTCATTTTCGCGGGACTCACTGCTTTGATCGTGCGTAGGACTCAGACCTTGCAAAGCTTGGTCGAGCGTCATTACTCCGAACTTGCGGAGCGCGCATCCGATACGCTGGGCAACATCGCACTGGTGCAGAGCTATTCCCGCCTCGAAGAGGAAGTCACGGAGTTGCGCCAAATCGTGACGCGACTGCTCGCGGCGCAAATGCCTGTTCTGTCGTGGTGGGCGCTGGCCATTGTGCTGACGCGGACATCGACCACATTGACTGTCCTGGCGATCATCATCGTCGGGACGCTGCTGAACATCAACGGCGAGGCGACCATTGGCGAGATGGTCACTTTCATGAATTTTGCCGGTCTTATTATTTCCCGGCTAGAGCAGTCCGTCAGCTTCGTCAACCGGGTGGTGTCCGAGGCGCCGCGGCTGCGCGAATTCTTTCAAGTGCGCGACACGGTTCCGGCGATTCGCGACCGCCCGGATGCGGTCGATCCCGGTCGCCTCACCGGGCTCGTCGAGTTCAAGGATGTTTCGTTCTCGTATGATGGCGAACGAATGGCAGCGGCGGATTTGAACTTCAAGGCACTACCGGGCGAGACGATTGCCCTCGTCGGCGCAACTGGCGCCGGCAAGTCGACGACAATCGCGCTTCTTCACCGCGCCTTCGATCCGCAGTCGGGCGTGATCGAAATCGACGGTATCGACATTCGCCACTTCAAGCTCTCCGCGCTGCGCCGAAACATAGGCGTGGTGTTCCAGGAAGCGCTGTTGTTTAATCGCTCGATCGCCGACAACCTGCGCGTCGGCAAGTCCGATGCGACCGAGGTGGAGATGCGCGAGGCAGCCAGGCGGGCGCAAGCCCTGGAGTTTATCGAGCGCAAGTTCGAGGGATTTGCCGGCCGGGTCGGAGAAAGGGGTCGTTCGCTCTCCGGTGGCGAGCGCCAGCGGCTGTCGATCGCGCGTGCGCTATTAAAAGACCCGCCGATCCTCATCCTCGACGAGGCGACGAGCGCGCTCGATGCCGACACGGAGGCCAAGGTCCTGCGGGCGCTCGACGAGGTGATAAAGAACCGGACGACCTTCGTCATCGCGCACCGGCTATCGACGGTTCGCAATGCGTCGCGCATCCTCGTTTTCGACGCAGGCAGAATTGTCGAGGCCGGCACATTCGACGAGCTCATGAAGACCGGTGGCCGCTTCGCCAGCCTTGCCCGAGCACAATTCATTGTCGCCGAGTCGGCCACCGTGCCGTGAATGCTCATTGAACGAATTTGACGGATACTTTTTTATATCGCATCCCGCGATTAACGCCAACGCTATCACTGACCTGCCGCCAACATTGATCTGGGTCAACGCCGGCAGCGGACACTGCAAACCCCGCGTTTACTTTGTCCCTTCCGAAAATCATATCCGCGCGTCGCGATGATGCAGCCACGGGCGCAGCGGCAATGGTTCGATACCGTTGGACGGGTCGACTTAGCGGCGCATACTGTGCAGCGATAAGTGCGTGCGCGATTTATAATAGGAAGCATACAACGTCAGAATTTGACGCAGAGCCGTCTCGCCGAAGATCAGTACTTGGCGCCACGCCTATGCACCTCCTCGGCCTGTTCGTTGACGCCGGCCATCGCCCGCGTGAGTTCGTCATATACGACATCATCAATCGTCACGACGCCGTAATTGGAGTTCTCTCCGTCGAAGCGACCTTCGGTGGGCTGATCGGCGTGCAAGAACCAATGATAACCGATGAGGGTGGGATGCTTCAGCCCGATGCTGACGTAACGGTCAAAGCTCCGGGCGCGCTGGGCTTGGCTGGCAACACGCGGGCCGGCCCCGATCGTGTTGGGCAATCCGGAATCATCGCCACGGAAGGAGAATTCACCGATCAGGCACGGCCTGCCGCTGCGTACATAGGCCTTAATCGAAGGAGTCGCATCATATTCATAGCAATTAAAACTGACGACATCGAGGTAACGGCCGGCGGCCTTAATAACGGATTGCTGCGGCACATAGGCAAATCGGCAGCCGAGCACGAGATGGTTCGGGTCGGCTTCCTTGATCGCGGCAACTGTAACCTGGAAGTAACGATCGGCCAACGCGCCTGCGAACGCGTCGCAATCTGCAAAGAAACGTGCGCGTCTCGCATCCGTGGTTAGCCGATCGACCTCGACGTCTTCCCCCTTAAGGCGCTGGCGGATGAATGGCGGTTTGGTTACGCGCATCATCGCTAGCTCACGCCAGGAATCGGCCGCAACTTGCCATATCGACTTGAATTCGCGGAAGTTTCCATAACGATTGCGGAGCATATTTATTGCAGCCTTTCGGCCCGGGCTCGCCACCTTTTCGTTGAGGAAGACCGTCAAGGGCTCGTCGCGTCCGCGCCAGTCCGGCGCCCACCGTAGTTCGTTATCAGTGAACCAGCCGATGAAGCCGGCATCGCTACGGTGCGGCCCGCAGATGTCGCTGGCTCTTTTCCGTGCGAAGATTTCGAAGTCGGGATGGAAGGCATCGCCCGAGGGCCAAGCCGCCTGTTGTTGCGAGCAAAACGATGCAGCGATGTCAACAATCCCGGTGACCGCAAGCGGGGCCGACCCCGCACTGGCGACCTTATAGTCCGACCAGGCGCCAAGCGAGTTGAAACCCCAAGTGCGCAGACGCTCCGCGGCGGCCGCGCGCCAAGCCTCCCGGCTACCGTACTTTTGCTGGCAGACTTCGCGATAGGGGAACCGATCGGTGTTCTGAATGCAATCATGGTCGAAGTTCACCGCATCGATGCCCTTCGACAGAAAGAGTCCGCCGTCCGGGTCGACGAACCACCAGACCCCCTCCATCTGCTCGACACGGAAGTAGCCGCTCGCCCGAACTCGTTCGGCGACGATGCCACCCCAGCGCGTTCTGGAGGCTTCAGTCATCGAACGACATGCGCCGCCTTGTCCCGATGGTTTGAGCTCTTCACCGCGATGTTGCCTGCAGTTGGTCACGCTATCGGTGCATAGCCTGGGGCCGCGTCAGCGACGACGCATGCATTCACGGAACCACCATGACGCAGCAGAGACAGAAGCTCGTGAGCTTTTGCGCCACGCTGCCAAGGGGCAGGGCGGCGAGGTGCCCGCTTCCGCGCCGTCCGACAACCAGCAGATCAATCTGCTCGCGTTTCACAATGTCGATGATCGTTTCCGCGGCATCGCCTTCGTACGCATGAATTTGAATATCGGATAAGCCGAGCCGGGTTGTCCGTTCCTTGGCTTCTGTCAGAATCTGCTTGGTGAAACGCTCGAGCAGATTTTCCGACATTCCGAGCTGGCGAATCTCTTTCATGTGGTCGCTCAGAAGCTTGACATCCCGAATCGTCACGATCCAGAGAATGCCATTCAACGCCTTTGCGAGCCCTGCCGCGACATCGACGGCGCGGTTGGCACTTTCGGACCCGTCGGTGACAACCATGATACGCTGCATGTGGACCCGCCGAATAGATTAGGTCACTTACCGAAAACCAAAGCATTTAATTTCTTTTTCGCAGCCTCGGTCGGTAACAGTCATTGACGTGCATCAATAAGGAGCGCGTAACATTGATTCAAAAATGCCGAGGGAAAATGATTGTTGAGGTGGATACGCGCCTAACAGGACCGTTAGCCCAATCGTCAGATAATCGTTCCGAAAACCTTCCCGATACCGGCGGTGAGCGCCATCGCCAAGGCGCCCCAGAACGTCACCCGGACCGTGGCGCGTAGAACGTTTGCGCCGCCTGCGCGTGCCCCGATCGCACCCAGAAGTGCGAGGAAAGCCAAAGACGCAGCGGACACGGTGAGCGCCATGGCACTTGCAGGCGATAGCACCACCATGAGCAATGGCATGGCCGCCCCTACAGAGAATGATGCCGCCGAGGTCAGCGCGGCCTGCACAGGACGCGCGGTAGTGATTTCCGAAATCCCAAGCTCGTCGCGCGCATGGGCGCTTAACGCATCTTTCGCCATTAGCTGCTGGGCAACCTGCCGCGCAAGCGCCTGATCGACACCCCGCTTGACGTAGATTTCAGCGAGCTCATCAAGCTGAAATGCAGGATTCTGGCTCAACTCCTTGCGCTCGCGCGCAAGATCCGCTCGTTCAGTGTCGGATTGCGAGCTGACTGACACATACTCGCCGGCGGCCATTGACATGGCGCCAGCCACCAGTCCCGCGACACCGGCGATCAATACAGTATTCTGCGTCGCAGCCGCGGCAGCAACGCCGACGATCAAGTTGCGGTCGAGACGATGCCGTCGTTGGCCCCGAGCACGGCGGCGCGCAGCCATCCGATGAGGGTAACGAGGTGGTTCTCCGGATGCAGGCGAAGGCGGTTCGTCCGACGTCCGCCTGTCAGATCAGAGCCGTCCCATCAGAAGCAGTACAACGAGGACGATCAGGATGATGCCGATAACACCGACACCACCGTGGCCGTAACCGTAGCCGTAGCCGCCGAAGCGACCACTAAAGCCACCAACTAGGAAAATGACTAGGATGATGACGAGAATGAGTCCCAACGACATGGTCTTATCTCCATTGGTAGGACTTAACTGAACATGGGGCCTTTTCGTAACTCGAACCAGAAAGCCGTCGATCGGGTTTTCCAAAGTGCCGCCCTGTTAAGGGCGCATCCGGGAAATGCCGCACTACTTCTTCTCGATGGAAATGCCGGTTTTGCCGACGTTGATCTCGATTCCGGTGGTCTTCTGCCTCTCCTGGTAGAGCTGATAGCCGATCACCACAGTGACGATGGCGAGAACGCCGATCACAAGGTAGAGAACGTTACGATTCATGATCGACCTCGCGTCCGGCGAGTATTATAGCCATTATGGCAACCGCAAATAGTTTATGCATATTCGTTCTTTTTCGCCGTTAAAGGGAATCTTCAGCCACAATCCGCCCCACATGCGTTGAGCTAGATCAAGCAGCATATCCTACGTCCGCGGCTTTGATTAAGAAGACTTTTTCTGATGGCTTGAGATGTATTCTGCTCTAGACAACACGGGGGCTCATGTTATCCGCGCGCTCGACGTGGCCATCAATATAAAGAAACCTTCAGATAATGTTTCGCTTCAACCGTGTTAGGATGAACATGCGCTTTCTCCTTCGGTTTTTTTGGCACTATCAGGTTCGGGTGTGTAATCTCAACAGTCGCCGGCTCGCGAGTCACAATCATATCAGGAACCAAGTCGGTCTAATACGACGTGCTCAATTCCTCTCGAATTGACCGCGGCGGTACGGCATTGAGCTCAACTCAGGGGATCATCCATGCCGGCAGGTGAGGCCGCTAGCAATTCGGCGGGAGCTGATAAGAAGCTCGCGGCGCCGTACCCGCCGATTGCTGCGTTGCGGCGCGATTTCATTTGGGGCGTATCGACCTCGAGTTTCCAGATCGAAGGCGCGACAAACGAAGACGGCCGCGGGCCCAGTGTCTGGGATACCTACGGCCATCAGGGTCAGACCACCAGCAAGGACACTGGCGACGCCGCCTGCGACCACTACCACCGCTATCTGGAGGACATCGCTTTGATGCAGCGGCTCGGCATTCAGGCCTACCGCTTTTCCGTTGCCTGGCCGCGCGTACTGCCGCAGGGACGCGGGGCGCCGAACGAGCGCGGGCTGGCGTTCTACGACCGCTTGATCGACGCGATTCTCGTCGCCGGCATAGAGCCGTGGCTGTGCCTCTATCACTGGGACTTGCCGCAGGCGCTCGACGACCTCGGCGGCTGGACCGGGCGCGACAGCGCGGCATGGTTCGCCGACTATGCCGCTCTGGTCGCGAGCCGCTACGGCGACCGCGTCAAGCGCTTCGCCACGTTCAACGAACCGTCGATTTTCACGCTTTTCGGCTACGGCTTTGGCGGCGGCATGCGCGATACTGCCGGCGTCGAGTCACTGCATCGAGTTATCCATCACGTAAACCTTGCTCATGGGGCGGCGGTCGATGTCTTGCGCGAACGAGTGCTGGGCTGTTCGATCGGCGCCATCCACAACAATCAGCCCTGCCTGCCGTCCTCGCCGGCTGATGCGCAGGCGGCCGCCCGCTGCGATGCTTATTGGAATCGGGCCTTTCCCGATCCGCAATGCCGTGGCGTCTATCCGGATGTCATGCGTGCGGCGATCGAGCCGTACGTGCAGCCCGGCGATCTTGCGCGCATCCGGCGCCCGATCGACTGGTTCGGCCTCAATCATTATTGCCCGGTGTTCCTGAAGGCCGATGCCAATGCGCGGCTCGGCTTCAGTTTCGGCGACCGGCCGCCCGAGATTCCGGTCACTCCGATCGGCTGGCCGATCATGCCGGACGCTTTTCGCGACACCATATTGGAGGTGGCCAAGAATTACGGCCTGCCAATTTATGTCACGGAAAACGGCCTAGGCGGTTTCGACAAGCCCGACGAAAGCGGCGCGATCGTTGACGATAATCGCATTGCTTATTTGCGCGCCTATATCGGCGCCATGAATGAGGCGACCGCCGCCGGCGCCGACGTTCGCGGCTATTTCGTCTGGTCGCTGCTCGATAATTTCGAATGGGACTCCGGCTACAAGATGCGGTTCGGGATCACTTATATCGATTATCCGACCCAAAGACGCATCCCGAAAGCGTCGTTTCATTGGTATCGCGATCTGATCAAGGCGGCGCGCGGGCAATCCGGCTATGGCTGATGCGTCCGAACACGACGGCGCTGGCGGCGTCGTGCTGGCGGACGTCGGCGGCACTAATGTGCGGTTTGCCTTGCTGGCGGGCGGCACGCTGGGCGAGATCGCGCATATCGAGGTTCGCGACCATAAAGACTTCGCCGACGCGCTTGCCGCCTTCATGGCGCGGCAAACGGCGCGCGCCGCGATCCGCAGCGCGATCCTTGCGGTGGCGGGTGTCGTCGAAGGGGAGCGCTGCGGGCTCACCAACAATCCGTGGGTGGTCGATACGGCCGATCTGCGTACGCACTTCGGATTCGCCGGCATCCAACTTGTCAACGATTTCGAAGCCATCGCCTGGTCGCTGCCGCATCTTGCCGCCGGCGATGTTCGCACGATCGGGGGCGGCAGACCGGTAGCGCAGGCGCCTATGGTGGTGCTCGGGCCCGGCACCGGGCTCGGCGTCGCGGCCTATGTGCCGCATGCGCAGGGCGGGTTGGTCCTGCGCAGCCAAGGCGGTCATGGCACCGTGCCGAGCGGTTCGTTGCGCGAGGACGTCCTGATCGAGAATTTGCGACGGCGCTACGGTCACGTTTCCGCCGAGCGCGTGCTGTCGGGGCAAGGGCTGGAAAATCTCTACCGCGCCATCGCGTCGACCGATGCGCTGACGGTGCCCGAACGCACCGCGGCGGAGATCACGCAGGCCGCGCTGGACGGACATTGCGCGGCGAGTTGCGCCGCGCTCGACACCTTCTGTGCGATGCTCGGCGACGTCGCCAGCAATTTCGCACTCAGTTTCGGCGCGCAAGGCGGGGTGTTCATGGCCGGCGGGATCGTGCCTCGCCTGCGCGATTA
>Ga0181536_10002896_pt1 | contig 19029 bp, 21 predicted proteins | sample PEATcosm2014_Bin_41_FD_121105 | JGI IMG/M metagenome (GOLD analysis project Ga0181536, IMG submission 121105) | Peatland microbial communities from MTU Mesocosm Facility, Houghton, MI, USA - PEATcosm2014_Bin17_60_metaG | ecosystem: Environmental > Terrestrial > Soil > Wetlands > Peat | place...
GGCGGCAACCGGCGCGAGCGCACCCGCTTCGGCGTGGAGATCGTCAAGACGCTGCGCCGGCAAGTGGGCGACGACGTGCCGATCTCGTGGCGCTTCACGCAGTGGAAACATCAAGACCGCGATGCCAAGCTCGCGCACACGCCGGAAGAACTGGAAGAGATGCTCGGGCCGCTTGCGGACGCCGGGGTCGACATCTTCGATGCCGCACAGTTCAAATTCGATACGCCGGAGTTCGCCGGTTCGCCGCTCAATCTCGCCGGTTGGGCGAAGAAGATCACCGGCAAGCTCACGATGACGGTCGGCGGCGTCGGCTTGCGCAACGCGCACTTCGACCCCGAAGCGCCGCAACCGCAGGCGTCGACCGACAACACCGATGCGCTGTTGACCCGCTTCGAACGCGGTGAATTCGATTTCATCGCGCTCGGCCGCGCGCTGCTCAACGACGCGCAGTTCGTACACAAGATCCATACCGGCGCAGCGTTGAAGGAGTGGGATCCCGCCGCTACCCGCTCGATGAACTGAGATGCTGACCGTGGACGACGTCGTGGGCGCGGTCGGCATCGTTCCGACACCCGCGACGCCCGATGCCGGCCGGTGGGACGCCGTCGACACGATCGCCGTCGACGAAACCGCGAAGATGGTGAAACTCATCGTCGACGCGGGCATCGAGATGCTGATCACCGGCGCGCAGTTCGGGGAGGTCGCGACGATCACCGAACGTGAGCTGTACACGTTTGCCGACTGCGTCGTCCGCACCGCGGCGCCGCATCCGGTGTTTATCGGCGTCACGACGCTCAACACGCGCGAGGCGATCGCTCGCGCTCGCGAAGTGACGAAGCTGGGTGCGGCGGGCATCTTCGCCGGGCGGCCGTTCTGGACGCACCTCGATGACGGGCAGATCGTACAGTACTATCGCGACCTCACCGAGGCGCTGCCCGGCGCGCCGATCATCGTGTACGACAACGCGCACGCGTTCGGCGGGAAGATCTCGCTCGACGTGTGGCACGAGCTGGCGAAGCTGCCCCAAATCGTTGCCGTGCGTCAAGGCGGCGGCCCGGACACGCTGGCGTGCATCGAAGCTTGCGGCGACCGCATCCGCTTCATGCCCAATGACAAAGCCTGGCTGCCGGCGGCACGGAAGTATCCCGATCGCGCGTTGGCCTGCTGGTCGGGCAACGTCGGGTGCGGGCCGAATCCGATCGTCGCGCTGAGCCGCGCGATGCGCGCCCGCGACTGGGCGGCGGCCGAAGCGGTGCACGCCGATCTCGAGTGGGCGGCGGAGACGATGTATCCGTCGGGCAAGAACGACGACCTGTTCGCCGACTACAGCATTCAGCTCACCCACGAACGCATTCGCGCGGCCGGATACGTCGAGCCCGGACCGTGCCGCAAACCGTACACGGACGTCCCTGAAGAATACAAAGCCGGATCGCAGGAGGTTGGCCGTCGCTATCGCCGGCTCAACGAAAAATATGGATAAACCCGTCATCGGATTCTACGGTACCGGCATCATGGGTAATCCCATGGTGAAGAACTTGCTCAAGGCCGGCTACACGGTCAACGTGTGGAACCGCACCGCGTCGAAACTCGCCGAGTTGATCGCGCTCGGCGCGAAAGCACCGGGCACCGCGCGCGACGTCGCCGCGCAGAGTGACATCTGCATCGCGATCTTCATGGGCCCCGAGCCGCTCGATGCGGTGATGGAGGGACCCGACGGCATCCTCGCCGGCCTCAAGCCCGGCAGCATCTTCATCGACATGGGCACGCACCCGCCGCGCAATGCCGTACGGCTGGCCGGCATTTTCGAGCAACACGGCGTCGATTCGCTCGACGCACCGGTGCGCGGCGGTGTGTGGGCCGCCGACGACGCGACGCTGCTCATCATGTGCGGCGGGAAGAAGGCAGCGTACGATCGCGCCCTGCCGGTGTTCCAAGCGATGGGCAACACGGTCGTGCACACCGGCCCGGCCGGTTCGGGGCAGATCGCCAAGGCCTGCCATCAGCTCGTCGTTGTCGTGACGATCGAGGCCGTGGCCGAAGCGCTGGCGCTGGCCGAGTCGTGGGGTGCCGATCAAGAACGCATTCGCGAGGTGATGATGGCCGGGCACTCGGCGAGCCCCGTGCTCGAACGGCAAGGCCGGCAAATGATCGACCGTGCGTTCTCGACCGGGCGGCCGATCCAGGACTACCTCAAGGACAGCCAGAGCATCACCGATGCACTGCGAGGGACGCAACTGCGGCTGCCGCTGGCCGAGACGGTGCTGCAACGCGTGCACGACCTCGTTGACGCGGGAAAGGGCGAGATGAACGAGGCGTCGCTCTACCTCTTGCTCGGCGCCGATTCCGGGATGAGGAGCGTGTAGAGCGCCATCTCGTCCCAGTCGCTGCCGCCGTTCTGCATGATCGCGTACATGCGATCGAGCGCGTCGCGCGCGAACGGCGTCTCCAGTCCCGTGCCCTCGATCGTGCCCGCGAGATTCGTGCGGTCTTTCTCGTACATCCACAAGGGCCGCCCGGGCGTGAAGTCGCCGCTGATGATCTTCCGCCCGTTGTTCTTCAGCAGTGGGCTCGCGGAAAGACCCGCGCTCAGCACATCGTAGAGCGCCGCCTGATCCGCACCGAATCGTTTTGCGATCGCGAACGCTTCAGCGATGCCTTGCAGCGTCACCGCGCAAATCATTTGATGGGCGAGCTTCGTCAGCTGGCCGCTGCCGGCTGCGCCGACGTATACGACGAGCTTCCCGACGCTTTGCAGCACCGGCAGCGCACGCTCGTAGGCGGCGCGTTCGCCGCCCACCGCAACGGTGAGCGCCCCCTCTTCGGCCGCCTTTACGCCGCCCTGCACGGGCGTGTCGAGTGCCGGAACGCCTTTTGCCGCGAAGCGCCCGGCGAGCCACTGCGCGTGGCGCGGCGGACCGGTCGCCATATCGATGAAGATGCTCCCCGAATGCACGCCGGCCAGAATGCCGTCCGGTCCGTCGAGCAACCCGTCGAGGTGCTCCGGAGCCATCAGCATCGCGATGACGACGTCGGTCGACGCGGCGAGCTCGCGGGGCGTCGCGGCCGCCGCCGCGCCGGCTGCAACCAAGTCGGCGTAGCGCGCGGGGGTGCGGTTCCAGACGGTGACCGGCCAACCGTTACGCAGTAAGTTGCGCACGATCGGCTGACCGATGTTGCCGGTGCCGATGAAGCCGATCTTCAACGATTTGGCGTTGTCACTCATAGGGCGCCTTCAGATAGAAGTCTAACTACTATCGCCATCACTCACGACGCAAGGCCAGCCGGCTCCTCTCGGAGGTAAGAGATCGCATGCCATTTTCCCGTTGGATCAAGGCCCTTGTTGCGAGCGCCGCCGTCGTTGCACTGTGCGTGCCGAACGCCGCGATCGGTGCCGAGCCGGTCGAGATTCCGACCATCCTCTCACTGACGGGAACCGGTGCGTTCGTCGGAACCGGGCAACAGCAATCGATCCAGCTCCTCGAGGCGGCGGTCAACAAGAACGGCGGGATCAACGGCCGGCCGGTGCACTTCGCCATCAAGGACGATCAGTCGAACCCGCAGGTGGCGATTCAACTCGCGCAAGCGGTGCTCGCGCAGAAATCCAACGTGCTGCTCGGGCCGAGCATCACCGGCAGTTGCAACGCCGTGATTCCGCTGGTGTCGGCAAACGGCCCGGTGACCTATTGCCTCACGGCGGGCGCGGCGCCGGCGCCGGGCGGCTACGTGTTTGCAACGCTGACGCCCACTCCCGATCTGCTGGCGGTGGCGATGCGCTATTTCCACGACCGCGGCTGGAAGAAGATCGCCTACATCGTGCCGTCCGACGCCGGCGGCCAGGATGCGGAGAAAGGGATCAACGCGGCGAGCGACCTGCCGGAAAACAAAGGCATCGAGATCGTCGATCGCGAGCGGATCGGTCCGACGGACATCTCGGCCTCGGCGCAGATCGCGAAGATGCGCGCTGCCGCTCCCGACGCGGTGATCGCCTGGGCGACCGGCACGGTCGGCGGCACGATTCTGCACGGTTTCCACGACGCCGGCTGGGACGTGCCGGTGGTGCTCTCGCCCGGTAACATGACGTCGACGTTCGGCAAACAATTCGGCGCGTTTCTCACCGATCAGATGTTCATGCCGGCGATGAGCTACTTCGGCGGTCCCAGCGCCGTGGATGCGAAGACGCGCGCCGCGATCGCGCAAATCACCGCCGCCTACAAGGCGGCGAACCTCGTGCCCGACCAGATCGCGCTCAGCGCCTGGGATCCCGCATCGTTGCTGGTCGAGGTGTTGCGCCGTGCCGGCCCCGATGCTTCACCGGCCAAGCTGCGCGACGCGTTGGCGAATCTGCGCGACTACGGCGGCGCGAACGGGCTCTACGATTTCGTCAAATATCCCCAGCGCGGCTTGGGTGCGCCGGCGGTGCTCGTGATCCGCTACGAACCCGGCAAAGACGACTACCTCCCGGTCAGCCGTTTGGGCGGTGCACCGCTTGTCCGCTGATGTAAGCGCGCTTTTCACGCCGTTCAGCGTGCGTGACCTGACGATCCCCAACCGCTTCACCATGTCGCCGATGAACCGCAACGCCTCGCCGAACGGCGTGCCGGGAGACGACATGGCGCAGTTCTACCTGCGCCGCGTGGAAGGCGAATTCGGACTCATCTTTACCGGCGGAATCGCCATCGATCACCCGGCGGCGAGCGGCGTGTACGTCGACCGGCCGTGCCAGGTTCCGCTGCTGCACACGCCGGAGTCGAAGGCCGGCTGGAAGCATGTCGTCGACGCGGTGCACGGCGGCGGCGGAAAGATCATCGCGCAGCTGTGGCATTTGGGCGTCATGCGATTGCCCGGTACGGGATACTATCCGGATGCGCCGTCGTCGCGGCCCTCGGGCATCTACGGTCCGACGACCCAGCCCTCGTTCGTCGATCCCGAAATGGCGGCACGCTTGAACGTGCCGGGCCCCGAGCTGACCGATGCCGAGATTCTCGAACTCATCGACGCGTACGCACGCAGCGCCGGTCACGCGATCGAGGTGGGTTTCGACGGTGTCGAGGTTCACGGCGCGCAAGGCTATTTGCCCGACGCCTTCATGTGGGATGCAACGAACGTGCGCACCGATCGCTGGGGCGGCAATCGCGCCGAGCGTACGCGGTTTGCGGCCGAGGTCGTGCGCGCGATTCGGCGCACGATCGGCGACAAACCGCTCTTCTTCCGCTTCTCGCAGTGGAAGCACCAGGACGTCGATGCGATGATCGCGCCGACGCCGGCCGATCTCGAGGAGATCCTCACGCCGCTCGTCGCAGCGGGCGTCGACGTGTTCGACGCCGGGCATTTCTATATCGATCGGCCGATGTACGCCGGGTCGCCGCTCAACCTCGCGGGCTGGGCGAAGAAGCTCACCGGTCTGCCGGCGATGGCCGTCGGTGCGGTCGGCCTCAGCGCCGGACAACACGATCCCGAGAAGCACGGTCCGCCGGAGGCGATCAACAACCTTGCGCCGGTCATCGCGAGCGTCGCGCGCGGCGAGTACGATTTGGTCGGCGTCGCACGTACGTCGCTCAACGACCCGGCGTTTCCGCACAAGATCCGTTCGGGCGAGCCGCTCGTGCCGTGGAACGGCGCGCGCCCGACGCACGGCGTCGGGAGCTAGTTCACCCGGCCAGTTTCCGGCCGATCTTCCAGGCCGCGTAGGCGGCGGGCGCATCTTCCATGATGCCGCGATGCTTGGGCCACCAGCCCAGCATGCGGTTGGCCTTTTCGGACGTGATCAGCTCGTTCTGATCGAACCACGTGCTCGTGTTGTTGCCCTCCAGCGGGCCCTCGAACGTGATCGGTCCGGCGTAGCCGGCGACGCGCACGCAACGCGTCATCACGTCGACGCACTGCGGGTGCAGCGAGTCGGCGAGGTTGAAGAGCTCGCCGTCGATGCCGTGATCGGCTTGCGCGGCGAGCACGTACGCTTCGGCGAGATCCGCGATGTGAATCCACGACCAGGCCTTCTCTTTGTCGCCGCGGTACACGCCCTCGCCGCGTTCGCCCATTTCGAACCAGTCGGTAGCCTGACTGTTGAAACCGTCGTTCCCGTACATGAAACCGGGACGTACGACGACGACGCCGGTCTGCTCGCCGTTGAGCGCGAGAGCCGCGCGTTCCATCTCGCGGCGGAAGGCCAGAAAGTGCTGCGGATTGGGTTCGGTCATCTCGTCCATGATGCGTACGCCGGCTTTGCCGAAAATCGAGCAGCCGGTCGTGTAAATGAAGCGGCGGCGCGTTCCGGCGTGGTGCGTGAGACCGGCGATCGCGCCGAAGAGTGCCTGATCGGTCTCCTTCGGGCGCCGCTTGTCGAGCAACGCGTGGATGACCACGTGACTTGCTTCGAGGTGCTCGCGGTAGGTGTCGGGTTGCGAGACGTCACCGACCACCAGGTTCACTTCATGTAGGCGCAGGATGTTCAGACGCGGCTGTTCGGGATTGCGCACGAGCCCCGTGACGTGGTGGCCCGCGCCGGCGAGACGGATGGCGGCATAGTAACCGGCGAAACCACTTGCACCCGTAATAAAGATCCGCATATCATTAGAACTCTATCATTGCGGTTCGGCCGTGTCCAGATGGTCGACGATCGAGGAGCAGGAATGGACGAAGTTGAGATCATCGCGGAGCGCTTCGCCGACCGCCCGAAAACGGACCCGAACCAGCGCATCTTCACCATTGCGGACAGCATCAAGGTCGGCGAGAAGTATCAGCGTGCCGGACGCATGTACGTGGGCGATGAGTTCCGGGCAACGGTCATCACGCTTTCGCCGGGCCAGGCGCAAACGGTGCACCTGCACCCGGACACGTCGCACGCATGGTTTATCGTGTCGGGCAGCGGCCTCGTCACGATGGAGAACGGCCGCAAGGAGCGGATCGAAGCCGGTCAGTTCGCCGTGCACCCGCGCAATTCGGTGCACGGCATCACCAACGACCGGGACGATAACCTCACCTACATCGCGCTGTCGATCGGCGCGTAACGGCTAAACCGGCCGGAGCAGTTCCCTGGCGTCGAAGGTCGCGGGGATCTGTTTGTATTTCACCATCAGGTCGATCACGGGCTGCAGCGCGTTCGGGTCGAACGCGGTTGCGGAGAAGCCGTGCCGCATGTCGGTTGCGGTCTTCAGGTCGAGCCGCATCAGCGGCGCCACCAGCGGCAGCGTTTCGGCGACGTGCGTATTGGCGTAGTTGTTTCCCGCTTCGAGAATTTTGCCGAAGCGGATGACCGCTTCTTTGTTCTTGCTCGCGAAATCGCGTGTGGAGAACGACACGACCTCGAGAATCGGACGCGAGTAACCGGACAGCTCGTCGACGAAATAGCGGATCTTGCCGGCTTTGATGCCTGCCGACATCGCCGGTTCGCCCATCAGCCCGGCATCGATGCGGCCCGATTCGAGCGCCGGTGCGACCGCCGCGAACGGCAGCTCGACCCACTTCAGCGTATTCGCGTTGCCGCCCGCATTGTCGACGAGCGAACGCAGCCCGAGCGACGCGATCGAACCGACGCCGGTCGAACTGACGATCTTGCCCTGGAGGTCGGAGACGGTCTTCAGCGGAGAATCGGCGGCGACGCAGATGCCGGCGGTGAGTTCTTGCGGCCGGTGAAACAGGCCCGGCGCGACGAGATAGAACGGCAGCCCGTGCGAGTACGCGGCGATCACCGACGTGACGCTGGCTTTGCCCACGTCGGCGGCGCCGCCGACGATGCTCTCGGCCACGTCGACGCCGCTCACCGACGGGACGAGCTGCACGTCGAGTCCGGCCTGCTTGAACATGCCGCTGCTTTGCGCGTAGAGGTAGCCCCGCAGATCGTCGGCGATGCTCGTCACGAAACGGATCGTCAACGGCTCGGCGGCGCGTAGGACGTGCGGAAACGCCGCCGTTGTGACGGCCGCGGCGGTCCCGGCCAGAAAAGCTCGGCGCGAAGGCGTTGCGGGTGCTACTTCGGGCGCCAGTTGTGTGCGAGTTTGTCCCACGGGGCAAGCCGTTCGCCTTTCGCGCGCGGCGGAATCTTGTCGGCCGGAAACGGCTGCCAGGTGACGACTTCCAGATTATTGCCGTCGATGTCGCGGAAGTACACCGATACGGCGCTGGCCTCACCGTGCGTGCGCGGACCCGCGTACGGGATGCCTTCGCGCTCGAGGTGTGCGGCGAATGCGAGCACCCCTTCGGGCGTCGTCTCGAAGGCCCAATGCGGATTCATGTTCTCGCTCTTGGGATTGGTGACGTCGGGATAACTGCGCCGGTCTTCTTGCTCGACGAGCTCGACCATCACCGGGCCGACGTGATAGAAGATGTGGCGGTTCTTGTTGCGGGCCCGCTCCTCGTCCGAAAAGCCGGCGCGATAGAACTCTTCGCCGCCCAGAATCTGCTCGAAGAACTTCCCCGACAGTTCCGGATCGCGCGCCGGCAGACCGAAATGGTCGCAGCTGGTCAGCCCGAAGCGGTTGGTCCGCGGCTGGTGGCGCTCGTTGTGGCCGTAGCTCGGCCGGGCTAGCGTTTCCATAGTGGTCGGCTTGGCGCCGCGCGGGCTGCGCTCCTGGCCCGCGCCGCGGATCTCAGCCTAGGACGGCTTCTTTTTGTCCATCTCCGCGAAGAAGTCGGTGATGACGATGTCGGCCTCGCGAGCGAGCGGGTGGCCGCAATACTGGGTCATCTGGAAGACGATCTCTTTGATCTCGACGCGCGTGAGGCCGGCGTAGAGCGCCACTTGCAGGTGCGAACGCAGCGCCGCCGGCGCGTTCTGCGCGATGTCGTTGGTCAGCAGAACGATGGCCCGGTCGCGCAGCGAGAGCTGCGGGCGCTGGAACATGAAGCCGAACAGGATCGCGGTCGAAAAGTCGTTGCGGTCCGGGTCGCCGGCCGCGACCGCCTCGGCGTGCCGCTTGCGGGCGGTGGCGACCCACTCGTCGCCCATGATCTTGCCCATGAACGCAACGCCGCGCTCGTAGAGCTCCTCGCTTAGCATCATCCAAACTCCTCAGGTGGTGGGCGCGAACAGGTCTTCGATGGCCGGTTTGCGCGCGATCATGTGTTGCTCGTGGAGGTAGTCGACGAGCGCTTCGAGCGTGGCGCGGTTGGGTTCCACGCCGTACGGCCACGGATCGCCGCCGAAGACGCGCTCGATCTCCTCGGCGTCGTCGATCAGCCAGGGCAGCATGTAGGACAACGTTTGGTTGCGCATCAGCCGCCAGCGCGCGATCTTCTTGGCGGCTTCGAAGGCCGCGTACACGCGCGGGCCGAGCGAAGGATCGCGATCGTACACCGAGCGCTGGATCACCAGCGTGTGCATGATCGGGAAGATGTGCGTGCGCCGGAAGTAGTCTTGTTCGACCAGCCGGAAATTGGGAAAGAGCCGCACGACGTCGGGGTTGCTCTGCATCGAGCGCGGCAGGCTCGTGCCGATGATCGCATCGAGCTCGCCGGCGTCGATCAAGTCGCTCAGCGAACGGCCGCTCCGGTTGATCTCGATGTCGACGGGGGCCAACAGCGGCATCGCGGTCGGATCGCCGTGGCTGGTCGCCTCGTTGGTCGCGCCTTGCACCCAATGCACGCCGGAGAGGTCGACGCCGTAATCATGTTCCAGCAAACCGCGCTGGAACACCGCCGCCGTCATCGTGTAGAGCGGCACGCCGATGCGTTTTCCGGCGAGATCGGCCGGTTTGCGCACGGTCCTGCGGTTCACCGTGATCATGCTGTGCCGGAAGACGCGCGACAGGAATACCGGTAACGCGACGAACGGGTTCTTGCCGGCGTCGCGGCGGCACACGTATTCCGAGATCGACATCTCGGCCATGTCGAACCCGTCACCGCGACCCATGCGGTCGAAGATCTCGCGTGGCTCGTCGATCGCGTCGTAGGTCAGGTCGACGCCTTCGATCGCGACTTCCCCGCTCAAGAGCGGTACGGTGCGGTCGTACACGCCGCATCCGAAGGTTAGGGCAGTCTTGGTCACAGCTTCGCTCCGCCGGGGCCGCTGGCGAAATACCAGGTCTCTTTGGTCTTGTCCCACTGCAGCATGCGCGCGGATTCGGGCGGCATGCCGCGCATGTCGCCGTTGCGGAAATCGAACACCGCCTGCACGCCGGCGAGCCCGTGCAGCCCGTTGACGTAGGTGCGAATTTGGTCCGGCGTCGCATCGGTGCCGAGGGCACGGAGCGCGGCGACCGCGATGTAGCCCGTGTCCCAAGCTGCGGTTTGTCCCCACACCGGTTTGATGCCGAGGTTGCGGAAGGTTTGCTCGTATGCGGTTTGCGTGGCTTTGAGCGGGCCGTTGGGGATCGGCTGATCGTATGCCGGCACGGCCGTCCAGCAGAAGAACAGTTGGCTCGGCAACGCGTCCGAGAACGCGTGCAATTCCTCATAGGAGAGGTTGCCGGTGATGCCGACCACCGGTAGATCCAACGCACCGTCCTTCATCGAACGCACGACGGTCCCGAACGGCGACCCGTTCACCCAGGCGATGACGGCCTGCGCGTTGGCCGCGCGTATTCGCGCGACTTGTGCGGCGATCGTGACGTCGGTCAGGTTGAAATGCTCGACGGTCACGATCTGGGTCGCTTTGTTTTCGGGTAGGGCCGCAACTTCTTCGAATTCCGGCTCGGCGAGGCGGCCCGTTGCATCGGACCCGACGAGCAGCGCGATGCGATCCCAGCCGCGCTCGCGCAGGAAGCGAAAGATGACCTTCGCTTCGTCGAGCGCCCCGAGACCGATGGTGTAGGTATACCCGCCGCGTTCCGGCCGGTAGCCCGGCGAAAGGCAGAACTCGACCGGCCCGTTGTTCTTCACCAGCGGTGCCATCGCGTTGCAGCCCGCCACCGACACGTCGCCGATGATCAGCGGGGGGTGCTTGGCCAGGATCTCGTTGGTGAGTTGCACTGCCGTCTGCGGGCTTGACTGTGTGTCCAAGTAGACGAAATTGAGCGGCCGGCCGCGGATGCCGCCGGTTGCGTTGATGCTGGTCTGCAACGCATTGAGCCCGTCACGCGCGTCCTTGGCCGAAAACGCGTTGTTGCCGGTCAACGGGGCGATCACGTACACATCGTACGGCTCGGCAGCGTTCGCGCCGCGTGCCGATCCCAACAGTAAACCGAGTGCAACGGCTACGGCCAAACATTTCATTCAAGTCGCCTCCGGCAGAACGATAGAACTCTAACGACGAACCTCGTCCGCCCTCCTGCGGTAGGGTGCGAACTCTTGGCGTAATCCCAGGACGAACGCACGTCGATCTGCGTTCTCGCAGTAGGCGACCGAGTGCCGCACACCTTTGCCGGAGACACCATGAGCAGTATCGACATCGTTCTCGTTCTCGACGCGTCCGGATCCATGGCGCACCTCATCAACGACACCGTTGGAGGCGTCAACCACTTCCTGGAACAGCAGCGCGCCGAACCCGGCGACGCCTACGTGACGCTGGCGACGTTCGATACGTCGTTCAACCAGCGGTACCAAGCCGTCCCGATCCGGCAGGTCGAGCCTTTGACCCGCGAGACCTACTTCAGCGGCCACGGCGGTGGAACCGCGCTGCTCGACGCCGTCGGCAAAGAGATCACGCACTACGAATCGCTCCCGATCAAGGCCGACAAGACGATGTTCGTCATCGACACCGACGGCGAAGAGAATTCGTCGGTCGAATGGACGTTCGAGCGGATCACCGCGCTCATTCAAAAGCACGAACAGGAAGGCTGGGCGTTCGTGTTCCTCGGCGCCAACAACTCGGCGTGGCAGGGCGAACGACTGGGAATGCAGAGCGTCGGGGCCTACGTCGCCTCGCCGGCCGGCATGCGCGCGAAGTATGACAGGCTGGCGGACAACGTCGGCGTGACGCGGCGCGGAGTACGTTCGGCGGCCGCGGAGACGCGGGATTTGAAGTGGGACACCGGCGAGGGTTAACCCGCCAGCACCGCAACGCCCGCGGCCGCGACGGTTTCGTCGTCGGCCGACGGGCGCCCCGAAACCCCGATCGCGCCGACGCACGTGCCGTTGGACATGAGCGGCAGGCCGCCTTGCACTTGCAACAGGCGGCGGTCGTCCAAGAAGCGCTGGAAGCCGGGCCGGTCCTTCAAGCGTTCTTCCAGCGCTTTGGTCGGCTGCCGCGTGAGCGCGGCGGTGCGGGCCTTGGCCAGCGCGACCTCACACCCGTTGCCTTCGATGCTGCCGGTCCGTTCGGCTACTGCAAATTGCCGGCTTCGTCGACGATCACGATCGCCACGCTCCAGCCGTTTTTGTCGGCTTCGGCTCGCGACGCCGCCGCCATCCGCCGAATGTCTTCGTTCTCGAGCACCGGCCGCATGCGCATGGGTAGTTCTCCTTCGGTTATGAGGTGGACCGCGCCGCGGAACGGCTGCGGATTTCTTCGATCGAGGTGCGCGACGTGATCGCTGCCGGATCGACCTCGAGCTCCAGCACCGCCGGACCACCGAACGCGCTCGCGCGCTCGAACGCCGGCGCGAACTCCGCCGTGGTCGCCACGCGTTCGCCGAACGCTCCGTACGCACGCGCGAGCGCGGCGAAATCGGGGTTGGTGAGGTCGGTCGCGCTGATCCGTTCGGGATAGTTGCGTTCCTGGTGCATGCGGATCGTGCCGTACATGCCGTTGTTGACGATCAGCACGATCAGCGCGACGTTGTAGCGCACGGCGGTCGCCAGTTCTTGTCCGGTCATCAGAAAACAGCCGTCGCCGGCAAACGACACGACGGTGCGTTCCGGCCGGCACAGCTTGGCGGCGATCCCGGCCGGCACGCTGTAACCCATCGCGCCGCTGGTCGGACCGAGCGCGGTGCCGAATTGCGTGTACTGGAAATAGCGATGCACCCAGGTCGTGTAGTTGCCCGCGCCGACCGTCACGATCGCGTTCTTCGGCAGGCGTTCGGAGAGGTCGACCACGACGGCGCGCAGGTCGACGCGTTCGACCGGCCGCGCGATCGCGCGGTCCGCGACGTAGTCGCTATTGGCGCCGGCGGCCCACGCGCGGCGGTGCGACGCGTCTTCCGCGAGCGTGCACGCGGCGGCGGCGAACGCACGCACGCCGGCGTTGATCGCGAGGTCCGGCTGGTACACGCGCCCCAGCTCGTCGCCCGACGGGTGCACGTGGACGAGCCGCTGGTGCGGTCGCGGAACGTCGAGATACGCGTAGCCGCCGGTCGTGATGTCGCCCAAACGCGTGCCGACGGCCAGGATCAGGTCGGCTTCGCGGAAGCGCTGCACGAGCGCGGGGACGATGCCGAGGCTCGCGTCGCCGGCGTAGAGTGGGTGGCGGTTGTCGAAGAGATCTTGGCGCCGGTACGCGCACGCCACCGGCAGCACGTTCTGCTCGGCGAAGCGCTGCAGCTGCGCGCAGCTCGCCGCGTCCCACAGGCTGCCGCCGACGAGCGCGAGCGGACGCTGTGCGCCGCGCAGCAAGGCCGCGAGCTGCGCCAGCGAATCGCTGCTCACGCCGGGCTGCGACGCCGGCGCGGCCGGTGCGTCGGCGACGTCGATGCGCTCGGTGAGCACGTCCTCGGGCAAACTGATCACGACCGGGCCCGGCCGCCCCGACATGGCGAGCGCGAACGCGCGGCTCACGATCTCGGGAATGCGGTGCGCGCGCTCGATCTCGATCACCGCCTTCGCGATCGGGGCGAACATCGCGCGGAAGTCGATCTCTTGGAACGCCTCGCGGCCGAGCGCTTCGCGATCGACCTGTCCGATGAAGAGCAGCAGCGGCGTCGAGTCTTGGTAGGCCGTGTGGACGCCGATGCTCGCATTCGTCGCGCCCGGACCGCGCGTCACGAACGCGATGCCGGGGCGCCCGCTCAGCTTGCCGTGCGCCTCGGCCATGAACGTCGCGCTGCCTTCCTGACGGCAGGTCACGACGCGGATGCGGTCGCGCCGGTCGTAGAACGCATCGAGCACGTCGAGATAACTCTCGCCGGGGACGCAAAACACCGTGTCGACCCCGTTGATCGCGAGCGCGTCGACGAGAACGTTACCACCCGACCGCATGCTAGACCGCAGTTTTCTATCTAGCGGTCCTGCCCTGCCCTCAAGCCAGGCGCGAATCCGCCGCCGGTGCGCTGCCGCGGTCGCGTTCGATTTCGCTGACCGCGAGGTCGCGCAGATCTTCGAGCAGCTGGACGTCCGAAGCGGCGAACCAGCGCGGGCGCGTGTCGAGCACGGCCAGCACGCCGGGACACGTGCCGTCCTGCAAGATCAGCGGGGCGCCGGCGAAAAACCGCACCCGCGGCTCGCCCACGACGAGCGGGTTTTCGGCGAAGCGATCGTCGACCAGCGCATCGTTGACGACCAGCGTCGTGCGCTCGAGCACGGCATGCGCGCCGATCGACGTTTCGCGCGACGTCTCGCGAATCCCGAGACCGATGCGCGACTTGAACCAGACGCGGTCGCGGTCGACGAGCGTGATCAGCGCGATCGGCGCGGCGAAGAAGCGGCTGGCCAAGCGCGTGATGCGGTCGAAGCGCGCTTCCGGCGCCGTGTCGAGCAGGCCCATGGCGCGCAGCGTCGCGAGGCGCCGGTCTTCGTCGGGCGGGATCGCGGCTTTGCGCCAGCGGCTCGTGCCGCGATGCACCCACGCCTGCACTTTTGCTTCCGCATACTCGCGTGAGAACGGCAACACGAGCCACTCCGCGATGCCGGCCTTCTCCCCGCCCGGGTATTCGCGATCGGCCACGACGAGCACCGGCAAGCGGCGGCGGTCGTCCGCGCGATCGGCGGCGATCTCCCGGCTCACCGCCAGCGCGTCGTGGCCGGCGCCGTGTTGCAGGATCACGATCGAGAGACGGTCGTTGGCGGCCGACTTGCGGACCTCGTCGACGCTCGCCAGTTGGACGGCGCGTATGCTGGCGTCCGCGGCGATCGCGCTCGTGAAGAGCGCGCCGACTTCGGCATCGTGCAATCCGAGCAAGACGGTCTGCACGCTCTCGGTCGGCTCGACCGCGTGTTGCGCCATGCCGCCCGCCATCGTTGCGGCACCGGCTGCCGTGCGTGCCGACGGCTTCACGTCGATCGCTTGTCCTTCGGCCGCGGCAAACACGTTGATCGGTGATTCGTACTGCAGCATCGTGGCGCGCGCGCGTTCGAGCAGCGTGTCGATCTCGTCGTCGGTGCGCAGCGGATCGTGGTGCGTCAGCGCGAGCTGCCCGACGCCGGCTTCGCGCGCGACCCGCATCGCGTACTCGATCGTGCTGTGACCCCAGTTGACTTTGGCCGGATATTCGGCCGCCGTGTACTGCGCGTCGTGGATCAGCAGGTCGGCTCCGGCCGCGAACTCCGCGTGGCGCAGGTCCGGTCCGTCGAGCCGCACGTTGCCGTCGGCGGCGGCATGCGAGTACACCTCGTGATCGCAGGCGTATACGATGCTCGCACCGTCGGCTTCCAGGCGGTAGGCCAGCGTCAGCGCGGGGTGGTTCAGGTGATGGGTCGAGACGCGGATGTCGTCGACCTGAAAGCTGCCTTGCAGCAAGTCCCAGTAGCGGATCGTCGCGCCGAGCGATTCCAGGGCGACCGGAAAATACGTCGACTCCATCTGGCCCGCGAGCGTCTCGCGCAGCGAACCGCTGAGCCCTTTGGGACCGCAGATGTCCCACTCGTTGGTGTGATCGAACAGCGGTGCGAAAAACGGCAGACCCTGGATGTGGTCCCAGTGCGTGTGGCTGATCAGCAGGCAGCCGCGCTTCGTGCCGGCCGCCACCAGCGCCTGACCCAGGCCGTGCGATCCCGTGCCGCAGTCGATGACGACCAGCGTTCCGCGGGATGAGCGTACCTCGATGCAGGACGTGTTTCCGCCATACCGGGCCGTGGTCGGCCCGGGTTTGGCGATCGATCCGCGCGTGCCCCAAAAACGAACGTTCAAGCGGCCGTTAACCACTCCATAAGCCGCGATTCTCGCTCGCTACTTGCTCAATCCCGCTTTCAAGTGAAGGGCAGAACGGAATCTGAACGCTCTGCGGCTCTTCCAAGAACCCGCTGATAGTCTCCGATGCCGGGTAAACGTTCGTAAGACGGGGAGTTCGACGACGATGGTTCGGCTGGAAAACAAGTTATTCGTGATGCTGCTCACTCTCGCGGTAGCGGCGGCTCCGGCGGCCGCGCCGGCCCAGCCGGCGCCCTCGGGCGCCCCCTCATACGCCGTTCCGGGGCCGGCCGGGGGCCAGGAGACCATTCACGGCCAGGTCGCTTCGTTCGACCCGAACTCCGGCGACCTGCAGCTGAACGACGACCGCGGCTTCGTCGACAACGTGCAGCTGGGGCAAGGTACGGTCGTCCGGCCGGGCGACGCGCAGCTCCAGCCCGGCATGGTCGTCACGATCGTCGGGGTCGCCAACGGGCCGGTTTTCGCCGCCGACAGCGTGGACGTGGGCGGTCCGGCCGTTGCCGGTCCGGTCCCGCCGCCCGCACCGGGTGCTGACGGGGGTCATCGGCGCGTCGTTGGGCTCGAAGAGTCGCCAAGGACAACCGCGCGACGTGGTGATCCCGGCCGGCAGTGCGGTGACCGTGCAGCTGATCGACCCGCGGCGTCAGTCGGGTGACGGGCGCTAGCGGTAGGTGATCAGGTCGCCGCGGCTGAGCGTGACCGCGCCCTTCTTGAGCGGCTCGTTGTTCGCGTTCCCGTTCAACTGGGTGAGCAACTGGTAGCGGCCGACCGCGACGTCGTAGTCGTGGGTCGCCGAGGTTGCGTCTTCGGCGACGACGACGGTGTAGTCGTGCAGGTTCGCGCCGACGGCGGTGTAAAGCACCGATCCGTTTTCGCGCCAGCCGGTGAGGATCAGCGTCGTGACGCCGTGCCGGCGCAATAAGCCGTCGAGCGTCGTCGAGAAGAAACGGTCCTGGGCCGCGCCGAGAATGATCGGATCGCCCTTCTGCGGCGCGATCGCCGTCAGAAACGGCACCGGCCCGACCGGTTCGGCCAACGGCGTCAACTGCGCCGCACTGTAGACAACGAATACGCCGGCTTTGCGCGCCGCGGCGATCAACGCCGCGAGGCGCGGCACCAGCGCGATGCAATTCGGCTGTTGCGCGCTGCAGATTGCCGGAACGACGTCCATCACGAGCAGCGCCGTCGACGCCGGGCTCACGGTCACCGCAACCGGATCCGGCATGTGGGGAACCTGCTGTGCGGCGACGGGAGCGATCGATAGGGCGACCGCGACGATGGCTGCCGGCACGCTCGCTGCGAGGCGTGCTCCGAGGCTCGATCTCATGCCGTGCTCCTTACCAGTGGTGCAGTGCGTCGGTGTAGAGGGAATGCAATTGCTCGCGTGAGGTTTCGCGGGGCGCGTTCTGGATGAGTCCCTTCTGCGGGAACGAGCCGTCGACGAGCGCGTCGATGTCGCGCGCTTCGTAGCCGACCGCGGCCAGACCGTTGGGAATGCCGGTCGCCTTCATCAGTTCCGTGATGCGCGTGCTCAGGACCTCGCCGGCGTCGTCGAGCCCCGCGCCGCGCACGTCCGCGCCGAGCATGCGTGCCGCGTCGAGGTGCCGCTCGGGGCACGCCGGCGCCGTGAACCGGAACACCGCGGGTGCGTTCAGGATCACCGACATGCCGTGCGGGATCATCGCCTCCGCCGGCGCGTAGCCGGGCGCGCGGAAGTCTTTGACGTTGCCCGAGACCGCGTACGACATCGCGTGCGGCAGATGGCAACCCGCGTTGCCGAAGGCGATTCCGGCCAGCATCGCGGCGAACATCATCCGTTCGCGCGCGAGATCGTCGCCCGGGTCGTTGACGGCGCGCGCGATGTGCTCGCCGATGATCGGCAGCGCGCCGGTGCAGCCGACGTCGCTGTACGGATTGGCGCCTTGCGAGAGCGAACGCGCGACGCCGAGCGGCGAGCGCGCGTGCTGCGTGTAAGGCAGCGCGGTATACGACTCGAGCGCGTGGCTCAACACGTCGAACCCGCTGCACGCCACCACCATCGCCGGCAGCGAGCGCGTGACGTCGGGATCGATGATCCCCAGCGCCGGCCGCAGCTCGCGCGCGCGAATGCCGGTTTTCGCATTCATCGCGAGGTAGTCGAAGATCGCGATGCCGGTGCATTCGCTGCCGGTGCCGCAGGTGGTGGGACACGCGATGTGCGGCGCGAGCGGCCCCGGAATCGGCCGCCCGGCGCCGATCGGTGCGTTCACGTAATCCATGAAGTCGGCCGGATAGGTGGCGTAGAGGTCGGCCGCCTTGGCCGTGTCCATCGTCGAACCGCCGCCGATCGAAACGTAACCGTCGAATTTTCCGTCGACGGCAAACGCGGCGGCGGCCTTGAACGACGCGTCGGTCGGCTCGACCGCGATGTCGGTATACACGACCACGTCGATCTTCGCGGCCCGCAACGCGGCGAGCGCGGTCGCGACGAACGGGAAGTCGCGCAGGTGCGGATCGACGAACACCGCGGCGCGCGTGACGTGCAGGTTCTTCGCCGCCGCCCCGAGCTCGGCCAGCACGCCGCGGCCGTACGTGATGCGCGCGCCGTCGACTTCGAAGCCGTAATCGCCCGTCGCGGATGCCGCGTAGTGATCGTGCCGGCAGCAGAACATGGGAAGCGCTTCCGTGCGCGTAGTACCACTCCCGCTATGCTGCGGCGGATGCTCGTCCGTGTGCCGGCGACGGCGAGCACCCCGCCGATCCCGGTCTACGTCGCGCGCCCGCCGGGCAACGGGCCGTTTCCGGCCGTGCTGTTGCTGCACGGCTGCGCGGGATTCGACGGCTACCTCGCCGTCGGCGCCGACCGGCTGGCGGCCCGCGGATACGTCGGCGTCGCGCTCGACGGGCTCCGCTCCGCATGACATGACGTCGGCCCGGGCGTCAACGCGGACCCGTGATCGGTGTGCCGCCCCGAGCCGAAACGATCGCCCACGTGTTGCGGCCCGTATCCCAGCGCAGGATGCGCGTGTCGTAGACACCACGGCCTGCGCCGTCGGTAAAGTCGGCCAGACCCTGAACGGTCGGCAAGCCGTGCAGACCGTTGATGTAGGACTTCAGCTGATCCGGCGTGGCATCCAAACCGCGCGCGCGCA
>Ga0181536_10002897_pt1 | contig 19026 bp, 17 predicted proteins | sample PEATcosm2014_Bin_41_FD_121105 | JGI IMG/M metagenome (GOLD analysis project Ga0181536, IMG submission 121105) | Peatland microbial communities from MTU Mesocosm Facility, Houghton, MI, USA - PEATcosm2014_Bin17_60_metaG | ecosystem: Environmental > Terrestrial > Soil > Wetlands > Peat | place...
CGGAGCCATGAACCTGAGCGACCTGACCACCACGGGCGGAATAAGGCCCTGGGCGGAAGTCCTCGGGATGGAGGGGAAATTCCCTTACCGGAGGCTGCCGTAAAGGCTCGCAGTTCGTCGCCTGTCGCGCGCGGGACGAACCGCTCCTCCAGCAGTGTCGAAGTAGGACCTCGAAGCCTGAGGGGCTGCTGCACTCCGGGATTCGCTCACTGCACTCGTCGGGCCGGATCAGAGCCAGGAGGCGGAGGAGGCGCTACCATCAAGCCCAGACCTTGCAGCAGCATTACCGTCCGTTGTGCCGCCGCCCGCCAGATGAGCTGGCAACCTTCTCCCTGACAGTTCTGCACGTAGACGTCGCCTCCGGAATATTCGAGGCTGCAATTCTTAAAGGTGCAGTTGACGAAAACCCCCTCATCCAAGACCAAGTGCTGGTTCTCGAAAACCTTGTTTTCGTGTCGAGTCATGAGAAGACGAGGCTACCACCACCCGGCCGTGGCCGCAAGCTTCGGGTGGAGGTGTTTTCGGGTTGATTGGAAGCAGTCTCCCGGCAGCCATAACGAGGTCCGCCAGACGGGGACCGCCGCCGGGTGGCGAGGCAGAGTCTCCTCCACAATTCTTGTCAAGAGGACAAGCCAGAGGGACGTATCATCTGTACCTTGACTTTCCTGGGTGAGGAAAGCGAGGCCTGCACACGCGCCTTGAGTCGTTGCAGCGCCTCAGCGTGAAGCTGTGAAACGCGCGATTCATCCACGGCCAGACGGGAGGCAATCTCTTTCATGGTGAGATCGTGCTGGTAGTAAAGCGTCATAATAAGCCTCTCCCGTTCGGGCAGACGCTCCAACGCGCGGTTCACGAGATCGCGTTGCTCACGGCGATAACAGAGGTCGAAGGGATCCTCGGTCAGTTGACGGACCACTGCGCGGCTCTCTTCTCTCACCGGCAGCTTGACGGCGGCTGCCGCCGTTTCGGAATTCTGCAACGCGTCAAGGCCCAGGGAGTGCACCTCTTGCGCCCAGCGATGCCACACTTTTAGGCTAATGCCCAACGCCCGCGCGACTTCCTCGCCTTGCACGGGGCGGCCCAGGCGTGCTTCCAACTCACGGTACGTCTTTTCCACTTTTCTCACCCGGCGCCGCATATCGCGGCTGGCAGGGTCGAGAGTTCGCAGCGCGTCCAGGATGCCTCCACGAATCCTGTGCCGCGCGTAGCTTTCAAGTTTTACCTTCCTGGAAGGATCGAATTTCCGCAGCGCATCCACCAACCCCAGGGTTCCGGCCCCCACCAGGTCGTCCATTTCCACATGAGGCGGCAAGTGCTGACGCATCTCGAATGCCACGCGCTTGACCAATGGCGCCATCGCTAATAACAAATTCTGACTTTCTGCTTCTTGTCTGCCACTGCTTCCCTCATCCGCTTTTCCCGTGAAAGAAGGGGCGGCAGAAATAGGGGAAGAACCGGTCTCTCCGCTTTGCACACGCGGCTGGTCGCCGCCTGCGGAAGGGGGGGACAATTTGCTGGCGAGTGAACTTGCCGGCTTCAGCCGGCGGCTGGCGCTTTCCGTTCCTTCCTGTTGCCTTGCCATGACAGACCTCGCTCGTTAGCTTTTCGCCACGAGAAAGCCTGAGCGGGAGCTACGTGTTGAGCGGCGACGCGGGATCCTGAAGATCGCCTCTGCTCGGACCTGACACTTCACCACCGGCGCAAGAGTCTGGCTCCTGCGCAACCCGCACGCTGACTTGGTTCGTGAGTCCGTGGCGCTGGCATTGGAAATTGCACCTCTCATGCCAGCCCGCCGGGGATCACCGGAAACCGTTATCGGGCCTTACCTGCCACGCCTCGCCTTAGCCTCATAGCGTAGTCTGTGGGGCTTAGTCGTAATCTTGAAAGGCGCCCGCTTCGAGGTCATAGACCGGCAATTAACATCGAAGTTTCAAGGGCATAGCAGGCTATCGGGACCGCAAGAAGCAAACCGAAGAAGGGCTCGTTCTAGCCTCAGAACTGTAGAGCGGCGTGCCGCGGAGCGGCACTTCGAGGCCCGTTAATTTCTCCTCCGGCAAAGAAGGAGTTCGCCCGCGCTTCGGCTTCAGTTCCATATCGGAAACCATCCGGGCTCGGAAAATCTTCCCTATCTCATCATCGGCGGGTCCGCGCATTGTCCTGAGCACAATCGCCGACTGCGGCATCGTTTAAAGCCTTGCTTCAACCCAGCCGATACTAGTCTTGGTTGAGGGAAGAGGCTGGGCGATGCGCAGTGAGTGGGCGCGACAAGTTTGCAGCACCCAGAAGGCGCACGAGATCCACAATGCGGCTCCAGCCCCCAAAAACCGCAGGCCGGTAACAAGCCGGAGCCGGAGGGGAAGTGGGCGTGAGGCCGGCCTGAGCGAAAAACGGGATTTGCGCAGAGCGACTTGTCGGGCTTCTTATCTACAGATCGGCGGGCGCATGGGCAGGTTCCAAAATGGGAAGCGGTTTCCCGATTTGGAAAAAGCCCGCGCTTTGCTTAGGGGATGATCATGCGGGACCGATGCAGAGCCAAACTAGACAGAAACAAGGAAGAGGACGCTACGAAACCGCGGTCCCAGGCCGCCGAGAATCCAAGTTCACTTCCCAGAGCGCTCAGTCGTGTGGATGAATCCTCGGTCTCAGCCATGGCTCCGGGGGATGTCTTTATGATTGATGAAATGGGGGCGATCAGCTCATATTCCGAGCCTGCCTTCCATGCCATTCTGGCCTGCCCGCTGTGTGGGAGCCAAGTGCTGATTTCCACCGCGCAGTATTTAGGGTTCGCCCCGATCCTATGTGCGGCCAGAACCTGCCCAGGCTTTTTCAGAATCGTTGATGACGGACGATTCGTTTACCTGCCCGTGAATTGACCCCCACGAGATTGCAACCTCAGAACCGCCCGCGCAACTCAGGCGCCTCACCTTCCGAAGCGATCAAGTCGTAGGGGCAGCCCTTGTGGCCGCCCCCCTTGCCGCTTTGCTAATTCCTCTCGTAGCGCCGCCCGGGAGGGCCGCAATTTGGACGAGCCCGCACGCCGCCGCGTGCCAGCCACTATTCGATCAGAGCGGATTTGGTTTATGCTAGTGCATCACCAACGGAGGTTCACGTGAGTCGATGCGGTTCTGTCGTTCTATGTGTTCTTGCCGCATGCGCGGCGGCGAATTGCGCGGGAGCGCAGCAGTACTCGCCGGCGTTATACCAGGAGATGCGCTGGCGACTGATCGGGCCGCACCGCGGCGGCAGGACGCGCGCGGTGGCCGGAGTGCCGAGCCAGCCCAATGTCTTTTACATGGCGCAGGTCAACGGTGGCGTCTGGAAGTCGGACGACTACGGCCGCACCTGGAATCCGATCTTCGACGACCAGCCGACCCAGTCGATCGGCGCCATTGCGGTGGCGCTCTCCGATCCCGACATAGTCTACGTAGCGAGCGGAGAGGGTTTGCAGAGGCCGGATCTCTCGGTCGGTGATGGTATCTACAGATCCTCGGATGCAGGCAAGACCTGGACCCACCTCGGGCTGCGCGACGGGCAGCAGATTCCGGCGCTGGCCGTGGATCCCCGCGACCCGAATCGTTTATTTGCGGCGGTACTCGGCCATCCCTATGGCCCCAACGAGGAGCGGGGCATTTTTCGCTCTGCAGACGGCGGCCAGACGTGGCAGAAGGTCCTCTATAAGGATGAGAACACGGGCGGCTCGGACATTGAGATAGACCCCTCGAATCCCGATGTGCTTTACGCGTGCCTGTGGCGCGCGCGCCAAGGCCCCTGGGAGGACAGAAACGAATATGGCGGCGCGGAGGGCGGAATCTTCAAATCCACGGATGGGGGCAACACGTGGAATAAACTCGCCGGGGGCTTGCCCGAGGACTTGGTGCAGGCTTACATCGCGATCGCGCCCAGCGAGCCCAACCGGCTTTACTCGAGCCTCGCCGAAATCCACGCGACACACATCTACCGCTCCGATGACGCCGGAGAGCATTGGACTCAAATCACCACCGACTCACGTCCCTCGGTGCGCATTGGCGGCGGCGACTTGGCGATTCCCGCGGTCGACCCGAAGAATCCTGACGTGGTCTACACCGCCAGCATCGTTTGCTGGCGTTCGACGGACGGAGGCAAGACGTGGACGGGGATACGCGGAGCGCCAGGCGGCGACGACTACCAGAACCTGTGGATTAATCCCAACAACCCCAACACGATTCTGTTGGTGAGCGACCAGGGCGCGATCGTGACGGTGAATGGCGGGGAGACTTGGAGTTCCTGGTACAACCAACCGACGGCGCAACTCTTTCACGTCATTGCGGACGATGCGTTTCCCTACCGCGTATACGGAGGACAGCAGGAGAGCGGCTCGGTGGGGATCGCCAGCCGGGGTAACGACGGTGAAATCACCTTCCGCGAGTGGCACCCGGTGGGAGTTATCGAATATGGTTACGTCGCGCCCGACCCGCTACATCTCAACATTGTCTACGGGGCCGGCCGCAGTTCAGTATCGAAGTTCGACTGGACAACGGGACAGGTTCAGGACGTGACGCCGATTGCGATCCGTGGCGAGAAGTACCGCACCGACCGCACCGAGCCGATTGTATTCTCGCCGATCGATCCGCACATCCTTTACTACGCAGCCAACGTGCTCTTTGAGACCCGAAACGGCGGCGTGTCGTGGCAGACAATCAGCCCCGACCTCACCCGGCCTCATCCGGGCATCCCGGCAAGCCTGGGCGACCTGGCCGCAAAAGACGAGTACGCAGCCAAAGTGCGGGGCGCCATTTACGCGGTTGCCCCATCGTTTAAGGACATCAACACGCTCTGGGCCGGGACCGACGACGGGCAGATCTGGATCACCCGCGATGGCGGAAAGAAATGGAGCAACATTACTCCTGCGGAGTTGATTCCGTGGAGCAAGGTAACGCAAATCTCAGCTTCGCACTTCGACAACGAGACTGCCTTTGCCTCCGTCAGCCGCTTCCGGATTGACGATCTGCGCCCCCACATCTACCGCACCCAGGACGGCGGGAAGACCTGGCAGAAGATCATCACGGGCCTGCCGGATGCTGGCGCGGTGGACACGGTGCGCGAGGATCCGGTGGCGAAGGGGCTGCTATTTGCGGGCACAGAGAATGCGGCCTGGGTATCGTTCGACAACGGTGATCATTGGCAGTCTTTGCAACTGAACCTCCCCCACACCTCGATGCGTGACCTGTGGATTCACAAGAACGATCTCCTGGTGGGTACGCACGGCCGCTCGATGTGGGCGCTCGACGACATTACTCCTCTGCGTCAGATGGCGGCCGCCGCGAACTCTGCCGTTTTCCTCTTCAAACCCTCCCCCGCCTACCGGGTGCGACGCGACACAAACTCGGACACGCCCCTGCCTCCTGATGAGCCGGCGGGCCAGAATCCCCCGGACGGGGCGATCATCGACTACGTTCTTGGTGATGCTGTAATCGGTCCCGTCACGCTCGAGATTCTGGACGCCGCGGGTAAGCCAGTACGCCGCTTCTCGAGCGACGATAAGGCGCCGTTCAGGCTCGAAACGCTGCGGCAAACCCTGGGGATCCCAGCTTACTGGGTTCGCATGCCCAGGATCCTCTCCAAAGCACCGGGCATGCACCGCTTCGTGTGGGACCTGCGCGAGACTCCGCCGCAATCGTCAGAGTACGGCTATCCGATCTCGGCCATCCCTCACGACACACCGCGCGAGCCTTCGGGACCGCTTGTGTTGCCCGGGAGATACACCGTCCGGCTGACTGCCCAGGGCAAGATTTTGACCGTGCCTCTGAGCGTGATCATGGATCCGCGCGTCTTAACGCCCGCTGCCGGTTTGCGACAGCAGTATGAGGTTGAATCCCGTCTCTTGGCGATGATTGACGAGAGTTTCGAAGCGCACGCCGAGTTGAGTAGTCTTGACCACCAGCTCGATGCGCTCTCAAAGCAGGCGCAGGGTTCTGTGGCGGATGCGGTGCGTGGGCTGCGCGCGAAGGTGTCTGCCCTCTTGGGAAGCCCGCCCGGACGCTTTGCGCCAGGGCCTTCAGCGGCGACGCTTTCCCGCGTGGCAGGTGAAGTCGGAGGACTTTACGGCCAAGCCGGTGGCGCGGACGTGGCGCCGACCGCTGCGCAGATGGCGGCGCTGGCTGCGGTCCAGAAAGATTATGGCGAAGTGATGGGGCGTTGGAAGACGATTAAGTCAACAGACCTCCCCGCACTTAACAGTCAGTTGAGCGCCGGCGGGCTTACCGTGATCAAACTGCAGGCCGACCCTGCGCCTGCGTCGGAGTCTGAAGAGGAGGAGTGAGCGATCTCCCCACCTCGAAACACCCGGAAACCATGAACAGACGATTGTAGGGGGACGGCTTGCCGTCCCCTGTCTGGATCAATTTTGCAACAGCCGGGGTAGGGCAAGCCCTACCCCTACACGTTTTCAGAACAGTTCGAGTTATCACACTCAAAAACGAGGGGAAATTACGGTTTCATTGTCTTTTCTGGCTTATCAGTCGCCGTCCGAGGTCCCTTCACTTCGCCGGCCAGACGTATCACGGCAGCGGCGGCAACGTATTGAACAGTGTCCTTTTCATCATCCATCGAAGGCTCAATCGTCTTTAGAAGTTTCGGGTCGCCGCGCAGGACAATGGCCTTCAGGGCCGCGATTCTGACGAGATAACTGTGATCGGAGACAGCGTCGATGAGCGCGCTTCGCGACTCGGGGTCAGGATCCTTGGCAAGCACCTCCGCCGCCGCGGCGCGTATTTCGTCCGAGCCATTCTTGCTGATTAGCTTATAGGCGGTTACGCCGAGTCCCCCGAAAGGCACAAAGCCCAGACCGGTTTCGACCCCGAATACGGCCAGCTTTTTCGGATCGTCCAGCTTTGCGCGTTGCTGGGCAATCAAGCCGCGTCCGGCTTTGCGCTGGCCGGTCAGTACGGCATAGTAAACGTCATAGGCCCTGTGGTCGTGCAGGAGCAGGAGCGAATGGGCGGCCGAGAGCACGACGACAGGGTCCTTGTCTGACAGCGCCTCGGTCAGGTTTGGGATCGAGCGCGAGGAGCGCATGTCCCCCAGCGCTAGGGCAGCGGCGGCTCGCACTCGAGGGTTGTCGTCACCCAGGGCTTTTTCAGCCATCGTCCGTGCCCGGGCATCGCGCGGCAGCAGTCCCAGGGCCTCCACAGCGTCGGCGCGCTTTATGGCGTTCTTCTCCGCGACGCCGCCGGCCAGGATGTTCCATGCCTTTTCCTTGGGCTCTGTCGCGCCGCAAAGGCCGCACGCGACAAGGAGGCCCAAGCCCAACACGAGGAACGACACCTCACGTACTCCTCCGCTCCCCTGCGGCCTCAGCCCTGTCGTTACCCGATCATCGAAGCCGTGTTGGTCAAGTTCATTTAGCCGTCTATTCATATGCCCGCACCTCAACTCCACATGCATCCTAAGGTCCAGCTTCCCGTCGTGTCCGCTAAGCTCACCCTGATCTATTGGATGGCCGCCAGCCCGTGCTGTCGCTCTGGAACGTCCCGCTACTTCAATATTACATCCGCCCGGGAAAAATTGGCTTGCGGATCGAAACCCGCTAAAATGGTGCGGTGTCACCCACAGTCCTGTGTCCTTGTCCGCCGAAGCGGCTAAACTCTCGTGCATACGTCTGCCGCACCCTTTTCTTGTTGTTGGCCCTGGCGCTACCGCCCTCCGTGGCGCAGGCGCAAGATCCGCGAGGGGCCATGGTCGGCGTCGTTCAAGAATCGACGGGCGGGCGCGTCCCAGGGGCTGCCATCGTGGCTCGTGAGGAGGGCTCTCGACTCGAGCGGCAGGCCACGGCCGGACCGCTCGGAGAATTTCGCCTCGATGGACTTCCCCCAGGCAACTATCAGGTGATCGTCGATGCTCCGGGCTTTGCAGAAGCCCGAGCCGAGGTGGCCGTTGTTGTCAGCTCTGTACAGGACATAACGGTCACCATGCGCTTGGCGAGTTTGGCCCAGAGCGTGGAGGTGAAGAGCCAAGCTTCTTCCATTACGACCCAGCCGCTCGATGTCACAGGGACTGCGCATCAGGGCGCGGTCTCGGCTCAGGATCTCCGCGACATTCCTTTGGCTCATCGCAGCTTCGCCAATATCGCCTACCTCGTCCCCGGCACCGAACCCGTGGAGCCGTCCGACCCCACCAAGGCGCGCATAACCGCAGTTTCATTCGGCGGCAGCTCCGGCCTCAACGTTCAACTGTCGGTAGATGGAGTTGACAATTCCGACGATTACATCGGCGGATTTCTACAGAGTTTTTCGCCTGACACCATCCAGGAATTTGCCGTCCGCACCTCGCAGGAAGATGCGGATACCGGCCGCACCACAGCAGGCTCCGTGGTGATCGCCACCAAGCGCGGAACCGATCAGTGGCATGGGGACGGGGCTTTCTATGAACGCGCGGCAAGCATGAATGCGCGTTTTCCGATTGATAATCCGGCTCCTGATCCAAAACAGCCGTTCTCGCGCCAGAATTATATTGGCGCCATCGGCGGGCCAATTCGGAAGCAGAAAGTCTGGTTCTTTTCCTCCCTAGAGGCCGTCCACGAGGACGCCAGCATCGCCTACAGTCCCGCCAGTATCACCCAATTCAATGCTCTGGCTTCCCTGGCGGCAGAGGGATTGATTCCCGGAGTAAACTCGATCGCCGCGCCGCCCTACGTGCAAGTTCCCTTCCGCGATTACATGGGTACGACTCGGTTCGACTGGGCAGAGTCGCCTCGCTCGCAATGGTTCCTGCGGGCCGCGACTGACAACTACCATACCAGGAACGATCTGGTCCAGCAGGCCACCTTGCCGTCCACGGGCGCCACCTCGGACTCGCGCTACTGGAGCTTCGCCCTGGGCAATCAGTTTTCCTTCAGCTCAACTTGGCTGGGATCGCTCACCCTCGGCGCCGGCCTCCTTCACCATACCGAGACGCGCAACGCAAACCTCGGCTTCGCCCTGGCATTCCCGTTCAGCTCGACCTCCAGCACCATCTCCGGATTTGAGACCTTCGGCGACAATCAGTTCGTTACGCCCATCACGGCTTTTCCGGTGTTGCGTAATCAGGAGAAATATCAGTTCCGGTACGACGTAAGTCACGTTTCGGGCCGCCGCGCGCCACGCTTTGGGGTGGACCTGATCCATGAGCCGGTGATGAGCGGCGCGCTGGCGGGGACGGCGGAGAATCTCACCGTCTTCCCCCTGAACCCCAGCGACTATCTTGGCGATCCTCAACAGTTCTCGATCGACCTCAACTGCGGCGCCGCTGCGACGCCAGGCGCGACTTGCGTGGACACGCCCGCGAGCAACGGCAGCTTTTCTCAGAACGTGCAGCGCCTCGGCTTTTATGCCCAGGATTCCTGGCGCGCCCATTCGCACCTCATCATCAATTATGGATTGCGGTACGACACCACGTTTGGCCTTTTCCAGGCGTCGGGCCGCTCGCCGCTGCAGAATCCCGCCCTGCTCACTCTCCAGTCTTTGCGCATTCCCCTCAGTAACGCTGCGCCTCACGACTATCGTGGCGCCCTCGCTCCCCGTTTGGGCATTGCCTATTCTCCGGGAAGCAGCGGGGCCACAGTCATCCGCGCCGGATTCGGCAAGTATTACAATGACCTCGCGCAGAACGGCTGGGTCACCGCTTTCCAGGCGGTTAATGAACCACCCGGGAGGTGCATCAACTTCGGTGATCCCGGATGCATTCCCGGTGCGGCTGCGGGCGGCGCTGGTGCGCTCATCGATTCCCGCTACAAGACGCCTTATGCGCTTCATGCCAGCGCCGGCATCCAGCACGCTTTCAACTCGAGATGGAGCCTGTCCGCCGACTGGGTCCACGAACAAGGGGTTCATTCCTACGCTCGTTATCAGTACCAGGCAGGATTCACGCTGTTCTCGCCGTTGTTCCCGGTTTCGGACTCGACCGACCAGATGAATAACGTCCCCAACTTAACCGTGTTCCGATCCGACAATCGCTCGCGTTACGACGGCGTGATGATCCACCTGCAAGGTAATGTGTCGGGGCGGTTCAACCTGGTGGCGAACTACACACTCTCGAAGGCTAAGACGTGGGGCTGCGTACTCGGAGAGCTTTTCGACTACGTGGATGGCGTGTGCGACCCGCTGCACGCTTTTGGCGCAGGGGATTTCGGCCCCTCGGGTGAAGACGTGACGCATCGCCTGGTGGTGGCCGGCATCTTCCACCTCCCTGGCGGGCTGGAGACATCTCTCCTCTCGCAGGCGGAAAGCGCCCGGCCCATCACCCTGACCACGCCGGTGGACGTGAATGGCTTCGGAGATTCGCTCGACGATCGCGCCGTGATCAATGGAGTGCAGACAACTCTCGACGAGTTTCGCGGAACACCTTATGTCCAGGTCGATATGCGGGTGAGCCGGCCCATCACCGTACGCGAGGGCTGGGTTGTCATGCCCTTCATCGAGTTTTTCAACCTGTTCAACAGAAATAACCCCGGCGCCAACTACGTCACCAACCTCGCAGCTCTGCCGACACCCGTAAACGACCTCTTCAATGCCACAGCGTTCTGTCAAAACTCGGCCTGCACCGAGACGACTCCTATTGCCAATCCCAAGCAACTGCTGGTTCCTTCCGGAGCGTTGGGAGATTTCTTCGGACCCGGCACAACGGTGGGAATCCCCTTCGCTGCACAGCTTGGGGTGCGGGTCACGTTTTAGCCGTGCTTGCGACTGCTCAGACCCTCGTGGCTGGGAGCTGCTCTGCCGCACCGCCTTGCGAAAGGGAGGGCAGGGATTAACAGGCATAATGTCCGTGTCGAGGGTGGCTTGGCAAACTGTCGTTGGCGGGATCGTCCCGAGCCCGCAAACCGACCGTTCCCCTACCTGTGATTCTTTGTTTTCATAGACATTCCCGGATCGTTCGTTCAAATTCGAGTCGAGCAGTCGAGAGTTGAGAGTCGAGGAGTGACAAACCGTCGCTGCCCGTCCCAATCCATCTTGATTTGGCTTCGACTCCTGAACTCCTTGACTTCTCAACTCCTCGACTCTTTGTTTTCATAGACATTCTCGCTTTGTTCCGCCGTTCTCAATGCCTCCAGCCGGTTTCACGCCAAGGCGCAAAGAACGCAGAGGACGCAAAGTCGCACCACCCCCTACCCCTCCTCGTCCGAAGAGGGGAGTTCGCGATTCCCCTCCTTGGATAAGGAGGGGTCAGGGGTGGTTGATTTCCGGACCGGTCCTTTGTTTTCATACACATTCTCGCTTTGTTAGCCAAAAAACATCTCCCGACAATCAGCTTGCAGCTCCCGACTACGCCACTCCCGGATGGCGCAGACCCCGCTGTGTGGGTCTGCGACGTCCCGAAGGGACAGGTCAGGCCGAGCGGCACAATCTGACCGCCCGGTCCGCTCGGGCGGACCCACCCCTGATTCTAGCCTATAAGCTTAGGTGTAGTTTGCCAAGGAATTTCCCTGTAGCGGGGTATTTGGGCGCCTCAACGGACGGTTTGAAGGGCTGGCGCGGACCGGAGCATCTTGGAGATGAGCCGCAGAGTCCCAACACCCGGGACTCTGATGCGCTACATGCTATTTCACGAAAGATCGGACCTGGGGAACGGGCGGCGGGAACCGTTCGCGTTTTATGTCCGTATGCAGGACGACACTGGCGACTTGGACACCTTACTTTAGTACGATTTCAAATGTCGCACTCTCGGGGATAGAATTTAGATCATCGAATAAGAAACGTTGGCAGAGACCATAGCACGGTAGGAGTCAAGAAAGTGGACTCGCCGTTTGCAAAAGCCAAAGGCAAGCCCTCCCCCCTTCGCCGGGAATTCGATCAAGTACTGATTAGGTTGGCGGCTAAGATCGGCGTCGCACAGCATTGGCTGCTGCTGGACCTCGGCTTTCATGTTGTGAGAGTGAACGACACTCATGCCTATTACGAGGACGGGGCAGGCGACCTTGTCACTCTCGATTCCGGCGGTCACTGGACGGTCAAACTGAGAAATTACGAGCCGTATTCCGGCATCGGATTCGTTGATCTGGAAACGTGCATCGCACCAGGCCCAAGATAGGAGCCTCAAATGGCATACGGCGGAAAGCAGCCACAATTGGTTCTGCAAGTTCCCGAATGGCAGGGAGGTTTCAGGCGTAGGATATGTTGAGCTGGAGAATCTCGTAAGAGGGGGCTGAGGTGTAGAATCGCTCCTTTGAGCATAGGATTTAGCATCGGTGAGGTGCAACATGTTCACGGTCGCTCTGATTCTGATCTTATCGACGGGTCTCTGCTTGATCTATGTCCAGATCATCTGTGAGAAGATCTTGCGGCGGCAGTTTGAGCGGGAATACTTTAAATCCATCGCCAACGCGAACCGCTTGGAGTTTCCCGCCTTGCGAAAGTCGCTGGAGGAGTTCGGCGCCCCCGTCGATTATTCCCGGCTACGCATGGTGCTGAGATGCGACTTCCTGGCTCTCACTTACCTCCTCAAACACTGTGCCAATGTTAACCAACGCTACACCTACGAAGAGCGCCTCTTAATCCTCTACTTCAAGTTGGTTTTCGTTTCCCTTGCCACGCGTCATTGGCTGGGGTTGCGGGAAACCCCGGCCGTCTTGAAGTTGACGGCCATTCTTCAGTACTTCGCGAATGTCGTAGCTGAGCGCGTGAATAACCGGCGATCCGGCGGTGGTTTCTTGCCCCCACTCTCCCCCAGCAGGGTGACAATTTCCGGTTTAGAGGCTTGAAGAGCCGGCATTTGTGTTTTTGGGGTACCCTATCTTCATGGCTAAGATTTAGGTTAATCGAGGCAGAAAAGCGGGAGTTGGCACGGTCAGCGCGCACCACGGCACGAGGAGGAGAAAATGGCACAGGATGCTAAAGATGATCCACCACGGCGCGTGTCCGAGGAGAAGGTGAAAGCGCTTTGGGGCGCGATTACACCCCTTAGTTTCGGGAGCGTAGCCAAAGGCCCGTTCACGAGAGACCATTCTCAGGCAGTTTCGTGGCTGTCAGCCCAGATCGCAATGCAGATGGGATTATCCGAAAGGGAAATCCAAGACATCAAGGCGGCGGGCATCGTCCACGATATCGGCACGCTTGGTGTGCCTGAGGGCGTCCTCCGCAAGCCCACGCTGCTGACGCCGGAAGAGTTCGACCTTGTGAAAAGCCATGCAGCCAGGGGCGCAAAGATGTTGGAGCCCCTGAAAGAGCCAGCAATTGAGCGCATGGTGCGCCACCACCATGAGTTCTTCGACGGGCACGGTTATCCTGACGGCTTAAAGGGAGAACAGATTCCTCTGGGCGCCCGAATCATCGCGGTAGCGGAAGCCTTCGATGCCATAGTTTCCGACCGCCCGTTCAAGAGTGCCCGGACGTTCGATGAGGCCGTTGCCGAAATTCGCCGGTGCTCCGGCACCCAGTTCGACCCGAAAGCCGTGGATGCTTTGATTCAGTTGATCGAGTCCGACTCGGGGCTACCGAAAGCCGAATTCCTGGGAACTGAGCGTACTTTTGGCCGCTGAGCTGTCAGGGCGCATCACGGTAAAGGAGAGGAGAAGATGGCGGAGTCCGTCACCGACGGTCTGACGGGTCTCAAGACCCGCTGCTGCTTTATGGAAGCACTGGACGGGGAATGGCGGCGGTCAACCCAGACGGGTCGTCAGTTCTCTCTGACCATGATGCACCTCGACAGGTTCGAGCAGGCCAATGAGCGCATGGGACGACCGGAGGGCGATAAAGTCCTGACGGCTGTGGCCGCCCTGCTAAGTGACCGATTAAAGCAACCCAATGTGGTGGCGCGGTATGAGGAGGATGAGTTCGCGATCTTGATGCCCGAAACAAACACACAACAGGCAGAAATTGTGGCGGAGGAGTTACGGGCCGCCGTGGAAGCGGACGACATCCTGCACGCGCACGAGGTGACGGGAAGCTTCGGGGTCGCGACCTTCCCGGACCACGGCGCAACCCAAGAACGGGTCCTCGGGGCTGCGGAGTTCCGAATGTACGAGGCCAAGTACTCTAAAGGAAACTGTGTCAAGGCACCTCACCCGCCCCCCAGGCCGGGGGATGCGGACTGGTCTGAGTGGCAGAAGATGTTTTGGCAAGTGGTGGCCGATTTCTGTGGCGTATACCACCGCTGGCTCAAATCCTGTGGCTTCTGGTTGGAGGCGGTGAAAACCGACTGCGAGTTCGGGGAAGTGGAACGCCACTTTGAGCGGGTGGGCGTAGACAAAGCTTTCGCCGTCTACCGCGATTTCACCGGCTGCCAGGCTTTTCTAAGCCTGGAACGATTTGGTGGTTGGGTAGTGTCGCAGGAGAAAGGCAAATACATCATTGGCGCAGGGTTTGATGACCTTTGCAGGCTGACGTGCTGACGGCTTCTGGTTTGCATACATAGGCACTCCGGTCTTCAAGCAATACTTACCCATTTCCGGGAAGCGGCTCAGGGAAGAAAGAAAGGTTAGATTGTTTCGAGGATGCTGTTGCCGAAATCCAGCGTTGCTCCGGTACGCAATTCGACCCCAAAGTCGTAGCGGCCTTTCTCGATTGGGTTCAAACCCACGGTGATCCCCGGTCCCGGAGTTAAGAATGGAAGTGACCGTCGCCCTCATCGTTGTGCTTATCTTGGTTGCCGCGATTGTCGCACAGTCCGCTGTTCTGGATGCCATCGCCCATATTCCGCTGCGTCAGCCGGACAGGAGACACAGGCGGGAGAGAAGGTCAGGCAGAACTATAGGGCAGCATATAAAATCGGTTGAGAGGTCGATGGACGTAACCAGAGACCCGGCGGCCAAGAAAGCGCTCCAAGCCAGAATGGACCATCTCCAAGAACGAATGAGAAAGTTCTTTCGGCGAAAGAAGACTGATAGGCGTCACTCCCACGGGACAGCCTGGCGTGCCTTCCTGCCGAGAATTTCCCGTGCCGCAATCCTTGCGAGCGCCGGTACAATCCCGGAATTGGTCATAACTGCGTCCGGCCACCGCGTCAAAGTGGTACCTCAGTACCCTTGATTACCAAGGTCTCGATGGACAGAATTTACCTTAGTTCCGGCGCCAGATGGAGAGGCCCTCGCCGGGAGGGGTGAACAATGAGCGACGCAGAAGATCAGGATAAATGGAAGAACGGGACTCCCGAGGAGTTGCTCAAGGAGGCACAGGTCCTCACGGAGCAATTCAAGGCCACGCACGACGATTCCCTTGTGCCGAGAATTCAAGCTCTGCGGCGAGCGGCCCATGAGCGGCGTAGGGTAACCCCTGCTGAGATGCAGGGCGAGCCAAGTAAGTTTTGCGTGAAATGCGGCAACCAGCTACCACCGAAATCCAACTATTGCGATTCTTGTGGAGTAAACCAAGCGACTCCGGCGAAGGCGCATCCAGTGATGCTGCGTCCTTTGTTCAAATGGCTGTTAGTTGCAACTCTAGGGTTTTTCGGGATCGTGTTCCTAATAGCAATTTGTAGCGACCGCACATCTTCATCCCAGCCGGATCAGACGCAGGTCAAATTGCGAGTTCTCCGGGCGTGCGAGGACCACGTGAGGCAATATCTGAAGGCTCCATCCACAGCCAGGTTCAGTAGCTACTACGACACTGAAGTTCGTGACCATGGTTCCGGCAAGTATTCGGCTGTGGGATGGGTTGATTCACAGAATAGCTTTGGAGCTATGCTGAGGACCGAATATATTTGCACAGCCACGGATGAGGGGAATGACCAGTGGAGTTTTGAGCCATTGGCCATAAACGACGGTAGTGAGTGACCCTCAGTCGTCGCCGGAGCGACGTACCCGAGGATTGTTCTTCATGTCTAAGCAAACCGACAACTTCCGGATTTGGAAGCATTCACATGGAACCAATAGGACGACTCCTGATTGGAAAGATCGGGACCGCGAACAGTTCAAATCTGATCGTGTGCTGAAAATTTTCGCGAACACCAAACGAGGACAAATCCCAAACTTCAAGAATATGCGCCCTGGCGATTTCTTCCTTCTCTGCCACGGTAACGACATCCAACTCCTCGGTCAGGTGAGCGGTGAGCCTCCAAAGCTACGATCAGACCCGCTGGAACGGCAGTACTCAGTCGTACGTCGATGGGAAGGCGGACCGCGGAAATTCAAACGGCACAAAAAGGGGTGGTCTCCCGCAGGCAACACAACCTGTTGGCTAGTTCCGAAGGCGGAACACATCGAATTCCAAAATGAGATTTTGAGACCGTACTTTGGGATGACCTTGGAGGACCTTGCACGATGGGTCAAGCCTTCACGAGATCGGTTGGAGGTTGAAGCCCATGAGCTTCCACCGCAGGCAGGAAGGCCTGTACCGTACGAACGAACTGGCGGCCACCCCCCGTCCGACAATGGGGGCGGGTCTGTTCGAGTCTACGATCCTGACAAGGTTGGCCGTCGCGCTTGGTCGCATGATCGGTGCCTATCTCGCCTCGCAAGGATGTTGAGTGGCCGCGAGCGATACGTTTTGAAGAAGGGATACGATCTTCTCGTAATGGGGAAAAGTAAGACGCTGCTGGTGGAGGCTAAGACCATTCGTGGTGACGGAGACCGTCAAGTCCGGCTGGCGCTTGGTCAATTGCTGTATTATCAGCACGTGTACGTGGAACCACAATTTCCCAGGCGCAAGGTCTTTAGAATCGCCCTCACTGACCGTCCTCTTCCAAAGTATCTGGTTTCCCTGTTGGAAAAATATGAGGTAGGAGTCGTATCAGCGAGTGAGAACGGCAGGGTAACCTCATCGAATCTTGGTGCCCTCATTCTGAAAAAGTTCGGGGTCGGGTGCTGAGTGCGTTGCAGTGGCGCGGGGAATAACGGTTCTGGAACCGTCCCTCGTGGAACCGTTCCTCCTGTGCGCAATTCCCCGAACTGAAAACCAACCGCAGAGATCCTTCGCTTCGCTCAGAATGACAGACTTTCAAGAGAGCGAAGCGAGGAATGACAGGGCATTCTCGCTACAACTAGCGGGGGCCGGGATTCCCGGAGCGGTTCACCGCGACCACAGCGTAGGGGGCCTTCCGGTGGTGGTCAGGCCCGGAATCGATGTACTCCGTAACGGCGGTGGATCCGATGCGAACACCGTTATGATAGATGCGGTAGTAGCAGAGGTCCGGTTCGGCGCTGGCCGTCCACCGCAACCGGTTGGCGCTCGCGGTCGCTCCGCTTAGGCGGGTGTCCTGAATTGCTTTTACCTCGAGACCCTTAACTGCTGCTGGAGTGTTGTCATCATACGCCGTGGTGTAAACGGCGAGCGTTCCCGCCTCGATCGCATCGGTCAGCTTGCCCTCGCTGGGTGTCACCTTACCTTCCGGTTCTTGCAGATCGCCGTCGTCCGTCATCGGGATGTGGCTCGGGTCGTACAAGTATTTCCGAAAGGCCCTCGAATCCTGCAAGCCGCCAAGGCGGATGGAAATGCGCGCTGCCTGCGACTGGCGATTGAGAACCGCGATCGACCATGTCTTCCCCTCATCATGTTGCAGGGCCGCCACCCGAACGAAGTCCTCTTCGCTTTCCACCTGAAAGACCGTGCCCGGCCCGCGGAAGAACTTGGTCAGCAAGCCGTACGAATAGTAAGGCGCGCGCGTCAGTGCGCCGTTGGTAAGCCACTTGAAGACTCCCCAATGGTTGATGCCGTGCTCTTCGGGGCGGTCGGGATAATCGTTGAAGGTCCAGTACCCCATGGAGTAGACCCCGGCGTTGATGGCGGCCATGGCGGCTTCGGCAAGCTGCAAGCCGGCCATGCCCTCGAGCGGCGTGTCGAAGTATTTGCAGGCGTCCCAGCGGATGCCGTACTTCAAATCGAAATATTGAGCGGGCCCGAATTCACCTAAAATGAAATCCTTGCCTCGGCTTTTAGCAAGGCCCACGGCCCACTGGCAGCGTCCGAGAAACCATTTGTAAAACCCCAGGTTGTCGGGAGCTTGCTCGTTGATATAGTGATGCCCGCCGTAAACACCCGTGATGTCGTCCATGTTCTTGCTGGCCCAATCAAGGGTCCCCCAATATTCAACCGGCGAAGCATCCGTGGCGAGAAGCTTGATGCCCAGCGAGCGGCGCTTGATCTCCTCGGCGATGGCGGCATGGTAGGCGCGGTAGCGAGGCAGATCGTTGTGCATGTCCGCCCATTCGATGAGCGAAAGCTCGTTGGTGCAGCAGTACCATTTGAGGTTCGTGGCGCCGGCGTTCTCGAGATACTCGAGATCGTCCGCCACCACAGAGGCGTAGGACCGCAAATCCTCGCTGCTGTTGGTTTCCTTCAGTCCGCCTGTGGTGAGGTAGATTTCAGTTCCGGCGCCTTCTTTCATCATGACCATCTGCCGCGCCAAGGCAGCCAGGACCTTGGGATCTCGAGTCCCCGGCTGATCCGGCAGCCAGGTATGAAAGATGCGTGCGAAGCGCGGATTCAACTCGCGCCAGCGCTTGGCCAAGACCTGGTCCTCGAAATCCTGGGTGGCATCCGCGAGGAGCATCTGGGCGTGAAATCCCACGCCTCCGAAGCCCGTCCGCACAGGGGCCGGCGCGATGGAGAACTCCGAAACAGCCGGCGTCTGGACTGCCGGAGCCGCCGGATGCGGGCTGAGAGCATCCGCTCTCGATCCTGCGTGCGCCGCCTTGGACAAGACACCCAGGGCAGTTGCACTCACGAGCCCTCGACGAATGAAACCGCGACGAGTAGTTGAATTCATGAGATTGAACCTCCTCCTTTGATGAGGAATCAGCCCTCTCCCTGGGGAGAGGGTGGCCCGCTGCCGGCGTTTTCATCAGCCGGAGTGGGACGGGTGAGGGGTTGGTTTGCTAGTGTGGTGTACCGCATGATTCTTGACGACCATACTGCGCGGGCCGACCCCCTCACCCGGCTCGCTACGCTCGCCACCCTCTCCCCCAAGGGGGCGAGGGATTGTAAATAGTTATGCGGAGTAGGACGCTAGCATCCTGAAGTCGCCGCTGATCGCTCGATTCGTTCCAGTTCGGCCCGCTGATGTGAATCGAGATAGTGCTTGGGTTCCTGCGCCAGGATATCTCGAACCCTCTGCTCCGCCGACTCCTCAAAGGTAAGTGAG
>Ga0181536_10002898_pt1 | contig 19024 bp, 18 predicted proteins | sample PEATcosm2014_Bin_41_FD_121105 | JGI IMG/M metagenome (GOLD analysis project Ga0181536, IMG submission 121105) | Peatland microbial communities from MTU Mesocosm Facility, Houghton, MI, USA - PEATcosm2014_Bin17_60_metaG | ecosystem: Environmental > Terrestrial > Soil > Wetlands > Peat | place...
GCGCCGGCGGCGCCGAAGAGGGCCACGGCGATCGCCTCGGAGTTCACGTCGGCGGTGATCAGGTGCTCCGCCCCTCGCTGCCCGAGGAAGGCGGCAACGCGGCGCGATCGGTCGAGCAGTTCGCCATACGTCATGCCGTTGTGGGCCGAGCCCACCGCGACGCGCTCACCGATCGAATCGGCGACCAGCTCCAAGATGGTTGCGACGTTCATGTCGGTTCGGCCTCCACCCGTACCCTCTCTTCGGTGCACCGCCCGTCGACGGAGCAGAGCTATCGATACGCCTACCGCAAGGCATACTATGACAGCCCCAGTTGACCGGCGAGTTGGGTCATACCCTGAGAGGGCGCGGAGGGTACGGGCGCCGGGCGGTTACGGGCGCCAGGCGGCGATCAGCTCGTCGACCGTCGTCAACCGGGCGACGAATCCGAGGGCGTTGCGGATCATCGATGCGTGATGATCCGCCGGCGCCCCCGCTACGGCGTCGGTAGGGATGGTCACGGCGAAATCTTCGTCGGAGGCGGCGGCGGCGGCCAGCGGGATGGCCCAATTCGTCGACACGCCGGCGACGACGACCTCCTCGACGCCCAGGTTGCGAAGAATCGTGAGGGTCTCGGTCCGGTAGACGGGCGAGATGCCCTGGTGTCGGGCCAGCACCATGTCGTGCGGCCCGACACCGATCTCGTCGACGACCTGGGCTGCGGGATGTGACGGCGACCAATCTGCGCTCACCTGGGTGGCGCGCATCATCGGCGACTTACGGTTGGTCGACCGACCGTCGGCAATGGGAAGGTACGTGAGGTGCGCCACGTGAACCTTGGCCGTGCGGGCGGCAGAAGCCAGCCGGCCGATCTCCGGCAGCACGGGACCTGCGGCCTCGGCCAATGCCGGCAGTATCGAAAGATCACCGACGACGCCGCGCTGGCATTCGATGAGCAGCAGTGCGGTTCGATCGGCCCTGCTTGTCATCGTGGTGTTCGCTCCTGACCCTCAACTCGGGAGGACGACGTCCGACTTCATGAGGCAACCAGCTGGAATCGGGGAGCGAACATCCCGCTGTCGCCGATTTCAGCCACGGTGGCCTGCACCGGCGCTCCGATTGTAACGGCCTTCGGGTCGGCGTCGACGATGCCTGTCAGGCGGAGGCCGGGTTGTTCGGCGAGCTCGATGACGGCGATCACGTAGGGCGGTGCGTGCCCGGGCACCGCCGGGTGGCGCACGACGATGAAGCTGAAGACGTTGCCCTTCCCACTCACCGATTCGAGCGCCGTGGGCGCACCGCAGCGTCGGCACGCCTCGAGCGGTGGGTGCATCCATGTCCGGCACGCCGAGCACCGGCTGATGGCGAACGTCCCGGCGCGCAGGGACTCCCAGTAGGCCTCGCTGTCGGCATCGGGCAGGGGGACCGGCGGAAGCAGAAGAGCGTCACTCACGGCTTGTCCTTTGCGTAGATGTTGGCACCCCCGAACGGACCGCCGCCGGCGGTTACCAAGGCGAGCCGGGCATCAGGTACTTGACGCACCCCGGCGTCGCCTCGTAGCTGCAGCGTCGCCTCGTAGTGGTGGTTGAGGCCGTGGATGTAGCCCTCCGAGAGGAGACCTCCATGCGGGTTGACGACGACGTCGCCGCCGTAGGTGGCTCGGCCCTTGGCGAAGTAGGAGCCGACCTCGCCCTTTTCGCAGAAGCCGTAGCCCTCCATGGTGGCCATGACCGTATAGGTGAAGCAGTCGTACATGCAGGCAACATCCATGTCGCCGGGTCGGAGCCCGGTGCGGTCCCAAAGCACCGGGCCGACGCTGCGGGCGTACATCTCGGTGGGATCGTCCCAGGTCGACCACCCGGCACCACTCTGTGAGTTCGCCGATCCGACCAGCCACACCGGCGGCTTGTTCGTCCCGCGGGCCACCGCCTCACTCGCCAGCAGGATCGCCACGGCTCCGTCGACCTCGGAGGTGCAGTCGTAGATTCGGAAGGGCTCGGCGATGAACCGACCGGCGAGGTACTCATCCATCGTGAGCGGCTCGCGGCGAAGAGCGTGCTCGTTACGTTCGGCGTGCGACCGTTCGGTGATGGCGATGTGGCCGAGATCCTCAGCGGTACTGCCATAGACGTGCTGGTGGCGGCGAGCCCACATGGCGAACCATTGGGGTGGCACGAGGAACCCCGAGGGGGCGTCGAACTGGCCATCACCCTCGACCTGCATCGGACCGTCGATCGTCCCGAAACGGTAGCCGGATCGCCCGTTGAGGGATCGGTACACGAGCACGGCCTGGCAGATGCCCGCTTCGATGACGGCAGCGGCGGTCGCGATCTGATCAGCGACCAGGTTGCCTCCGCCGTACATGCCATTGGCCCAAGCGAGCTGATCGCGCCCGAGGGCCCATGCCACCTCGATCGGTTGGGCCGAGTCCATGACCATGAACGTGCACATGCCGTCGACCTCGGCCATGGTGAGCCCCGCGTCGGCCAGAGCGCCGCGGCAGGCATCGGCGGCCATGGCCTTGGTCGTGCGCCCCGACCGCCTTGAGTAGGCCGTGCGGCCGATGCCGACGATCGCAGAGCTCATGAGTATCTCCTTCTGGTCGAGGCCGAGGTCATTACCCGGCGACGAAGTGCTCGGTGCTGGGTCGACATTCGGGCGGGTCGCCACCGGGCTGGCGCCAGGAGCCGCCTCGGATCAGTCATCCGAGGGCGGGCTGGCGGCCGGGCGTGGCCGCCAGACCGACAGGCCCACCGTGGTCATGTCGAGCGTCTCGCTCAGCGACATCTCGCCCGACATCAGTCGCCCGACGAAGTCGGCCATCACCTCGTTGCCGTCGCGGTCGAGCTCGTACGCGGCCAGGTACCGGTGCGCCGGCGGGGGCGGCGCTGGCGCACCCTCGACCTCTGGTGTGTCCACCGGTGCCAGTTCGTAACGCCGAGCGGCGACCACGCCAGGCACGGCCAGGACCTCGGGCACGTGCGTGCTGTCGTACCACGCGTTGAAATCCTCGTCATGGCCATCGGTCGGGTTCGTGAAGACGAGTAGTAGGCCCTTGTCGTGGTGCACAGCATCCCCCTGGTTTGCTTGGGTCCAAGATCGGCGACTAGACGCTCTTCCGGTATCCCTTTCTGCAAGGCTAAGGTGGGATGCGCGAAAGGTCAACCGCTCCTCGTTCCTGAGGCGCACTGTCCTCAGAACTGAGGGACGTTCACTCCAGAAGGGGAGGCCCAGATGCAGAACGAGCCCAGCGGAGTGCCCACGATGGGCTTCGTCGAAGCCTCCCCAATGGCGCTCGACCGCACGGCCGGGTGGAACTACTTCAAGGAGCACGGTGACGTCTTCGAGTCCGATGGCTCCTGGTATCTCACGAGCCTCGAAGCGGTCCGCTACGCCCACAGGCACCCTGAGCTCTTCTCTTCGGCGAGGGCCTTCGACACCCTCGGCAGCCCGGTCCCCCTGGTCCCGATCGCCACCGATCCTCCCGACCATGCCCGCTTTCGCCGCGCGCTCGACCCGCTGGTCGCCCCTCGGGTGATCAGAGGGTTGGAGGACGAGCTGCGCTGCCAAGTCGGTGAGATCATCGATGCCTTCGTTGGGCGGGGCAGCTGCGAGATTGTGGAGGAGCTGGCCAAGCCATACCCCACCCAGGTGATCCTGACCATGTTCGGCCTGCCCCTTGAAGATCGAGACAGGTTCTTCGCCTGGGTCGACGTCATCATCAACAGTGCTGCCGACGGATCGTTTGGGGATCCGACCCCTGAGCAGGTCTATGCCGGTTTGGCGCTGTTCACCTACATGCAGGAGTTCATCGATGCCAAGCGGAAGAACCCTGGCCACGACATGATCAGCTCGATACTCTGCCTCACCGGAGACGCCGAGTGGACGAACGAAGAGGTCCTCGGCCTCTGCTTCCTGGTCACCCTGGCCGGGCTCGACACGGTCACCGCATCGATCGGGTTCATCTTGATGCACCTGGCCCGCCGACCCGATCTCCGCCGCAGGATCGTCGAGTCCCCGGAGCTCACCATTGCGCTCATTGAGGAGATCCTCCGGCTCGAGGCGCCCGCCGCGCTCACCCCTCGGGTCACGACCGAGGACGTCGAGGTGGCGGGCAAGACCATTCCCGCCGGCAGCTCGGTGTTCCTGGCGCTCGGGGCGGCCAACCGGAGCGAAGAGTGGGGCGCGACCCCCGACGAGATCGACCTCGACCATGCTGGCCGGGGCCACCTGACGTTCGGGGGCGGGATACATCGCTGTATGGGGTCACACCTGGCGAGACGAGAGCTGTGCATCGCGATCGAGGAGTTCCACAGACGCATACCGAACTACTCGCTTCCCGAAGGTTTCGAACCTCGGCTGGTCTGGCCGTCGGGCACGTTCCACCTGTCAGAGCTGCCTCTCGTGTTCAGCGCTGGTGATGAGCGTTGAAGATCATCCTCGACGGCGAGAAGTGCACCGGCCACGGTAGGTGCTACGCCATGGCACCCCATCTCATCGAAGACGATGACAGGGGATTTGGAGCCGTGATATCAGATGGAGAGGTGCCCGAGGAATTGCGCGGCGAGGCCGATCGAGCAGTTCTGGCGTGTCCCGAAAATGCGATCTCCCTCGTTCGTTGAGGTTCGAGCCAGGTGCCGATATGGCCGGTGTATGGCCTCAGATCTCGACGCGGACTGATCTATCGTGCAGCTAGCTCGCCGGCGCGACGGCAGTCTTCCTGGCCGGCGAGGTGCAATGTAGGTGCGGTTCGGTGCCAGCCGTGCCTAGCGGTGGCAAGTGCTGGTCACCCTTGACCAGGACGTTTTCCCAGGGAGCGGGCGACGGGAATCGAACCCGCGTTCTCAGCTTGGGAAAAGCACTGAGAGTAAAATTGCGGACAACGCCGAACTAAAGCGGCAGTTCAGCGACTCGGCGGACGACGGCGAACGACCACGGACAGACCCGGATGTGCCATCAGTGTGACATGACGGCGAAGCTCAAGACGCCGACGTGCTCGCCTCCGTTTAGCCAGCCTCGGAAGGGGGCGGGTCACCGAGCCAGTGCGCGCGGTCTGCGAAGGCGTCATCCTTCCGGTTCGCATTGAGCAGGTTGTCCAGGAGCTCGACGTACTTGCCGATCGTCGATCGACCCCTGGGCAGGCTGCGATCGGCGGTGAAGATCAGGCCGGAATGACGCCGTCCCTCGACTGCCCAGCGCCGGGCGATCACGACGAAGTCGGCGACGTTGTTGGTGAGAAGGGCTCGTCGCTCGGCGTCGCACGCCGTCAGGAGGTCCTCGTCCTCCTCCATTTCCCAGCCCCTCTCCAGGGCGCTGACCACATCGTGTCCGCGACGCTGGAGTTCTTCGGCGATCGCCGTGGCGTAGTTATGGTCCAGAGCCAGCTTCACGCCAAGGCGCGCTGCTGGCGCTCCCATCGGTCCCGTTCGGACCGCTCAGCCAGTTCGGCGGCGGCGGAATCGTCGTCGACCTCGTCGCTGAACTCCGCGTAGTACTCCACGGCCGCACGCACGAGGCGGGGTGAAATACGCAGATAGTCGGCCGCCTCGGCGATGTCGCCGTGACTCATCCGGACTGTGGACATGACCTGATACACATACAGACGGGTCCCCACGACGAGCGGCTGCCGACGTCCAGCAGTGCCGTCGTGGAACCGGATCAGCGGGTGCCGCTCGAGGCGGAGGGCCTCGCCGAGCAGCCTGTCGGCCAAGGCGTTGCGGGACTCCTCGCTGGCGGCCGCAGCCGCGTCGAGGAGGTCGAGCGTCCGCGACGAAAGTCGGAAGGACCGCTGGACCGATGCACGCTTGGAACTCATGTGATTCAGTGTATCACAGTTGGTGTTTCGGCCGGCCAGTCGTAAGGAACGAATCCGGCCCGAGTAGCGGGCACCGAGTCAGCCCTGCCGTGGACGCGACACGGCCCCCCGACCTGCTGGCGGCCCCCGTGGCAACATCGAGCCCGCCAGGCGACGTGAGCAGGTCTGATTCGAGTCGAGCTGCACAGTCCGGCCTTCGCTCGAAGGCCCCGGACAAGGTCCGATCGGTCTCTTCGGGGACCTGGCACCCGGTGAAGAAGAGCCCATGGGCTGTACCCGATTCCGTGTCGAACCCCATATCCCGATTGCCCCAGGGGGTAGCGGGGACCGGCGACCTCCTCTTCGGAAGGGGTTGGTCAATGGGCCGGACGCCTGTGGTGAGACGAAAGCGAGCGATATGAGCGTAGGAGCGAAACTGGTCACGGTGGACAACCGGCAACGGGTCAGCCTCGCGAAGCTGGCCGATCGTGAGCACTACCTGGTGTCAAAGGAGATCGGCGGGCGGAGCGTTTTGACGCCGGCCGTCGTCGCCCCAGAGGTCGTCGATTATCCCGACGAACTCCGCGACAACATACCCGGAGCCTGAAGGAACCGAAGACATGGGTCCGACGGGGGGACCCGGCCGGCTGAGGCGTCGAGGTGGTCTGGCGATGAACCGGAAGAAGGTCGCCGGAGAGGTGATGGTCGGGGCGGGTCGTCACGGTCATGCGTTCGGCTGCGTCCCGCGTCAGGCATTATGCGAGAATGCGTGTCCTCCACTCGGCCTGGGTCGGTCGTGCTGGCCGCCTCGCGTTGTGGGCCGAGGATGGTGCATTGCCACGGACGGCTCCACCGCGCCGAGGTCGGCCGCCTCGGCACCGACGCCCGGCCGCTCACCCGTTCGCCCTCACGGCCGACGGCGTCCGCCTCGCCGCGGGCGAGATCGGAGGAGTCGCGGCGGACGACCTGGTCGTCAAGGCGGATGAGGTCGAGCTTCTCCTATGTCTGCCGGACATCGGGGGTGGCCCGGTCGGCTCCCCATCGCTGGAGGACGACCTCGTCGCCACAGACTCGGCGCCGGCAACTTCACCCTCAGCGTCTTCTCCCATATGGACAGTGTCGGGGATCGTCCTTGACCTGTCCGACGCCGCGCCCCTCGTGCTGGCGCTCACCGCCGCCGACCCCTGGGATACCGTCGGCACTGGAACGTCGGAGGTCGCCCTCGCGTCGGATCTCCGATTCGCCGCGCGTGCGGCCGAGATGACCCTGGAGCTGATCAGCCGGGGCCGAATCATCCCGACCATCGAGCTCACCTCCGACGGTTGGCAGGCGCGCTGGCGCCCGCTCGTCGACGGGCATGATCGTGGTCGCATCGATGCCCTCTACTGGAGTCTTCCGTCATCGTTCACCGCTGCGGGCATGGCCGATTCGGATCACGGTCACGTTCCGACCGAAATGGAGCGAGAACCGCCCGACGAGGCCCTCCGCTCCTACATGTGGAGTGTCACCGACGCGCTCGCCCGTCGGTTTATCGCCGATCGGCCGACCGCCAAGCCCTCGCCTGGGCGTGGGCGTCGTCCGACGAGAACGGGCACTGTCGATGCGTGGCTGACCGCCCTGGTTTCGTCCGACGGCGCCGTCGACGCGGCTGCTGGCGACGAACTGGACTCACTCTCCGAGGCGCTCGAGGCCTGGCAGGCCACGGAGAACATGGCGGCCGATGCGGTGCGCACCTGCTTTCGAATACTGCCTCCGAGCGCCGACTCCGACGAAGGCACGGCCGAAAATGACTGCCCTCGCCCGCTCCGGAGTCGGAGCCGGAGCGGGCAGCCGTCCCCGCCCGATCCCGTCGACGAGTGGCGCATCGAGTTCGCACTCCAGGCTGTCGACGACCCGAGCCTGTTCGTCCCCGCCGCTGCGGTATGGGACGACGGTCCCGAGCTCACCGCGCTGGAGCGCCACGCGCCGCACCCCGATGAGCAACTCCTTCGTGGCCTGGGTCTCGCGGCCCGACTCGTCCCCTCGCTCGGTTCCGCGCTGGCCTCAGCGACACCATGCGAGCAGGTGACGGACTCCGCCGGTGTCCTCGCCTTTCTTCGCGACGGCGCACCGATCCTGGAACAGGCCGGCTTCGGGGTGCTCGCCCCGCCCTGGTGGCGCTCACCGGGGGCACGTTTGAGCCTCCGGCTCAAGGCTCGGACGAAGTCGAAAGGCGGCTCGTCGATGACCGCCATCGGGCTCGACGGCCTGTGCGACGTCCGTTGGGAGGCGGCGCTCGGTGGCGACAAGCTCGGGCTCACCGAGCTGCGCGAGTTGGCACGCTTGAAGCAGCCGCTCGTTCGGGTCCGCGGCCGTTGGGTGGAGTTGCGTGAAGAGGACATCGCTGCGGCCATTGCCGCCGTGGGGAGGAAGGGCGCCGACGCCGACCGCATGTCGGCCGGAGAGGTCCTGCGCGCCGCCCTCGGACTCGAGCCGGCCCCTGGCGACCTGCCCGTTTCCGAAGTGGATGCAGACGGGTGGCTCGGGGACCTTCTGGCCGGTGCCGAAGACCGCCGGTTGCAGGCCCTGCCGACCCCCGACGGATTCGTCGGAGAACTTCGCCCCTACCAAGAGCGTGGCCTCGGATGGCTCGCGTTCCTCGGCGACCTCGGTCTCGGGGCCTGCCTGGCCGACGACATGGGCCTCGGGAAGACGGCCCAGCTCCTCGCCCTACTCGTCGACGAGCGCGCCCGGTGCGCTTCCGTGTCGCCGGCACGTCGAGGGCGCTCCGTCGCGGCCAAGGCGATAGCAGCACCGCCCACCCCGGCCGCAGGCCCGACACTCGTCATCTGCCCGATGTCACTTGTCGGAAACTGGCAGCGCGAGGCGGCACGCTTCGCCCCCGAACTATCGGTGTACGTCCATCACGGTCCCGATCGGCTCGACGGCAAGGCGTTCGTCCGAGGTGCGGGCCAGGCGGACCTGGTGCTGTCGACCTACGGACTCGCCGCGCGCGACCACCGGCTGCTGGCCACCGTGTCATGGCGACGCCTGGTGCTCGACGAGGCGCAACAGATAAAGAACAGTGCTTCTCGGACCACCCAGAGCGTCCGGGCGATCCCCGCCGAGCGACGGATCGCCATGACCGGCACGCCGGTGGAGAACCGCCTGACCGAGCTGTGGTCGATCATGCAGTTCCTCAACCCGGGCTTGCTGGGCTCGGAGAAGGGCTTTCGCGAGCGATTCGCCACGCCGATCGAGCGTGATGGCGACGACGAGGCCGCCGCCCACCTCCGACGTATCACTGCACCGTTCGTGCTCCGCCGTTTGAAGACCGATCGTTCGATCATCGCCGACCTGCCCGACAAGCTCGAGATGAAGGAGTTCTGCACCCTCACTCGCGAACAGGCCAGCCTTTACCAGGCTGTCGTCGACGACATGCTGGCCAGGATCGACGACACCGACGGCATGGAGCGCCGCGGCCTCGTCCTGGCCACGATGATGAAGCTCAAGCAGGTGTGCAACCATCCGGCGCACTTCCTGGCCGACGGTTCCTCGCTTCCCGGTCGGTCGGGCAAATTGACCCGCCTCGTCGAGGTGCTCGAAGAAGCGGTGGAAGAGGGCGACCGGGCCTTGGTGTTCACGCAGTTCACGGAGATGGGCGACCTGCTCGAACGTCATCTCCGCCGTCATCTGGGCTGCGACGTCTTGTGGCTCCACGGTGGGGTGTCGAAGAAGGTGCGCGACACGATGGTGGACCGGTTCCAGGGCACCGACGGCCCGCCGGTGTTCCTGCTGTCGCTTAAGGCAGGGGGTACCGGTCTGAACTTGACGGCGGCGACTCATGTGGTGCACTTCGACCGGTGGTGGAACCCCGCCGTGGAGAACCAGGCGACGGACCGGGCGTTCCGGATCGGTCAGCAGCGAAACGTGCAGGTCCGAAAGTTCGTGTGCGGTGGCACCCTCGAGGAGCGGATCGACGAGATGATCGAGAGAAAGCGCGCGCTGGCGGAGCGGATCGTCGGCGCCGGCGAGGGCTGGATCACCGAGATGTCGACCGAGCAGCTGCGCGAGGTTGTCGCCTTGTCGGCCGATGCCGTGGGGGAGGACTGATGCCGGCCCGGCGCCCCGCGCGCCGACCGGCGCGAAGGGGCGACACCTGGTGGCCGCCCCCCTCCACCCCCATCGCCGTGGAGGGAGGCCTGCAGGCACGTAGCCAGCGCGGCCGGATCGGCGACACCTGGTGGTCGCAACGCTTCATTGCCGTGCTCGAGTCGTTCGGGATCGGCAGCCGTCTCCAGCGCGGCAAGAGGTACGCCCGCACCGGCCAGGTGCTCAACCTGGAGGTCGCCGCAGGTCAAGTGACGGCATCGGTCCAGGGTTCGCGGGCCAAGCCCTACCGGGTCTTCATCGAGACGCGCGTGCTCACGGCAGCCGAGTGGGACGCGGCCGAGAGCGCCATGGCGACGAGCGCTTTGTTCGTGGCCCCACTGCTGGCCGGCGACATGCCCGAAGAGATCGAGGAGGCGTTCGCCGGTTCAGCAGGTTCCTTGTTCCCCCTGGCGGCGGACGGTCTCGATACCGCGTGCTCGTGCCCGGACTCCGAGAACCCATGCAAGCACATCGCCGCCGTCTACTTCCTGCTGGCGGAGGCGTTCGACTGCGATCCCTTCCTCATCTTCGCCTGGCGCGGCCGGAGCAAGGAGGAACTGCTCGCCGGCCTTCGGGCCCGCCGGCGGGGCATGGACTCCACCCCCGGTGACGACGACCCCGGGGCGGTCGAGGAGACCGGGGTCTCGGATGCTGGGCGGTTCGGGTGGCCCCTGACACATTCCGAAACGGGTGGCGCCCCACGGTCGCTGAGCTCGGTGGAACTGTGGGGACGGCCTGCCGACTTGGCGGCTATCGAGATCCGTCCGCGGCTGGCCGTCGCACCCGACCTGGTTCTCCGACAACTCGACCCGTCTGCGCTTGGTGACGACGGGGCAAGGATCACCGACGCGCTCCGCCCCCTCTACGAGACGATGACCGCCGGCGCCGCGGCCATGGCCCTGGGTGATGCAGTGCCGTAGGTGAGCGTGTGTTGACGCCCATCGGGCTTGTCAGCTCGTAGGCCGCCGCGCCCTTCGAGCGACGTCCCGCAGTGGTGATACTTCCCGTCGATCAACCTGCAAGTCGTTGCCGGGGGATAAGACGACCGTCGAGGTCCACGACTACGTCGATGTCGAGGTGCCTGTCCCGCAGCGGGTGCACGCGAAGCCATTGCGCGTATACGCAAGCCTCGGGTTGGATGCGCAGGGGCTCCCAAATTCCGGAGCAGTGAACGGATGCTTGACATGAGTCGTTCGAAGAGAATGTGTCATGAACGGTCTGGATGTTCGAGGACATTGGCCCCCATGCCGTTGACCAGGCGATTGAGAGCGGGCGACGGGAATCGAACCCGCGTTCTCAGCTTGGAAACGCGACAAAGGGCGCTGACCTGGGGTTAGCTCTCACCGCCGAGCATCGTGGGTGCAGTGTGGGTGCAGTTGCCGCCGGACGTTGCTTGTCCAGTCGCCGGCACCTTTCTCGCCCCGGGGCGACCAAACGAATCGAACATACAGATCGCCGAATTTTGCGCGGTGACCCAACGCCCCGACTCCAAGGAGACGCTGACAATCTTGCGCTAACTTGCTCCGCCGGGGGCGGCTCTTGAGTGATCCCGAGCGGGTGCACGACTACTGGGGGCCGGAATCCAGGAGCGCAGGATCGGCTGTGCGCTTCCCGGATGGTCAGGCCCTGGCCGTCGCCCAGACCGTGAGCCCGATAACAACGGCAAGTGTGAGGACGAGCAGGACCCTGACCCACTACCGCGGCTACCCGCCCGACGGCTCGGCCCCGGACAGCTTCGCCGGCCCGATGGCCCGGATCGTGGTCAAGGGCGAGGTGTGAGAAGAGGTTCTTCTCCTCAATCCCACGGGGGGGCCTAGCCGTCCGTCGACATCGTTACCCGATGCCGTGCCGGGCGTCGTGCAGGAGGGCGTGCTGCACGCGTGAGTGGAGGGGACGCGGTGGCTCCAACTCGTCGTAGGCGAGGTGCAGCTCGACGAGGGTGAAGGCCATGCCAACGACCCAGATGCCCGCCCCGATCGCCAGGAGTGCGATCCCGGCCCCGCTCCATGCGAGGGTGACGAAGCCGGCGATCACCATGACGAAACCCGGACCCATCGCCCGCACCCCCCAGACCGCGGGGCGCCAGTGGGTGCTGCGGCGTAACGCCTCAGGTGCCTGGGTGGGGCCCTCGACCGGCTCCTGCACACCCGTCGGCTTGGCGTGCAGCGCGTCGTGGATGAGGGTCCAGCGCAGGTCGAGGAAGTTGGGCCGCGGTGGCGGGACCTCGCGGTAGACCCGCAGGATGCCGACGACGCAGACTGGCACGCCGACGACGAGGTAGATGCCCATGCCGACGGCCAGGATCGCCTGCCCGGTTCCCGTCGACCAGGCGAGGGTAACGAGGCCGACCACGACGACCGCCAGGCCGAAGAAGATCACCCGCAGCCCCCAGACGGCCAGCCGCCAGTGGGCGCAGGTGCGAAGATCCGCCGCCCTGTCCATGTAAGCGATTGTGCGGGGCCACCGACGGCCGAGCCAGGGCCCAAAGGTAGGTCCGTCAGGGCCTTGCCGTCATCCCCCAGCGTCAGGGCCGCAGCTGCTCAGATGCGATGGGCGGACCGCTGTGCAAGAAGAGGTTCTTCTCTCCTCAATCCCACGGGGGCCAACGGCTAACCGATCGCTCCCTGCCGGTGATGCTCGGGTCCCCGGCGGGTCCGGCCTAGGCAGGGCCAACCGGGTCGCTCCGGAGCGTCACTTGCGGTCGGTTCGCCGCTCGCCCCGGGCGTACTACTTCGGCACATCCAGGGCCGTTGCGGACGTTGCTACATCTCGCCCTCCGGTCGGGCACAGCCGATGACCCAACCACCCTCATCGACCGTCATCTCGGCGGTCCATCCAAGGGCGCGGAGGCGATTCGTCAGGCGTGGCGGATCGACGAAGATCTTGACGATCCGGTACTCCGAACCATTCGACAGCTCCCTCAGGACGATCCCCGGATCTGCCGTCGGCCGTTCCTTCGGTTGCAGGGAGACGTGTTCGTCCACGAAGGCCACCCGGCCGCCCGGTGCAAGATGGGATCGCAGGGCGGCGAAGAAGGCGTCGAAATGGTCGTCGGGGACATGGGAGAGCCAGGCTGCAAAGAAGATCAGTTCGTAGCGACGATGCGGAAGCCAACGCAACACATCGGTGCAGATGAACCGCACGTGGGCGGGGCATCGTTGCTTGGCCAGTGCCAGTGACTCTGGGGAGGCATCGACGGCGGTCAGGTCGCGGATGCGGCGAGCGAACTGGGCGGTCCAGATCCCGGTCCCGCAGGCGATCTCCAATGCCGGTTCGACACTCGGCAGGCCGGCGACGATCGATTCGATTCGGTCCAAGTTCGCTGCGGACAGGTCGTAAGCGGTTTGGTCGTATTCGGGGGTTCGCTGCCGGTAGTAGGCGATCTGCTCAGCAATCAAATGATCGCTCACCCCACCATCATTGCCCCGCGCGCTATTGCCGGGGGTCGTTCGGCCGCCGGGGAGGGCCTGACCGGCCCGACCGATCGCAATCCTTCCGGAACGCGAATACTGCGCGGTTCAGGCTCGGGTCAAGGCACTGAAGAACGGCACTTTGAGGACGGGTGAAGTAGCGGTCCGATCGCCTCGCTAGATTCCGGTTTCGGGCACGTAGAGGAGGCACCATGCGGAAGCTGGGTGTGGTCGAGTTCGTCACGCTCGATGGCGTCACGCAGGGCCTGGGCGGGCCCGACGAAGACCGCGAGGGCGGGTTCGACCAGGGCGGTTGGAGCGCCCCCTACGGCGACGAGGTGCTGGCGCAGGAGGCCGGGCAGGGCATCGGCCAGACTTCGGCCTATCTGTTCGGCCGCAGGACCTACGAGCACATGGCCGCACACTGGCCTCACGAACCCGCTGACAACCCCATCGCGGCCAGCCTCAATGCGACGGCCAAGTATGTGGCAACGAGGACGCTGCGCCAGCAGGACCTGGAATGGGCCAACTGCCACGTCATCGACGGCGATGTCGTGGAGGCGGTCCGGGGGCTTAAGGCGGAGGGCGACGGCTTCGTCACGGTGCTGGGTAGCGGCGTGCTGGTGCAGACGCTCATCGCCAACGACCTAGTCGACATCTATCGGATCATGCTGCACCCGCTGGTGCTCGGCACGGGCAAGCGGTTGTTCCGGGAATACCCTCAGCCGATGCGGCTGCGGCTCACTGAATACACGCCAACAACCACTGGTGTGCTACTCCTCACCTACGAGCGGGAGGCCGGGGCGGTGTAGCGCCCGGCAAGTTGGGTGATGATGGAGGATCGGCGGGGCCAACTCGCTCAAGATCGCTCGAGCGCACAGCGATACCGGGCGGGTCGCTCCGTGGGCCGGGTGCGCGCTCACGGCACTTCTCGCCCGGTCCAGTCGGATTAGTGCCCGGTATCAACAATTCGAATCGCCGTGGGTTTGATGGAGTGATTCCAAGTAACCCAGGGATATTCAATTCTCGGTGGCATCGACTTCTGTTTGCCGGTACCCGCGAAAGTCATGTCGGTGCTACCCGTCAACCTGAAGTCAGTGCGCGTTGTGGGCGACCCTGACGGAGGGGCAGAGGCCGAACGGGTGCAACCGGGGCCGTGTCCAAAGTCACGATTAGGCCGCTAAGGCTGGGGTTCGGCACTTCCGAGGGCACTGAATGAAATCTGGTGCTTGCAACTGTGCCCCTGCCGGGGTCGGCCCGACTAGGGAACTCTCCCGATACCTTCTATTGCGTGTCAACAGGTCTCACGCGGGAACGGATCGGCTCATTCGTCAGGGATGGGTTCGTCCGCCTCGAAATGGCCTTCCCACGGGAGGTAGTTGACGATTGCCGGAACCTGCTGTCGGATGAGTTGGGACTAACCCCGCAAGATCCCTCAGGATTGACCCAGGAGGTGATTCGCCTGCCGGGATCGGGTGCCCAGCCATTCATGCGCGCTGCCGGCACCGAACGAATACGAGTGGCCTTTGATCAACTGGTCGGCCACGGGCGCAGGGTCGAGCCATTGGGCTTCGGCACCTTTCCGATCAGGTTCCCGAATCTCCCTGAGCCCAACGACACCGGCTGGCACTGTGACGGGAGCTTCGTTCGCGAGTCGCGTTCGACATCGAACCTGTTGCCGACATGGTCAAGCTGACCATCGTTCATGATGACTTCGAGCCTGGTAGTACTGCGGCAACAATGGCGAGAAACGGCTGGCCCGTCTTCCTGCCCAGCCTGAAGACACTGCTCGAAACTGGTGAACCCCTCGCTTCGATTCGGATCGACCGGGAAGCAAAGTGAGTCTCATCCACTACGCTCCGTGTGCTGGTAGGCATGAGCCTGATCAGGCTTGCCCACCGCGGCCGATCTCTCATGCTCAACCAAGATCGCATCGCCAAGAAACGTGAGCTGAATCGAGGAGCCGACCTCAGTCTGACGAGTGCCTGCACTGACCAGGGGAATCGTCGCATCGAGCGAGGGCACAGTCGAAACAAGAGTCGTCCAAGCGGCGCTCCATAGGGTGAAGCTGGCGACGAATGATCGATCTACCACAGTGACACTCACTCTTCTTGAATGAAGCGCGGTAGCTGCCCCGCTCCGGGAGGTGACCAGATACCGATCTTGATTCTTGGACCACCACTGCGAACCTCCAGTTGATCGACGAGCGAACCATTTCGCACGGCCTGTCATGGGTGGGTGGAGTTGACCGCAAACCGAGCACATCCACCTAAAGGCCCGGACACTCCGCGCCACCACCGTCTTTCGAGATGACGAAGACCTGCCGAAGTTCCTCTGGCTGGCGAACCCCCGCAACCACAGCGGGGTGTGGCTGCGGGGGTTTCGCCATGCCCGCTGTCAAGTGGTTCCGTTCGACGAGGGTGGCGCCAGGTTGCTGGGAGCTTGACCGCCCGCGGGCCCGGCTCCGAAGCCGGAGACCGTGGTGATCGCCTTGAAGTTCGAATCCAATTCGACGGTGACATACGTACCGTCTGACTTCTTCATATGAACTTCGTATGGGGAAGCGCCCGACGAGTCGGTCTCGGCCCGGATGACCGTTGCACCAGGAACGGCGGCGGCTGCGGCCGCTGTGGCCTCCTGGAGATCGGTGCCGGTCAGGAGTGTCTCGTTGGGACCGTGGGTCATCGTCGCAGGGTCGCCCATGGCACCGGCAGGTGGGGTACTTCCGGAGGCACTGGGAGGGGTCGCTGTGCTCGGGCCACTAGCTGACGGGGCCGTCGTGCTCGACGACCCCGAGGATGAGCTGGTCGTAGTACCGGTGGCGGCCGAGGCGATGCCGGCCGCACCGAGACCCGCACCGACAACCAGGGAGCCGGTGATCAGCGCCCGACGGATTCTGGGGGATCTGGGGGTCATGGTGGATTCCTTTCTTGAGCTTGTCCAGGGAACTCCCGGAGCACCCTCACCCTGACGGGTCGAAATGAGGGCACGCTGCGTCCCAGCTGACAACCTCCTGTGCCTTTCGGGTCCTCATCAGTTGCGGTCTCTTTGCTTTGCCGGCAGCCGGCTGAGCCGTACGGCGACATTGGGCGGCCAGCGTTTGTAAGGCGTAATTAGATCCAACGGGTACGTGCTCCCCGCCGCGCCAATGGCCACTGGCCCGATCTCTGCTTGCACCGATGGCACACTGCGGTCAAGCAGCGGATTCGAAGATGAGATCCGGGGAGGCCTGATGGACTCCTGTTTCGGTGTCAGTGCGGTTTGCAGACCCCAGCCGTGCGGCGCTGAAATCAGCCTCCCCACGCGGTCGCCGAACGCCGGGGCGGAATCAGCGGCCCGTCTCGAGCAGAAGGAGGGCTCGTCGCGGACATTGTCGCGCCGCACTCTTGGCACGGGCGACGAGCGCGGCCGGGACGGGTGTCTCGTCGATGATCGGGTAGCCCCATTCGTCGAGCGCGACCAGCTCGGGGAGGAGCTCGGCGCAGTATCCGAACGCGTCGCAGGCGATCGGGTTGACTCGCAGTGTTGTCATCGCGATCCTCCAGCGTTTGCAGCGGTCGTTCGCCTGGGTGCACTTGGAGGACCCGAATCGCGGAGGCAGGGACGGCCCCCGACGTGCACTGCCACATCGTCGGCGAAGACGGTGAGCGCACTGCTCAACATACGAACGACACCGTCGGGATGACGGCGCGTGGCGCGTCCACTGATGAGGCCAAAGCGGGCGCGCATGCGGCCGATCACTGTCGGCGTGACTCGGCCGGCGGCCAGGGCACCCATATCCTTGGCCAGGGCTGGGAGGCCGAACACACATGGTCCGCATTGTCCAGCGCTCTCGCCTGCCATGTAGTCGGCGATGCGCGTCCTCCGCCACACAGATGGAAGCACTCCACCAAGTCGGAGTCGCGAAGTCGAGTAAACACTATGAGCGCCTGCGGCGCGAAGCCCAGCGGCTCGGCGTCGAACTCCCGGCAACTTGGGCGTCGCTTCGCAGCAAAGTTGCCAAGTAGCGGCCCTGAGGTGGTCGAGCCCGGGCCGACAGGCCTGAAGCCGCTAGGCCTGCGCGAAGTTTCTGGTGCGACTTGAACAAAGCTGCCTTTTGGCAGGTCCTGAACTCTTCGCCAGTCAGTCCACCCGGGCAGGTGGCACGGGCTTAGCGAGGAGACCGGCGCGGCCACTAGGCCGAGCCCCAGGGACAACCCGTTACCCTAGGTTCGCCAGGCAGTGGGCCCCTCGCCCAACGACCATCGTTATGCACAGGACCTCAGCGACCTAGCCCTTCCCAAATCTCGAGGAGCGCGCCCTCCGACTCCACCGACCTTTCAACTTCCTCGTGGTCGGCGTGAGAGCCGGTGCCCGAGGGGACTGGTCGTCATCGGTTCTTTGACAAATCGCCCCCTCATCTTTCGTACCGGGCTCGCGGCGGCCGAGGGCGGCTCTCACCGCCCTGACCAGGTCGGCTCGCGCCACGGGCGCGGACAGGCATGCAAAGAGTTGTTCGATGTCTCTGACGGAGAGCTCGGACAATGCATCGGTGCCCGGTTCGGACACCACGATGACGGGTGGAAGGTCGCGACCCAGGGCCAAGAGACTCTTGGCGTGCTCGTGGTCAACGACAACGCTTCCGACGACCCCCGTGCCGGTCACTACAAGCGCCTCCTCAACGGTGGCAGCGGCGCCTATCCTGAGCCCCGCAGATCGCAGAACGTCTGCCGAGGTTTCCGCCATCGCCGCCTCGTCCTCGATGACAAGAACGTCGAGGAGCTGGGTGACGGAAATCGGGGCGCCGATCGTCGGAAAGGCTTCACCAGGGCCCGGGATGGCCCTCAGGACCCTGGCCCGGCGACGAGTGACTCCGAGACCAAGAACCTTGGCGGCGGCGACCGACAATCGATCAACGACGTCCTCTGCCTCCTTGACACTCGCGCCGTCCCACAACGAGACGACGAAGACCTGGCTTCGACCCGTGTTCTCGTCCATCTCGAGACACACAAGGCCACGAAAGCCCGTTCGTTCGGCGTTTCGTGGAATGAGGGCATCGTCGAGCTTCTCGAACACGTCGATCGTCTGGTCCGACGGCAGATGAAACGACAACAGCGTGGCGAAAGTCCCCATCACCTCTCCGCGTGGCCGCCCTGTAGGAGAAACGCAATTGGAACATAGACGCGGGGTGGCTGAGGGGGTTCCATTCATCGCGAACAATCATTTGTCGATATAAAGTGATCACGTGACAAGATCAATGGATCTTCAGCAACTCGAGCAGTTTGTGGCCGTGGCCGAGGAACAGCACTTCACGCGCGCTGCACGGCGGTGTCACATCGCGCAGTCGGCCCTGTCGAACTCCATCCGGGACCTGGAGGAGGATTTGGGTGCGCCGTTGTTTGTCCGCACCACCCGTCGAGTCGAGTTGACCGAGAGCGGCCGTATCTTTCTCCCAGAGGCCCGCGCCGTCCTTGCCGCCGCCGCCTCGGCGCGCGACCTCGTCGAACAGTCGCTCGGTAAGGTCCGCGGACCCATTGCCATCGGCTGGGTTTGGGGAGACATTGCCCCGGTGCTTGGCCGGTATCGTGAAACCTTCCCCGAGGTCGAGATCACGCTCAAGCATGGACTGTCGGTTGCACTCGTTGAGGACCTTGTGCGCGGTGACCTGGACGTCGCCTTTATCGGCCTCCCCGCGCAGGGCTGTCCGCCGGGGGTGCGTGTCGTCTCGACC
>Ga0181536_10002899_pt1 | contig 19016 bp, 16 predicted proteins | sample PEATcosm2014_Bin_41_FD_121105 | JGI IMG/M metagenome (GOLD analysis project Ga0181536, IMG submission 121105) | Peatland microbial communities from MTU Mesocosm Facility, Houghton, MI, USA - PEATcosm2014_Bin17_60_metaG | ecosystem: Environmental > Terrestrial > Soil > Wetlands > Peat | place...
GGCCCTGCTCTAACGTGCTCAGCTCGTGCCTGCTTCCGGTGCCGGCTTGGTGCCGAGCACGAGAGAGATCGTCATGATCGCTCGGCCCCGGTACAGCTCGACCGTCACTCGTTCGCCGGGATGAGTCGTGCCTACGGCCACGGTGAGAGACACATCGGTCGTTATCGCGTGCCCGGCGAAGCTGATGATGACGTCGCCAACGCCGATTCCGGCCAGCGTGGCCGGAGCGCCTGGGAACACGCCCACCACCAGTGCGCCACTTGTCGCGGTGAGCCCCCAGTCGGCGCGCTCAGCTGGCGTGACCGAAACCACTTCCACTCCCAGGAAGGCCTTGGGCGGCCCGGTTTCACCTCCTTTGGTCAGTCCGGAGAGAAGCGACTTGATGGTACCGATCGGGATCGCGAATCCGACGTTTTGCGTGGGCGCGTTTCCCGCCGTGCTCGTAGCAGCCGCCGTGTTCATGCCAATGACTTGACCAGCGCTGTTGACCAGCGGACCGCCCGAGTTTCCCGAGTTGATCGCCGCCTGGGTCTGCAAGAGCCCGGTCAGCGACTCGGTTCCGGCACAGTCGTCTCTACCCGCTTCGATGGACCTCCCTTCAGCAGAGATGATGCCCTCGGTGACCGAGGGCGTGCTCTGCGAAAGAGCGAGCGCGTTCCCGATCGCGAGAACATCGTCTCCGACCTGGATCGCCGAGGAATCACCCAACGAGACGGCTCGAAGGGTCGTCGGCCCGTGCAACTGAAGGAGTGCGACGTCGTAGGTGGGGTCTGTGCCGACAAGGGTTGCCGGGTAAGCCGTCTTCTGGCCGTAGAGCGTGACCTTGATTTGAGTTGCGTTCGCTATGACGTGATCGTTTGTCAGGATTTCGCCGCTACGCGTGAGGATCATCCCGGTTCCCTTTTCGAACTGGGTCGGCCCGCTGAGAGATCCTGATGTGCAGCTGGGCCCGAACGCTTGAATCGCTACCACGGAAGGCAGGATCCGTGCGAGAACTGCCTGGACATTGTTCATGCGCCTGAAGACGCTCGTGTTCGGCGAAAATTTGATGGTTGTTGTGTCGTGGGCGTGGATCGCCGCGGCGACCCCCACACCCACGCCCATGCCAGTCGCGGCACCGACCAATGCGGCGATGAGCACGACTCCGATCCAGCCCCGGCGCGTGTCGCCTGACTGGGGTCCTTGGGTCGAAACTCCAGCTAAAGGCCAAGCGGCAGAAGGGAATACCGGCTCGGCGGCAGGATTCGCTTGAGGTAGTGGCTGAGGGGTCCCGGTGGCCCTAAGGTCGTCTGGGGGTTGCCCTTCATCGGCGTCGCGTTCCACAGTTGAGTTGTAGCGCGTTGGCAAGCAGGGCGTGACGCGTGACCGTTCGCGCGCCTCTCAGCGATCGCCACTTCGCAAACCCGGCTCCAGCCTGTAGTTTGACCGGAGCATGCCTAATCGTCTCGATATCGAACTGACCAGCGTGCGGGGTGACGGCAGCTACACCTGGCGCGCCGCCGGGGCACGGCAGCCGAAAGGCGTCATCGATTCCAAGATCCTCGCCGACAACGCCAAGGTTGGAGATGTGTTACGCGTCGAAGCCGAGGTCGAGATCGATGGGATCACGATCCTTTCTGTTTTGCCGCCGAAAGAGAAGGTAACGCCTTCGGGACGGATCGAGCTGCTTGGCTCCTCGAAGTCGGTTCCAGCGGTGACGACTGTCCTTCTCTCCGAGGGGGGCCGCGGCGGCGATCGCCGCGATCTCCTCGACAGCCCGCGCCGCGGCGATCGAACCGGCTCGCGGGATCGTCCGGCACGTGGCGGAGAGCGACGACCCGAAAGGCGACCGCAACCGGCTGCCAGCGCTCTGGAAGCGGCCGGCGAGCGGCGTCCTGAACGGCGACCACGACCGGAGGCAACGCCCACAGGCGGTCCTTCTCGTAGCGCTGAAGGCCGCCCGGCAGCCTCTGGCGGCGAGCGGCGTCCTGAACGGCGACCACGACCGGAGGCAACGCCCACAGGCGGTCCTTCTCGTAGCGCTGAAGGCCGCCCAGCAGCCTCTGGCGGCGAGCGGCGCCCTGAACGGCGACCACGACCGGAGGCAACGCCGACAGGCGGTCCTTCTCGTGGCGCTGAAGGCCGCCCAGCGGCCTCTGGCGGCGAGCGGCGCCCTCGGACGGTGGGCAGCACTGGCGCTCGTCGTCCAGGAACGCTTCGCGGAGACCAAGGCCACGCCGACGCTCGGCGACCCGGGGCCTTGCGCGCCGCCCAAGCACAAACCCCACCCCGTCGGATCACCCCGCGCTTCGAACCGCGAACGGAGCATCGCGATCTCTTGATTGCAAGTCTGTCGCCTGAGCAACGACCCATCGCCGAACGTCTCGCTGCCGGAGGCCTACCGGCAGTTCGTCGAGCGATTGCCGTAGAGCGGGAACGGGCTCGCTCTGAAGGCAGGCCCGAGGTCACCGGCGAGGCGATCCTCGCCTTGGCAGAGCAACTCGCCCCATCAGTCAAGCAAGCGACCTGGCTTGACCGGGCGGAAGCGGCAGTCGCGCAACTAGATCAGATCTCCCTTCGAGACCTGCGAACGACTGTCGCGGCAGCGGCGCCGCGTGACGAGACGACCAGAGATCTGGATCGCAAGCTTCGGGAGGAACTCGACCGCCGGGTGAAGAAGCTCCGTTCCAACTGGGAAGAGCAGATTACCCACGCCCTCGAAGAGGGCCGCGTTCTCCAGGCGTTACGTTTTTCGGCCCAGCCGCCGGAGCCGACCGCACGGTTCCCAGCGGCCCTTGTGGAGAGCCTCGCGAACAGTGCAGGCGCGGCAATGAGCGCAAGCACGCCGGTTGAACGCTGGCTGGCCATCCTCGATGCCGCCGTCAGCTCCCCGATCCGGCGACAGATCCATCCCGCAGGCCTGCCTGAGGACGCCTCCGGGGAGGTAGTGCGCAAGGCCCGACTCGCGGCGGGCAGCCTCCCGGCGCTTGCACCGATGTTGGGCCTGCCGATGCCTCCGCCACCAAAGCCGCTTCGACCGACTCGACCCTCTCGCCCATCGCGCCCTCCCCGTTCGACGGCGCGTGCCCCGCGACAAGCGGTTCTGGCCGGAGCGTCGACGCGCGTCGAGGCTCCCGCTGACGTTCCCCCGGCGGAGGTTCCCGCTGACGAGGTGACCGAGGCTCTCGCTGACGTTCCCCCGGCGGAGGTTCCCGCTGACGAGGTGACTGAGGCTCCCGCTGAGGTTCCCCCGGCGGAGGTTCCCGCTGACGAGGTGACCGAGGCTCCCGCTGACGTTCTCCCGGCGGAGGTTCCCGCTGACGAGGTGACCGAGGCTCCCGCTGAGGTTCCCCCGGCGGAGGTTCCCGCTGACGAGGTGACCGAGGCTCCCGCTGACGTTCCCCCGGCGGAGGTTCCCGCTGACGCCCTCCCGGCTTCAGCCGACTTGCAAGGCTGACAGTCGGCGCCGGCCCCTGCCCGGGTTCAACTGCCTCCTCGACCCGCTATTGCTTGTCGCTAGTTCAGGCGTCGGTGCATGACGAGAAGGCGCGCGACAAAGCCCGCACCCTCGAGGAAATTCTTTGATGCCCTCATCCCGGGAAGCACCTTCACGTCGACGCCGGTGGCGCCGCGTTGAGCGGCCCAACCGACGGCTGCCTTGAGAAGGTCCTCTTTGATCCCCACTTCGCGCGCGGCCGGATCGGCATAGACGACCTCGACGGTCGCGAGCAACGACGAGTCAGACATCTCATCAAGTCGGGCAACCGCGAGGCCAACTGGCACATCGTCGAGCGTCCCGAGCAGGACCAGCCACTGGTCGTCGTGGACAATAGCTGCGAAGTGCGGTTCAAGAGGCTCCCCGAAGGCCTCTTTCGACAGGTACATGCTGCCACCTCGCTCGGAGACGAGGGCTTCCCGGGACGCTCGGTAGAGCTCCACCAGCGTCCGCACGTCACGTTCGTTGCCTACGCGGGTTCCCGCACGCATGTTGTCGTGGTGCTCTTCATGCATCGCCGGCTCAGGGCGTGGCGCCGTCACGTTCGGAGCTCAGCTGTGCGATCCGGTGCAACACGGTGCGCCGTTTCCGACCAGCCGATTCGTGCTTGCGCACGGTCTCTAGCTCAGCCGCCGTGAGTGAAGCCAGTCTCTCAACGACCTGTGATGCGGCGAGGGTGTCGTAACCCGGAATCGGAAGGTCCGGACCAGTGGTGCTTGCCCCGAGGCCCGAAGATTCGTCGGACCTCTTCTTGCGAGCGGCCGTGATGCGTGGTGATTGCGATCGCGAGCGCCCGCTCACAGGCGCCGCCGGTCCCCGCACAGCGCGGGATCCAGGAGTCTCCGCTCCAGCTGGACGCGAGTCGCCATGTTCCTGCGCGCGCTCTTGGGCCTCCGCGGCGTCGTGGTCCGAAATCCCAGGAGAGGCCGATGCCGCCACTGGCGTCGTTGTCGACAGCGCGTCGCCGGACGTGAAGAAACCGGGCTGCGAGCCTTCCTTCGCGCGATGGGCTTGCTCGCGCGACGGACCGGACGAAGGTGCTCGCAAGCGCCGGCGAGCTTCATCTACGGCGAACTTGCCGACCAGCCGAGCGACGACGATACGCTCGCGGCCGCGTTCTGCGAGCCGAGGCACCTCCTCGACGAAAACGACCGCCGCGCCCAGCGGCGCGTAAAGGAGGCAATCGAGGAGCGTCTCGTAAACGGGGCGTTCTTCAGCCACGACTCGACGCTACCGCAGGCCTCGCTGGGCCAGCCGCACCCTGCTCACACGCAGTCTCGACAAAGAAGGCGCTTCTTGTCCGCCAGTTGTGTCTGGCTCTTTACAAGGAAACAGGACCGGCACACGAACTCTCCTGGCTGTTTGGGCAGCACGCGGAGAGAACCCTCGCCTCGATCCTCGGAATCGGAGGCCTCCTCCTCTTCGTCCTCCTCGTCGTCGACAACGACAAGTCGCTCCTTCAAGATCACATCGAGGCTGGCTTCGACGTCATCGTCGTCGAGCTCGTCTTCATCGTCGTCTTCGGTCTCGATCGGCACGATTTCCCCGTCGACGCCCAGGTCGGTAGTGCCAACGACCTCGTCGTCATCGTCGAGATCGTCGACGAGCGCGACGTCACCGAGCTCCTCGTCGTCTTCGAGCAGATCTGCCTCTGCCAGATCCTCGAGGTCCTCATCGTCCGCGTCGGGAGCCTCGAGATCGTCCACCTCGATGGGCTCTTCGAGATCCGCCGTGTCCTTGGTGTCCTTGCGCATCAACGTCCTTCAGGTCCTCAAAGCTCGGGCCCGCGATGCCCCGGTGACCGGTGGTGCCGAGGTCGCGGCGGGATGGACTATACGGCACCAATGCTTGCTTGCGGCGATTTCCGGGCGAGATTCCCCCAGCCGGCCAGAAGTCGGTATAGGAGTCAGCGGGCGGCAGGACCCAGGACGTCTTTGGCTCCACCCTTCTCGCCTGCCCGGGCGATACGCCGACGTGACATGCCGACGGGGGCGTTCTCTACTCGACTCCTGGGTCCCCACCACTCGCAACACCCCCGGATGCTCTTCGAGCAACCCCGGACATACCGGAAGCCGCCCTCGGCTTGAGGGGACCCTTTAGTTATTACCACTGTAAGAGTGCTCGTCAAGGCGGAAAGAAAAGTCCCCTGTCAGAGGCTCGGCCCGGAGAGTTGGTGCCTTGCCTCCGAGCGCTGCTCTGCCTCGAGGCGGCCGAGCTCGGTCTCGGTGTGGTCCACAAAGCGCATGGCTTCCGCGATCGCGTGATGGCCGGCCTGCTGGGCAATGAGCCGGTGCATCTCCTGAGCGATCCTCCGATAGGCGGGATGGCCCTGGGGACCGGACCGTAGCTCGAGGACGTGCATCGCCTCGCGGGCGTTCAGCTGCAACACGAACCGGATATTGAAAGCCAGGGCCACCGCATAAACGCTCTGTTCCGGAAAACAAGGGGCAAGGATGTCGTGCAGGCTCTTGGAACGTTCGAGCGACTCGAGGAACCGAGCCGAGAGGCCTGCCGCTTCGACAAGCGGGGGTACCTCGAAGCCGAGGTCGGTGCCAAGCGGCTGCCACTCGACAGTGAGCATGCGGTGGCGTTGAAGATCCCGGAAGGCTCCGTAGTCCGCCACGATGTCGAACCGGTACGAAGTGCGCTCCAGGGCTCTTCCGGGACGGTGGCGGCGGTTGGAGCGCTCTCCGACGTACGCCTCCAGGATCCTCTGCCGTCCTTCGGGCCCCAGGGCGGAGACGTGTCGGGCAACGTCTTGCTCCGCAAGGTTGAGGTACGGATAACACATCGCCACGAGGACTTTGTCCTCCCCCGCCGGGTCGAAATCGGTGAGGGTCACCGACGTGCCGGGCACAGGGACCTCGGCCGGCCACATTTCCTGCACCGCAGTTTCCATCGATTCGCGGCGAGCCTGAAGGTATTCGGTCCACACCCCGCCGCGTTCGGGCCGGTCGATCCTGGAAAGGAAGGATGGGATCACCTTGCGCAGCTCGACGAGGATGAGGTCCGAGTACAGGCGGGCCTCGGGCAGCGGATGAGCCCGCATCCGCAGCAGCAGCTGTTCGTAGCTCTGCCCTGATCCGAAGATGCCGACGTTGGAGAGTGAGCCGGCTGGCAGGAGGCCGCGCAGAGCGTCAAGACAGCGCGCTCTTACCGCCTGTCGGTGGGCGAGCTCGGACACGCCTCCGTGCCTCGGGTTCTCGCGGTTGACGAACGACTGCAGCAACGGCAGGAGCTGCGCGTAGGTGTCGAACATGCGGTCCATCTCGCCCACATAGCGGGCACCCAGCGGTGACTCCAGCACGGCCTGGTCACGGTGGTAGCGGTAGTGCCCCGACGGCAGGCGGCTGTCGTAGGGGATGTAGCGGGTCGACTGCTCGAGGTAGGACATGAGCCGTCCCCGTTCGAGGATCTTGGTGAGCACGTTCGACGATTGCTCGCACGCGAGATGGACGCCTCCGAGCTGGGCAACCGAGTCGTCCCCGTACTCGCTGAACACCCTTGCGTAGAGGTCCTCGGCACGCCGCAGTCCTACGGACGCGTCGAGGCTCGCGTCGCCGGCGACATCGAGCTCTTCCACGAACTCGTCGAGGAAGAGCCGGCGCAAGCTCTTGGAGGATCGCGAGTATCGCGCGAACAGGGCGCCCTTGACGACCTCCGGCAGGTTCACGAGCGCGAACACCGGGCCGTCGAGATTGGTGAAATACCTCCCGAGCAGCTCCCGCTCCCCGACGGTGAATGGCTCAACGCCTGCGATGGACATGCCCGGACGACATTACGGTGCGGGTTGTCCGCCGGCGCGGATGGTACCGAGCTCAACGGGAATTGTGACCAACGACGACGCGGCGACCACGTCGCGGAGCAGACGTTCGGCCGCGGCCCGAGCGCTCTTGGCCGTCTCGTCTCGGGCAGCGACCATCGCCACCTGCCGGAGAAGGTCGATGACCTGCTTCACATTGCGGACGAAGTCACCTCCCGACATGAGCGCCGCCACCTTGCGGCCCCGTCGGCCCGGGCCTGCGCTCGGCTGCAGGACCTGACGAAGGTCTCGGCCTCTCGCCCATTCGTAGATGAGGGACGCGAACCCGCCTTCTACGCCTCGCGTCACGGGCAGATGCCCGCGACGCTCCTCGGCCGCCAAGGCCTCCGAAAGCTCCTCGATCGCCTCCAGACGGTGGGCGACCTTGGCATTCGGTGCAGGAACCGGAGCGTCGCGCTCTCTTCGTGCTTCGTAGCACAAGGCCGACGCAACAGCCGCGAGGCTTGCCGGGTCGAGACCGTCGAGCTGGCCGGCTTCCAACGCCTCGGCAAGGAGAAGGTCCGCCTCGTGATAGAGGCCTGCGAGCCGAGCTCCCGCCTCGGTGACTCTCCAGCCGTCCAGATAGCCCCGGCGCTCGAGTATTCCCAGGACCGCGTCGAGCTCACCTGCAAGGTCCTCGTCGCTCAGGAACTGGGCGAACGACGAGCTGACCAGCGTGTAGGCACCTTCGCGGGAATGACGGCGGACGAGGTTGACGGCGAGGTTGTAGGTGGGCCGGAACGAGGACGACAACGCCCGCGGGCGACCGCCCGCGATGCGGGCCACGTCGCCGAAGGTGTGGAACGGGGAGCACAGAACCGCTGCGTAGCCGATCTCGTCGATGCCCCGCCTGCCCGCGCGGCCGGTCAGCTGGGTGTACTCGCCCGGTGTCAGCTCCTGGTGCCCTCTGCCGCCGAACTTGGTCACCTCTTCTATGACCACCGACCTTGCCGGCATGTTGATCCCGAGAGCGAGCGTCTCGGTGGCGAACACGACCTTGACGAGTGCCTCGGCGAAGCAAGCCTCCACCGCTTCCCTGAACGGCGGAACCATCCCGGCGTGATGGGCGGCCACGCCCGCCTCGAGGCCGGCCGCGTAGAGCGGGTAGCCGAGCACAGCCAGGTCGTCATCGGTCAGCGGATCGACGTATGACTCGACGATCGCGCGTATCCGAAGCCGCTCCGCCGGTGTAGTCAGGCGCAACCCGTCGTCCAGGCAATGCCGCACCGATTCGTCGCAGCCGGCCCGTGAGAAGAGGAAGTAGATCGCGGGTAGAAGCCGCTCGGCGGCGAGACGCTCGACAACCTCGACACGTCGGGGGCGATACAGCTGTGGTCGCACCGAGCGCGGGCGGCCACCCGGCGTGGTCGGCCGTCCGCCTCCGGCCGGCGGCCGAGGCGCGTTGGCGCCCCTTCGGCCGGTTCCCGGACGGGCGATCAGCTCGTCGAGCCTCAAGGCCTCGGGGTTCGGCCGACCGTCGACGAAAGTCGGCAACAAGTGGAGGTGCTCAGCGAAGCGGTCCCCCACCACGAACAAGTCCTTGAGCTCGACAGGCCGGTGCGCCTCGATCACGACGCCGGTCGTGCCGCGGACCTCGGAGATCCATGCCGCCAGCTGGTCCGCATTGGCCACCGTCGCGGACAGGCACACGAGCGTCACGTTCAAAGGCGCGCCGAGGATGACTTCCTCCCAGACGCCTCCTCGGTACGGGTCCTGGAGGAAGTGGACCTCGTCGAGCACGACATAGCGCAGGTCGGCCAGGCGGCCGGGCTCGGCGTGGATCATGTTGCGCAGGACCTCGGTCGTCATGACGACGATCTGAGCCTGACCGTTGATGGAATTGTCCCCGGTCAGCAGGCCGACCAGATCGGCGCCGTACTTGCGCCGGAGGTCGCCGTACTTCTGGTTCGACAGCGCCTTGATCGGCGTGGTGTAGAACACCTTCGCACCCTCTGCGAGGGCGAGGTGCACCGCGTACTCGGCGACGACCGTCTTGCCGGAGCCCGTGGGCGCGCTCACCAGCACCGACTGGCCTTCGTCGAGAAGGTCGAGGGCGTCGAGCTGGAATCGGTCAAGTGGATAGGGATGTTCCGCGACGAATTGTTCCCGGGACGCGACTGCGGAGGCGGGACCGTTCATGCGCTGTTTCGCGCGCGACCAGTCACTTGCCCAGCATCTTGCCGATGACGATGGACGCCTCGTAGAAGAGCAGCAACGGGATGGCGAGCGCGAGCATCGAGAACGGGTCCGAGCTGGGTGTGACCACAGCTGCGAAAAGCACCATCCCGATGATCGCCCACCGCCGCCAGCTCGACAGGCGCGCCGTGGTGAGGACACCGGCCAGCTCGAGTGCGACGAGCACGACGGGGAATTCGAAGGTCACGCCGAACGCCACCATCAACAGCAGGATGAGTTGAACGTACGAGTTCGGCGACAGGAGCTGCTTGATGGTGGTGCTGGGGCCGCTCACGTCGATCAGAAAGCGCATCGCGTGCGGGAAGGTGAGGTACGCCACAAACGCACCAAGAGCGAACAAGCCGGCAGTGGCGAAGGTGAACGGGAGGGCGTAGCGCTTCTCGTTCGCCTTCAGGCCCGGGGTGACGAACCGCCACAGCTGGAAGAACAGGACCGGCAGGGCGATCACGATCCCGCCGTAGGCGGACACGTTGAGACGCAGCGAGAACCCCTGCAGGGGTGTGGTGACGAAGAAGGAGCACTGACCGGCCTGACTCGTGTGGGTCACCGCCTGGCAATAGGGAGCTTGCAGCACGTGCAAGATGAAGCCGTAGAAGACGTAGGTGACGACGGCTCCGACCGCGATCGCGCAGATGGAGATGATGAGACGTCGGCGGAGCTCGCCAAGGTGCTCGCCAAGGGTCATCGCATCCGGGGTCGGACGGGGATTGTCTCTTCGGGCGCGAAGCTTGGCCAGCCTCGCCGGTGCGGCCATGGTTCAGTTCATGCTCGGCTCGTCGAACACGAACACCGTGTCGGCGGAAAGCGCGTTCGTGGATGACGACGACGGCACCGACGGTGGCCTGCGCGCCGATGTCGGGTGCTGTCGCCCAAGCAGGGGCTGCCGGGTCGGCCGTGCACGATCCTGCTCGTATCCCCCGCGCCAGGAAGCTCCCCTGCTGGCTGCGCCAGAGCGCGTGCGTTCGGTGGCTGCGACCGCTTCGGCAGCCGATGTGTCTGCGCTCGCGGCGGCACTGTCGAGCGACGCGTCGCTCTGGCCTGATACCAGGCCGGTCAGATAGCCGGTGATCGCCTGGCTGGGACTGGTCGGGATCTTCGACAAGTCGATGTCCGGCACCGCGGAGCGGATCTCCTGCTCCACTTTCAGTCGCATCCGGTTCAGCTCGCGCCACATGCCGCCCAATTGGCGCGCGGCCCCGGGCAACCTCTCCGGGCCGACGACAATAAGCACGATGACCAAGATCAAGAAGATCTTGGACGGGTCGAGACCGCCCACGTGCCGATCCTACCGTGCTGCCCGCGCGACGAACGGGCGGGACCGGGCCGCCGTCATCAGGTCGACTCGCCTTTGCCCAAGACGCCTGTTCGGCGGCGACAGGCGAGCATGCATCTCATGGCCACCGAAGGCTACTCCTTCGCTTGGACCGCTCCGAGCGCCGCGCGGGCTGCCAGCTAGAACCAGTGAAGGTACGGGTGCCCGAAACGCCACACGATCGCGAACACCTTGCCTACCACCAGTGAGCCCGGCAGCGTCCCCCAAGATCGGCTGTCGGCCGAGTTACCGCGGCAATCGCCCATCACGAAGTAGTGCGCAGGGGCGATCTTGGTGAGGGGGATGTTCTCGGCGCTCTCGGCGCACGACCCGGTGAGAGGGGGCAACCAGGGCTCCTTGAGCGGCCGCCCGTCTATCAGGACCGTGCTCCCGCGAGAGGAGATCGTCTCGCCCGGGAGGCCGATCACGCGCTTGACGAGATCTGTGTCGGTGGTGCCGACATCTTGGGGGGGCCGCTTGAAGACCACGATGTCACCCCGGTGAATCGTGTAGCCGAACTTGATCACGACTATGCGGTCGCCGATCTGCAGCGTCGGCAGCATCGAGCCCGACGGCACGTAGAACGCTTGGACGACGAAGGTGCGCAAACCGCCTGCGACCAGCACGGCGAAGACAATGACGGCGACCCACTCGAACAGGTGGCGCCGCAGGCTCCGCTTGCCCGGCTGCTTCGACGCGCTGACGCGGGGCGCGTCAGCGGCGGGTTCCACCTCCTCTGCGGGCTGCACTCGGGGCTCGTCGGCCGCGACCATCGGAAAGGCAGGCACCAATGTCGTGGAGGGTTCTCCCAAGTTGTCCGCCTCCTTCGAGGCCTCACGCGCGTCGGTCACCAGCCAGCAGCCTAAATCGACTCGATGAGACGCTCGACGCGCTCGTCGTGTGAGCGAAACGGGTCCTTCAACAGGACCGTTCTCTGAGTCGGGTCGTTCAGCTTCAGGTGGACCCAGTCGACGGTGAAATCGCGGCGCTGTTCCTTCGCCCGTTTGATGAACTCGCCCCTAAGCCGCGCCCGGGTCGTTGCCGGGGGTGAGTCCATGGCCTTGGTGACGGCCTCGTCTGTCACCGTGCGGTCCACCCGGCCTTTGGCTTGGAGAAGATAGAAGACTCCGCGGCTGCGGTCCACGTCGTGGTACTGAAGGTCGAGCAGTGCCACCCTGGGGTGTCCCAGGGGAAGCTGGTGGCGCTCCCGATAGGCCTCGACGAGGCGGTACTTGATCACCCAGTCACATTCCCGGTCCAGCTCGAGCGGGTCGTTCTCGATGGTCTCAATGCAGTGCTGCCACATCGACAGGGCGCGCTCCTCGATGGCCGGAAGACCGCGGCGCTCGTGGTAACGAAGCGCCCGGTCCAGGTATTCGCGCTGGATGTCGAGGGCGCTGAGCTCACGTCCGTTTGCAAGGCGCACTTCGCGCCGGCACGTGATGTCATGGCTGATCTCGCGGATCGCCCGAATGGGGTCCTCGAGGGTGAGGTCGCGAATGACGATGCTCGGGTCTTCCAACATGCGCAGCAGGATGCTCGTGGCGCCGACCTTGAGAAAAGTCGCGTACTCGCTCATGTTCGAGTCGCCAACGATCACGTGCAGCCGTCTGAAACGCTCCGCGTCCGCGTGCGGCTCGTCCCGGGTGTTGATGATCGGCCGGCTACGCGTCGTCGCGGAGGAGACCCCTTCCCAGATGTGCTCGGCGCGCTGGCAAAGGCAGAACATTGCGCCACGGGCGGTCTGGAGAACCTTGCCCGCTCCGCAGTAGATCTGCCGGCTCACGAAGAATGGGACCAGCACCTGTACAAAGTGCGAGAAGTCGTCCCGGCGGCTCGTGAGGTAATTCTCATGGCACCCGTAGGAATTGCCCGCGGAGTCCGTGTTGTTCTTGAACAGGTAGATCACACCGCGGATGCCCTCGTCGTTCAAGCGGCTCTCGGCTGAGGCGATCAGACCTTCGAGAATCCGCTCACCTGCCTTGTCGTGCGCGACAAGGTCCTCGATCGAGTCGCACTCCGGAGTCGCATACTCAGGATGGCTACCCACGTCGAGGTACAGTCTCGCCCCGTTCTCGAGAAAGACGTTGCTCGAACGTCCCCAGCTCACGACGCGCCGAAACAGGTAGCGGGCCACCTCGTCTGGGCTCAGCCGACGTTGGCCGCGCAAGGTGCAGGTGACACCGTATTCGTTTTCGAGCCCGAAAATCCTGCGTTCCACCGAAGCCCACGGTAGCCTCGAAGCCGATGCCGCCATCCGACCGCATGGTCCACTTGACCACCGTCGTGGGTTCCTTTCACGGCCACGTGGTCGCGGCACGCCTCGGATCGGAAGGGATCCCGGTCGAGCTACGTGGCCTGAGCGACGGCCCCTATCCCCTTCCGGCGAACGTCGAGGTGTTCGTCCACGCAGACCAGCTCGAGTTGGCGCGGGCGCTCCTACTCGGCGATGCCGTCGACGCGGTCTTCGACGAGCGCTACGCCGACCTGGGTCCCCAGGATGCGGGCATGCTCGATCTTCCTCCGATGGATCTCCCCGACGCCGGACGTTCCCGCCGTGCCCGGACTGTTCTCGTCCTCGCCATGGTCGGGCTCGTCCTGGTGGTCGGTGTCATCGCGGCCTTTTACTGAACCGGCACAGCCGTGCCAGTTGTGAGTCGTCCGATCGGGCCGGCCTGGCCCTTCACGCGACGCCGCTGTCCGCCCTCAGTCCGGCTGGGCCTCGCCCGTGCGCGCTTCCCCGGTCTTGTCGCCTTTCGGGTCGAAAGAGCCTGCCGCCGGCTCGCCCTCGGCAGCTGACGACGCCGCTTGCTCGAACGGCTCGCCGTCCTTGAGTAGCTCTGCCACCTCGTGATCCTCGATACGCCGGAAGGCCCTGCGCCAAGGCCCGTGTTCCAGCACCGCGATCTCGAGGTCGTCGGCGCGCAGCGTTCGAGCCGGGCCCGACAGGCTCGCCACGCACGCCAGGACTGCCTCCCCGAGGGTCCAACCCTGACGGAACCGCGCCGCCATGCGATGCGCGATCGCGTCCACCTCCCCGCCGAGCACTGTGAAGCGTTGTTCGTCTGCCACCGTGCCGTCGTAGGCGATGTGGAACAGCTGGTGCGCGTCGCCGAGCGGATCGAGCTCCGCAACGAGGATCTCGACCTCGAGGGGCTTCATCTCATGGGTGAACACCTGGCCGAGGTACTGCGCGTACACGTTCGCGAGCGAGCGAGCGTCCACGTCTTCTCGCGAGTAGGCGTAGCCCTTGGTGTCGGCGTGGCGCACGCCTGCGACCCGCAACTGGTCGAATTCGTTGTAGCGGCCCACTCCGGCGAACGCGACGCGGTCATAGATCTCGCTGATCTTGTGAAGGGTGCTGGAAGGGTTCTCGGCCACGATGAGCACACCCAGGTCATAGGTGGTCCCCACAAGCGCGCGACCCCTGGCGATCCCCTTCTGAGCGTATTCCGCGCGGTCCTTCATGACCTGTTCGGGCGCTACGTAGTAGGGCATCGTCATCAGGACGCGCCTCCATCGGCCCGCTCGCGGCGCCTCTCCAAGACGTTGCGGAACCGCTCGGCGACCTCGGTGTCCTCGAGGCGGCGGTAGCCCTCGGCGTCTACGGTCGCAACCACCGGGTAGATGCCGCGGACAAGGTCCGGACCACCCGTGGCGGTGTCCTCGTCGGCCGCTTCGTACAAGGCGGCCACCGCGAGCTCGACCGCCTCGTCGCGTGCAAGGCCTTCGCGGTAGCCGAGCTTGACGGTGTTCTTGGCGTCACGGCCGCCGGACCCGGTCGCGTGAAAGTCGGTCTCCTCGAAGCGGCCTCCGGTGACGTCGTAGGTGAAGATCCGTCCCCTCTTCAAGCGCAGGTCGTAGCCGGCGAACAACGGTATGACGACAAGGCCCTGCATCGCCATCTGCAGGTTCGCACTGACCATCTGTCCCAGCTGGTTTGCTTTGCCTTCGAGGCTCAGGCACGTGCCTTCGACCTTCTCGTAATGCTCGAGCTGGGTCTGGAAGAGTCGCACCATCTCGGCGGCACTGCCTGCGGCGCCGGCAATGGCGACTGCCGAGTGCCGGTCTGCCGGGAAGACCTTCTCGATGCTGCGGTGCGCGATCATGTTGCCTTCGGTGGCGCGCCGGTCGCCCGCCACCACTACGCCGTTGTCGTAGCGGAGCGCCACGACCGTCGTGCCATGAGCGACTCCAGGAATCGGCCCCACCGCGAGACCGGGAGTCTGGCGGCCGGCCGCGCTGACCACCTCCGACACCGTTCCGGGGGGAATCTGCGCTCCTGTGACGCGCGTGCGGCGGAGCAGCTCAGTGAAGCTTGGCCCCGGATCGCTGCCGGAGGGGAAAAGAGGCAGGCTCATGAACGCAAGCTCCGGTGCGACACGCCCCTGCTCATTCGCCGCCCTTTTGGACGTAGTTGCGGACGAACTCCTCCGCGTTGCTCTCGAGGACCTCGTCGATCTCGTCGAGCAGGTCGTCGATCTCGGCCTTGAGCCGGTCCCGTCGCTCGGTCGTCGCCGGCGCCTCACCTTCGGCCGCGGTCACCTCACGGCTCGTCGTCGGTCGCTTCTTCAGCTCGCGCTCTGCCATCACCGTTCCTTATGAGCCCAATCGCCTAAGTAGCTCTGCCGGAGTGTCGCATCCCTCCAAGAGCGTATCGACATGGCGCGCCGTGCCTCGCAGCGGCTCCATCATCGGCACACGACGCAGCGAGTCCTCCCCGATGTCGAAGAGGATCGAGTCCCAGTTGGCAGCGACGATCGCCGACGAGAAGCGCTCGAGGCAGCGGCCGCGGAAATACGCCCGCGTGGTTGCCGGCGGCTCGGCGGTAGCACGGGCCACCTCCTCGTCGTCGGTGAGCCTCTCCATCGCGAGCCGTGCGAACAGCGACTTGGAAGGTCGTAGGTCGTGATACTGGAGGTCGAGCGCAGCGAGTCTCGGGTCGTCCCATTCGAGACGATGACGCTCACGATAGGCCTCGACCAGCCGGAGCTTGGCGACCCAGTCGAGCTGGCTCGCCAGGGATTGCGGATCGCTCTCGAGGCCTTGAAGGACCGTTTCCCAGCGATCCAGCACACGGCGCGCGACATCCTCGTTTCCGAGTGCCTCGAAACCGCGTTCGGCGGTGTACTTGCGAGCAAGGTCGTAGAGCTCCCACTGCAACTCGAGCGCCGTCAGGGTGTCGCCCGAGGCGAGCTCCACCGTCGTACGCATCGTGGTGTCGCGCGACACCGAGCGGATCGCCACCACCGGTGTCGCCAAGGTGAGGTCTCGACTGGCGTGGAAGGCGTCTTCGATCATCGCCAGCACGAGCGCGGTGACACCCAGCTTGAGGAAGGTGGCGATCTCTGCCAGGTTCGCGTCACCGACGATCACGTGAAGCCGACGGTACTTGCGCGGATCGGCATGTGGCTCGTCGCGGGTGTTGATGATCGGCCGCTTGAGCGTGGTCTCGAGGCCGACCTCCTCCTCGAAGAAATCGGCCCGCTGGCTGAGCTGGAATGCGGGTACGTCGCCGCCGTGTGGGACCTCCTCGCCGATCTTCCCCGCTCCGGTGTAGATCTGACGGGACACGAGGTGCGCAGTCAGCTCATGGACGATCCTCGAGAAGGGGACGGCCCTGTCGAGGAGGTAGTTCTCGTGACAGCCGTAGGAGTTGCCCTTGCCGTCGGAGTTGTTCTTGTAGATGACGATCTCGTCGCCCGGAGCCAGGAGACGGTTGGCGGCTTGCATGGAGCGTCTCAGGATCAGCTCCCCGGCACGGTCGTGGACGACAACCTCGAGCACGTTCGAGCACTCGGGAGTCGAGTACTCAGGATGAGCGTGGTCGACGTAGTAGCGGGCGCCGTTGGTGAGCACGGCGTTGACGAGGTGGGTCTCGACATCGGGAGGCATCGAGCCCTCGCGGGCATCGCCACGAGCGTCACGACCAGGCGACTCGTCCTCGAAGTCCCATCCGACCTTGCGGTCGAGCTCATCGACGTACGCGTTGATCAGGAGCGAAGACGCGGTCATCGGGCTCGTGTCGCCCGTGGTGTGTACCTGAACCCCGTACTCGGTCTCGATCCCGCAGACCTTCGTGATCGCCACGCTCGGACGCTACCGCACTGCCGGAAGCCGGCCGCAGCACCGACGCTGGTACCCGCCCGGAACTTCAGAGATACTGCCCGGTCCCGACCCGCTCGATCGAGCGCCCGCCGCGCTGCTCCCCGCCCTGGCCCATGAGCGTGCGGACGTAGACGATCCGCTCACCCTTCTTGCCCGAGATCTTCGCCCAGTCATCTGGGTTCGTCGTGTTCGGGAGGTCCTCGCTCTCCTTGTACTCCTGCCTGATCGACTCGATCATGTCGGCAAGGCGGATGCCGCGACCCTCCCTGGAGATCGCGCGCTTGATGGCGAGCTTCTTGGCTCGTCGGACGATGTTCTCGATCATCGCCCCGGACGAGAAGTCCTTGAAGTACAGCGTCTCCTTGTCGCCGTTCTGGTAGGTGACCTCGAGGAAGCGGTTCTCGTCGTCGGCTCGGTACATCTCGGCCACTGTCTGTTCGATGATGACGGCGACTGCCTTGTTCGGATCGCCACCGCCGAGCACAGTCACATCGGCGGCGTCGAGCGGCAGCTTGTTGGTGAGGTACCGGGCGAAGACCTGCTGGGCCGCGCTCTCGTCAGGCCTCTCGATCTTGATCTTCACGTCGAGGCGCCCAGGGCGCAGGATCGCCGGGTCGATCAGATCCTCCCGGTTCGAAGCCCCTATCACGATGACGTTGCGCAGTGCTTCAACCCCGTCGATCTCGGCCAGGAGCTGGGGGACGACCGTCGACTCCATGTCTGAGGAGATTCCACTGCCCCGAGTGCGGAACAGCGAGTCCATCTCGTCGAAGAAGACGATGACCGGCACTCCCTCCTCGGCCTTCTCCCTGGCACGCTGGAAGACGAGCCGGATCTGGCGTTCGGTCTCTCCCACGTACTTGTTCAGCAACTCGGGACCCTTGATGTTGAGGAAGTAGCTGGTGACCCGTGCGTTGCCCGTGTGCTCGGCGACCTTCTTGGCGAGCGAGTTCGCCACTGCCTTGGCGATCAGGGTCTTCCCGCAGCCGGGAGGCCCGTAGAGCAGGACCCCTTTCGGCGCCTGCAGGCGATACTCCGCGAAGAGCTCCCTATGCAGGTACGGGAGCTCCACTGCGTCGGTGATCGCCTCGATCTGGCTGTCGAGCCCCCCGATGTCGGCGTAGGTGACGTCCGGCACCTCTTCCAGCACGACTTCTTCGAGCTCGGGCCGCGGCAACTTCTCGTAGAGCAGCATCGTGCGCGGATCCAAGAGCAGCGAGTCGCCCGCTCGCAGCTTGACACCGGTGAGGTACTCGGAGATCTCGGCCACCTGCTCCTCGTCGGCCCGGCCGACGATCAGCACCCGGCGACCGTCCTCGAGCACCTCGAGCACCGAGACGACCTCGCCGCCCAACTCCGGGTCTCGGGCGAGCACGACGTTGAGAGACTCGTTCAGGACGACCTCCTGTCCTTTGCGGAGCTCCTCGCCCTCGAGGCCAGGGTGAATCGCGACACGCATCTTTCGCCCGCTCGCGAACACGTCGACAGTTCCGTCGTCGTTCCCGTTCAGGTAGGTGCCATACGCAGACGGCGGCTGGGTGAGCTTGTCGACTTCCTCGCGCAACGCGGCAATGTGCTCTTTGGCCTGTTGGAGCGTGAAGGTCAACTTCTCGTTCTGGGACACCGCATGTGCGAGCTGCCCTTTTGTCTCGAGCAACCTCTCCTCCAGCGTGCGCACCCGCCCGGGCGCTTCTTGGAGTCGGCGCCGGAGCTCGGTGATCTCGTCCTCGGCCTGCTCGGCCCGGCGGTGCAATGCCTCTTGCTCGTCATCATCTGCCGGGATTCCGGCGTGCCCGTCGCTCTCCATTTGCCTGACCACCTCCTCACACGGCGTGCCCGATGCCTGCGTCGGGACCCTACACCGGCCTTGCACCCGTTTGACACCGCACCAGTAACTCGTTACCTTGCGCCACGTCAATCGGCGGGGACCCTAAACTTGGCTCGCGAGAAGGAACGGTCATGGCCGTCCCGGCCAAGCAGTTCCAAGCGTTCCGAGGAGAAGAGTGGCTGATGAGGGTGTGGATTGACCAGGACCTCTGCACGGGAGACGGTCTCTGCGAGGAGATCTGTCCTGCCGTGTTCACCCTTCTCGACGACGGTTTGGCCTATGTGAAGCAAGGCGA
>Ga0181536_10002902_pt1 | contig 19002 bp, 15 predicted proteins | sample PEATcosm2014_Bin_41_FD_121105 | JGI IMG/M metagenome (GOLD analysis project Ga0181536, IMG submission 121105) | Peatland microbial communities from MTU Mesocosm Facility, Houghton, MI, USA - PEATcosm2014_Bin17_60_metaG | ecosystem: Environmental > Terrestrial > Soil > Wetlands > Peat | place...
TTCCCTACTGCCTATTGCCTACTGCCTAATGCCTTTCCTTCCCTGCCGCGGGGTGGAGCAGCCCGGTAGCTCGTCAGGCTCATAACCTGAAGGCCGCAGGTTCAAATCCTGCCCCCGCAACCAACCTTTTCACTGTAAAATCAATGAACTAGCCCGCCTCTGGCGGGCTTTTTCATTGGTGCCGAACCCTTCCCAAAGCTTACGAAGGAATCACAATAAAAACCAATAAGTTAGCCGATTTCCGGGACGCGGTCCCAAATCGTGCAAAAAATTCCTGGGCACAAAATGGGCACAAAAGGCACAAAAACTCTCGGAGGAAACCGTGGTTTGTTCGCGTCGCGAAGTAACCGGTTCCGACCGCGTTGCCGGAAGGGCCAAGTGAATTCAAGCAGAGGGTCGACGCCCGTGGCGAGGAGAACATCATCAACACCGCGGGGGGATGCGGACCATTCCGCTGGCCCAAAATACTGGACGACTTGCGCGGATGAGCGTAGCTACCTCGCCAAGAATTTCCGCATTGGCGGGAGGCAAATGCTTCAAAGCTTTTTCGACGTAACGCCAGTCGAATTGGGGCAGCTCGGGCCTGAGCCTGCGGTTGCGGTGTTGCGTGAAATGCTTTGGGCCGAGATCAGCAATCTCGGTATGCCCATTTCCGACACGGATATTCCGTTTGCCATTACCACTCCCGATGGCGGGATAGATGCTGTCGTGACCGGGACGCCTAAAGGCACCGGAAACGGACTCATCTTCGCGCCGCAAACTTCGTATCAGATCAAGGCCGGCGACTTCCCACTCAATGCTACGAGTCTGGCGCGAATCGAAGAGCTACTCGTTACGCCGTCTGCGATCGCTGCACGCAAGGCCCAGAAGGGGGTTAAACCCAACGGCAAAGCACATGAATTGAACGACATCAGCCCGCGCGTCCGCGCCTGTCTGGATAACGACGGGACGTTCGTGGCGATGCTGTTCGGCAATGACGGAATCGATACCGAGGACGAGGCAACCGAAAAGGCGATCCAGAAATTCCTCGGCGAAATTGATCCGAAATACGCCGCCGCCAAAATCAAGGTCTGGCGGCAATCGCGAATATGCGGATTACTGCGACAGTTTCCCGCTGTCAGTCTGCGAATCAAGAATCTGCCGGGATTTCAGCTCTTGAGTCACGACCAGTGGGCTGAACGGCAAGAGATGCAACAGGCGTTTGTTGCCGCACCGGATCAGCAAAGCGTGATCGAAGGCGTCCGCACCGCTATTCGAGACGACAGTCAAGGATCGATCCATCTACGGGTACTCGGCGAACCGGGTATCGGAAAAACGCGCTTAATCCTTGAGGCCCTGCGCGCGGCCGACCTGAAGGCGCTCGTCCTCTATGCTGACAAAGCGACCAAAGTTGATGGATCGATTATTAGCGCGATTCGCAACGCCCGAAATGCGCGGATTGTCCTCGTTGTCGATGAGTGCGGGCCCGAGGCACGATCCGACCTCGTACGCAACTTCGCGATGTTTGGCCCGACGCTAAAAATCGTGAGCGTCTATCAGGATCGCGAGGAGTCCGACGGCGCGTCGGACTACCGCCTATTCGAAATGCCGCCGCTGCCGACTCCTGAAATTGAGACCATATTGAAAAGCTACGGCGCGGACCCCGCGGCAACCGCGGGCTGGGCGGCCCTATGCGAAGGATCGCCTCGCGTCGCTCATGTCATTGGTCAAAATCTCAGGGAGCATCCGGATGATCCACTGAGAAGCGATGGGACAGCACGAATATGGGTACGATTTCTCGCTGCCGACGTGGGTAGTGAGACGGAAGAATATCGAAGACGTCACCTCGTGATTTCCAGCTTGGCGCTCTTCAAGAAATTCGGCTGGGGTCCGCCGGTACGCGCCAGCGCAAACGAGGTCTATGACCTCATCGTCGCAAAGCTAGATTCGGGCATATCAAAAGCGCAGTTTGGCAACGTCATCAAACAGATGGCGGCGCGCAAAGTCCTTCAGGGAGACAATTTCTTATATATTACACCGCGCGCTTTGCATGTTAAACTTTGGATCGACTGGTGGAATCTGCACGGCGGTTCCATAAATATAAATGAACTGATTCCCGAACTGACGCCACAAATGCGCCAGTGGTTCGGAGAAATGATTGAGTACGCTGAGTCCGCTCCTGTTTCCAAGCAGCTCGTCGCGACCTTACTCGGCCCGGCGGGGCTCTATGCAGATGCCGAGTGGCTAAATTCGAAGGACGGCGCGCGTTTTTTTTTCAGCCTCTCTCTAGCTGATCCGCGAGGCGCGCTTCGTCTGCTTGAGCGCACTATTGGCAAGATGGACCGCGACACACTTCTAAAATTTGAAGCCGGTCGCCGCGACGTCATATGGGCGTTGGAGGGATTGGCGCTCCACGCAGATCTGTTCGGCCCGTCCGCCAAACTCTTGCTTTCTTTGGCTGAGGCTGAAAACGAAAAATGGGCGAACAACGCCACAGGTGTTTTCGCCGGCCTGTTTTCCCTGGGTCATGGTGATATGGCCCCCACTAGCCTAGCGCCGGAACATAGGTTGCCGATCCTCACGTCCGCGCTCAACGAGAATGAGCGACGTGCTCGAATTGCGTTAAAGGCATTTGAGACCGCTTTGACGACGCAATCAATTCGTATTGGAAATGACCAGCCGTTCCGCCTAAGAAAACCGGTGTCTCGCTGGGCTCCGAAGACATATGGTGAGTTGTTCTCGGCGTTCCGGTTATACTGGCAGACGTTAAGGAATTCACTCAGATCGCTTTCGCCGACTTTGCGTAAGAATGGTGTCGAGATACTACTATCTCACAGCAGAGGACTTTTGGCGATTGAGGACTTACGCGGCGAGATTCTGGAAACGCTTAGAGAACTTTCGAGCCTTCCCGATACCGATGGGAGGGAAATTATCTCAACGACCGAGACGGTGCTCAACTACGATCGTGAGGGGCTACCACCCGGTGTAGTAGCAACACTTGCGGCACTTCGAGACGAACTAATCGGGGATTCATTCCATTCGCGAATGCAAAGATACGTGGGAATGGATCTGTTGGAAGACCATTACGGCAGGGATGGCAAGGAATCCGATCGAACCGAACGGGATATTCGTAAACTGGCGGAAGAATCGCTCGCTTCTCCCGGTAAATTCCGCTCCGAGCTGAAATGGCTCGTAACCCGCGAAGCAAAAAATGGCTACCGGTTTGGCCATGCTCTTGGTCAGGTCGACGCCGAACTGCAAGCGTGGACCGACATTCGAGATGCATATCTTGAAGCTGGGGACAACGCTCACGATTATTTTGTCGGGGGATATCTGCGCGCCATTTTCGATCGCGATCAGCAGCTTTGGGAAGGGAAAATCTTGGAATTCGCTCAGGATGAGCGAAAACTGGATTACCTTGCCAGTTTGGTTTGGCGATCCGGAATCACAGATAACATTGCAGAGTTGCTTTTGCAGCTCGCACAATCGGGAAAGATTCCCCCGGAGAGCTTTGCAGTCTTCAGTATGGGCGGGGCGAGCAGGCCACTGTCTGACGCCATGTTCGGAAGGTGGCTCGATTTTCTCATCGGCATCGGTTCTTTTTCTGCTGCCTCTACGGCACTCAATCTGGCGTCGATGAGCATGCTGGGTGGACGCACGCTCACCGCAACTCAGTTACAACGCATTGTAACCCAACCTGCGCTATCGGAGCGGGACGCCGGCCGAGCGAACGTCATGCTCTCGCATTACTGGCTCCAACTGTCTCAAGCGCTCATCAAGCTTGACCCGAATTCAGAGTCCATTGTTCTGCGCACCTTGCTAGAAAATATCGGCAATTCGGCAGCAGTCACGGCATCGCTCGGTCCCGATGGCGATCGATATTTGGACGAATTGGTCTCACGAAATCCACTTGAGACCTGGCGAATAGTCTCAGAATATATTAAGCCGCCTATGGACACGCGCGGCTTCGTAGTCACCCGATGGCTGCGTGGCGACATGGGATTCGGCGGAAGGAATCCTGGTCCCATGCGGCATATCCCCCGCGAACAGGTCTGGTCATGGGTCGACGTCGATCCCGAAGCTCGTGCCGCGTATGTCGCGACTATGGTGCCGAAGGATTTTACAATAGATACCTGGAAACATAGTCTGGTTCGCGGTGTCCTTTGTAGGTTCGGCGACAGCGATAAAGTCCAAAGCGCAGTCTCTGCAAACTTCTTCACCGGCGGCTGGGCAGGCTCCGCCAGCGCGCACTACGAGACGGAGAAACAGTCCCTGACGCAGTTGAAGTCCGCCGAGACAAACCCGAATGCGTTGCGCTGGTTGAACAACGCAATTGAGGCCACTGAAAGAAACCTAGAAGCCGCAAAGATCGATGAGGAGGCGCAGGGGTTCTAGCTCTATTACATTATGCTACGATACGCACGAAAGCAGTTTCGGCAGAAACCGGAATTGTCTACTGATTTGGCACCTTGTCGGTTTGCGCGTTTCGCGTTTAAGTAAGCTCAACTTGGTTTCCCACTATATCCGTGAACTAGTTGTTGGGTTGAAAATACTCCAAATTGTCAACTTTAGCGATCCTGGGAGTGCTATGAGCTACTATCTTCGTTTGCTTGACGGCTTTTCGCCGCAAGTTTGGTGGATCGATGACAACGAGGCACGCCGAGTCGGAATCGGCGACCCCAAACAGGGCATCGGCACCTACTTCAAGGCTGAGCCCGGTGAGGCAATCCGGGATGCGATTTACCGCCAAGCGTCCGGTTTCTTCGGCCCGAATGGGGAATGGCCTTTCCATCAAACCAATCTTGGCCCAGGCCAGTTCTACCCGCGCATTTCGCGCCCGATCGACCAACATCCCCATGACGGTCTGGGGTGGAATCGAAGCGCCGAAATCGAGCCGAATGTCGTGGCCGTTGCGCGAGGGCAATTGTCCGCGCTCACACGTCAGCTCGAGCGCATCTGTCAGACGGTGCATCCGCAAGGAAAGGTGCTCGAAGCGTTCGGTCACGATGTTCGCAATCTTCTGATACTTGCCTGCACGGAAGTTGAAACACATTGGCGTGGCGTGATGTTCGCCAACGGCGCTGCGCAGACGGGGGACCGCTTGAGCACGCTCGACTATGTCAAGCTGAACGGTGCTATGAGACTCGGCGACTACGCAGTCGCATTTCCCAATTATCCGTGGCTTCCACCGTTCAAGCCCTTTGAGGGTTGGGGCAGCACGGGCAAGCCTACTCAGGAGCTCGAATGGTATGATGCTTACAATGCCGCGAAGCATGATCGTGAAAACGCGTTCGAACAAGCGTCCTTATGCAGAGTGTTCGAAGCAATCAGCGCTTGCGTGGTTATGATCGTCGCGCAGTTCGGGTTGCCTGGCGGCTTAGGCCCTTCTTCTGAACTGCGATCCTTTTTTCAGTTCGTCGCGGTGCCGAAATGGCCACTCTCCGAGGTGTATATATTCCCTTACGGAAGCCCGACCCGAGAATGGACAGCCGAGAATTTTAGTTTTTAGTATTCGAACATATTCCGGGCGGCTGGTCATGATAGCTGTGCCAATAGCTCAAACGCCGAAGGTAAGAAATGAGCAAGAAACTACCCCCGTCCGATTTTCGCGCCGTTCGCTACAAGCTTGAACCGCACGAATTCGCAGTTAGCGAAGGACAGGACGTTGCGCCGACAGATCTAGTGGACGAAGAAACATGGGACGGCATCATGCATCTGCCGGACGACGTTGCGATTCGAATTTCGGACCACAACGGTCATCGACTCGAATTGCTCTACAGCCTTTGGGGCGATTGGATTACCGCAACGGGCGACCCCGAAAAAACGGACGAGCTTTTCAACTGTATGCTGGATGCTGGCGACGCCTTCCAATGTGCCAACTTCCTTTTCCTTCACGGCTACTACCGCGCCGCGATAGCGGAGCTTCGGGTCGCGCTCGAACTGGTCATTACCGGCGCCTACGGGAATTTGAAGCCTCACGATCCCAATTATGTTGTTTGGAAGACGAGCGGATCGGAACTCGGCTTTACGCGCTGTCGGAAGCGCATCTATGGAATGCTTCGGGGCGACCAATGCAAATGGCTTTTCGCTGACGAGGAGTTTCCGGACAAGACGTTTCAGCGATTATGCAATTTTACACACTCACGCCCCGACTCAAGCGACGGCGCGCTGTGGGAGAGCAACGGTCCCGTCTACAAACATCAGTCGGTCATACTTACGTTCTTCACGATCCTCTCCGCCTACGCAATTTGTTATCTGCTCGTGCGCGTCGCACGCCCAGATTTTGCGCTTCCTCCAGATAGTCGAATCCTTTTTGAGGAGGACTGGGTGCCAAATCGGGCGGGTCTCACGAAGGCGTTCGAGCAACTCTACAAGGAGCGCGCCGCGGTACGCGCGCGGCAGCCATGACAGAACATTTCTACCGCTATCGCCCTATCAAAGCCGTGCTCGATGAATTCCACGAACTCGAAAATCAGGAAATCTATTTTAGTACCCCTGACGAACTTAATGACCCAATGGAGGGGTTCAAAGATATTTTCTGGTCAGGTGACGAAATTGTTTGGCGCAACTTCCTGAAGCACTACATTCTCTGCGTCCTTCAAACCGCCAATTACTGCTTCATTGCCGCCGATCAGTTCGAACTGAACATCCTGCGGAATATCGTATTTTGGGTACCCCAAGAACTTCCCGAAGCGCCTATCCGCGAAGTCTACCAGAGGGTCGCCGCCGAATTCCTGGCGGAGCCGGCCGTCAAGACATTTCTCGCGCTTATGGCGTCCAGAACAACACCAATCCGGCGAAGCGAATTGACGGGCTGCTTGCGAGCCCTGCACGGATTCGCGATGCAGATTGTCATAAAGGAATATCGTGAACGCGGCTTGCTGCCGCCCCAAGCGCCGGGTCCCGAACCCCCACCGCGCGAAAAGCTCCGACAGCACGCGATCGCAATGATGGAGGGCGTGACGAAGATCACGTCGTCCGAATATCCACCTCAGAGGATATCGGAAGCATTGTTCGCTATAAACGAGGCGGCGATCGCGCAGGTCATGCTGATAAATGAGTACAATCTGCCGAACCGCGACAAGCAATTGCCAATAGTCTTTCTCGCGAATAGATTTCCGACGGCTTACGTCGCCGCGCTCGACAGGCTCGTCCACCGGGACTGGTATGTGGCGTGCTTCGCGAAAACCGGCCACAACCACTCAATGTGGAGCACTTACGCGAATGGGCATCGCGGGGTTTGCCTGATGTTCAAAACCACCGCCAATGCCACTGGCGCTCCCACGCTTCCTATCGAGACCGTGACGAGCGCCAGAGGCTCAAAGGGCAAACCGATCACTTACGCTTCAAGCGAGGTCGCGCATGAACTACGACGTGTGCGCTACACGGCGCAATATCCCGCAATCGACTTCTTCCGATCGCTGGGGTCGATATCAGAAATGCACATGAACAACTTCTGGTATCTTGGGGAGGACGGGTCGTTCAGTGAGTGCCGAGATGCTGTTTACGCTGACCCCGCGGCTTGGCGCAACAGTTACTGGCAGACGTTTGGCGAAAGTGCTCTCTACAAAACGCCAGAGTGGGCCCATGAAGAAGAGTATCGGATCGTAGTGCATTCCGGCTTCGATATGAGCACGAAAGATAAGCGAAAATTAAAATATCGATTTCAAGACCTAGCAGGGATCGTCTTCGGCGCACGAACCGATATCGAGGACGAGCTCAAAATCATGCGTATCGTTGACGCAAAGTGCGCAAAAGCTAAACGAAGTGATTTCAAGTTCTTTGAAATCCGCTATCTCCACGCGGAATCCCGATTCCAACTCTTTCCGCTGGATCTTTTGAAGATCAAATATAGCTAACGTCAACAGCAAGCTAGCCCTTGTTGTGGCCGTTTGCCCTGTATTGCTGGGCTTGTAAGCGGGAGCGCATTTAATGCAGAAAGATCAAATAGTTGTCGATCTTGCAAGGCAGGGCATGCGAGCGTCTGGGAAATAGGCCGGGTTATACCAACGCGCTTTCCAACGGCGCGGGCGCCAACGGGGCGATCGAAAGGCGAGGAATTGCCACCGGCATTCCCTCAATGACGAACTCAAATGAAGTCGCGCCGATCGTCACGTCGATGCCGCCATAGTGCATTTGCCGATGGTGATTGGCGCAAAGCGTCATCACGTTGGACGCGGAGAGCGAGCCCACTTCCTTTTTTGAGACCGGCATGACGTGGTGAGCTTCGACATACGGCTCGCCGTTCTTTTTGAGGAAGCTCACTGGATTATGGCCCAGCGCATCGCAGAGCTGGCACTTGAATCCCGTTGCCCGTTTTACCAGCGCGCCGATCTGTCCGCGCTCGATCGTCCTACTGAGCGTCTCCTTCACTTCAGGGCAGGCATGGAGATATTTCTGCTCCATCGCGGCGAGCTTATCGCCACTAACGTCGTTGCGAGCGGCCGAAGACACGAGCTCATTTGCATCACCGCCGAGGAGTGCCTCGACCGTATGAAAATCATCGGCCGAAATCGGAAACGAGGCGGCCTGAAAACCGTTCAGAACCAGAGGCGATATGTCGGGCGCTTCCGCGCGCAATCTGGCGATCGTGAGCGGCGCATCAACAAAGGTCCGCAGGTAGCGCAGCTTCACCGTCGGCCAACCGGGCTCGCGCGCCTCACCCGGAGCCCAGAACTCGTCGCTCGCGCCCGTCGCGGGAAACGCGGTGCTTTCAACCTCGCACAGCGCATAGATGCCGGGCTCCAACAACGGCCCGCCGTTTCGTTCCGCTATCGTGCGCCGATCAACGCCGACGCGAACGATCCCAAGTTGGCCCGGCGCAAATCGATCACGGTCCGAAGGCCGAACGCCCCAGCTGTCGTGCTCGACGCGGCGATCAAGAAATCGGTCGATGGCCCACTTCTTGGGATTGCACACAAAGACCCAATAAGGCGTTTCGGTTGGCAAGATTGCCGGACGGTCCTCTGCCGCGGAATTTTCGGCAGGCGCGGCATCGACTTTCGCGCGGATCACGGCGACGGCACCAGCGAGGCGCGCCGGATCGTCCGAGAACTCCGCCCACACGCTTTCCTCTTCCTTGTTCCCGCGGGTCAGGCCAACCTTTCCTTCAGCCGTGTACTCGGGATCAAAACGCCTGAAATTCATCATCTTCATATAAACGCCGTTCGCGTTTCTGTAGGTTGTCTCATCGGTGAGCCCAGACGCGTGGCTTATTTTTCCAAGAAATGCGGAGAGCGCGTTCACTTCCGAACTGGTCTTCGCCGGCAGCGCGTGACGGAAGCGCACATACAGATCGAGCGCCATGATCAATTCATCGCGCGACCACGCGGGATTTCGCCGCGACGCCGCGTCAGTCGGTTCGGTCGCCGCAACATCGGGACGAGTCGAATCTTCGAGGCCGAAGGCCCAGGCCTTCACTTTGGCCTCATTGGCAGCAAGCTCAGCGTGCCACGCGATATAAGCTTGGCCAGACAAGCCGCGCGTTTCGCGCAACACCCGATCGAAGTCGACCGCGCTCCATAGGCGCGACTTGGCCGCGGCCTCCATGGTCGCAACCGGGAAGGCCCAATCGCGTTCCTGTTGCCCCCATGCTTCGTCGAACGGCGCATCGGCCGCGAGCCCGAGCGGCGGTAGCCCAGTCAGGTAACAGGCAAAATCGATACGCGACTGAATGTTGCCGACAACCCGTCCAAATTGGTGCATGTCATTCATGCCAAGAAGGGCCGCTGTTTCGGCATTGGAGAATGTGGGAAGACGGCCGTGGTTCGCTTCGCTTCTCTCCCTCAGCCACCGCAGGATCGTTTCAGTTCGCGTCTGCGTCAGGCTGCTGCCTTTGGCCGGAGGCTTTGCGCTATCATTTGGCATCCCTAGCGTACGCCGCGAATACCAGATTGCCCGCGCAGAGAACTCCTCCGGATGGTCGAGTATGATTTGTTCGTATGACAGCTCTTCGAGGTCAGCCTCCGCGAGCGCCGTGAACCCCTGCGTTGGCTTCGATTTCGATACCGAAGCCTCAGCCGCGCCGATCAACCCCAGTGTCTTGACCTGCCGAAGCGTACGTCCCGCTTGGCTGCCCTCCCGTTTTTTAATCCCGACATACTCGCTAATTGCTTGAACGATTTTCTCTTCGGCTGGTGACAAGTGCGTTAAATCGAGACCGGTCTTTTCCGCCACCTCCGCCCGGCAAAGGCTCGCCGCTCGCTTAGCGATCGCGCTTGTTACCTCGTCGGTCAGCGCGCCACGCTCGCGTGCATTCGCTTCGAACTGTTTCAAGCCTTCGAGCGTAGCCGTGATGCCAATAATGCGCGCGATATGTTCGTCCATGCGCGAAACGCCCTCCCTAGCAGGCTGTTGAAAAAGGAAATTCGGACCCGTTTTGATTCATGATTGAGCCCGTTTCGATTCTGTTTTGTTCTGGAACGTTCAGCGAACATCGGACTTTTTCAACAGCCTGCTAGGGCCGATCCTGACCAATTCCTCCTCTCTTGGAAACAGGATTCTCGGACGACGACATTGTGTGAATAGACCGCGGCGGATTATTGCTCGCCGTTGGGGCACGTCCGGCGTTGCCGGACCGGGCTCTCGCGCGCCGAGCCCCTTGGATCCCGTGCCGGGATGGCGGGTCTCGGCCCTGTGGGCATCGATCCCTCGCGCAAGGGATTCGGACAGCCTGCGGCTGACTTTGTTCATTGCGTTTTGGGGGCCTGCGGCCCCTGGCCGTCAAGGCCAAGGCGAGCGCCGGCGGGCGTATCCCCAACCCTCCGCGCCCGGACGGAGTCCGGGCTTGTGCGGGCCGGGTGATCCCCCTCGCCCGCCGTCGGCCTGTGACGGCCCACCCCGCTCATTGCCGCGTGGCTAGTCGGGTTGCAGCAGCAGCTGCAACCCGAATTCCAAGGAGCCACGTCATGAGAAGCGATGTCTATCAGCGCGTCACCGACAAAATTATCAGCCAGCTTGAGCAAGGAGTCCGCCCGTGGATGCAGCCTTGGAGCGCCGAGCACGCCGCCGGGCGCGTGGTGCGACCGTTGCGTTTCAATGGGCAGCCCTACAAGGGCATCAATATCCTGATGCTGTGGGCGGCTGCGATGGAGAAAGGCTACGCCGCGCCGATATGGATGACCTTCAAGCAAGCCCTCGAATTCAACGCGCATGTGAGGAAGGGCGAGCAAGGCAGCCTCGTCGTTTACGCCGACAAGATCACGCGCACCGAGACCATTGAGGCGACCGGCGAGGAAGCCGCGCGCGCCATTCCCTTCATGAAGGGCTACACGGTTTTCAATGTCGAACAGATCGACGGTTTGCCCTCACATTTCTATGCGAAACCCGAGCCGAAGGGCGAGACCGTGCCGCGCATCGAACGCGCGGAGTCTTTCTTCGCCGCGACGCGCGCGCAGATCGTGCATGGCGGCAGCCGCGCCTGCTACGTGACGCGCACCGACAGCATCCACATGCCCTGCATCGATTGCTTCCGCGACGCGGAAAGCTATTACGCCACGCTGGCGCACGAGGCGACGCACTGGACGGCGCACCCCTCGCGCCTCGCCCGCGAATTCGGGCGCAAGCGCTGGGGCGATGAAGGCTACGCAATGGAGGAGCTTGTCGCCGAACTCGGCTCCGTGTTCCTGTCGGCCGATCTCGACCTGACGCCGGAGACCCGCGAGGATCACGCCGCCTATATCGCGTCGTGGATCGAGGTGCTGAAGAACGACAAGCGCGCGATCTTCACCGCCGCGTCGCATGCGCAGCGCGCCGCCGATTTCCTGCATGGCGCGCAGCCTGCCGAGGCCGCCGAGCCGGGGACTGCCGCGAACGTCGAGGCGACGTGACATGGCCAGGCCCGACATTCTTTATGTCAGAGCCTGTCCTCGCGAAGGCGGGGAGGCACGCTTTCAGTTGGCGGCGCTTGTGCGAACTGCGCCGTCAACAGCTCGAGGCGTGGGCCAAGACCGAAGCGCCGCAACCCGCGCTGTTCGAACTCCGCACCGATTGCCGGCCGCGCGCCGAACGTACTGCCGCCGACCGGTATCGGCACCCGGCCGATATGGCCGTAATGATCCTTGAGAACATGGCCTCTGCTTCCGCGGAACGGAGCAATGACGAAGCCGAAGCCCAAAGAGTTCGGTCATGAATGTTAGCTGGTCGTAGCGGAATAGTGCATTCTTTCAATTGCTTCCACTTAAAATAAGCGTTAGATAGTTGTGTGCGCTGCTAGCGGGAGGGGAAACAATGGAAATCAACAGAGTAAAAAAACGACTGGCGTTTGCGTTTACATTCGCTGGCGCGTCTGTGGATTCGCAAATCACTAGCGGTCTCAACATGGGGTCGCCTGAAATAACTCAATCAAAAATAATCCCGTGTGAGCTAGTTTGCCGTCGGTTCAAGATGTGTTCTAAGATAATACTTAATAATCATCCGTTTCCACCAATTACTCAAATACAAATAGACTCGACGACAGTTGTTAACGATACCGCGGTTGAAGTTGCGAAGAAAACCATTGTGAGCGGAACTATTGGCAGACTGACCGTTGCGGCGACCGGAGGCAATACGGATGCAATTAAAAAGGGTCGTCTGGACGCAGGAAGCAAGATACGTACTCAAGATGGATATCAACAAATTTCTGGTCAACCAATCGACGGTAAAACCTCTGCACGCGTTGCGATTCGGTCGGTCTGGGTGGTCGCGTCTTTGCTGCTCGCAAATCCGGTCTCGGTATCGCGGGCGCTTGCTGATTATGTCGACACTTGCGCGTACACGCTCGGCGCAAGCGAGGAAGCGATTGCCGCCTGCACGCACGCGATCAATTCTGGCCGCTGGCGCGGCTCTGGACTCAGATGGGCTTACGTCGACCGGGGCAATAGGTATTTCGACAAAGGCGACCTCGATCGCGCCATGGCCGACTACAACGAGGCGATCCGGCTCGATCCCAACGCCCACGCATTCAACGGCCGGGGCAATACGTACCGCGCCAAGGGCGACCTCGATCGCGCCATGGCCGATTACAACGAGGCCATCCGGCTCGATCCCAAATTCGCCTACGCATTCAACGGCCGGGGCAATACGTACAGCGCCAAGGGCGACCTCGATCGCGCCATGGCCGACTACAACGAGGCGATCCGGCTCGATCCCAAATACGCCCACGCATTCAACGGTCGGGGCAATACGTACAGCGCCAAGGGCGACCTCGATCGCGCCATGGCCGACTACAACGAGGCGATCCGGCTCGATCCGAAATACGGGCGCGGCTACCTCAACCGGGGCATCGCCTACCTCTACAGTGGCAATCTCGTCAAGGCCTTGGCCGATGAAAGCCAGGCGAACGCGGTCAGACCGAAAGACGCCTACGCGGCGCTGTGGCTCGATATTATCGGGCAGCGCAACAATGTCCCAAGCAATCTGTCGCAGGCGATCTCGCAAATCGACATGACTGCGTGGCCGGCGCCAGTCCTCCGAATGTTCCTCGGTCAGCTGACCCGTGCCGCTGTGCTCGCCGCCGCCAATGATCCGGATGCCAACAAGAAAACGGGCCAGGTCTGCGAGGCGAATTTCTACAGCGGCGAATTGGCGCTACGGGCCGGCGGGAAGGACGAGGCGACCCGCCTGTTCCAACTCGCATCGAGCGGCTGCCCGAAGGATTTCAGGGAATATTACGCCGCCAATGCGGAGCTGAAGGCGCTCGGCGTGACTCCTTGATCGAGCTCGCCATCGAAGCCTCAGCGTGGGCACCTATGAAGCGTCATTGATCGGTTGTATCGTGCTCACATGACCACTCACGTCGTATGCCTCGACGGCACCGGCCAAACGCGCCTTCAGCCAAATCCGACCAACATCGCGCTCATCTTCAACGCGATGGGCGGGACGATTGTCGATGCGGACAACCTCTCGTTCGAATCAACCCTCGTGGTCAACGGGCCCGTCGTGCAGGTCGGCAAATATCTGGCCGGGGTCGGCACGGAGGGCATACCTCTTTTCGAGCTGGTTGAACAATCGGTCGGTGCCGGGATCGCGGAGCAGATCGTTCGGGGCTACACGTTTCTTTCCCGCAACTACGCGCCGGGCGACGAGATCATTATCATTGGCTTCAGTCGCGGCGCGGCTGCCGCCCGTTGCCTCGCCGGTTTCGTGGTGGGACAGGGCCTTCTGAATCCGGTGAACTACCATCCCGAGAACAAGAACGCCGCGTACCTGCGCGGTATTGCCGCGTGGTACCAATATCGCGCCGGGCAGCCGTGGCTTGCCCGGGCGTCGGACCTCACGGATATTTTCGTTCAACTGGGCCAAAGGGTCCCGACGCTCACGCCCGCCGACTATGTTGGCGTCGAGCGCATCCTCGCGGTTGCTGTTTTCGATACGGTAAGCTCGATGGGCATCCCCAAGCCGGAACCCGGCGGCTGGCTTGGCTATGACTTTGTCATCGCCAACACCGATCTCAGCCCCAAAGTGCTCAACGGCTTCCACGCGCTGTCGGCCGATGAAAATCGCGCCAGCTTCTTCCCGACCTTTTGGACGCCCCGGAACAACATCAAACAGGTTATATTTCCGGGCGTTCATTCGGATGTCGGCGGCGGCTACCCCGAAACCGGCCTCTCGGACCGGGCTCTTGAATGGATGCTTCCAAACCTTGCCGGCCAAGGCTTGCGTTTCGATCTCAAGAACATTCGAGCGCTGACGCCTGATCCCACCGCCGACGGTCATGATGACGGCGGAAGTCTGCCCTGGCGTGATCTTCCCAAAGCCCCGAGGGAGTTTCCGACGATGATTTTCGGAGGAAGTCCGGCGTTCACGGCCGATTCTTCAATCGGCGAACGTTGGGGAAAACCTGTCAATGTCCTCCCCATCAATTCGCGGAGTGACTATGCGGCGATCGGCGTATTCGCGGGGGGCAAGCCGCTTTATCCGTAGCCAGCTATTCGCACTCGCGCGACGCGCGCCTCGTTGAGCGCCAAGTGGCGCAGCGCCCGCCGCAACTCACCCGATTCCCCGATCACCTCCGGAATTCTCACCTGTGCTTGCGCGACGCCGACCGCCAGCGTGCAGGGCACCGCGACGTCGCTCAGGCAGACCGCCGCCGCCTCGTTCAGCGCTTCGTCGGCATGGAGCACGATCCGGCTGCGCGCCGACAGCCTCTCAAAAACCTTCGATTTTGAGAGTCCATTTTTGGAGGTTGCATCTTTTTGGATAATGCAGCTCCGATGCGGATGAACTAAGCTCCAGCGTTGCGAGCTCAGTATAGGAAAGCGCCATGCCTGACGGCGATCAAGACCACGGCACGAATGAATCAACCGCCAACGCCCCCCCGAGCATCAGACGAATTCTCATTTGGGCTACTGGGATCACCGCTGTTCTCGCGGCTCTCACTGGGCTGATTCATGGGGCCGCAAAAACCTTTGACGCCCTGGACGAGTTGGCCAAGAAAGTGGCAACCCTCTGGCAATCACCGCCCGTACCGCCCTGCTTTAGCTTCGATAAGCAGAGTCGCTGTGTGCTATGTAACTTTCGTATACAGAAACCTGGAGTAAGCGAACATAATGGTTTCTCAGAGACTTGTACAAACATGCCTCCTGCCACGCAAATAACCGCGTCGTTTTCTGGTGTAGTAACCACGCAACACCGCCAGAATGGTGATTGCACGGTGCAGGTTGATTTAGCTCTTTTCGGTAAAAATGGCGCGTCGTGGAAGCAACAAAGCAGCAAATGTTCGTTTAATATGTCTATCGATTCTGTAAGTATACAAAGTAGCGCGGATGCTGCACCAACGGTTGAAGTGACATTACGTGAATGCAACTCTGGAGGTGTATTTTCTACTTGTGATTTCGATGGAACACTGGCGATCTCCGCCACTGGTAGTCGGTAGCGAATTTGGCAGCGAGGCGCTATCCATTGTAACCATGCTTCAGTGCTGTGTTAATAATTTGCGCGACCGCAATGTGATGAATCACGGCGACGTTGGCGCGCCACGAAAGAACCACCGCACGGCCAACTATTCTTAGTTACGCGGACGATTCGAGAATGCCCTATGTTTTACATAAGGCATTGTTATTTCCTGAGAATTGGATGTGAGTGCGAAAGGCGATTTGTGAAATACGACACCGACAAGATAGGGATGCTCACCGCGGATTTCATGAGGCCGAGCGCGCGTCTACCCCTCTGCCCTGTCCGCGATCGGCGGCGGCTCGAAAATCAGATTGACGCGGCGGCTCCCGCAGCGCGGGCACATCATCCGGCCGTTGAGCCCGGCGAGCGACATGTTGCGACCGCGCGTCCAGACCAGAGTCTCGACATCCAGCTCGGCGCGATACCGACACTTTGCTGTCGACCGCGTGTTGTCCACCCGGCCGTCGATGCAGCGCGCATGCACTCGCCAGCCCGCCGACAAGGCGTCTTTCAAGGTCTCGATCGGCATGGGAACATAAAGGGAACAACTTTCGCCGCTGTCAAGTGGCCGCGCAGCGGCGTGTGACCTCGCAACTCTGCGACAACGTCGTGTTGTGGAGCTGCACCATCAACGGCGAGCCGCGACGATCATCCCGCCCCGTGACTCGCGGCGTGAATTTCCACGAGTGCCCGGGAACCGTTAGAGCGGTCGCATGGAATTTCTCCGCGCACGTTCGCGCCAGTTCGCAGCCTGAGCGATGCGACCTTTACGACGGCGCGGAAGGCGCGGAAGCCCCCAAATTCGGCAGAGGCCGTTGCGCGCCCCCCTTCGCGAGCCTTGGCGCGCAGACGGCCTTGCGAATTTGTCCGGCGATAGGTGCCGGTAAAGGGCATCCCCGCCTTCCTTATGCGCCGTCGTTCCCGGTGCGCATCGGCTGCAATGGCGCAGCCGACCAACACGGGAGAAAACACCATGAGCAAGCACACGCAACGGCCCGCCGACACCATCGAAATTTCCTGGCACATCGACGACGTCAAGGAGCTTCGCCCCGACCTGACCGACGCGCAGGCGCGCGAAGTTCTCGACCATGCGAAGCATCAGCACGACGCGTCCATCGGCATCAATTGGGACGTCCTCGCCGTGCATGCCGACTACCTCTTTCCACGGGAGGGCTAAGCCATGACCCTCTACACAGCCCATTTCCGCACCGACTCCGAATTCGCAACTTACGAGGTCGAAGCGGACACGCCTGAACTGGCGTTGATCAAGGCGCAAGAGCTTTATGCGAGCGATCCTTGCGACCTCAGGTTCGAGTCCTACGACGACGGGATGCCGGTGAACGAGATCGAGATCATGGACGCCGATCGCAATGAAGTCGCCGCGTGGCTCGATGACGACCTGAGGCTGCGCCGCGCCGCACGGGATTTGCTCGACGCGCTCGACGATTTGGTTGCTCGCGAGCGAGCCGAGGCCGCCGCGAACGGATTCACCGACGACGAAATGACCTGGCTTGAAGATGCGCGCCGCGCCATCGCCAAGGCGAAAGGAGGTGCGGCATGAGCGCCTCCCACATCACGCCGGGACATGTGCGAGCGTTTCAGGCCGTGACCTCGCAGCTTTACGACAACATCGCGTTGTGGAGCTGCACCATCAACGGCGAGCCTGGCGTGGCGATCGTAATGGCGGATCACGTCGGCGAGAACAAAATCGCCGTTATGCCGCTCTTCGTCGCCATCACGCCCGGCATGAAGGTCGAGTTCGAAGACGAGCGCGCAGGCTCAGGCGGCGGCGGAGGGCCGAAGCGAAAATTCCGCGAGGCGCGGGAGATCACCCAGCCGGGTTACGATCCCGCGTAATGCGCCGGGACGCCGCGCCGGATGCGCCCAGGCGCGGCTCCTCGCTAAGTAATATTAAGTCTGTTGAGGTTGAGTAGATAGAGTTAATTCTCAGGTAATTCTTATATTTCACATAATGTTAAACAATATCGGTTAAGTTGTGTGTCTATTTTTAATTATTTATTGGTGGCCTATGTGTGGAAACAATTTCGTGGCGCTTCGCTCGGCTGTTTTGTTGTTGGCTACAATTACCATTATCGGCGGAATTATTTCTCCCAACGCCACGCAGGCGCAGGATTACACTTATAACTATACCAGTATGCAACTTCAGGGCGGTTGCTATCCCCCCCTGACCCCACCGACGAACCTATACCTCACAGCCACCGCGACGATAGACTCAAATGGAGTAGGCTACGCAACTCTCAGCTTTTATGGTCTTTCGGCGACGGTACCTATAAATCAAGGCCAAAATGCTGGTGCAAATAATTTTGTGGCGGTCGACGGGAGGGTTATTTATTCCGGTCTTGCAGCTAATTTCGCAGATAATATTGGTTACGTGATGCTCTGGGAAATGTACCAGCCCCCATATTTTTATGAAGATGTGGCCTGGCAATATATGGGTGGATTTGCTGTTTATTGCGGATATCAAGCTATCAATGACTCGGGGCTCTGGACCGGGCCAATAGCAACGCTCCCATCTAAAACTCTGGGCGATTCCTCACCGCCGACGGAAACGGAGAATTTACCAAGCTCCCCGGTGAACCCAACAACGGATGCCCCGACTACTCCTATCCCCAATTGTAATTGTGGCGATCCAATTAATACGGCTACAGGCAATGTATTCGAGACCGAGCATGACTTCATTGGCTCCCTGAACACCGGCCTGAGCCTCACGCGTTATTACAATAGCGGCGATCCGACCTCGTCGGCCTTTGGCCCGAATTGGCACAGCACATGGCATCGCGGCTTGACTGTGGATGCAAGCGGCAACGTCACGGTGACACGTGCCGACGGGTATCGGTATGTGTTCACGAAGAATAACGGCGTCTATACTGCCGACCCCGACGTCACCAGCACTTTAACGGCGACTGTTAATAGCGGCGCAGTCAGCGGCTATCGTTTGGTGACATCGGACGATGCTGTCGAGATATATTCCTCGACCGGGCTTCTGCTTTCTGTCACCTCACGCGCCGTGGCTTATCCCGCTGTCCCAGGTGCCCCTAGATGTGGTATGCGGGCGTAGTTGAGTCGCCGTTCGAGGCGGCCGCGACGGGGCGCGCAATGGCCAAGGGTCGATCGCTTTCGCAGTTTCAA
>Ga0181536_10002903_pt1 | contig 18986 bp, 18 predicted proteins | sample PEATcosm2014_Bin_41_FD_121105 | JGI IMG/M metagenome (GOLD analysis project Ga0181536, IMG submission 121105) | Peatland microbial communities from MTU Mesocosm Facility, Houghton, MI, USA - PEATcosm2014_Bin17_60_metaG | ecosystem: Environmental > Terrestrial > Soil > Wetlands > Peat | place...
GCTGTCGGGGGTGATGATGAGGTCGGCTTCGGGCCACGCACGGTGGAGCGCCCACGCGCTTTCCATGGGGCAGACGCAGTCGTAACGGCCCTGGACGATCACGCCGGGGATGTGGCGGATCCGGGACGCATTGCGCAGCAACTGATCGTCGGTTTCAAAGAAACCCTTGTTGGCGAAGTAATGAACCTCAATCCGCGCGAAGGCTAGCGCGAACTCATCCTCTTCATAGTGGCTGGTGAAGTCGGCATCGGGTAGGAGCTTTGAGGTCGCGCCCTCCCATCCGCTCCAGATCTTTGCCGCGGCGAGCCGCACCGCCGGGTCATCGCTGGTTAGGCGGCGATGGTAGGCCGAGAGCAGATCGCCGCGCTCGGCTTCGGGAATGTGCGCAAGGTACGGCTCCCATGCGTCCGGATAGAGGATCGACGCGCCGCGCTGATAGAACCAGTCGATTTCCTGCTTGCGGAGCAGAAAGATGCCGCGGAGGACGAGTTCGGCAACGCGATCGGGATGCGTCTCGGCGTAGGCAAGGGCGAGGGTGGAGCCCCATGATCCGCCGAACACCTGCCAGCGCTCAATACGGAGATGCTCGCGCAATTTCTCGATGTCGGCGACGAGCTCCCAGGTGGTGTTGGCTTCCAGGGACGCGTACGGCGTGCTTTTGCCGCAGCCGCGCTGATCGAAGTTAACGATGCGGTACTTTTCCGGGTGGAAGAATCGCCGTTGTTTGGGATCGGAACCGCCGCCTGGACCGCCGTGCAGAAAGACCGCTGGCTTGCCAGAGGGGTTGCCGCTTTCCTCGAAGTAGATCTCGTGGACGGGTGAGACCTTGGTCCGGCCTGTGTTGTAGGGCTCGATCGGAGGGTAAAGCCAGGTGACAGGATCCTTCATCTTGGATGGGGAAAGTCCGTGGTTGGGCATCGCGAGCAGTATACCTCTCCGCTCAAAGGTCCGGAGCCGGTTTCCACCGCAAGCGACGGTGAATGTCGGGCAGATACCAACTGTCGGGCGATTCCGCCTTGCCGATGAATTCAACAGGCGGCAAGTTGCGTTGCGCCGCGCCGCGAGCGACTACACCGAATCAAACAGCAGCACGACGTAGTTCTTGGATTGGAGTGTGTTCTCTATGGTGGGCCACACCTTCTGGTGCGTCTCGGAAGCCACCCATTTTTGCCGCAGCTCCTCGTTCTGGTACGTCAACTGGAAACGGTAATTCACGCCGCTGGGCGGGGCGCCCTGGATGGCCGATCGCAGCTTGCACATCTTCACATCGACATAACCCGGAAACTTCGCGGCCGCGGGTTTGAAGATCGTGTGGAAGTTGTGCAGCATCTCCTGTTCTTTGGCCGTATCGACCGAAAGATCCACATGCAGCACAACCGGGTTCTGTGCCTGCTTCTTGGGCGCTTGGGCGCCAGCGCCGCTCAGGCCGGCCGTCGCGGCCAGCATTGCCTTCAGGTACGACCGTCGCTTCATTACTCCTCCTGTGCGCTATTGGTAAAGCGGTTTCGCTTTCACGCCGGGACTCACGTCATTCCAGGCTCAATTGGAATTGTTTCGACAAGCGTACCCAGCGTCAAAGCCAATCTTCACAACCCAACACGGGCGGGACTGCCGGTGCCACCGCTAAGTCTGCTTCAGGAGCCACCGCATGGCTCTCTTCTGTAATTCGAAATAAGCCGGAATCCACATGGCATGATTCGTATGTCCGACGGCGGTGAACACAACCCGCCCCTTGCCGTAAGGGTACGCCCAACCTGCGACCGACTTCCTGCCATGATTTTCGTATCCCAGCCCGTCCAGGTTCTCCGACTCCAGAATCACGTACTTTGAGTCCTTATCATAAGCGACGAAGTGCTGCTCGTCGTTAACCATGAAATCCTGGATACCTCGGGTGATCGGGTGCTCCTTGTTCACCACGCGCACCTGAAACGGACGCAACGTCGGATGGCCGATATAAGCGCCGCCCATGACCTCGCGGTAATTCTTGGACGACAGCGACACGTGGCTGTTGTTGTGCAACGAATAAAATCCGCCTCCGCCCATCACGAATTCCTTCACTGCAGCGCCCTGCTCTTCGGTGATCCAGGATTCGGGTTTGGGTTCGGGAAATTCGTTCTCCAGCCCCTGCTCGTAATCGGTGTATGAGTCGGGCCCAAGATAGCCGTTGGGCCAGATCATCCCGTCCCGGAAGCAAACAAACAGATCGTAGTTCTTGAGCAAGTCTCGCGAGAGCTGATCGTACAGGATGGTGTAGTCCACTGCGATTCCGACGTCACGGAAGACACGGTCCAGGCTCACGCGAATGTAGTCGGGATTATGATAACGGTCGCCGATGAGCGCGAGCGCCCGCGGGGGTTGACGAGAGTTCTGGCCTGAAGCGAGGCCGAGCAAGCCGGCCCCGGCCGCTCCGGTTCCGCCGCAGAGCAGACGCCTGCGCGAGACTCTGTGGTTCATGAAGGGTTTCTCCTCTTGGGCACCAGCCATTATATGAGGATCGAGCGTGGCCCGGCCGCGTCCTGCGCGCTCGAAGAGTGGCTCAATCGGACTCCCTGGCTCAGTTACGCAACCACGTGGCCCCGGAAGGCCGCAATCACCGTATCAGCTACTCCGGGACCGGTCCGAGGCTCAGCGCGATCTTCTTTGTGGTCTCCTCGGGAATGCTGGGCAGAACCACGACGTGACAACTGCACGTGCCGCCCTTACCCGGCACGCTGGCGCTGTATGCGTTCGGATCTTCCGAATTCCTGGAAATCTTGTCCTGATAAAAGATTCGCCTCGCCGTATTCTCGAAAAGTTTGTCCTTACGGATACCAAACAACTTCTGCAAGGTTTCCGGTAGCGGTTTGAACGCTTGGCCGGCCTGGCTAGTGACCACGGCGATAGCGTTTGTGACGTCGTGAAACACCGCCGCACCCGTAGTCTCAGGCAACGGGTCCCAGTCCGGCGGAACCGCAATCTGGCAGAGGGCTTTGGAATCTTTCACGATTTTCCAGCCGGCCGGCGTGGTCTGGGCCAGAGCGCTTGCCAGCAATGAGAGAAACAGAGTTGCACGCATGCATTCTCTCCTGGCTGGAGTTTACCGCCGTGAGAGGTCGCCGACAATAAACCTTGCGGCGGCGGGCGGCTTGCAAGAGTTTCGCAATAGTGATCCTCACTCCTCGGATTGTCCTGCGCGCGACGCTGCTCCCCAAGAAATCCCCGCGCATCCCTGGCTGCCGGACCGACGCCGGTTCGTCTTCAACTTCTCGGAGTTGAATCTCGAATTGAGTAGTTTAATTCTGTCTCCGACGCGGGTTGCATGTGCGCTACTCATGCCGCAATGCGGTGAGTGGATCGATTCGCGACGCTCGCATCGCGGGGTCATATTGGCGCATGCGATGGCAAGAGTAGAAGATTCGTCTCTTGTCTACTAGACAGTCTGCTAGTCCACAAGCCGAGCAGAAACCAAATCCTCAGACATGGCGTTCTCCACGCTTATGGAAAAAGATGCCGCGGTAAATGCGTAAGAGCGCCATGGCCGGAAGCCTGTCTGACTTCTTCGCCGGCGGCAATTTGGTTTTGCAGGTCCCTCGCGCGAGCGGTACACTTGCGCTTCGAGGGTGCCATGCAATCCAACAAGTGTCTGGCAATGCTCACGGCGGCCGGCTTGGCCGCCATAAGCGCATGTGCGCAAACCGATCCGTTCGCCCAGAATCAGCAGCTCGGGCGCGGGATCAACGTCCCGGGGGTTTTCGACGAAGCCGGCAGCGCGATCCCGAATCCGCCCATGCAGGCGGAGTACTTCAAGAGGATCAGAGATGCCGGATTCAGCGGCGTCCGGCTGGTCATTCGCTGGTCATCCTATTCGCAGCCTGATCCGCCGTTTCGGATCGATGCCGGTTTTCTGAAGCAAGTAGATTGGGCGGTGGATCGTTGCCTGGCCAATCGGCTGGCCGTGGTGCTCGACTTCCACTACTATCCGCTGATCAGCTTCACCGGCACCGAAATCAGCCAAGAGGATCCGCAGAAGAACCACGCCCGCTTCCTCGCGCTCTGGCGGCAAATTGCCGAGCACTACCGGGAGTCGCCGCCCGGGGTGATGTTTGGTCTGTTGAACGAGCCCAGCCGGGCGAACCTGGGCCCCGACGGATGGAACAGTCTGATTGCCGAAACCATCCCGCTGATACGGAGTAGCAATCCGAAGCGCACGATTCTGGTGCAGACGGCGAACGGGGGAGGCTTCGCGTCGATCGAGAGCCTTCGGATTCCGTACAACGAATCCAACGTCATCGTGGAAGTGCACTACTATGATCCCGGCAAGTTCACGCATCAGCAGGCCGCATGGTCCAGCAACCGGATTTACAAGGATATTCACTGGACGGGATCGGACGAAGAGAAGGCCGCGGTAGATGAGGCTTTCGGCCGAGTGGCGGCCTGGGGCCGCAAGAACAACCGCCCACTATACCTTGGTGAATTCGGCGCATACCAGGCCGCTGACATGCAGTCGCGGGCCCGTTGGACGGATTATGTAGCGCGTAGTGCCGAGCGCAACGGCATGAGCTGGGCTTACTGGGGCTTCTGGAGATGTGGTTTTGATGCGTTCGAAGAAAAGCCCGAAAGCTGGACAGAGCCGCTGCTCAAGGCGCTGGCCCCTTGATAAACATGTTCTCGACCTCCAGATGCGGCGTGCCAACCTGCTGGAAGACACGCAGACATGGGCTTCGCTGCTGTATGACCCGTTCACCAAACTGACTTCATCGACGCTAGGGACAACGCTGAACACTCAGTACGACGGTGGCCCGGATCTGCAGATCCGTTGGACACGTCAAGAGGCCGCAATCACCGGGTATTATGGGACATTTTCGCTGAAGTAATCACTCACGCCCGGAGTTCGCTTTCGACCAACATTCTCACGCCAGCCGCGCGAAGGGCAAGTCTCCACCCCAGAATGTCCGCACCAGCGGCAGCGTTTCTTCGATAGCACCCGTCGAAAAATAGCGGCGGACCGGATCGTGGTCAGGCTCCACATACCCGGGATGGCGCTTCAGGTAATCGGCAAGGCGCGCCGCCACAATATCCGGCTGGAGGATGAGCGGAACGCTCTCAGGAAGGAACTCGCGGAACAGATGCGCAACGAGCGGATAATGCGTGCATGCGAGGATGAGACGGTCCGGCCAGAGTCCGTCCGTCTGCCGCAAAAGAGAATCGACATAGCCCCGGATGAGAGGGCGCAGATCGGGGTCCGCGGCTCCGGCCTCGATTGCGCCCGCAAGCTCGGGGCAGGACTGCTGGAAGACGGCGATATCGGCGCGCCGCTTGTGAATCTCGACCGGGTAGGTTTGGCTTTCGACGGTGGCGCGGGTGCCGAAGATTCCCAGGCTTTTCACATCCGCTACAAGATGCGCTGAAAATTCGAGGCCCGGCTTGTCGGCCCAGGGGAGACCGGTCGCGGCCTCAATCGTCGGCACGATGATGCCGAGGATGTTCCTGCCCCGCCAGCGATCCTGTTCCGGCAGCCAGTGCTGCTGCAGCCAGCGCAGTGCAACAGCCGAAGCGGTGTTGCAGGCAATGACGATCAGCCCACATCCCAGGGCGAACATTTGCTCCATCGCCCGAGCCGTCAGGTCCTTGATATCGGCAAATGAGCGTTCGCCATAGGGCGCATGGGCATGATCGCCCAAATAGGCAAAACCGTACTGCGGCAGGGCCTTAGTCAGGGTCTGATGAACCGTCAGGCCGCCAAATCCGGAATCGAAGACGCCGATAAAGGAACGCCCTTCTGCCATTGCCTTTCTCTGGGCTATAGTATGCCGCTTTATTTCCATTCATAGATCCGGTACGTCTTGTAGACGCTGCCGCCCATCGACTCGATGGCCCTTCTCATCAAGACGTTATCCTCCAGCACCCAGGAACACTCTGCTCCCACGTAATTCAAGCGACTGGCTGCGCGGATCAGCGCGGCATATAGAACTGCCGCCGCGGTGGTAGCCCGGTATTCCTCTCGAACCCCCAGCAGCACGACGCGGATCTGGCGGATGTGACGCTTGTGCCACAAGAATTTCAGCAGGCCGAAGGGAACCAGTTTCCCTCCAACGTGCCGGAGCGCCTCGTTCACGTCCGGAACCGCCAGTGCGAAGCCGGCAACTGTGTCTCCGATCTCGGCGAAAACAGCCAACTCCGGAACCAGTATTGGTCTCATCTCCCGCGCATGGTGGAGGAACTCCTCGCGCGTCATCGGCACGAAGCCCCAGTTCCGAGCCCAGGCGGAGTTGTAGAGATCCCAGACGAGTTCCGCCTCCTGGTCAAGCTCCGAAAGGCGGACCATCCGAGTGCGCATCCCATCGCACTTCGCCCGCTCAATAAGTGCGTTTACACGGTCGGCCTTCGCGTTTTTCACGCACAGATCGTACGCCAGCAGATCCTTCGCCTTCCGAAGCCCCGCCTGCTCCACCAGACGTGCGTAATACGGGTAGTTGTAGGTCATCATCACGCGGGGGCTGGAATCGAAGCCATCGACGAGCAGACCGCATTCATAGTTGGTGGAAGGATTCACCGGTCCCCGTATCACATCCACGCCACGTTGCCGCAGCCACCCGCGCGCGGTTTCAAGCAAGCTGGAGGCGACCGCTGCGTCTTCGATCATTTCCAGAAACCCAAAGAAACCGGCATTTTCCTGCTGGAACTCGTTATAGCGCGGGTCCAGAATGGCGGCAATGCGGCCCACGGTCCGTCCTGAGCGAACGGCTAGAAACCGCTGCATTGTGGCGTGCCGGTGGAAAGGATGTCTCGAAATGTCAAAGAGCTCCTTTTGGACGGCGCGTAACGGCGGAACCCAATACGGGTGGTCGCGATACAAGCGGTACGGAAACCAGAGGAACTCACGCCGCGTCCTTTCATCCTCTACCGGCAAGATCTCGAAGTGGTCCAAAGATTCAGCCTCCTCTCTAAATGAGGCGCCACCGCCAGAACCGCGGCAGCGACGGCCAATCCAGCCATCAAATCCACTGTGTAATGATATCGGAGGTAAGTCGTGGCCAAAATCGTGCAGGCTGTGTAGGCGGCCAAGATTCGGCCGAGCCAAGCGGATATCCGCCTCGATGACCACCAAGCGAGAACTGTCATCTCCACGTGGCCACTTGGAAAGCAATCATAGTGCGCCGATTCCAGCACATCCAACGTAGCCCGGAGACGCGGGAACAGCCACAGACCGCGAAGCGGCTGGGTTTGCAGGCTTTCCAGAAAGAAGCGGGGACCTCTCACGGGCACCAGCAAATAGCCCACATATGAAACCAGAAATCCGAGTGTGAGCAGGAAAGCGTAACCCCGGAATTCCTCGAAGCGCTTCTGCATCCAAAAGATCACTGCGACCGACAAAATGGACGGCACAAACAGCGCGTAAGCCAGTTGCATTAATTCGGTCATGACCGGAGACTGAATGCACTCCAACCAGACCGTTGGATGAATGCGCCAAATTGCGAAATCCCAGGCTGCAAGCGCGGCGTCAAAGCTTCTGCCGCGGACGGAGCCGATGATCCCACTCATCTCGCGGTAACAAAGGGCGACATAAGGAAGCGGGTACCAGTGCCGGAAAAGATTCATGCCGGGAAGCTGTGGAACAAAGGCAAACGCGGCGATCAGAAGCATTCCAACAGCGTGGGCAATCAGGATCGCTCCGGAATGTGCAATTTCGCGATGGAATGTGGCGACAATTGAGCCGATCGCCAGAAGGTATCCCAGCATCAGCCGGTCGACTGGCCACAAAACTCGCTTCACGTTGGTCTTCTCCATCGCAGCTGCATAGGGGACACGAAGTAGACGGTAGCGGCGACCGGTTGTGGGGCCTGTCTTGCGGAGACCCGCCGGCGCAAATCCACTCGCGCCTTAGAAAACGCTTCTTGATTGTATTGCTCTGGCCGTTCTGCGGCAACGACAAGGTGCAAGCCCCGCTTCGATTGGAATCGTCACTTTGACCGTAAAGGCACTGGGTGTGTGGTAGCCGCTTTCGCTTGCGCCGGCGTCATTGCCGGGCGCCAAGCACCATAAGCTACTCAACCCTCAGGGTGACAACGGGTCGACTTTGGTCGCCCGCCAGGCCGGAATGGCGCCGTGTAAGAACAGTAGGAAATATTGATTCTAAAAGGGATTTTTGGTCGGGCCGCCGGGATTTGAACCCGGGACCTCTTGCACCCCAAGCAAGCGCGCTAGCCAGGCTGCGCCACGGCCCGAATTCTCTATTGTACTCTGTAGCGCTACCGCTTGGCCGCAGCTTCGAGCCTGGCCTGCGCTCTCTGCATCTCGGCCAAAGCCGCCGCGGGATCTACGTTCACGTGTGGATCTTCGATCGTTCTTTGCGCGCGCTCGAGTGCGGCTTGGGCACGCGCCACATCGATCTCCTCGGCCCGCTCGCCGATGTCGGCCAACACACGCACGTGGTCCGGCAGCACTTCGACGAAGCCGCCGTGTATGGCCAGGTAACGAAGACGGCCCTCCGTTACGTAGCTCAAAACTCCGCTTTGCAATTCCGCAATCAGCGGCGCGTGACCGGCCAGCACACCGAGGTAGCCACCGCGCGCCGGTACCTGCGCCTCGGTGACGCGCTCCTCGACAATCAAACGCTCGGGCGTCGCGACTTCGAGTTGAAACAGCTCGGCCATTTTTATGCAGCAGCTTTCATGGTCTTGGCACGCTCCAGCACATCCTCGATCGTCCCCTGCATATAAAATGCCTGCTCAGGAATGTCGTCGTGTTTGCCATCCACGATTTCCTTGAAGCCGCGAATCGTGTCCTCCAGCTTCACATACTTGCCCGCGAGCCCTGTAAACTGCTCGGCAACATGGAAGGGCTGAGACAGGAACCGCTGAATCTTGCGGGCACGCGCCACCGTCAGCTTGTCTTCGTCCGACAGCTCATCGATACCCAAAATGGCGATGATGTCCTGGAGGTCCTTATAGCGCTGTAGAACTCCCTTCACCGACTGCGCCGTATCGTAATGATCCTGGCCAATGATGCGCGCGTCCAGAATGCGCGAGGTCGAGGCCAGCGGATCGACCGCGGGATAAATTCCCAGCTCGACGATGGCGCGCGAGAGGTTGGTCGTGGCATCCAGGTGCGCGAAGGCCGTAGCGGGCGCCGGATCCGTATAGTCGTCGGCTGGTACGTAGATCGCCTGCACCGACGTGATGGAGCCCTTCTTCGTCGAGGTAATCCGCTCCTGCAACTCACCCATCTCCGTCGCAAGGTTGGGTTGGTATCCCACGGCCGACGGCATGCGCCCCAGCAGCGCCGAGACTTCCGAACCTGCCTGCGTGAAGCGGAAAATATTATCGATGAAGAGCAGGACGTCCTGGCCCTCCTCGTCGCGAAAGTATTCGGCGACAGTGAGGGCGGTCAATCCCACTCGCAGGCGCGCGCCGGGGGGTTCGGTCATCTGGCCGTAGACTAGAGCGCACTTCGACTTCGTATAATCGTGCGGATTGATGACGCCCGATTCCTGCATCTCGAGCCAGAGGTCATTGCCTTCACGCGTGCGTTCGCCCACGCCCGCGAACACGGACACGCCGCCGTGCTTCATGGCGATATTGTTGATCAGCTCCTGAATGATGACCGTCTTGCCCACGCCCGCGCCGCCGAACAGGCCGGTTTTGCCGCCGCGCAGATACGGCTCGATCAAATCGATAACCTTGATGCCGGTCTCGAACATTTCGAGCTTGGTCGACTGCTCTTCGAACGATGGCGGTTGGCGGTGAATGGGATAAAGATGTTTGGCGTTGACCGGCCCCATCTTGTCGACAGGCTCACCAATCACGTTCATCACGCGGCCGAGGGTCTCTTTTCCCACAGGCACCATGACTGGATGTCCCAGACTCTCCGCGCGCATGCCGCGCACCAGGCCTTCTGTCGGCTTTAGCGCGATCGTGCGCACGCGGCCTTCTCCGATATGCTGCTGGGCTTCGCAAATAATATCGATGGGCTGCGGAACGGTGAATCCCTCGCTGGTGATGCGAATGGCCGTGTAGACCTCCGGGATGTGGCCCTCGGGAAACTCGCAGTCGACCGCCGGGCCGGCTACTTGGACGACCTTGCCGATTACTGGTGTTGCTGTTGCCATAATTTCATGACTCCAATCCCGCTCCAAGCTTGCGTGAATGCCGTTAACCCGTGGCCCTGACACCTGGCACCTAACACCTGGAACCCTCCTTTTCTCACTCCTCGGCTGCCGCGGCGCCGCTGACGACTTCGATAATCTCCTTCGTAATGCTCGCCTGGCGGACGCGGTTCATGTATAACGTCAGCGAGTCAATCATATCCGTGGCGTTCGATGTAGCGGCTTCCATTGCCATCATGCGAGCGGCATGCTCGGCCGCCGCGGTCTCCAGCATGGATCGATAGACTTCGGTCTCGACAAATCGCGGCAGGATAGCTTCCAGCATTTCGTTGGGCGGCTGCTCGAAAATATAGTCTACGATTTCGGCGTGCGCCGGAACCTCTACCGGCAACAGTCGCGAGATGGCCAGCTGCTGCGCAACCACGCTTTTGAACTCGTTATTCAGCACATACACGGCGTCGATCTCGCCCGCGCGAAAGCGTTCGATGGCCTTGCGCGCAATGGCTGCTGCGTCCTCGAATCGCGGATTGCCCAAGATGCCGACATGCTCCGCCGTGATGCGCGTCCCGCGTTTGCGAAAAAAATCGCGGCCTTTGCGCCCGATGGTTTCCAGCTCCACCTCGGCGCCGGTGTGATCTTCCAGAAACTTCTGGGCGGCTTTGATCAGATTGGCGTTGAACGCGCCGGCCAGCCCCTTATCACTCGTGAAAAGCAGAAGCAAGATGTGCTGCTCCGGCCGCTGCGCCAGCAGCGGATTCGATGCCGCCCGGTCGTCGGTACCCACCGCCGCTGCCAGATTCGCCAGCACCTTGCGCAGCAGCGCCGCATACGGCCGTGCCGCAATCACGCGGTCCTGCGCGCGCCGCAGCTTTGCCGCCGAGACCATTTTCATGGCCTTGGTAATTTGCTGCGTGTTGCGCACCGACCGGATGCGCCGGCGGAAATCGATCAGGCTAGGCATGGCTCGTGGCCGGTTGCTTCTCCTGCGCCGTGAAGCGCGCCTTAAACTCTTTCACCGCGTTCTGCAACTCCGCGCGTAATGCGTCATCGAGCGTCTTCTTTTCGCGGATCTGCGCCCAAATCGAGGGATGCGCATTGTCCAGGAACGCATAGAGGTCTTGCTCAAACTTGCGGCAGCGCTCCACTGGCAAGTCATCCAGGAAGCCAGCCGTGCCGGCAAAAATAATGGCTACCTGCTTCTCGATCGGTAGCGGCTGGAACTGCGGCTGCTTCAGCACTTCCACCAACCGGCGTCCGCGATTGATCTGCGCCTGGGATGCCTTATCCAAATCGGAACCGAACTGCGCGAACGCCACCAGGTTGCGGTACTGCGCCAGATCCAAGCGCAACGTTCCTGCCACTTGCCGCATGGCCTTGATCTGCGCGTTGCCGCCCACGCGGCTTACCGAAAGGCCGACGTCCACCGCCGGCCGAACGTTGGAGTTAAACAAATCGGTTTGCAAATAGATTTGGCCGTCCGTGATGGAGATGACGTTGGTCGGAATGTAGGCCGAGATGTCGCCCGCTTGCGTTTCAATGAACGGCAGCGCGGTCAGCGAGCCGCCTCCGAATTCTTTATTGAGCTTGGCCGCGCGCTCCAGCAGGCGGCTGTGCAGGTAAAATACGTCACCAGGATATGCCTCGCGCCCTGGCGGCCGGCGCAATAGGAGCGAGATCTCCCGCCACGCCGCGGCGTGCTTGGAGAGATCGTCGTAGATGCATAGCGCGTGACGGCCGTTGTCGCGGAAATACTCGCCCATCCCGCAGCCCGTGTACGGCGCCAGATATTGCATCGGCGCAGGTTCGGACGCGCTCGCCGAGACCACGATGGTGTATTCCATGGCGCCGGCATCTTCGAGCGTCTTCACAACCTGGGCAACGGTGGATTGTTTCTGCCCGATGGCGACGTAAATGCAAATCACGTCGCCGCCCTTCTGGTTGATGATGGTATCGAGTGCGATGGCGGTCTTGCCGGTTTGCCGGTCGCCGATGATCAGCTCGCGCTGGCCGCGGCCGATGGGAATCATCGAATCGATGGCCTTGATGCCGGTTTGCAGAGGCTCTTTCACCGGCTGCCGGTCCACCACGCCCGGCGCCTGGCGCTCCACCGGATTGAACTTGGTCGTGTGGATGGGACCCTTGTCATCAATCGGCTCACCGAGCGCGTTCACCACGCGGCCCACTAGCGCCTCGCCCACCGGGATGGACATAATCCGCGACGTGCGCCGCACCTCGTCGCCTTCGCGAATGTGCGTGTAATCGCCGAGCAGCACCGCGCCCACCTGGTCTTCTTCCAGGTTCATCGCGATGCCCGCTACGTCGTGCGGAAACTCGATCAGCTCGCCGGCCATTACTTTCTCCAGGCCGTGAATGCGGGCAATGCCGTCGCCCACCGAGATTACCGAGCCCGTCTCGCTGACGTCGATGGCTCGATCGTAGTTTTCAATCTCCTGCCGTAACAGGCTGGTTATTTCATCCGCCCGAATTTGCGCCATAATTGCGAATCCTCTCGCTGGACAGGCAGGTCCGCCTGTTCCATGTCACTCCGCAGCTAACCGGCGTGCCAAGCTTTCTAATTCTCCCCGCACCGACCCGTCATACAATGTGGAACCGATGTGCGCCACCACGCCGCCGATCAGATCTGCTTCCACGGCGAATCGCGCCCGCACCTTCTTGCCCGTAAACCGCGAAAGCCCGTCCACTAACTCGGTTTTTTGGCGCTCATCCAATTCTCGCGCAGTACGCAGCTCGGCACGAACGAATCCCAAGCGCTCATCGAGCTGGATCTCGAATGAGTCAACCACTTGCGCCAGTCCTGGCAGCCTCCGGTGATCCGTGAGCACCAACAGGAAATTGCGGACGATCTTCGCCACGCCCAGCCGGTCTGCCAACTGCCTTACCACGGCGCGTTTCCGCGAGGCTGCCACAGCCGGCGATGCCAGTACATTCCTTAGTTCCGCCGACCCGGACAGCAAACCTTCAAACGCACGCAACTGCTGCGACACTGGGGCCGCATCCATCCCTTTCGGACCCGTAACTACGTCCACCAGGGCACTTGCGTAGCGGGAAACGAGAGCTTGAGAAATCATGCGATCACTTGGTCAGAGGCGGCGGCGGCTGCAAATCACGAGCGAAACTTTCGACGAGCGCCGTCTGCACCTCCGGCGTTATTTGCCCACGAATCTTTTGTTCCGCCAATTCGATGGCCAGTTGAGCAGCGTAGCGTTTCAACTGGAGCCGCGCCGCCTTTCCTGCCGCCTCGATTTCGCTGGCGGCATGTTGTTGGATGCGCGCCATATCCGCGGCTGTCTGTTGGCGAAGGCGTTCAGCTTCCGCCGCCTGCTCGCGGTGCGCATCGGCCTTCAACGATTCAATCTCCGATTGCAGTCCGGCCAGCTTGCGATCCACTTCCGCGGCACGCGCTTCGGCCTCTGCACGAATCTCTTCCGCTTCGGCGATTCCCCGGCGAATCGCCTGAGATTGCGAGGCAAACCAGGGCCCTCCATACTTCTTAATGAGATAGCCCAGGCCGCCGGCGAGGAGCACGAAGTTCGCCCAGGCCCAAATCGGCGAAACATCCTCCGCCTTTCCTTCGCTTTGCTTACCGGATTCGTCCTTGCCGCTTTCCGTGGCTTTAGTAGGCGACGACTGCGCGTGCGCGGGAGCCAAATGTGCGCCCCACACCAGACAAACGGCCAGCGCGGCGCCTCGGCCCAGCGCCTTCATGCCACTCTCCGCCGCAGAATGGAATTCGCAATCTGGGTGGCGAGCACTTCGCTTTCACCGGCCAGCCCTTGCTTGAGCTGAGCCACTTCTTCGTCGAGTCCCGCCTTGGCCTGGCCGAGCTGCGCCTCCGCTTGCTCGCGCGCCTGCTCGATGGCCGCCGTGCGCTCCGTTTGCAACTGGCGCCGCCACTCACTCAATTCCTGGTACACCTCGCCCCGTGCGGCACGGATTGCCGCTTCATACTCTTCCGTCTTCGCCGCGGCTTTCGCCAGGCTCTCGTCCGCCAGCTTGCGGGCTCCTTCGGTGGCCGCGTACCGTTTTTGCAGGACTTTTTCGAGCGGCCGGAAAAACATCCGCGACAGGTAGGCGTACAGAAGGAGCACCAAGATGAACGTCGGCACAGCCTTCAGCAGTATTTGGCCCAGCGCGTGAAGAGTTTGTTCCATGTGAAATGAAGGAGAGGCTCTGAAATGCCTTGAAAAAAGGAAGTTAACATATCGGAAGGAGGGCCGTCAACCGCGCGCACAGCTATGAGATGGAAGTAGCGTCCGAGATTTCCAGACTAGCCCGACCCGCGCGCCATTCGCATCGACGCTCGGACCGTTTGGGGGAGTTTGCAATCTACACTCGTGGACGCCTAGAATCGAGCGGAGCGGACCATGCTGTCGGCAACATAGAGGATCGCGGCTAGGGAGGGCAAAATGCGATTAGCGAGACTGCTTCCGTTGCTCTTGTCCCTGTGGTTTGCGGCGCGGGCCGCAGATCCGTTCGTTGGTAAGTGGAGGCTCAACATTGACAAATCTGACTTCGGCAATGAACCGATAGCCAAAAGTGGCCGTACAACCTACAAATCGCAGGGTGACGGCTACATGTACGAAAGCGAAACCGACTTCGGCAAGGGAAACACAATGCGGTTGTCGGCGCCACAGAGATTCGACGGTACAGCTTACCCAGGAGTCCTCGGTGGCCAAGATATTGTCTTTGTCTCGAAGAGGATCGATGTAGCCAGCTACAAGGTGCTGATCGCCGCCAAGAGAAGCAGCAAAGTGACACAAGTATTCCAATATCGTGTATCTTCCGACAACAAGACACTAACATTCTCTTGGTGGAAGCTCGGCGAAGACAAGCCATTCCTTCAGCTGGTGTACGACAAAGCGTAAGGGTTAGCTGAGGGTGAAGCATTCGAGTATGTGCCCCTCGGCCCTGACCTGCCCTACCAGACATAGCGATGCTGGATCTATACTTGGCCACATGTCTTTTCTAACTCGAGTCCTGGCCGGGCTCCTGATTTGTACCGCTGCGGCTGCGCAGACGGTGGCTTCGAATGCATCGCAACTGGGGCACTCCGCACACGGAGCGGCGTTCGATGTGGGGCCCAGACAGAAGCCACACCTCATGGAGGGTATCGGCACAGCACCGTTTCCCATCACCACGAAGAACCCGGAAGTGCAGAAGTGGTTCAACCAGGGCAACGCCATGCTGCACTCCTTCTTCTTCTATGAGGCAGAGAGGTCCTTCCGCTGGTGCCTGAAGCTGGAGCCCGAGAATGCCATGGCGTATTGGGGTTTGGCCAATGCGACGCAAGGAGACCGGGCGAAGGACTTCCTGGCCGAGGCGGTGAAGCGCAAGAACGCCGTGACGGAGCGGGAGAGACTGTACATCGAGGCTCTGGAAGCGGGAATGCTTCCGAAGCCGGGCTCCTTTCGGCGGGAGAATCCCAACGCGTCCGAAGATCAGCGCCGGGAGCAGATCAAGAAGCTGGAGACCCTGTGCCTGAAGTATCCCGACGACATGGAGGCCCGGGCCTACCTGGCACTGGCCATGATGGGCGAGGACCGTTACGGCACCGAGCTCGTCATCCGTGAAGTGCTGGCGAAAGAGCCCATGCATCCCGGCGCGAACCACTACCGCATCCACAACTGGGACTATCACGAGCCAGAGCAGGCGCTGGAAAGTTGCCGCAAATACACCGAAGCGGTCCCCAACATCGGCCATGCGCAGCATATGCCGGGGCACATCTACAGCATCCTCGGCATGTGGAACGAGGCGGCGATTTCAATGGACACCGCCACCCGCGTCGAGAAGCGCTACATGCAGGAAACTCTGACGTTCCCGTTCAACAATTGGAACTACGGGCACAACCGGAACTACCTCTCGTACATCCAGGAGCAACTCGGGATGGCGGACGCCGCGATCTTCGGAGCCCGGCAGTTGATCGATGCGCCGCTAGACCCGAAGGAGAACAACGAAGATTGGCGGAGTTCCCAGTCCTATGGAATCTTCGCGCTGGCGCGTGCGCTGGCGAAGTTCGAACGATGGGATGAAATCCTGGATCCGAACGTCATCCCGTGGCGGGACATATACCGCGACAAGGCCCACAAAGCGTATTTCGAGGCGCGCGCCTGGCTCGCCAAGGGAGAGGTGGAGAAAGCCGGGAAAAGCATCCGGGCGCACGAGGCTCTCAAAAAGGATCTGGAGAAGAACAAGGACTTCGAGACGATCTACAACATTCAATCCGAAGAGCTGGATGCCAGGCGCGCACTGGCCCGTGGCGAGAACCTCGAGGGTTTGGCCATGCTGGGGCTGGCGGCGCAGCACGAAGCCGAGTTTCAGCGGGAATACGCCGATCCTCCGTTGTATCCCGAGCCGTTGTACGCCGATCTCGGCGAAGCATACTTGAGAGCGAAGAGTCCCGAACTGGCGCGGGAAGCATTTCAGAAGGCGCTCGACCTGACCAGGAACGACCTGTTCGCTCTGAGCGGGCTGGTAAGGGCCTACACCGCGCTTGGCGAGAAAGCCAAGGCGGAGGACGCCATGGCCCGCCTGCTCTATGTCACAGCGCACGCCGACCAGGGCTTGAAGGTGCTGGAACTGGCAAAGGCCACCGGGGTGACGGCAACACCGCGCGCCGATACTCCCGCTCCCGAGCGCAACTACGCGAGAGTGCCGCTAGATCAATATGGACCGCCGAAGTGGGAACCCTATGCGGCGCCGGCGTTGGAGGTTCGCGATCCCTCCGGCAAGACGGTATCGCTCGCCGACTACCGTGGCAAGAACGTGATCCTGGTATTTTACCTGGGCTTCGAGTGCCCGCACTGTATTCGCCAATTGCACGACCTGCAGAAAAATAAGGAACAGTGGGAGGGACTCGACGCAGTTGTTCTTGCGGTGAGCAGCACAGCACCCGAAAAGAACGCCGGCCAGTTGAAGCAATTCGGCGACTTGAGTGGGATCCGCCTGCTTTCCGACGATCAGTACGCCAACGCGCACCGATTCCATTCCTACGACGATTTCGAGGATATGGAGTTGCACTCGACCAGCCTGATCGATAAGAAAGGGCGGGTGTACTGGGCCCGCCTCGGCGGCGATCCCTTTGGCGACACCGCGTTCCTGGCCAAGCAACTGGAGCGGATGAACCAACTGGTGCAGACGGAATCAGAAGGAACGAAAGTGGCCAGCAACCGCTAAGCGGCGGCAGTCCGGATTACGGTACCCGCGTCGGCTCCTTGCGCCGCGCCTTGAGCACTTCTGAAATCGCTGGCAACAGCGAAATCACGATAATCGCCAAAACAAACTTATCGAAATACTGCCGGACGAACGCCACCTTCCCGAGCGTATAACCCAGCGTCGTCATCAACGCTACCCAGCCCGCTGCCCCGCACACGCTGAACGGGACAAAACGCAGATACGGCATCTGGGCCACGCCCGCGACGAACGCCGCGAAAGTCCGGATGATCGGCACGAAGCGCGCATAGATGATGGTCTTGCCGCCGTGCTTCTCATAGAAGCGATGCGTGCGCATCAAATGTTCGCGCTTGAACAAACGGGAATTGGGCCGGTTGAAGATGCGCGGCCCCGTGCTCCGGCCGATCAGATAACCCGTGCTGTCGCCAATCATGGCCGCCGCCATCAGCACCAGATTCACGATGACCATGTTCAAATCACCCGCGCCCGCTACCACGCCCACGGTGAACAGCAGTGAATCGCCTGGTAAAAAGAAACCCACCAGAAGGCCAGTCTCCGAAAAGACGATGGCAAACAGCACCACATACCCCAGCCATCCTGCCAGGAAGGTAGTCAGCAGGTGGATCAGACGCTCCGGGTCGGTTAGCGCCCTGAGAAACTCGATAATGGCGTGAATCATGCGGGCGTCGCTTACCCGCGGTAGTTCGCTACCAGTTGTTTCACAACATTCTGGTGTATTTTGACTTTGCCCTCTTTGATGAGCTGTTCGCGCAGCCCCGCCACGAAGAGGCTGTTGCGCTCCTCAGCCTTCTTTTGCCGCAGCTCGTTACGCAGGCCGGCGCTCTGGGCGCCAAGCTGCGACATGTCCGCCGGCAGGTGCGATAGAACCTTGGCGATCACTCGCCCGTCCGGAACCGGTATTGGGCCGATCAGCGCCCCGTCCGGTTTGACAAACGCCAACCCCAATGAGGCCGACGCGCCCAAGCCTTCGACAGCCGATGACCGCGTGAAAGGCGGAGGCGTCTTCACTTCCAGCCCCATGGACTTGGCGGCTTTCGCCAGGTCGCCGTTCATCGCCGCGGCTTTCGCCAGCAGCTCATTGGCTCGTTCCGTCTCCTTCTGCGTGGCTTTCCCCTCTTCCAGCGTCCGGCGAATCTTCGCTTCGCATTCTTCCAAACTCGCGGGATGCGTCGGCACGATGCCCGTTATCACCGCCAAAGCCACGCGATTTGGCGGCAACGACACCGGCTGCGACACTTCGCCCTTTTGCAGCCCGTTGATGCTTTGGTCGAAGTCCTTGTTCGCGCCAATCGTGGGAATTGTATCGCCGGGGGCAAGGTTCACCACGTTGACTAGTGACGCCGCGCTCAGCCCCTTGGCCACCGCGTCCGGTGGTTCTTTCTTCAACGCGGACTGCGCGCGATCGATGGAATCCTGCATCATCTGGCTGGCGCGTTGCTTGCGAATTTCATCGGTCAGTTGAGCCCGTGCCTCGCCAAAAGTCTTCAAGTGCGGCTGCTCATGATCCTGAACCTGAATGATGTGGTACCCAAACTGCGTCTTCACCAGGCCGCTGATCTCATTCGGCTTCAGCGCGAACGCCGCATCCTCGAAAGGCTTCACCGTCTGGCCTTTTACCAGCCAGCCGAGATCGCCGCCCCTCGAGCCCGAACCTGGATCATCCGAGTTCTTCTTCGCAAGTTCCGCGAAA
>Ga0181536_10002904_pt1 | contig 18985 bp, 18 predicted proteins | sample PEATcosm2014_Bin_41_FD_121105 | JGI IMG/M metagenome (GOLD analysis project Ga0181536, IMG submission 121105) | Peatland microbial communities from MTU Mesocosm Facility, Houghton, MI, USA - PEATcosm2014_Bin17_60_metaG | ecosystem: Environmental > Terrestrial > Soil > Wetlands > Peat | place...
CATTGGAGCGGATCGTCCGCGAACTCTATCTCACGCCACAGAAGCCGACCGCGGCCCGGGTTGTGCGCGAGGTCATCGGCCGGTGCCGTGCGGAGAAACTACCCGTCCCATCTCCCAACACCGTTCGACGCCGCCTCAAGGCATTGCCCCTCGCTGACATGCGACGCCGCGGCGAGGAGCATCCTGAAGCAAAGCCGGTGCATGGCCATGCGCCGCTTGCCCGGCACCCGTTGGATCTGGTGCAGGTGGATCACACACCCATGGACCTGATCGTGGTCGATCCGATCGATCGCGAACCGATCGGCCGGCCGTGGCTCACGGTCGCCATTGATACGTACAGCCGCTGCATCGCGGGTTTCCACGTCACCTTGGAGGCTCCGTCCGCGACATCGGTTGGCCTTTGCCTGACGCACGTCGCGATGGACAAGGCTCCATGGCTGGCGATGCGCGAGGTGACCGCAAAGTGGCCGGTGCAGGGCAAACCGCGCCGGCTGGGCGTGGACATCGGGTCCGAATTCCATTCCCAGGCATTCGAACGCGGCTGCGCCCAACACGGCATCGCCATCGAATGGCGCCCACCCGGACGGCCGCACTTCGGCGGCGTGATCGAACGGGTGATCGGCACGCTGATGGGTCTCGTGCATGGGCTGCCCGGCACGACGTTCTCCAATGTGGGTCAGCGGGGAAGCTATGCAAGCGACAAGGCTGCCTGTCTGACGCTGGACGAAGTCGAACACTGGCTCGCCGTCGCCGTGGCGAAGTACTATCACCAGCACCCGCACGAGGGTCTGGACGGACAGACGCCACTGCGGCGTTGGCTGGAAGGCGTCACCACGCTCCTGGCCGAGAGCGGTAGCGTCCCGGTGCCGCGGGGTCCGCGCGCATACCTCGTGGACTTCCTGCCGGTGTTGCGCCGTAGCCTGCAGCGCAATGGGATTACGATCGATCACCTGACCTACTTTAGCTCCGCCCTTCGCGCCTGGATCACGGCGCGCGACCGGCCCGGTCCATTGTTGGTCCGTCGTGACCCGCGCGATCTCAGCCGCGTGTTCCTGCTCGATGCTCTCCCTATATCACCGCGACCCATCTACTTGAACATATTCAGCCAGGGACACTGGTGGTCAACGATCCCGTCGCGGTCCGCAATGCACCGGAAAAGCTGCTGGTGAGGCATTTCCCCGATTTGATGCCGCCCACTTTGGTCACCTGGGATTTGGAGGCGATTCGCGCGTTTCGCGCGGAATACAAAGACATCATCGTCAAGCCGCTGTTTGGCAACGGCGGCGCCGGCGCGTTCCGCATCAAACCGGATGACGAAAACCTCGCCTCGCTGCTGGAGATGCATTTCGCCCGCTCGCGCGAGCCGTTGATGCTGCAAGGCTATGAACCCGCGGTGCGCAAGGACGACAAGCGCATCATCCTGGTGGACGGCGAGGCGATGGGCGCGGTGAACCGCATGCCCGCCGAGGGTGAGGCGCGTTCCAACATGCATGTCGGCGGCAGGCCGGAGAAGTCGCCGCTAACCGCGCGGGATCGCGAAATTTGCGCGGCGATCGGCCCGACATTGCGCGATCAGGCATGATCTTCGCCGGCATCGACGTGATCGGCGACTATCTCACGGAAATCAACGTGACCTCGCGCACCGGCCTGCAGGAAATCGCGCGGTTCGACGGCGTGCATCTCGAGAAGGCGATCTGGGACAGCATCGAGGCGAAAATCGCCACCCAAGGTTAGCGCGGCTGCCGAGCGGCGGCGCGAATCGCGTGGAGTTTGTTCGCGGCGGGACCCTGAAGAATGCCCATGGATTCGGCGGCGCGGGGTCGTTTCGACGTGTCGCGGTTGTAACCCATTGAGATGACGGCCTTCTGGGAATTAATGAATTTTCCTGTATGAAACTGGAATCGATGGGTTGCGGACCCCGGTCTGGATGTGTAGCATTTTTAATGAGAGGGCTGCGAACGGCCCCTCCGGAAAGGTTTTCGTAACCTTTGCCTGCTACATGATTTGGGGGACGGCGGGCCTGCCACGATGCACACATCCGAATGTGGATCGATCCTGACCGCGCGGATCAACACGATCCCTGTCAACCTGGTTGACCGATCGCCGCGGCGGGGCTTATCGCCATCGCGGTGGTTATCCGGACCGGGCTCGGCGGATGCCAATGCCCGCGTCCGGCCCATGTGCGGCGGTGATTGGCCGGCCTCGTCATACCCTGACGTCCCGGCCTGTCACTTGGCAGGAGACAGAGTGTGATCACGCGGATCTTGCGAGCCCACGTTCTACTCGCGCTTGGCGTTGTCGCCGGCATCGCACTGGCCATCATGCCAGAGTTCGCCCGCAGCCTTGACTTCGTCACCAGCTCTGACGCCGCCCGAACGACGGCCGCTGAACAGCCGATCGCGGAGCCGGTCGGCGTCGGTGCCCTTGGACGCGTGGATCCGGTCTCGCGCGTTCGACGGCTGGCTCCGCCGGCGACAGTCACCATGAATCGGGTGGATCGGCTGTTGGTGAAGGAAGGCGACGATGTCGCCGCCGGCCAATTGCTCGCCGAGTTCGCCGATGCGCCGCAAAAGCGCGCGGCGGTCGCGCAGGCGGATGCACAGGTCGCGGAGGCCATGACCGAACTGCTGCGCGTGGCGGCGGCGGCGCGGCCCGAGGACGTCGCGGCGCAGCGCGAACGGGTAACCAGTTTGCGATTTCAGGTGGAAATCACCCGCGCCGATGCCGAACGCGCCGATGCCCTGGTCCCAAGTGGAGCAGGCGCGCGCGCCGTCGCGGAACGGGCGGATGCCACCGCGAATCGGGCAGCGGCCGAGCTCCGGGAAGCCGAGGCCCGGCTGGCCAGTCTGACGACGCCGCGCCCCGAGGACGTCGCGGTGGCTCAGGCGAAGGTTCGCAGCGCGCAAGCGGCCAGTGAGCGGGCGCGCGCCGATGCCGCCTTGTGCGCCGTGTTTGCCCCGATCAGCGGGAAGATCCTGAAGGTTTATGCCCGTCCGGGGGATCTCGTGGGACCGGAAGGCCTGCTTGACCTCGCCGACCTCGATCGGATGGAGGTGGTGGCGGACGTTTATGAAACCGACCTGTCCCGTGTGCATGTCGGCGCGCAAGCCGATGTGTCGGTGCCGGGAACCACGCTGCATTACCCCGCCCAGGTGCGTGAAATGGGCAGGCTGGTGAAGCGGGAGCTGCAGGCGGGGACGGATCCGACCGCGGCGGTCGATGGACGCACGGTGGAAGTCCGCCTGTCGCTGGATCCGGCGGGGTCGCGCGATCTGAGCCAGCGAATTAATTCGCGGGTCCAGGTGGCGATTCACCCGTGACCGTGTACGCCCGGAAAATTCCAAATATCGTCGCGGAAGTAGAGCGGAAGCGGTCGGCTTTCCGGCGGATGCCAGACCTGGCACCTCCGCCGGGGATTTTTCCGGGGATCCCGCGATGGCTGCTGCCGTCTCGCCTGGCGTGGCGGCAACTGCGCGCGGAGCCGGCACGCCTGCTGACCGCCATCGCCGGGGTTATGTTCGCGAGCATCCTCGTTCTGATGCAGCTCGGCTTTCGGGCCGCTCTGTTCGAAACCGCCACGGCTTTGCCAAATGCCTTGCGCGGCGAGCTGTTCCTGATCCATCCGCTGACCCAGGCCCTGTTTCGCGCGGAACCGTTGCCGAGAGCGCGCGCGTTCCAGGCGCTCGCGGTGCCGGGGGTTGAACAGGTGGTGCCGATCTATCTGACACAACTGATGTGGCGGAATCCGTCCAACGGGAGCCATCGGGCGGTTCAGATCATCGGCTTCGACACTGAATCCGGCGCCATTGGGATCGATGGCCTCGCGGGGCTGGCCGAAACTTTGAAGCGCGCAGACACCGTGGCCTTTGACGCGCTGTCCCGGCCGGAATTTGGCGATATCGCGGGCCTGCTGGCGCGTCATGGCGTGGTGAATGGACAACTCGGCAATCGGGCTGTCGAAGTGATCGGCACGTTCAAACTGGGCACCACGTTCGCCGCCGACGGCAATGTCGTTACGAACGAAACGACATTCTGGCGGATCGCGCCGGACATTCAACCTGATGCGATGAGCATCGCGGCGATTCGTCTGAAGCCCCGGGCCGACCCGTTGCTGGTGCGGGCCGAACTGCGGAAACTGCTGCCCGGCGATGTCGATGTCGTCACCCGCGGCCAACTGATTCAGCGAGAACATGACTACTGGGACGGCACCACGCCGATCGGGGTCATCTTCCTGTTCGGCACCGTGATCGGGCTATTGGTCGGAACCGTGATCGTATACCAGATCCTGTTCACCGATGTGACCAACCATCTGCGAGAATACGCCACACTCAAGGCCATTGGGTTCTCGAACGGCTACCTGGGCCGGGTCGTCATCAGCGAAGCGATCATTCTGGGTGTGCTCGGCTTCGTGCCCGGTGTGCTTGCCTGTGTGCTGCTTTATCGGCTCGCCGGCCAGGCCGCGTATTTGACGCTGACCCTCACGGGTGAACGTTGCGCGGAAGTGTTTCTGATCATTGTCGGGATGTGTGTAGCGGCGGCGCTGCTGGCGGTGCGCAAGGCACGGCAGGCCAATCCCGCGGACATCTTCTGAATTCATGAACGCGGTCATCGACATCCGTGAAATGTCCCATGCCTTCGGAACCGGGCCGCTCGCGCGGCATGTCTTCCGCGACCTGAACTTCACGGTGAGCGCCGGTGAGATCGTGTTGCTGACAGGACCTTCCGGCAGCGGCAAGACCACCTTGTTGACACTCATCGGTGGGCTTCGGGCGATCCAGCGCGGCAGTTGCGTGGTGGCCGGGCGGCAACTGAACGGTGCCAGCGAACGGGATCGTGTGTCGCTGCGCCGGCGGATCGGCTTCGTGTTTCAGGATCATCGTTTGCTTAACTTTCTGACGGCGCGACAAAATGTCGCGATGGCCCTGGAAGCGGCGAGCGCCGGAGCGGAGCGCGATCGCATGTATCGCGCGTCGCAGATGTTGGCCGCGGTCGGTCTGGCTGAATACGCGGATGCGCTGCCGGCGCGACTTTCCGGTGGCCAGCGACAGCGTGTGGCTCTGGCCCGCGCGATTGTACACCAACCGGAACTGCTTCTCGCGGATGAGCCGACGGCCGCTCTCGATCGCCAAAGCGGCGCGGAAATCATGCAGTTGTTGGCCTGTCTTGCCCGCGAGCAAGACGTACCCGTGCTCATCGTCACACATGACACGCGTATCCTGGGCGTCGCTGACCGAATTGTCACAATGGAGGACGGTATGATGATGTCGGACACCGAAAGAATTCCGCGGGCCGGTTCATGATTGATTCATTTTTTTCGTCCCGGTAACCGTCAGGTAACCTTTTGGGTAGCATATCCCCTCATTGCTGGTGACAGCATCCGGGACAAAAGGTCTTAAGCGCAAAAAAGTATGCGAACGCCGCGAAGTCCAACGCAGCTGAGGGGCTGGCTATGATACAGGACGTGCATTGCGAACAAAGTTCCGGGATTGAGGACGAATGCGATGTCCTCATAGCGAAAACACCGGATATGATTCTCGAATGTCTTCGCCTCAGATACCAGGTCTATTGCGTCGAGAAGGGCTTCGAGCCCGGATGCAATGGCCTGGAAATGGATCGGTTTGACGACCAGGCGCGGCACGTGTTGCTCGTGCATCGTCAAAGCGGCGAACCGGTGGGCACCGTGCGGGTCATTCCGCCTTCGAAAGCGGTGTCGATCGATGACTTTCCCATGGCCGTCGCCTGTTCCAAGGGGAGGTTAAATGACCTGCCAGCACGGACGACCGGCGAGATATCCCGCTTCGCTGTCTCCAAGCAGCGTCGCATCAGCTGTGGCGCCGGCAAGATGATTCGACTGGGACTGATGCAGGGTGTGCTGCGCGTGAGTGTCGATCTGGGCCTGACGCACTGGTGCGCGATCATGGAACCCATACTGCTGCGGCTGCTGCAGCGGAATGCCATCCATTTCGCGCCGCTCGGCCCATTGGTCGACTATCACGGAATGCGCCAACCTTCCTATGCCGATATCGGCAGGGTGCTCGGCCGAACCAGGTATGAACAGAGCGACAATTGGGACTACGTCACGATGGGCGGCGCGCATTGGCCAGAGCATCTGCGTCCGAGAGACACCGCTGAGTTGCAAGCCGCCTGATCGCGTCTTGGTCTTCGGCGGTTCGGTACAGTCCGCGCCGGGGTCACGGCTCCCGTATGCGTGACGCCGTTGAGTCCATCAACTCATCCAGTGGACGCCGCACTGAACGAGACGTTGGCAGTCTGGCGTAAGGCTCGCCAATCCGTCCAATGAAAACCACCTCGCTCGGCGGAACGCCCAACGTCTGATGGAAGCGCTTCGCGAGTTGCCCGGCCCGTTCCGACAGGCCCCGCTCCGCCGAAAATTTTATCTGGCATTCGCCGTAATGGGCAAATGCGATTGTCGCGAGAAGCGGTTGCACCGCCAGACCCAGGCGCGAAGCTGTCAGCCAGAATCGTTGGATCGCTTGTCCAACGTCGATGAGCTCCGCCGGCGTGGCGGGTTCGCGCGCCGTGGCCGGCGGCCGTCGCACCACGAAGTACGCCGCGCTGGCGAGGCCCGGCAGCAGATCCATTTGCACGCCGGCCGTCATTGTCCCGTCCAGACGGTTGAGCCATCGCGCCCGCCGCCAGTTTTGCATCGCCCATCGCATCAGTGGCAGTGTCAGAGCCGATACGCCGATGGACCGCGCGGGAATCCCCGTTGCGCTGAACGCATGCGCCCAGTCGATGACACGCTGATGCACGGGAAAGGCCTCGGGGCAGCGCAGTCGAATCCCCGTCGCGTTGGCTGCCATAAGCGCGATGCGCCAACTTCCGCCGCGTCTCTCATGCCAGTCGACGAGCAGATTGTCGGTGAAACAGGCGTTGAGCGAGGCCTTTTCCGTCGCCGTCAAAGCCCGTCGCCGATAGCGGCGCCGATCGACGGACCGCAGCGTGATGAACGATGCCAACTTGTCGGTCGTTACGGCCTCCGACGGGACAAACCGCACCGTGATGGTTTCAGGCGTATTGGGCGACGATGCTTCCCACGCCATCTCTCGCCGCCACAGCGAGGCGGCGATCCGCATGGTTTCCAGTAAGATACCCGCCGCGAGCCAGGTGGGCTCGCCGTCGCGATATTCGTAAACGTTGCCTGGCTCGTGGCGAATGGTCACGCGAACCGTCTCGGCGTCCTCAATCCGGAATTGCCACGGTTGCGCATTGTCGCCGCTCGGCGCCCAGAGGGCGAGATTGAGAATTTCCTCGATGATGGTACGGGGCTTTGGCGAAGGCTCCGGCCGCGATGGTCGCGCGACAACCCGTCCATAGCGCCGGCGGGCCACGGCGAGCTTTAATCGTTGCATTGGGCCAGCGTTGCCAAATGCCAGGCGGGTCACATGGAAGCGCCCAGAGTAGGGGTCGAACTGGTAATTCCAGGGGGCTGGTTTCAGTCCGGGGCGCCCAAGCAACAACTTGAACGCCGCGACCGCCGTGACCCCCGCGCAAAGTTGACAAGCGGCGATCGATGAAGGGCCTTTATGACGTTCGAGGTCGACGCGCGTCGGATCCACGAGATAGCGGGACGCCAGGATCCGTGGCGAAAGACCCAGCAGGAAACGCAAATACTGCTCCTGATCGGATTGACCGGCGAGTTGGAAATACCGCTCAAAGGACATGCCCGTCGGCTGGAAGGCGATGAAGGCGACCCCCATGCCGATCGGAGCCGCGGTGATCGCCGGAATGCCCAGTTCCGCGCAGCGAGCGAACACAAGGCGCCGCGGCGAGAGTGCGAAAAAGTCGAAGCCATCGACAAACAGATCGGCGTCACGCAGGAAATCGTCGACGGTGTCCGCGGTCACCCCTTGGTCGAAACGACGGATGCGCAGTTCCGGATTGATCGCGCGCGCCATTTCTTCCAGCACCGCGGTTTTTTCAAGCCCGACCGTGGGCACGATCGCGCCGACCTGGCGATTGAAATTGGCGAACTCAAACCGGTCGAAGTCGGCGATCGTGAAGCCGCCGATCCCAAGGCGCGCGAGCGTCAACAGGTGCACACCGCCCACTCCGCCCATTCCGGCGATCGCGACCCGTTTGGCGCGTAGCGCGAGTTGTTCAAAGTCAGTCACCAGCCCAAGGTTGCGGTCGAAGGCGAGATCGTAGGGGAACCGGGGACAGAAGTTCACCAATGTGTACCATCAGGGATGCGAGAACAGTGTATCAGGCCATGGCGGCCGTCCACAACTCCTGGGTGCATTCGCCGCTTCGGTACCGGACCTTGCTAAAGCAAACCGTGATCGACGTACCACCGGTATGCCCGGTCCACCGCCGCCCATGCGTCTCGCGCGGTAAAACCCAGATCCACCGCCGCTTTTTCAGAAGTGAGGTGCTGCGATCCCTGCTCAATGAGTTCAATCCCAAGCAAAGGAATGACCGGCTTCGGCCGGCGCAGGACCAGATTGGCGACTTCGCAACAATATGCGATGGGAATGGCCATGGATCGTCGCAGGGTCAGGCGCGGCATGGATTTTCCGGCCAGTTGCCTGATGCGCCGGATGAGCGCGCCCATCGTCGTATTGGTTCCGCTCAGAATGTATCGTCGCCCGGTTCGCCCCTTTTCCAGCGCGAGCACGGTGCCCAGAGCGACGTCCTCGACGTCGACGATGTTGAGTAACGCGGCTGGCATCACGGCGAACGGACACAGCGCGATAAATCTGAAAAACTCCCCGGTGGACGGCCTGGTATCGAACTCCCCGATGCACATCGAGGGATTCACGATGACCGCCCGCAGCCCGTCCCGTACATGCCGAGCGATGATATCTTCCGCCGCCAGTTTTTCCTTGAGGTGTCCCCAGCTTCTGGGTGTGTCCGCCGCCGCCGTCAGCGTTTCATCGGCCGTGCCTCGGGGAACCCGGCCGACTGTTCCGGACACTGATACAAACACGGATTTCTCGACATTCGACGACCTCAGAACAGCCAATGTCGCATCGAAATCGCGCAGTTCGCGCTGGATTTGCGGCGCCCGTCCCAATGATTGCATGGAATACGGTATCGCTGCGTAAATCATGAATTTGCTTCGGTCCAGCAACCCGCGAATCGCATCCGGATCATCGAGGCCACAGACCACGGGCTCGATCGCGGGATGCGGGATGAGATCAGCGAGGTTCTGAAATTCCGCGGAGGACGTTGATTGCAGAATGACCCGGTAGCCGCGCTTTACCAAAACCCGACAGATATGGCCGCCCAGAAATGATCGCCCGCCGAACAAAAGCACCGTCGCCATGAACCGCTCTCCGCGCTACTCAGCGACCGCGCGCCGCCCGTCCAGGCTCCATGGCGTATGGTTCCATCCACCGCGACACCGCCGGCCGGAAAATCTCAGAGCAGGTTGACCGAAATGAACCCGACACGGCGCGGACGACATCGACTATGGGCCATTCTGGTGAATGACCCATGGTTGCGAAATCAACCTGACCGGCGGCGCGACGAGCGAGCGCGATCTTCAGTGCCGACGGCGGCGAACCGACCCGAGCGCCAGCAGTCCGATGCCCAACACCCCCAGCGAAAGCGGTTCCGGCACCGCGTTGGCCTTCACGGTGGCGGAGCCACTGATGCCGAAGTCGCCACCAGCACCAATCGAAAAGTCGGAGGTGAAACTCATGTCCGAAAAGCCGGGGTGCAGGCTGGTGGTGTCGAACGGGTTGGCGAAGGTCGCGGTGTCGAAGTCCGCAGCCGCCGGGCCGCCTGTGACGTCGAGAAACCCTTGACCGGTGCCTCCCGCGAAACTGGTGAGACTGGTGCCCGCCGGCAATGTCGATACCAGCACGTCGCCCGCGGGATCCTCCTTCGGGGCCACTGTCGAGGCGAACAACGTTCCAGCGGTGACCGCGGCGATGTCGGCGGGTATGCCTCCGGCCAGTCCATTGATCTGCGTGCCCGCCGGCAGCGTATAGAACTGCACGCCGCCGCTGCTGAAAGTGGCCGTGCCGTTGGTGAAGGCGCTTGGCGCGACCACGCTGGATGCAAGGTAGCTGAACGTGTAAGCCAACTCCACGCCGTTCTGCCCGTTTTGCCAGACCTGGGTGCCGAAGGCGTTGTTGATCGAGGTCACGAAGCCAACGCCTTTATCTGTCTGCCCAGCCGCGGTAACCGGGGTCTCGAACAGCACCGCCGAGTCAATTTGGTCGCCGCCTGCCACAAGACCGACCGGAATGATCACTCCATTAACGTCCTGGGTCGGGCCGGCCTGGACGCTACTCGCCGCGCCAATCAATGCCGCCGCGATCACCATCGTCCCAATAACCTGTTTCATACTGATATCCTTGCCTTTCTCGTGCGGCCATGGCTGCGAACTCTAAAAACTGTCTCGCACCCTCTCGTGATACATGGTTGACCTTGGACGTCCCGTGATGGCGGCCAACGCCCCGTTCAGAAACCATCTAGCAACCCTTGTGCCAGATTGTGAGGCGTTGAATTCGTTGAAAGAAAGTTGGAACGAACCTTGCGGGGCCTTTTCGGTGTAAAAGTTTCCGACACCTCGCCGTAAGATACCGGGAGCGATTTGTGTCAGAATTGATATCATGAGTTTTTAATAACACTTTATGCCAGATATTTGTACTATTCTTGAATAATCCGTCTCAAAACGAAAAACTGATGGGCCGATCGCCGCCGTATGACCGGTTGGTCATCTTTGGGCATCGCGGTCGTGGCGCCGGTGTAAAGTTTTCCGACATCCCAAACGGTTCCCGAAACGCGTTAGTCCAGACCGGGCCAGTGGCAGCCGATCGACACTCCATCGCGCGTGCAGGCTTCGCCGCCACGACACGGGGCCGCTCAGGACGCCAGCGGAATGCCCAGTGAAAAGCTTGGTGATTTGTCCAGGTCCATCGCCGGCGGACAATCGCGAAAAGCCGCCGTTTCGCCGCCGCGGCGCCAACCCCGACCACCCCTCGACCGATCCGCCATGATCGCCTGCCGTAGCACGCGAAGCCGTTCCGGGACGGGCGGCAAAGCAGATACTGGGCCAGCGCCGCATCAAGCCTCTCCTGCAGTGCCGCGTTTGCGCGCTGGAGTTCGGCGATCGTCTCGTCTTGCGTCGCTGTCATGGTTCCCCCCGGCTGGCAGGGTAGCGCCGCGTCGGATGCCAGCTAATCCGGAGGGTAGCCGCCGTTCGCCGCTTCTCCTACTCGCCTCTGACGGGTGACAAAAGCGGTGCCAATCGGATAACGATCAAGCGCGGTGAGTTCGCCGCCACCGTGACTGGTCGAGAGTACGGGCCGACCGCGCACGGGTCGTCCACGCCAGCCGACCCGTCGCCCTATCGCGATCGGAACAGGTCAAGGATCACGCCGAACGAAGGTCAGCTTTCCACCCTGAACGGCTGTAGCGCCTTCGGCATCTGACAACCGCAGCGACTGGTCTTCCGCTGCTGATCAGGCTCCTTTCCGCCGCCTCGTGACGTCGTACCCGCCAATCACGATCGTCCCCCCGCCTGAGACGAGTTGCCGCCACGTTGCGGGAAAAGGGCAAGTGGGCGGAACTCCGCCCGACACGGGGACGAAGCAAGCAGGAACGCGTGGAGGAACAGCTTCATTTGTTCGCGGACGGATGCGTTTACGTGGCTGGCGACCAGCCGTGGACGACCGCGCTGGTCGACGAAGTGCTCCGGTTTCCCCATGGCCGTCACGACGACCAGGTCGACGCGCTGACGCAGTACCTGGCCTGGTTCGCCGAGAAAGGGCGGGTTCATACGCCCGTGACCATGAGCACGACCTCGTCCGACCTCCTGGCATTCCGCGCCATGAGCGGCGTGACGACACCGCGCGGCGTGCATCCGATGCGAAATCCGAAAGCGCCGGGACGGTTCCGGTAACCCTGCCCCGCCGGGGCGGAGCAGGTCGCGGCGCGTCCCGGCGGGCGGAAGAACCGCGACGGAAGTCGAACCGCGCGCGGAAAGGACTGGACTTCCCGCGCCGCCGGAGCAATGTCGACGGGAAGAGGAGGCCTCGCCAGGGCTTTTTCCGAACAGCCCCGCCGGCCTCGCGCCGGGCGGGGGTCGCGGCGGTGACGGGGCGATTTTGCCCCTGTCGCAACCGGACAGACACACATGAAAACCGACCTCCCGATCTCCCTCACGCACGGCCAGCGAATTTTCCTGGGCAACGCTGCCAAACGCAACGACGGGGCCTGCATTCCGCCACGCCGGAGCAACCGGCGCGACGCCCGGACCCCGGCGGCGGTCCTGATCGAGCACCGGCTGCTGCGCGAAGTTCGCGCGAAACCCGGTATGCCGGTCTGGCGCGAGGACGAGGCCGCGCGGCCCCTCGCTCTGGTCGTCACGAAGCTGGGCCGCGCGACGATCCTCGCGGCGGACGGCAATGCGGTCCCGAACATGGCCGCGAACGCGGACGCGAACAGGGAACCGACCGACGCGGCGCGGGCCGGCACGCCTCGGCCGCCGCGGGACGGCAGCAAGATCGCCGCGGTGATAGCGCTCACCGCCCGCGAGACCGGTGCCGGCCTGACCGAACTGATCGGGGCGACCGGGTGGCTGCCGCATACGACCCGGGCGGCACTGACCGGACTGCGCCATCGCGGATATGCGATTGCCCACGAGCGCGACCGGGAGCGGGGGACCGTTTACCGGATCGTCGCCCGAACCGAAGACGCGGCGGGAGCCTGATATGGCTCGCACCGAATCGAACGGCGGCCGGCGGCGACAATCGCCGCCGGCCGCCGACGAGCCCGACGCCAAGGCCCTGGAAGTCGAGGTTTCCCGTATCGCCCGCATGAATATCGACGAGCTCCGGGCGACGTGGCGAATGCGGTTCCGAAACAATCCGCCGGACGTATTCTCCGGCGACCTGCTGGCGCGCACCCTCGCATGGCGGATCCAGGAGGAGAGCTTCGGCGGTGTCGACGCCTCGACGAAGAAGCTGTTGGCTCGGATGGCGGACGGTCGGCAAGAGGCGGTGCGGCATCTGAAGGCCGGGTCCGTGTTGGTTCGGGAATACCGCGGCACGACGCACGAGGTAACGGTGGTGCCGGGCGGGTTTTCGTGGAACGGAACGGTTTACGCCAGCCTGTCGGCGGTCGCCCGGACCATCGCCGGAACCGCCTGGAACGGCCCTCGCTTCTTCGGCCTCCGCGACAAACCCGGAAAGAAACTGCCCGCGGAGATCGAGCGAGGGGACGGAACCGCGCCGCCGCCTCGGAATACGCGCGGCGCCGTTCGGCCCGCGCCGCAGCGCCCGGCCGCGAAACCGTGGGACACGGTCCCTTCGCGGGCGGTCGAGGCCGGGAACGGGGAGGCCTGCCGGCGATGAAGGAAATGGCACCGAAGCCGCTTCGCTGCGCCATCTACACGCGTAAGTCGACGGAGCATAATCTCGACCTCGCGTTCAATTCGCTCGACGCCCAACGCGAGGCCTGCGAGGCGTATATCAAGAGTCAGGCGCACGAGGGATGGCGCATGCAGTCGGGTCGCTACGACGACGGCGGCCTGTCCGGGGCCTCGCTCGCACGGCCCGCCGTCCAACGCCTTATGGCCGACGTGCGGGCCGGGGCAATCGACATCGTCGTGGTCTACAAGGTCGATCGTCTGACCCGGTCGCTGGCCGACTTCGCCAAACTGGTCGAAACCTTCGACGCGCACGGCGTGTCCTTCGTGTCGGTGACGCAGTCCTTCAACACCACGAGCAGCATGGGGCGGCTGACCCTGAATGTGCTGCTGTCGTTCGCCCAGTTCGAGCGCGAGGTGATCGGCGAGCGGGTGCGCGACAAGATCGACGGCTCCAAGCGCAAGGGCATCTGGGTCGGAGGACCGGTTCCGCTGGGTTACCGCGTGCAGAACAAGAAGCTGACCGTCGTGCCGGAGGAGGCCGCCGCCGTCCGAACGATTTACGAGCGGTACCTGGCACTGGGATCGGTGCGATTGCTGGCCGACGATTTGGCCGCGCGCGGGATCGCGCCCCGACCCCGTCCGGGCCGCGATGGGGAGATGTCGGTCGGCAAGCGGTTCATGGTCGGACCGCTGGCGCATATCCTGAAAAACCGTTGCTACGTCGGAGAGGTGGCCTGGCGAGGCGAGATCCATGCCGGCGAGCACGAAGCCATTCTCGATCGCGCATTGTTCGATGCCGTGCGGGCGCGATTGCGGGAAGGGGCCATCTCCGCGAAGGGTGCGCGGGCGGCGGTCGGTTCGCGTTCCATCCTGATGGGCCTGCTGTTCGACGCCGACGGCCATCGCATGACCCCGAGCCACACCAACAAGAAGGGCGTTCGCTATCGGTACTATGTGTCCCAAGCCCTGCTGCAGAGCGGGCAAGCCAAGGCGGGCGCGATGGCACGCGTATCCGCCCATCGTTTCAGATAGAAGATCGGGATGTAATGGTGCCGTCGCGATCCGGAGGCGGTCGCGACTGCTCGCATTTCAGAGGTCAATATGGATGTCATTGGTATTGTCGTGCCGTTAAGGGGGGCGCGTGATACGCCAGCCGGATAGGCGATTCGCTACTGTCAAGCCACAGGCGTTGGAATCCCGACGGCGCCGCTCCACCCTTTGTGCAAATGGACGCCTTGCTTCCCCCGTCCTTTCCAGCGTCGCCCGTGTTGGATAGCTGGGAGGTCTGGTAACCAAGCCGAGATTACTCCGATGCAACCTTTTTTTAACGACTCCGAATCGTCAGTTTTTGGTAGCGGGTTTAATTTGGATGGCTGGCCGATCGAACCGGCCGCCAGCCAGATTCCCTCGCCGAGAGGAGGCCCGGCTGATGAATTCAGACGACGACGCATACCAGCGCCCGGAGTGGAAGCTGCCCACGGAGACGGAAAAGCAGATCGTCACCCTCCTGAACCTGACCGACGGGCAGCTTCCTCAGCTGCGAGATGACGTCGCATATTTCGGATCACGATATCTGCGGCATCGGAAACAAGATAATGCGACAGCGACTCTCTCGGCGCAGCGGAAAATTCTCGCGGAGCTGAGGCGGATCGCTGGTCTGCTTGCGATCCAATTGGATCTGCTGGAGGAGTCATCTGACGCGGAGTTCGGGCTGCTCCAGGCGTATGATTCGACCGGCGATGTGCTGAACGGCGACGAGACCGTTGGTCCTCTGGACAGCGACAAACAGCACGTCCGCCGTTTTGCTCAGGTGGCAAATGCCGCGCATGCAAAATTCCTGGTGAGGCCCGGGCCGGCGGGGAGAGGGTCGCTCTACCTCCTGGTCGATGGTCTCTGCCGTCTCTACGAGGCACTTACCGGAAAGGCGGCGACCCACAATTCGAAGGTTAAGACGCACTACACCGGCGAGCCACAGTCTGACGCGGGCATGTTCATTATTGCCGCCGTCAGAGCGATCGATCCAGGTGTTGCCGCCCGTGAGGTGAACACAGCGATGCGACACGCGGTCGGAAAGGCCCGGAAGATCCGCAAGCAAAATTCCGAGGCAAAAGGCTGAAGAACTATGTGATTGAGGAAGCCGTGCCGACCTTCTAGTCGGGCGGCATGACCAACGCGCGATCCAGACAGCCTTCAATTCAGACCGGAGCCGACAAGGCCCATCGCCGAATTGGCGTGGTGTACCGTCCTGTCGCCGACCTTCAGCTCGACCCGCACAATCCACGCGTCCATAAAGCGCGGCAACTTCGCCAGATCGCCAACAGCATAGAAGCTTTCGGCTTCAACGTGCCGGTGCTGATCGACGGCGCCCTGAAGGTGATCGCCGGCCACGGCCGTATCATGGCCTGTCGGCTCCTGGGTTGGACGTCGGTGCCGACCATCTGTCTGGAACACCTGACGGCGGCGCAGGCACGCGCCTTCACCATCGCCGACAACAGGTTGACCGAGATATCGGCCTGGAACGACCACCTGCTGGGCGAACAAATGCGTGATCTGGCGGCGCTCGATCTCGACTTCAGCATCGAGGCGACAGGCTTCGAAATGGCGGAGATCGATCTCCGGATCGAGGCGCTGAACCTCACTCCCAAACCGGAAGACGACGACCCCGGCGACATCCTGCCAAACGGGCCGGCCGGACCGCCGGTCAGTCGGTCAGGTGATCTATGGCGCCTGGGCCGCCACCGTGTGCTGTGCGGTGATGCTCTCCGGGAAGCCAACTACCGCATTCTGATGGGGGACCGCCGGGCCGGGGTCGTGTTCGCGGATCCTCCGTACAACGTGCCGATCGATGGGCACGCCACCGGCCTCGGGGCGATCCGGCATCGCGAGTTCATGATGGCGGCCGGGGAGATGACCGAAGAGGAATTCACCCGGTTCCTGAGCCAGGTCTGCAAGCTGCTCGCCCAGCACAGTGCCCCGGGTTCGGTTCACTTTCTTTGCATGGACTGGCGCCACGCGGGTGAACTGCTGGAAGCGGGCCGAAACGCCTATGCCGAGCACAAGAACATATGCGTCTGGGTCAAACACAACGCCGGCATGGGTTCGCTGTACCGGGGTCAGCACGAGTTTGTGTTCGTGTTCAAAAATGGCGGCGGCCGGCATCGGAACAATGTTCAGCTTGGGCAATTTGGCCGCCATCGCAGCAACGTCTGGCAGTACCCCTGAATAAACTCGTTCGGCCGGGGCGGGGAAGAAGGAAACCTTCTTGCTCTGCACCCGACGGTGAAACCGGTCGCGTTGGTCGCGGACTGTCTCCTCGACTGCTCCGGGCGCGGCGACATCGTGCTCGATAACTTCCTCGGCAGCGGCACCACGGTGATCGCCGCCGAGCGCACCGGGCGGTCCTGCCACGGCCTCGAGATCGATCCACTCTACGTGGATACAACGATCCGCCGTTGGCAGGCCCACACCGGTGAGGCCGCCCGGCATGCCGCGAGCGGGCGCCGCTTTGACGATCTCGCGGTTGAACAGGAAGAAGTCCATGCCGGAAAAAAGCAAACGAGCATACCAGGTGGGTTACGGCAAACCGCCGGCGCATTCCCGGTTCCAGAAAGGCCGGTCGGGCAATCCGTTGGGCCGTCCAAAGGCAACGAAAAACTTCGCCGCCGAACTCGAGCACGAGTTGGCTGAACAGATTCTCGTCAAGGAGGACGGCAAGAGCCGCCGGCTCAGTAAACGCCGGGCGATGATCAAGCGCCAGGTTCAGAAAGCCCTGCAGGGTGACGCCAGGGCATTGGTCTCTCTGCTCACCATGGCGCGGGAACAGGAAAAACCCGCGGAAGCAAACCCGTCTGGCCCCGTTGGCGCGTCCGATCAGGCGCTCATCGACCGGTTCTTCAAGATGAATAAAAAGCCGCGGAACGACGATGGATCAGACCCGGCTGCTTGATGCCATTTGCCGTGAAGACTTCGCCAGCTTCATTGCGAAGGTGTTCGAAACTCTGTGTCCGGCGGAGAGCTATGCGCCAAATTGGCACATTGACTGTCTGGCCTGGAATTTATCACGGGCACGCGGTGGCGCGCGACTGCGCCTGATTCTCAACCTTCCCCCGCGATCCCTCAAATCGCTGGCGGCTTCCATCGCGCTGTCCGCCTGGCTGCTCGGTCATGACCCGACCCTCAGGATCATCGCCGTAAGCTATGCCGACAGTCTGGCCGCCAAGCATGCCCGCGACTTCCGGACCATCGTCGAGAGCGCCTGGTATCGCCGGATGTTCCCGGCCATGCGGCTCAATCCGCGCAAGAACACCGAAACGGAAACGACCACAACCCTCCATGGCTTCCGCCTCGCCACCTCGATCGGCGGGACGCTGACCGGTCGAGGTGGATCGGTGATTATCATCGACGATCCGATCAAGCCCGCCGACGCCGAATCGGACGCCGAGCGAAGGCGGGTGAACGAATGGTATGACACCACACTGTTCAGCCGGCTCGACGACAAGGGTGCCGGAGCCGTCATCGTGGTCATGCAGCGACTGCACGAGAACGACCTGACCGGTCACTTGTTGGCCAAGGGCGGTTTTGATCTGCTGCGTCTGCCGGCGGTGGCTGGCGAAGCCGAGACGGTGCAGATCGGGCCCGATCGCTGGTACCGACGCTCCGCGGGGGAGGCGCTTCATCCGGGTCGGGAAGGACCTGATATCCTGGACGGGGTGAGGGCGACTGTGGGAAGCCGAGTGTTTCACGCGCAGTACCAGCAGTCACCGGTTCCGGCCGAAGGCAATCTGTTCAAGGCGTCCTGGTTGAAACGCTACGCCGTCGCACCGAACCTTCAGCCATCCGACGTTCTGGTGCAAAGTTGGGACACGGCGAGCAAGGTGGGGCCCAACAACGATTACTCGGTGTGCACGACCTGGCTAATCAGGAAAGAAGGTTATTACCTCCTGGAGGTCCGCCGGGGACAGTGGGAATTTCCGGACCTGCTGCGGATCGCGATCGGCCATATCGAAGGTCGCCGGGCTCCGACGGTGCTGATTGAAGATGCCAATTCCGGCATGGCGTTGCTCCAATCGATCCGGCAACGGGGCGGGTCGAACGTGATCGGCATCAAGCCACGGCTCGAGAAATTCGAGCGGGCGGCGCAGCAGTCGGCGGTCTTCGAGGCGGGACGGGTGTATTTGCCGGAAGATGCCCCCTGGTTGGCCGGGTTCGAGGCGGAGCTGCTTGGCTTCCCCAACGCCCGCCACGACGACCAGGTCGACAGCACGGTGCAATTCCTGCAATGGGCGGCCGAGCGTGCCAGATATTCGATCCCGATTGTTGGGGCCATTGTCATCAGCCGGCCGCGGGAGTTTGCCGGGTGAATTAAGAGCAGGCGGCCAGCGTGTGTGCCTCGCTGCCGTTACGAAACTCTCTCGCACCATCCGATCCGCCGCAGTCGGTAGAGTCGAGGTGTGGCGCGGTTGCGGTAGGTCGAACATATCCGTTGCCGCCCCTTTCGTCTGGCGGTGCCTTACTGGTTCGGCCGTGACCCCGTTTCCACACCCCGCTCATCGAACCGGACATGCAGATTTCCCGCATCCGGCTCTCGGACAAAACATCACGCCTTCACCCACGACACGTCGTGCCCAAGCCGGCTCA
>Ga0181536_10002905_pt1 | contig 18978 bp, 19 predicted proteins | sample PEATcosm2014_Bin_41_FD_121105 | JGI IMG/M metagenome (GOLD analysis project Ga0181536, IMG submission 121105) | Peatland microbial communities from MTU Mesocosm Facility, Houghton, MI, USA - PEATcosm2014_Bin17_60_metaG | ecosystem: Environmental > Terrestrial > Soil > Wetlands > Peat | place...
CTCAGTGCATCCCCCAAGCTTATCCCGGAAGATGGGTCAGCCCCCGGTTTTGACATCGTCTAATCGCTTTTCGACACTTCAACAGCGGTTCGCTTACGCTCGCCTCTCTCAATCATGCCTGCCAGACTCCTTGGTCCGACTTTTCCGCAACGTTCACCACCGTGGCTTTTGACCACAGCAGCTTGCGGTGGCTTGAGATCAACAACTGATTGCCGACCTCGAAGGGCCCGCCTTCATCTCTCGTACAGTTGCGTACCGCCGTGTGGACCGGCGATCCCCGTGACACAAGACCCATCAGCGACATTGGCTGTGCACTGCGGCAATGGTTTTGATGCCGGATTCAGCCCCTATCAAAGTACTCGTTTGAGCGGATAAGATGCCGTTTCCAGATTTTGGGGTCGGACATGCGACGGCGCGAGTTCATTACGCTAATCGGTGGGGCGGCTGTATGGCCGCTTACAGCGCATGCGCAGCAGCCCGACCGGATGAAACGCATCGGCGTGCTGATGGCTATCGAGGCGGACGATTCACTTCGAGCAAGCTATGTTGGAGCGCTATTGGAAGGTCTTAAGACGTTCGGTTGGGTTGAAGGCAGAAATTTCAAAATTGAATACCGCTGGGCTGGCGGCAACGTCGATCGCATGAAGACGTTGGCGAAAGAACTAGCTGCTTCTCACCTCGATGTAATTCTTGCGCACACGTCGCCTGCAACGTTGGCGCTGAAAAGCGAGACAACGACGACTCCAATCGTGTTTGTGACGGTGACTGAGCCGGTAACTCAAAGAATGGTCGAAAGCCTTGCACATCCAGGTGGAAATATAACCGGCTTCACCAATTTTGAGTTTTCAATGGGTGGAAAATGGCTCCAAATTCTTAAAGAGATAGTACCGGAGACCAATCGGGCTACGGTGATTTTCAATCCTGACACAGCCCCCGGCGCAGGGGATATCTTCTTGAGTTCAATAGCGGCTGGTGCCAAGGCTCTTGCGATCGAGGTGACCGCTACAAAGGTCCGCACTCCAGCCGAGATCGAGGCCGCTATTAGCGCGCTTCGCAACTCATTGACTGCGGGCCTCATCGTGCCGCCCGATGCCTTTCTAATAGTGCATCGTGATAAAATAATCGAACTTACCGCACGCTATCGCGTGTCAACCATCTACCAGTACGACTTCTTCGCAAAAAGCGGTGGATTGGTGTCTTATGGCGTGGATGTGCCAGACCTATTTCGACGCGCGGGAAGCTATCTTGATCGGGTTCTCAATGGGATTTCTCCCGCTGATCTTCCGGTTCAAGCTCCAATCAAATTTCAGCTCGTCATCAACCTGAAAACCGCGAAGACGCTCGGCCTCACCATTCCGCCGTCGCTTCTCGCCACCGCCGACGAAGTGATCGAATAGCGTTGCTGTTTGCTGCGGTGCGTCGGTCGCGATTGTATTGACCTAGATCAATTTTTCGCATTCGGAATGGCTGACAGTCCGTCACTTATGGCACCCGATACACTTTCTCTTTGATCGGGGCCGGAATGCGGTGCTGCCACCGAACAGGTTGGGCGGTCACATGCGCTTCAATCAGCTAGGACGGCGCGAGTTCATCACGCTTCTCGGTGGCGCGGCAGCCGCGTGGCCGCTGGCCGCGCGCGCGCAGCAAGCCGTAATGAAGCGCATTGGCGTGCTCATGACGGAATCCGAGGGCAGTTCGGATACGAATGCCCGCGTTGCCGTGTTTGAAGCCACACTCAACGAGTTGGGCTGGACGCCCGGCCACAATCTTCAGATCGACTATCGCTGGGGCATGGGTGACATCGAAAGAACCCGCGCTTTAGCCGCGGACTTGGTGAAATCGGCGCCCGACGTGCTGGTCGCCGTCGCGACGCCTTCGCTGGTGGCGATCCAGAGAGCGACCCATACCATTCCGATCGTGTTCGTGGCGGTCAGCGAGCCGGTCGCCAACGGCTTCGTACCGAGCCTCGCGCACCCCGGCGGCAACGCCACCGGCTTCAGCAATCTGGAGCCGGGCTTCGGTCCGAAGTGGCTGGCACTGCTCAAGGAGATCGCGCCGCGCGTGTCGCGCGTGTCGGTGATGTTCAACGTGACGACCGGCGTCACCACCGACTTGTTTTTCCGCGCGGTGGAAGCCGCCGCGCCGCGGTTTGCGGTAGAAACAGTCAGGTCTGATGTTCATTCGCTGGAAGATATCGAAGCGGGCATGAAGAGCCTCGACGGCGACGGCAGCGCCGGTCTGATTTTTCCGCCGGAACCTTTCACGTTGCAAAATAGCAAGCCCATTGTCGAACTGGCGAATGCCTACCGGTTGCCCGCGGTCTATCCGTTCCGGTTCTTTGCCGATGCCGGCGGTCTCGCGTCCTATGGGGTTTACCTTCCCGGATTGTTTCGGCCGGCGGCCAGCTACGTCGATCGCATCCTAAAAGGTGAAAAACCCGGCGACCTTCCGGTGCAGCAGCCGACCAAATTCCAGCTCGTCATCAACCTCAAGACCGCGAAGGCGCTCGGACTCACCGTGCCGACGACACTGCTTGCCACTGCCGATGAGGTGATCGAATGAAGCGGCGCGAGTTCATAACGTTGCTCGGTGGTGCGGCGGTTGCGTGGCCGCTGGCGGCGCGCGCGCAGCAGCCCGACCGGATGCGACGCATCGGCGTGCTGATGGCGTTTGCCGAGAACGAGGAGGGAAAGGCCTTCGTCGCCACATTCCGGGAGGCACTCCAGAAGCTCGGGTGGACTGAAGGCCGCAATATCCAGATCCACACTCGCTGGGGGGCGATCGATGATGCGGAGTCGAGGCAGCGATCCGCTAAGGAACTCGTCGCGCTACAGCCCGAGCTCATTGTTACGCAAAACACACCCGCTACTGTGGCGATGTTTCAACAAACGCACACCATCCCCATCATTTTCGCGCTCGTTGCCGATCCGGTCGGCAGCGGCTTCGTCAAGACCCTGGCGCACCCAGGCGGCAACGTCACTGGCTTCACCACTATCGACGCCTCGTTAGGCGGCAAGTGGCTGGAGCTGCTCAAAGAGATTGCGCCCCGCGTCAACCGGGTCGCCTTCTTGTTCAACCCGGCAACGGCGCCATATTTCGACACTTACCTAAACCCATTTAAAGCAGCAGCAGCATCCTTCGGAGTGGAGGCAATTTTAGTACCTGTCCACGACAGGGCCGAATTCGATACCGTCATCGCGGCGCAGGCACGCGAGCCCAATAGCGGACTGATCATGATGCCGGATGACTTTCTGAACGTCCATCGCGTCGAGATCATCTCGCTGGCTGCTCGCTACCGTCTGCCTGCCGTCTATCCGTTTCGTTTCTACCCTGAACTCGGTGGCCTGCTGTCCTACGGAAGTGCGCGCAATCAGTTTCAGCTTGCGGCGACCTATGTCGATCGCATCCTCAAGGGCGAGAAGTCGGCCGATCTTCCGGTGCAGGCGCCGACCAAGTACGAACTGGTCATCAATCTCAAGACTGCGAAGGCGCTCGGTCTCACCGTCCTGCCGACGCTACTTGACCGCGCCGATGAGGTGATTGAATGAATCGGCGCGAGTTCATCACGTTGTCCCTACTCAAAACTCCGAAAGTCAAAGAAATCCTGGCGTTTCTCCGGCATTTAGAATTTTGAGTAGGGACAGGTCGTTGGCGCAATGTATGGTGACGACGGGAGACCGCTGGGCGGGCAGATCGAATACATGACGAGCTCCGCTGTGGCCTGTGGCCATGGCCGACATCAGCATCGCAAGATGCTATTTCACCTGCAAAACGGATCATCGGCGAAGCTATTGATCACTCAAGCATTTCATGATGGGGACATCTGGCACGGTTTTCCGACTTAGCCAAAATGTCTTTAAGCGATATCGCATCGCTGATAACGTGTTTCGGGACGCTTAGGTGGTGGCGAAAGTAAAATACGGTTTGCAACCGCCAAGACTAAAGAAGCCTCCGAGGTCATGTCATGAAAATGAGCAAGCTCGGCTGTTTTTCCGAGTTCCTGCTTTTCCCGCCGCTCGTTCTCATCGCCATACTGCTCGCGTTTCGCAGTTCGGTTCCGCCGCAGCCCGTGATCTGGACGATTGTCTTCAGTGCCGGACTAGCGACTTGGACATTGATCGAATATTGGCTGCATCGGGCGCTCTTTCATCACGCCCCGATTCTCTCGCGGATACATAAGCGTCACCATCATTCCCCCCAGGATTTAATCGGTACGCCCGCTTGGGCGAGCCTGTTGATTGCACTGATTGCCGTTGCAATTCCGTCCTGGGCAGCACTCGGATTTGGCCTGGGGACAGCGGCAACGGCAGGCCTCGTCAACCGGTTACTTAGGGTACGTCTTCGTCCATTACGTGACCCACCACTGGCGGCCACGCCGGGGTTCTTATCTTTATCGGGCGCGGCTGCGGCATGCGCGCCACCACCATTCATCCAATAGCGGTAATTTTGGCGTGACGACCAGCCTGTGGGATCATGTCTTCGGCACGGCACTCGGAGGGCACGCACCGAGGTCCAGGCGAGGCTAATGATTCTTTCTTACAATGCGAATCTAGGCCGCATAGATTTATCGGAAGGGACAGGACTGCGAAATGAATTGCACTATGATCTTCGGAGGCGATATTGCGCCTTTGCGTGCTGAACCGATGGGCATGTTTGGAAACCTCGTGCCGGTCATCCGACAGGCCGATCTTGCCTTGGCTAATCTCGAGATTGCGCTATCGAGGCGGGGGCGGCCGATACGTGGCAAGCCGATAGCGCACACAGGGCCGCCTGAGGCAATCGAGGGATTGCGCGAAGCTGGGTTCGACGCCTTCAATCTAGCAAACAATCACATCCTCGATTTTGGCGAGGAGCCGCTGCTCGATACCCTAGAAACTTTACACACAGCTGGGCTCGGCATGTTCGGCGCAGGCCGCAATGCGGCGGCAGCCGCTGCCCCTTATGTCACCGAACGAAAAGGTATAAAAATTGGACTGCTCGGCTACACACCGACGCTACCGCAAGGATTCGAAGCAGATGTGAATTCGCCTGGTGTCAATCCATTGCGGGTGCGCACGGCCTATCGCCCGCTGCGCAATCTCGATGAATATCCTGGGACGGAACCTATTATTGATACCTGGCCGGTCGAGGACGATTTGCGCCGTATGTGCGAAGATGTGGCGTCGCTTAGAAAGCGGGTGAATATATTGCTCGTGTACCAGCACTGGGGTTCATCGATTACTGAACGCGTACATGATTTTCAAAAAGTCATCGGACGTGCGGCAATAGATTGCGGCGCCGACGCCGTGTTTGGCGGACATCAGCATTTAATTTCCGCAATCGAATTCTACCGTGAAAAACCAATTATTCACGGGATGGGAAATCTGCTGTTCGACATAAAGGCACCGTTCCTCACCGAGATCACACACCGCACATTTCTGTTTGGTGCCACTATGGCCAGCGATCGCTTGTGTGACTACTACCTTCTGCCCTGCAAGACCGGTGTAGATGGGCCACCATGCCTACTGCATCCCGAGAGTAACGATGGCGCGCTAATCATTGCTGCTCTTAGACGACTGAGTGAGCCATTTGGGACCACCTTGCATGTTGCAGGCGACCGTGTGCTTGTCGGCAGGTCCTCGTAATCGGCAGAAAGCGATCCCGAATAAGACACAGCCACGGATTTTTCATTGAATGAAGGACAGCGCGCTTGCCAAGAAAGATCTTGTAAATTTGCGCAGCAAGAGATCTGCCCGATTTCCTTGCGGTGCGATCAGATGACAGATCCTGCCAGTGCACTCGACTGGGAGATCATCAAAAACGGTTCGCGGCTACGGCTTCTGCACTGCCGTAGTTGCGAACGAATACGGAACCACGGAATCGATTTTGTGACCCAAACGCCTGTGATGATAGAGCTTGCACGCGGCGACTGTGCAATCGTGAAGGCTTGCCGAACTCAACCTAGATATTCAAGCGTCGGCGAACGATGTCGTGGATGCGCAAGCTGAAAAACCCGTGCGCGATTTTTATTTGGACTCATATTGCTGGAGACGCGGCGCAACGCATGACTTCTTGTGCGATGAAGTCTCTGAGCGTATCGCGAAACTCCAGCTGCTCAGAACTTAAATGAAGATTGTACATATCTGTCAGTCTGTTCCAGGGTTGATCCGAGTTTCCTCAAGCCCTCTATCTGCACGATAGAACCATCATCAAAATACGGTGCGCTCGCGGGTACAAGATTTCGAAAGCCTCGCGTGCCGCGCAGTTCGACTCGTTTCGCGTAGTCGTCATTGACCTAATTTTTGGGCCCCGCGTAGGCGCGATGACTTCATCTGCTGAATGACCAGACGTCGCACATCGCGCCTCACGCCCCTCATCTCGCGGACTTCAGCGAGATTTTTTTTGCTTGCATTCGCCACGCGATCACGGGTTAAAGATTGACCGCCACTCCGCACGTGCTTTTTCCATGTCGACTGGGGTCAGTTTGCTCCAGTCGATCTTTATTACGTTCAGGCTTTCGATAGGCGGCGCATAGGTGGGATTGGGACTGACAAATCCGCTGCGGCCCGACATCAGAGCCTCGTTGTCCACAATGATTTTCTGGCCGACGTCCGACAGCAGGAAATCGACCCATAGCTTCGCTGCAGCCGGGTGTGGGGCGGCGGCAAGGATGAACATTGCTTGCGGCAACAACACGACTCCTTCTTTCGGGAGCAGGAACTTGAGTTTCGCTCCGCGCTCGTTGACTTGGAACGCGCGAGTCGGCATGCCCGAGAAGGACATCAAATCCTGCCCGGTTACGAGCTGCCGTGCGATCTGCTCCGAACGGACCAGAAGGACGGGTTTCATATCCGCCAACTTTTTGAAAACGTCCGGTCCGAACACCAGCCTTAACCCCATATATGTCGCAAGGTAGGTTTCGGATTTTCCTGCGTCGCCCATGATCATGCGGCCGTCTGCAACGGCACCGATCACGTCTTTCCAGGAGGTGCCTTTGAAATCCAGCTTTTCGGAATTCCACATCGGGACAAAGACATAGGCGCCGTTGAAGGCGAAGTAGCCGTTCTCGCCGAGGCCCTTGTCGAATATTGTGCGGTAATATCGATATTGCGGCGAGTCATAATGCATGATCTGGCCGCCCTTAATCTTTGCATAGACCCAAGGCAGCGACGCAACCGCAGCGACGTCCATCGTTACCCGCCCGGCGGCGACTTCTTGTTCAACTCGGGTCACCATTCCACTTGTGCTGGCCAAGCTATAATTGACAGCAAAGCTGGATGGTAACCCGTAGTACTCGCGAAACGCCGGCACCAATTTGGCGTTGGTGGGAGATTGAATGATCGTGTCCCAATAACTTACGCCGCCCTCTTTTACAGCCGCCGCAATCAACGCCTGCAATGCCTCCTTATGCGCAGCATCGGCCTCCTTAAGCGCCTGCGGTTCGGCCGTCGCGCGCATCACCTGCGCGGAGATGATGAGCATAAATGCCATCATCAATTTCATTATCAACCTTGTCATGGCGTCCTCCTGTTGCGAGTTTTTCCTGAGCTCATTTTCTAGTTTCTAGACAAACACAAGTGCTAGGTATTGCTACGATCGAAGATGATGCATTCCTCCGGTCCAATGCTGATGGTGACGCGGTCACCCGGCTCGATCGCCGAATCACCTGGCCCAAGCGCGTGCACGCGAAGAGATTCCGTCGCGATCACGCAATCCAGGTATTTTCCTAAATAGACGCATGCCTCGACAACGCCTTCGTATTGGTTAGTGTCGGAGACATTGCGGTCACCGGCTGGACGAATGCGGACGCGCTCACTCCGAAATGCCAGCGTTACCGGCATACCGAGCCGCGGTGGCACATCGCCACGCCAGAAACTTCGCAGGCTTAGTCCGCCAACAGACACGCCGACGGGATGCTCAGTACACTCCGTTGCATTAGAACTTAGGTCGCCCGGCGGACCTACCCACTCGATTTCTCCTTCGTGCAGGTTGTCGAACCCGACAAAGTTTGCAACAAACGGCGTCCGCGGATTGGTAAAGAGCTCCCGCGGAGATGCCATCGCTTCAACCCGACCGTGATTCATCACGATAACGGTATCGGACAGCGCCAGCGCTTCTTCTTGGTCATGAGTCACGTAGATCGCGGTGAAGCCGAGCCGGTCTTGCAGCAACTTCAGTTCGGTGCGCATCTGCTCCCGGAGTTTCGCATCCAGGTTAGATAATGGCTCATCGAACAGCACCAGGCGCGGCTCGTGCACGATTGCACGCGCGAGCGCAACGCGCTGTTGCTGTCCGCCGCTCAAATTTGTCGACGGGCGCTCGCCATATCCATCTAACCCCACCAGACTTAGAACATCACGAACCCGAGATTCGATCTCACGTGCCGGAATGCGCCGAATCTTCAATGGGAATCCGACGTTCTGCCCGACGGTCATGTGGGGCCATACCGCGTATGACTGGAACACCATCCCAATCTGGCGGCTTTCCGAAGGCAGGTTGATCTTGCGTTCGCTGTCAAAAACTACTGAATCACCGATACTGATGCGCCCCGCATTCGGGGTCTCAAGCCCGGCGATCGATCGCAACATCGTAGTTTTGCCGCAGCCGCTAGGGCCGAGCAGCGACACAGTACTGCCGAGAGGGACGTCGAAGTCGACGCCTTGCAGCGCTGGAACCGACCCGAAAGATTTTCGAATTGCGGTCACGCGAACAAACGGGGTGGCGCTTCCCTTTTGGCGCGTGGAATCGCTAGTCGTTACTCCGATGTTCGCCATTTAATTTTCCACGAGTGAGCTTTGCGTCCACCGCGACAGCAAGAATGCGGTACCGAGCATCAATGCTTGCACCACCGCGAGCGTGGCCACGAGTGCAAAATCCCTTTCACCTAGCGTGATCATTGCCACGCTGATAGTCTCTGTACCCTGGGCATAGAGGAGGATCGTCGATCCGAGCTCACGAATGAACACCACGAACAACATGAGCCAGGCGGCTACGAGCGCTGGCTTCATTAACGGCAGCAAGACAGCTGTCATGGTCTGCAACCAACTCGCCCCGCAAGCGCGTGCGCTTTCTTCTAGATCGGGGCTAATTGAAAGCAACATGGCGGAAATACTGCGCATTGCGAACGGAAAAAATCTAGCCACATAGGCTAACAGCATTATCCATAGCGTAGCGTACAGCGGTGTACGGATTAGCAGAATGAGAATGCCGAGCCCGAGGATGATTCCCGGGATGCCGAGTGGAAGCGATAATACCGCATCCAACAGCGGCCGCAGTCTGCTTTTGCCGCGATGCAAGTAGTACGATTGAAGAAAACTCAGCACTACACCGATTGTTGCGCCGATCACCGCGATCACTAAGCTGTTTATGATCGCGCGCCGCGCAAGATCGTTATGGAACAGAATCTCATCGTAGTTGCTAAGCGTAAATTGCGTCAGGTCCGGCCAGCCGGTCCAAAGTCGGGAGATCGACACCAAGACCAGCGCGACCATCGGCAGCACAACACCGCTTGCAATGTAGAACAACTCGAATGCTAGCGCGGCTATCCGCCACCTTCCAAGACGAACAATCCGCGGACGATAGCCTTTGCCCGACACAGTAGCGAAGTTGCGGCGCCGCATGTAGCTGCGCTGCAGCATGCTGAATATAACCGTGATTGCCATCACGAAGACACCAACTGCCGCAGCTTTGCCGTAGTCGGACGGATATTGCACAAGCGAAAATACTTGCGTAGGGATGGTATGGATGCCTCGCGGCGCTGCCAGTGCTAGCGGCACGTCGAACAAGCCAGAGCTGGTCACGAACACGATTAGAGCGCCGGACAGAAGCGCTGGCATCATCAGCGGGGCTGTGACATGACGGATTGTCAACCAAAAGCCGGCACCATGGACGCGCGCAGCATCCTCAAGTGCCGGATCCATGTGACGCATCGGCCCGATCACGAACAGATACACATACGGCGTGTAGAAGAGCGACAACACCCAGGTGACGCCCCATAACGAGTAAATATTGAAGAAATCGTCTGGCCCGGAGAGATACAGACTAACGGCGTGGTTGAGCAGTCCCTCGTTGGGTGCGGCGAGGCCAATCCAACTCATCGCCCCTACATAGGGCGATAAAAAGAATGGCACGACGTTGAGCGTGTCGAACCATTTCCTTCCCGGCGCATCGGTGCGCGCGACGATCCAAGCAAGGCCAAGCGCAAATACGCAGCTGAGGATCGTTGCGCCGGTCCCCGTGATCAGAGTATTGACGACGGCCGCGCGAAATCTCTGATCGCTAAGCAGTCCAGTAAAATTTTGCAGCGAGACAGAATCCGCCGGCCCAGCGACCACGCTGCGCACGATCGTGGCCACAAACGGCCCAGCGACCAGTATTACGCCGATCAAAACGGCGAGACCGGGAAGCATCTGAAACGTAAAAATAACATGCCGGCTACGCACTACTTGGTGCGAGCTAGGCATGCATAGGCCCGCCGCGCGGGCGTTAGAATTCCGCGTTTCCACTCGCCATTGCCTCCAATTGGCCGAACCTAAACACTGGCGTCAACGGTCGCGTTCTTTTCTGCATGTTAGAGGCTTCCGCCGAACCTCAGCTTGACGGAAGTCAACGTTCACTTGCAGCGCCTGCATGAACCGAGTGATCTATGGACCACTGCGGTCCTCCGATTATTTTGGTCCAGTCCCGCGTGCCCCGCAGGCGGTTAGACCGCCGTCGAAAAGCAGCGTTTGTCCTGTGATGTAGGCCGCCGCCACGCTCGCCAAGTATCGTACTGCAAACGCCACCTCCTCCGGAGTGCCGAAGCGGTGCAATGGAACTCGACTTAAAATATTTTGCCGCATTTGCGGGTCGGCCACGGTCTGGGCACGTGACGGCGTAGTCAATTATCTCGCGCCACTTCTCGACGGTGAAAGTCCCTAAGGTGCCTAGAATTGTCCCGCCGACATTGTTGACGAGAATGTCGCACCCGCCCAGCGCAGCGACGGCGTTCTCGACAAAGGCCCGGCAACCCTCCTCGGTCGTGAAATTGCTTGCGATGGAAACGGCTTTTACACCGAGCTTGCTTAGCTCGGTTGCGGCCTGATCAAGACGCTCGCGACCGCGGGCGCCAATGGCCACATTACAACCTTCCTCGACAAGCGCTTTCGCGATCGTAAAACCAATGCCTTGGCTTCCGCCCGTGATCACCGCATTTTTGTTCTTGCGACCGAGATCCAATTGTATCCTCGTCGTTCCTACTTACTGATCTCCGCATGCGAATCTACGTCGCCCGGAAAGGCTAGACCCAATCCGCAGACTGAAGCCACCTAGTGGTGCGAATCTGACGCTTGGTGCCCACGTATCACCACAGAAACCCGCGAAAATTCGGCATTTCCGGCGGACTCAAGCGTATGATTTTCACCACTAGCTTGGCCCAGTTTCACGCTTGCCAATATCGTAAGTCGAGAGGATTCGCTTATAGCTTCGGATACGGATGATCGCCCACCATCACCTCGACGAGAGCAGGCCGTTGTGCCGTTTCCGCAAGCCCCTGTCGCAACGCCAATTCGAGATCCTTGGGATCGCTGACACGGATACCTTGCACATTGCACGCCTTAGCGATGTTGGAAAAGTTAGGGCTGACGAAAGTGGTCCCGTAGGTGTGGCCGTAAATGTTCGCTTGCTGCATAAAAGTCTGACCGAAGGTGCCATTGTTCGCTACCACCATCAGGATGTTGGCGCCGTATTCTGCCGCCGTGGGAAGATCGCCGATAGTCATCAGGAAGGCGCCATCTCCTGCGAGCGCAACGACATCGCGGCGGGGATATTCTAACTTTGCTGCAATCGCCGTCGGCAAAGCATAACTCATGGCGTTCCAGACCCCCGACTGCATAAACGATTCTGGCCCCGCGATGTGCCGGTGCCACCGCGCCCACATCTGGCAATTGCCCACGTCGGACGCGACCATAGCGCTATCGTCGAGCACAGCATTCATCGCGTCCATCAAGACGCCCGGATGGATCGGCTTATTGTTCTTGTGCGGCTCGTTCTGCGCTGCGAGCTTGCGGCGAATGGTGGCCTTGCCCGTGGCTAACTGCTTGATCAGCGCTTCGTTGCGAGGCTGCTGATAATTTCCGAGTCGTTCGAGCAACGCAGAAAGGAATAGCTTTGGATCGGCGACCCGTTGGTACTCGCCCTGATAGCGTGGGTTCGCGACATCGTCGAAGCCAATGACGATCTTGTTTACGTTTGGCGCAATCTTGGTGAGTGCCGCCATTTCGGCCGCACCCATACGCATACCCACACAGAACACTAGGTCGGCATCTTTTAGCACTTCCGTACACAGCGGGTGCGATTGAGACCCGGAGAGAAAGCCGGCGGAGAACGGATGGTCTTCCGGGATCACACCGATTGAGTCCTGCGCGAAGATCACCGCAGCCTGCAGCTTCTCCGATAGCGTTGTAAGCTGCTGCATCGCACCCTTTCGTATGACCCCTTTGCCCGCCACGAGGACCGGCGACTTTGCAGCCATGATTGCTTGCGCGAAACGATCGACGTCCTCCGGATCAGGATTGGCCACGATGATGGGGATAGACTTATAGGGAGACAGCACAGCAGGTTCTTCCTGCAGCACGAACTCGCTGTAGTCCGACAGTCGCGGCAACTCGACATGTACTGGCCCCGGCCGCCCACTGCGGGCGATATGGAACGCCTTGGCCATTATCTCCGGCACGTCCGCCAGGCGCTCGACACGCGTGGTCCACTTGGTGATGGGCTTGAACATCTCGTTGACGAAGGCGGGGTCGTCGACACCGTGAAAGGCTTCGAGGCTGGCGCTAAGCGGCACCGCACCACTGATATGGATCATTGGCGAAGCCGCACCGTAGGCCTGTGCCACACCTGCCATGGAGTTCACACATCCTGGCCCGGCGGTGACTATACATACGCCTGGCTTGCCCGTAAGCCGGCCGTGAGTCTCCGCCATCAGTGAGACGTTCGGCTCCATCTTGCAGGTAATTAGCCGGATCGAATTGACTCGGCTCAGCGCATCATAGATGGGATGAATATGCGAACCGGGAACACTGTAGACTCTCTCAACGCCTTCCTCCTGAAGCGCTTCGACCACCGCTTCGCCCGCATGCATCGACGAACGCTCAGAACTCATAAGATACTCCCCCAAGAATGGCGCCCACAAACCACCGAACTCTATCTATCATAACGCATGATCCGGCGATCTGGCTGCATTTGGAGCGTTTTTACGACTAGTTTGAGCGAATCTGAGTTCGGCCCCACCAGAACCGACACCCGCCATCAAGTGACTAACCGTCCCACAACTTCCTCCGATGCGATTTTCTTAGAACCTCTATTACCGGTCGCTTGATCCGATTAATTCCTGCGACGTGTCACGAGAAACGAGTTGATCATGGCCGCAGCAACAGTTTGCCAATTATCTCGCCGCTTTCGAGCATCTCGTGCGCCTTGCTTGCCTCGGACAGCGGCAAGAGACCATGGAGACGCGGGCGGATCGCGCCATTGCCTAAGCGCTTGATAAGCCATTGCATACCTCGGCGACGCCTCTCGGGCCAATCATCGAATACATGCATACTAAAGATGCGCACCGCCGCGCACTTACCGCTGTTGCCGACCAATGTGCGCATAACGTCGCCTGTGGGATGACCGTCAAGCCTTCCATAACTTACCACAAGGCCAAAGCGCGCCAGCATGGCGAAATTGTCCGTGAAACGCGGCCCGCCGATTGGATCAAGAATGAGATCGACCTGCCTGCCCTTGGTGACCGCTCGCACGACTTCGGCAACATCTTGCTCGCGACGATCGATAATAAAATGCGCGCCGAAGTCCTTGACGAATTTGACCTTTGCCGCCCCGCTGCATACAGCGATGACCTTTAGACCGGCAGTCACGGCGAGATCAATGATGGCGCTGCCGACGCCCCCGGCCGCGCCGTAGACGAGAACAGACTGGCCAGCCTCGGGTCGCGCGCAATCATTCAATAGGTGATAAGCCACCTGATAATTAGCGAGCGCGGCGGCCTGTTCGAGATCAGCGTCGTCCGGCAAGGCGAACACAGATTCCGCAGGTGTCGCATTGTACTCGGCGTAGCAGCCGCCCCGATGCTTGCGCTCGCGCGCAGAGACGACGACACGCTGGCCATTTTTCAATGACGTTACGCCACGGCCAACTTTCTCGATGATGCCGCTCATTTCGGTACCGGGCACCGCCGGTAAAGGCGGCATCCAGCCATACAGACCGGAGCGGATGAGCACGTCGGGGATACCAACGCCGATGTATTCCGCTCGCACCAACACCTCGCCATCGTTCAAGGGCGGAATCGGTACATCAATGTACTCGAGCACGCTGGGAGGACCAGCCTGGAAAAATCTTACGATCTTCATTCGCCATCATGCCTTTTCACCGCGGCCAGCACCACTACCGACGGACTCGCTTGGGTTCCTGATCTATAAGGCGGAACGAAAATGATCACCGAGGCTGCCTACCTCTTTGCACGTCACGGACCTTGGATTGACGTGGTCTTAATCCACTTTCTGACGAATATAGCATCTCATCTCAAGCTGGCGCTCTCGGATACCAATCGCCAGCAAGTCACGATGCTCTTCGGCCACTTAACTGGAGTTGTACTGGATCTGCCTCCTCATAAAGTTGCGTACAAAATTTAGCCTATCATATTGAGAATTGTATAATGAGATTTCGAGGCACATGGTAGCGGTAGCCGACCAGCGAAGTGATAATCAGATACCAAGGAGGCTCGACTCGATTTCGTCGTTGGCCCACAGTTGTTCCGGCTGGCCGGAATTGACCACTTACTCTATAAGCAGACAATCGCTAGCACCGTTTGAATGCCCGGCAACCATTAGCGGAAATCGGGCTCCCTTTCAGAGCTACTCGAAGTGGAATAGCCTTCGTATCGTTAGGGCATCGCCATGACACTTCCACGCCGTCGATTACTGCAACTGGCAGCAGGCGCCGCCGCTCTCCCGGCCGTATCGCGGCTCGCGTGGGCGCAAACCTATCCATCGCGACCGGTACGCATCGTCGTCGGCTACCCTGCCGGCATCGCGCCCGATATCACTGCGCGCCTGATTGCTCAATCGTTGTCGGAGCGGTTCGGGCAGCAAGTCATCGTTGACAACCGACCGGGGGCTGGCAGCAATATTGCTGCCGACGCGGTCGTTAGGGCCGCCCCCGACGGCTACACGCTCCTCGCGATGACTGTGACTAATACGGTGAACTCGACCCTCTACGACAACCTTAGCTTCAACCTTATGCGCGACATTGCGCCGGTTGCGGGTACCTTCCGGTCGCCTCAGGTCTTGGAGGTGAATCCGTCGGTTCCGGCAAAGACGCTTCCCGAATTCATCGCCTATGCCAAGGCCAATCCCGGGAAGATCAATTATGCGTCAGACGGCAACGGGAGCGCGCCCCATGTGGTCGGCGAGCTATTCAAGGCGATGGCAGGCGTTGACCTTGTTCACGTCCCGTATCGCGGCAGTTACTTGCCCGATCTGCTCAGTGGACAGGTGCAAGCCGCGTTTAGTTCGATAGCTACGCCGATCGCGTACATCAGGGCGGGCCAGCTGCGCGCCCTCGCGGTGACCACTACGACGCGCTCGGACGCTCTTCCGGACATCCCCACAGTGGGAGAATTTGTGCCGGGCTTCGAGGCGTACCTATGGCACGGGATTGGTGTACCCAAGAACACGCCGATAGAGATCATCGACAAGCTCAACAAAGAGATCAACGCCGTTCTCTCTGATCCGAACACGAAGACGCGGTTTGCCAGTTTAGGCGGTGAGCCGATGTCGATGGCACCCGCTGAATTCGAGAAATTCATCGCCGATGAAACCGAGAAGTGGGCCAAAGTGATCAAATTTGCCGGTATTAAGCCGAGGTGATCCTGGAAAGCCGCCTCGATATTTCATAGTTTTGTTACGCGAATTCGGCAGGCAGGATGGTGGAGACGAGCCTTGAAGCGGTAGCCATTTGCGGAGCCGCGCGGTTGTCTGATGCGTTCGCGCCAGTGCCCTCACCGAGCGAGCGTGGCTTCTTGAGCTCGTCTCCACGCGGATGCTTCAAGCCCCGAGCAGAACGCCTGCCTGGCTCCCCGCCGTGGCCGATTACGGCTCGGAATCTGATTGCCAAATTCAGAGATGGCGCTGAGCCCGTTCTCGGTCCAACGGGCGCTGCGCAATTACTTGATCGTCTGCAACGCTGCCTTGCGCTTGCAGACATAAGGGAAATGAATATTGTGACGGTGCCGGCTCACAATAGCCTCGAGCGATCGAAGCTCGGCAACGTTCCCGCCGGATCAAGTCGCTAGTGAAAAGCAGTGCAACTCGGGTACACCTATGCAGCAAGGTCACTCAAGGCGAACCGCTTTCGTCACTGGAGCTTCCTACGGGGTCGGCGCTGCGACGGCGCTGGCACTTGCGCAAGACGGCTATGACATTGCTATTTCGGCGACGCGGGCTGAAAACCTAAAAGCAACGCTAATCCAACTTGAACGGACCAAGTCGCGAGTGATTCCCTTGGTGCTCGACCTAGGCTCGCAGTCAAGCATCGAGCGTGCCGTTGCCGACGTCGTGTCGGAGCTGGGCGAACTTGACCTTCTTGTCAACAACGCCGCCGTCACTTTACACAAGCTTGCGGTGGATGTGAGTTGGGCGGAGTGGAACGAGGTCTTAGCCACGAATGTCACCGGCACCTTCTTCCTCACACAGCAGGTAGGCTGCCATCTGATCGAACGCGGCCAACCGGGATGCATCGTCAATATCGCTTCCACCCACGGAATCGTTGGTGCGTCGCAGCAGTCGACTTATGGTATCTCCAAGGCCGCGCTCATTCACATGACGAAGGCGCTGGCGATCGAGTGGGCACAGCACGGTATCCGGGTCAATGCCATCGCGCCGGGGCGAATGGATACGCCGTCGCCGGCGCGCGCCATACGGACGGCAGACCCGGATTACATGCGTGCGATGCTCGCGCGTATTCCACTGCATCGGTTTGCAACGGCCGAAGAAGTCGCTGCTGCAGTATGCTATCTCGCTAGCGCAGAGGCCGCTTCGATCACGGGTCACACACTGGTTCTCGACGGCGCCCTGACTGTGGCGTGAAGATCGAGCTAAACGTTGAAGCGGTGAAGCAGGTATTGCAGGCAAAGTAGCGTTAAGATTGCACTCGGCACACGCAGCCAGAGATGAACGTGTCGCCTTTGTCGGGCGGGTTCATGTTCCGTAACCTTCCAATTCTGTGAATCCGCCCGCACGCGTACGATTCAGGGCCATAGTGGCACTCTTAAATGGCAGTCGAGGCGGCTTCAGAGATATTTGAAATATTAGCCTGTACGCGCAAGAATAAGCTCGATTCGCCGACGAAGTGACATCTTCGCAAGGGTTCCGGGCTCATACGGTAGACACTCCTTTTCGCGCATCCTGAAAACTCAGGACCATGCCTCAGCGATTTTCTTGGTTGAGAAGATCGCGTAAGTTAGTGGTGTCCTTTTATTGAAATACGGAGTTGATAATGTTCGATATCCGGCTTAACGATGAGCAGCGGGCGTTTCAACAACTGGCACGCGAATTCGCCGAGAATGAGATCAAGCCCATCGCGCTGGATCTCGACAGCCGGGCGAACTGGGAAGACCGTATCCCGTGGGAGGTCCTAAAAAAGGGCTCCCAACTTGGTTTTAGGACCTTCGTGCTGCAGGAGGAAAATGGTGGCGCTGGCGCCTCCGATCACCTTACCGCCTGTCTGATCGCCGAAGAACTGGCCGCCGCCGACATCGGCACCGCCTATTACTTCATGCTGACGGCCAGGCGCGCGCGTGACTGGTTTGAACTGCGCATGACGCAAGAGCAGCGGAACTATTTCATCCCAAGATTCCTCGAAGACGACACCTATTTCACGACGGTCGCCATTCACGAGCCTGATACGGACCTGGGCTTCGATTACTACACCGAAACACCCGCAGACGTTGCCTTTCGCACGCGCGCGGTCGAGCAGCCCGACGGCTCCTGGGTCATCAACGGCGCTAAAAACTTTCAGACCGTTGGCTATCTTGCGAAGCTGCTCCTCGTCATTGCGCAGACCGACGACGGCCCCCGGGCCTTTCTCGTCGAGGGCGATTCACCCGGTCTCGTACGCCATCCCATGTCGAAGATCGGCCGGCGCGTTGGTGACAATGCGGAGATCTTCTTCGACGAGGTGAAAGTGCCAAAAGGCCGCATCTTGGGGCCTCCTCCTCCAGGGCGCACCGATATGGGCACCCACGTCACAATTGCCGCGTTGACGCTCGGGCTTGGCCGTGCCGCGCTTGAGGAAACAATTAAATACACGAAGGAGCGAGTCGCCGGCGGCAAGCCGATTGCCCAGCACCAAGCCGTCGGCCTGGATCTTGCCGATATGGCGACGAACCTCGAGGCGGCGCGACGCCTGATCTGGACGGCAGCGTGGGCCAAGGACCACCCCGAAGCGTTTGAAGACGGCAGCGCTGAGTACCAGCCTTACGAGCATATGGCGACGGTGTTTACCGGCAATGCCGTGCAGCGGCTGACCGAGCAAGGCATGGCGCTGTTCGGCGGCATGGGCGTCATCTCGGGCATGCCGATCGAGAAATACGTGCGCGATGCGCACGTCCAGAAGCACATCTCATTCCAGGTTCCGTTAAAGTTCAGGATCACCGAAACGCTGACGGGATATAAACGCAAGGTCAATCCCTTGCTTATTGGCGGCAACTAGAGCGTATTCCGATCATGTAGAGGCATAGCCAGAGTTTGCGGAGTAATTCTGGCATTCTTTAGCGCTGAAAGCGCCAAGCAGTTTCCCGATCCTGCGGCAGAGACCTGAGACGGTGCGCTCGGCAGCCTTGCGTAGCAGCGCCTTCAATTTGCTGAAGGCCTGCTCGATAGGATTGAGATCGGACGAATATTTTGGCAGGTAAAGTAGGCTTGCTCGCGCCGTCTTGATGGCCTGCTGCACCGCGTC
>Ga0181536_10002908_pt1 | contig 18965 bp, 20 predicted proteins | sample PEATcosm2014_Bin_41_FD_121105 | JGI IMG/M metagenome (GOLD analysis project Ga0181536, IMG submission 121105) | Peatland microbial communities from MTU Mesocosm Facility, Houghton, MI, USA - PEATcosm2014_Bin17_60_metaG | ecosystem: Environmental > Terrestrial > Soil > Wetlands > Peat | place...
AACCGATCCCGCACGAGAGAGTCTGCCGCGCCCAGTTTGCGCGCCTTGGCCATCAGGTCGCCGATCAGCTGATCGAGGGCAAACTCGGCGGCAAGCTCCGGAGAGAGCGGCGCAGCGGGGCGCCTGGCGCGCACAAAAACTCCGCTGCCATGGCGGAATTCAAGCCAGCCCTCGTGCTCCAGTTGCTTGTAGGCGGCGCTGGCCGTGTTGGCATGAATGCCGTAGCGGCGCGCCAACTCGCGCGTACTGGGCAGCCGCTCACCCGGTGCAAGTTCGTGGCAGAGAATGCCCAGCGTCACCTGCGTAACCAACTGCTCGCGCAGCGAAACCTCGCCGGTACGGTTGAGCCAGAGCCGCATAGACTATCCAGCGTCCTCTATTGCAAACGGAGTGACTAACGCCGCAGTCCTCTTGCGGCCATAGATTGCCAGCAGCGCCGCCAGCAGCAGCAGAATGACTCCCAGGACCAGCAGGCTGCCTTCGGGGCCGTCCGCGCCGCCGCTCCACAGCGTGTTGCCCGAGGGGGTGGCGCTCAGGTAGTGGCCGGGGGCGACCATACCGCTGTCGGCGGTGCCGTAGAAGAAGGTTTCTGCCCAATCCCATGCGGCGTGGCAACCGATGGCCCACCAGGCCGAGCCCGTCACCCGCACGCTGACGCAGAATACAAAGCCGATGAGCGCCGCGGAAAAGATGCCGATCCAGTTTTCGCCGTGGTTGCCGATGTGGATGTATCCGAAGATGGTGGAAGTAAGCCAGGCCGCCTGCCAGAAGCCACTCTGTGGGGTTTTGCGAATGTGCAGCATCAGACAGGGAAGAAGTCCCAACAGGGCCAGGGCATAAACGCCCCATGCGCTGTTACCCACAGCTCTTGCGTACAAACTCAGGCAGAGCAAAACGTTGGCGCCCAGCGCCCACCAGAAGTTGATACCGCGGGTAAAGGTGAACTGGAAATAGCAGCGAAACATGCCTTCTTCCACACAGCCCACCAGCAGAAAGGCGGCCGCCCAAATCGCGCCGAACTTGACGATCTCCGCCCCACTGAGAACGACCGGCCCGAAGTGCAGCCAGCCGCCCCATGCCATGGCGCCCACCAGCGCCGAAAGAGCCAGGAATCCCGCCGCGAGGCCGCTGAAAAAGTTAGAAACACGCCGCGGCCCCGTCAGGTTGTAGGCCAGCAGGTTGCGGCGGCGCTCAAACCACGCCATAATTGAGGCCGCCCCAATCAGCGCCAAAAAGGCAATCAACTCTCCGAAAAAAGCCGAAGAGGCGGTAGGAGCGTTCTGCTTGCTGAAATCAACAAGGTGGAATGAAACAAATGCAAACCCGACGGCGGCGCCAATAAGACCAAGCAGGATAAAAAAGATCAGCGCCGACCAGCCGGCGCGCAGGCCCTGAGGGCCGTAGAAGGTCCAGTTCATCCAGTAAAAGAACCGCTCTGCCAGAGAAGGGGCAACGGTTTCAGGCGCATGTGCAGCGTCGTTGCCGGCGAGCGGCGCCTCCGGCTGTGGGGGATGAATCTCCGGCTCCATTGAGCCTCCTTAAAAAACAGGTTTATGTGCTAAATTGCCCTGAGGACAAGATACTCTACGCAGACGCCGGCGAAGGGGTTCCGCGGCAGAACTGACGGCAGATTGGAGCGAGCCTGAGGAAATAGTTCACTTCACAACTTGACACAATCGTCCGCTACCTTGATGCTAGACAGTTCTGGTTATTGAATATTTCCTCGCACAGGAGAGCCCAGGTCTTGCAAGTTCGCGTTTTTTATCATGACAGATGCTTTGATGGAGCCTGCTCAGCCTCGCTCTTTACGCGCTTTCATCGCGCGTGCATCTCGCCAGCGGCCAGCTACACGTATCACGGCCTGGTCCATCGCGCCGGCGCCCTGTTCGACGAGGAGGAGTTTACCGGCGACGAAAATGCCATCGTCGACTTCAAGTACTCCGCATCTCCGCGGATTACCTGGTGGTTTGACCACCATCTATCGGCCTTTCTCACCCCGCAGGACCAGGAGAATTTTCAGGCCTGTCAGCAGGATCCGGCCTGCGGCGGCCGCAAGTTTTTCGACCCGGAGTACACCTCCTGCACCAGCTTTCTGGCGCACATCGCCTCCACCCGTTTTGGCTTCGATACGGCGCCGGTGGCCGAGCTGATTCAATGGGCCGATATTGTGGACGGAGCCAAGTATGAGAGCCCCGAGGCAGCCGTGGAAATGGCTGCTCCGGCCATGAAACTGACCCTCATCATCGAGTCCTCGCAGGATGACGCCTTTGTTCCCCGGCTCATTCCGCTGCTTACTGAGATGCCCCTGGCCGAAGTGCTCTGCCAGCCTTTTGTGGCCGGGTTGCTGCCGCCCCTGCTGGAGCGCCATCAGCAAGCCATCCAGCTGATCCGCCAGCGCGCCGTAGAGCGCGACGGCACCATCTTCTTTGACATCACCGACCAGCCGCAGGAGGGCTACAACAAGTTCATCCCTTACTATTTGCACCCGCAGGCGACGTATTCCATCGGCCTGTCCAGCTCCAGCTTCCGCACCAAGGTTTCGGTCGGCTCCAATCCCTGGACCAAGGCCGAACCGTCGAAGATGACCAACCTGGCGCAAATCTGCGAGCGCTACGGCGGCGGCGGCCATGCTCGCGTGGGCGCCATCAGCTTCCCGCCCGGCCAGGCGGAGCAGGCACGTGAGGCAGCGGCCGAGATTGTGGCCGAGTTGAGGGCGAAGAACCCGATGGGGTGAGGCATCCAGGAAAACTGAAAGTATTGATTTTACAAATGTTGGCAATTTGGGCTACAATGTAGCTCAGAGGTCTTCTATGCCTGCCAATGCCGTTGTCCGAGCCAGGATTGACGCTCGTGTCAAGGAAGAGGCTACGGCTATCTATGCCGCCGCCGGTCTTACCCTTTCCGACGCTTTCCGCATGCTGCTCATGCGAACAGTGGCCGAGCGCGCCCTGCCCTTCGAGCCTCTGATGCCCAACGATGAAACTGTGGAAGCCATGAAGGCCGCACGACGGGGAGAACTAACCACGATTGGCAGCATCGACAATCTTCTGGCTGATCTACATGCGAACGATTAAGCGAACCAGCCGTTTCAAGAAGGATTACAAGCGCGAGGCAAAGGGCCAACATCGGGCGACGCTGGATGCGGATTTGCTGGCGACCGTTTCTCTTCTGGCTGCGAATAGCGCTTTGCCGGAAAGATTCCGCGATCATGCCCTGACCGGCGACTGGGCAGACCATCGTGACTGCCACATCAAGCCAGATCTCGTACTCATCTACCGTATGCCGGACGCCGAAACATTGGAACTTGTAAGGCTCGGATCGCACAGCGTTTTGAGTTTGTAAATCTCTGTCCGGATATTCGTCACACCTTGCCCTTCAAGCTCGGCCACTCGGGCCGGCGTTGCTCCAGGAATGCTTTGACGCCCTCTTCAAAGTCCGCCGTGGAGCGCTGCTGGGCGTTCACCTCGATAGCATCCTCGATGACTTCGTCGAGTTGTCGATGGGCGTGCCGGGCAAGCAGTTGTTTGAGCGCCAGCATGGCCTGGGGGCTGTTCAGCTGCAGCGTCTGGGCCAGGGATTGGGCGGATTGCATCAGCTCCTCGGCGGCCACCACCTCGGTTACCAGCCCCATCTGCATCGCCTCCTGCGCTTTCAGCATCCTGCCGGTCAACAGCAGTTCGCGGGTGCGCTTTTCTCCCACCTGGTGCAGCAGAAACGAAGCCCCAACCGCCGGCACAAAACCCATCCGCACTTCGTTCAACGCAAACCGGGCCCAAGGCGTGGCCAGGGTAAAAGCGGGGATGGTGGCCAGGCTCATGCCGCTGCCGATGGCCGGGCCGTTCACCGCGGCAATGACCGGCTTGGGAAAGTCATAGAGCATGCGTAATACATGAGCTATATTTTTAGCGTCTTGGCGGTGATGCTCAGGCGGGAGGGCCTGCGAGGCGCCGAGGTAGTCGATATCCAGGCCGGCGCAGAAGGCCGGGCCGGCCCCGGTAAGGACCACGGCGCCACAATCGCCGCTTTCGGCCTCCTCGAGAGCCGTAATCAGTTCCTCAATCAGCGCCGGCGAAAGCGCGTTGCGCTTCTCAGGCCGGTTCAGCGTGATGGTTTTGACCCCATTTACAAAATGGATCAGGATGTGCTCAAAGCGGGACATGGGAACCTCCTGCATGTGTCGGACCCAGAACGCGCAACTGCGCTGAAAGGCTTATCGTAGCGCAAAATTGCATTACCTGGCAGGCTATTTGGATCACCGCCTGTTTAAAATACGCGAGCAAATGGCCGGAAAACGTGGCGGGAAGATGTGTTTACAGCCTCAATTCGCTCGCCCGTTTCTTCATCGCCTCCAGGCAAAACGCGATGTGCGCATCCAGCTCCACGCCCAACTCTGCGACGCCCTGCACGATGTCCTCGCGATTCACACCGCGGGCGAAGGCCTTGTCCTTCATCTTCTTGCGCACGCCTGCCACTTCCACGTCGGCGATGGCCTTGGTTGGCTTGACCAGCGCGCAGGCGGTCAAAAACCCGGCCAGTTCGTCGCAGGCAAAGAGAGCCTTGGCCAGATGCGTCACGCGCGGCATCTGGGTGTACTGCGCGTGGCCCAGAATGGCGGTGCGCAGCGCTTCGGGCCAGCCCAGCCTCTCCAGCTCGCGGACTCCAACGTAGGGATGCTCTGCGGCCGTGGGATGGCGCTCGTAGTCAAAGTCGTGCAGCAGGGCCGTCGTCGTATAAAGCTCGATGAACGCAGCACGTTCTTCCCCGGCCAGCCCCAACCGGTCGGCCTCCGCCTCGCCCATAGCCGTGACGCAGGCCTCCACGGCCAGCGCGTGCTTGCGCAGGTTCTCGCTCTGGGTCCACTCGGTCAGCAGTTGCCAGGCTTGCGCGCGTCCGTAGCTGGAACTGCTTTCTTTTGCATCATTTCCAGTGCAGGTATTCATGGTTTCCTTTACCTCGATGTTTACTCACTTGATTCGTGCATTTTAAGGTTTTTCAGGCCTTAACCGGGTCTAATCCCGGAAAGTTGGGCTTGCATCCAACTTTTCACTTGACAATTATGGTTCACACCCCCGAAAGTATCACATAACGTGGTGCTTGATGCACTGCGGGGGTTCCTGCTCTGGCACCCATCCGCGCACACCACACATGGCAACTACGCTAGCAAGCGTGGAAACACGCGAAGTTGTGCGCTGCACATACGCCGACTGCAACATCATCCAATTCAAGACAGCCAACTCCCTTTGCCGCAGGTGCCACAGGCCCTTGCATGTCGAGGACCCGGTTCGATCAGAGCCCATCCCGATCAATCGTCAACCCGCGGACCCCGCCACTGAAGCCGGCCTTAGAGTAGCCGGCCTGGTGAAGGAGATTCGCCGCGCGCGCCACATGAGCCAGCGGCAACTGGCCGGGCGGATGCAGGTGCCCCGCACCTACATCTCAAAGATCGAGAACGGCAAGGCCATTCCTACCCTCAGCTCACTCGAACGGCTGGCCGGCGCGCTGGGCGTGGATGTGCGCCAACTGGTTCGCGATACCCGCAGTCTCCGCGAGGAGGAGGAAGCGATGATCCTGGCCGACCCGTTGCTGGCCGAGATTGCGGCTTCGCTGCCTTGCCTGGACTCGCTGCACCGCTCACTGATCGTGAATGCGGCGCATGACATGGCCCTGGGGCACCGGCGCATCGCGTAGCGGAGTTTGAACCGGGAAGTTATCGTTTCCGGTTTTGGGCCGGATAGCGCCGCGCTCTCCGCCGGCAGGCTGGCGTGCGACTAGCGCCCTCAGCCCCGGTTGCCAAGGAAATTGCAGCGCAGGTGCGCTTGTGCTACGGTCAAGGGAGAGACGCCTCGGCTCGCGGCGCCGGGATTTCCGTGTGCCGGCCCGAAAGCTCGAATGCATTTTGTTGAGGCAATTCCCTTGTTTCCTGCTGCCAAGCTGCGCATCGAAGATTTGAGCGCCGAGGAGCGCGCCCTCTACGCGACCCTCAAGCCGGAGCGCCTGCCTCAGCATGTGGCCATCATCATGGACGGCAATGGCCGCTGGGCAGGGCACCGCTCACTCAAGCGCTTCATTGGCCACCAGCAGGGGGCAAGCACCGTGCAACAGGTGACCGAGACCGCCGCCCGCATCGGCCTGCCCTGGCTCACCCTCTACGCCTTTTCACTGGAAAACAACCTTCGCCGCCCTCGCGCCGAGGTCAGCTTCCTCATGCGGCTGCTCAAAACCTACCTGGAGGCCAACCTCCAACGCATGATGGACAACAATATTCGCATAAGATACATCGGCCACACCAACGAGCTGCCCGACGATGTCCAGGAGAAGATGCGCTGGGCCGAGCAGGCCACAGCCGCGAACACCGGAACCACACTCACCCTGGCTCTCAACTACGGCGGGCGCTCGGAACTGGTGGATGCCTTCCACGGCCTGGCGGCAGAGATGAAGGCCAGACACCTCAGCCCCGCCCAAATCACAGAAGAAGATATTCACCGCCATCTCTACACCGCTGATATGCCCGACCCCGACCTGCTGATCCGAACCTCGGGCGAGATGCGGCTGTCTAATTTTCTATTGTGGCAGATTGCCTACACGGAGATCTTCGTTACCGAACGGCTGTGGCCGGATTTCAAAGGCATACATCTGCTGGAGGCCATCGCCGAATTCCAGCAGCGCGAGCGCCGCTACGGCGGATTGAGCGACAGCGTCGGCGAGGTGGAAGAGGACGCCGATCAAATCAAGATCGTGGCCAGCTGAAGTCTTCTTGGCCCCACCTTTCTTCTCTTTTGCACAGATCCAAACTTCGCAAATTGAAGCATTTGTCCTACTTCCTGCATCAGACGTATACGGTAATGTCGCCGTTGAACTAGCATTATCATCTGGAAATCCGCTCGCTGCCGCTCCAGACGGTTCGTCCCCGATCGAAAAGATGTTTGTCCACATTCCGTGGCAACCCAGCCGCTCCTGAATCCTATATTCCTGCAAGGTTCAGAGAGAAATGGAAGACTAGTCCCCTTCCCAAGGAGAAAGCAATGAAGAAAGTTCTGGTAAGCATCTTGTTTGTGGCAGCAGTCTTGTCGCTAAGCCATCTGGCATCCGGCCAGGCCGGTTCTAACAGCCACAATGACCAACTGTTTGGATCCAACAGCCCGAATGACCAACTAATCGCAGCCGCCAAGACAGGCGACACAGCAGCGGTGCAGCAACTGTTGGCGAAGGGAGTCAACATCGAGGCCAGGGATGGATTATTCGGCTGGACGACACTGATGTGGGCAGCAGGACAAGGCAAGACTGCTGTTGTGAAGATGCTGATTGAGAGGGGCGCATACATCGATGCCAGGGATGAATCCGGCATTACGGCACTGATGTTGGCGGCTTCCCATGGCATGAGTGAGGTTGTGAAGCTGCTGTTGGACAAAGGTGCCAACATTGAGACCAAGACTAACGGTGGCGGCACTCCGCTAATGTGGGCGGCTAGAAATGGAGAGACCGAGGTTGTGAGGCTGCTGCTGGACAAAGGCGCCAACATCGATGCCAAGGACAACAAAGGCGAAACGGCGCTGACATTGGCGGTAAGCAAGAGCAAGACTGAGGTGGTGAAGCTGCTGCAGAAGCATGACGCTCACTGAAATTTGTAAGGACGGATAACAGCTTCCCAAGGAGAAAATGATGAAGAAACTTCTATTAAGCAGCTTGTTTCTGGCCACTGTTATGTTGTTGAGTCATACAGCGACGGGCCAGGCCGGCTCCGGCAGCCTGAATGACCAACTGTTTGCAGCCGCCCTGAACGGAGACACGGCAACGGTGCGGCAATTGCTGGACAAAGGCGTCAACATTGAGGCCCGGGACATGTTCCAATTTACGGCACTGATCAAAACGGTCGTTGCGGGCAAGGTTGACACTGTGAAGCTGCTGCTAGCGAGGGGCGCCAACATTGAGGCCAAAGGATACGACGACTACAACGCACTGATGGGCGCGGCCGGCGAAGGCAATACAGAGATTGTGAAGCTACTGTTGGACAAGGGCGCGAACATAGAGGCCAAGGACCGCGCTGGCTGGACAGCGCTGATTTATGCATCCAGCCAGGGTAAGACTGAGGTTGTGAAGCTGCTGCTGGACAAGGGCGCCAATATTGAAACCAGAACCAATAACGGCAAAACGGCGCTGATCATGTCTGCCTCCTTGGGCAAGACTGAAGTTGTGAGTCTGCTATTGGCCAAGGACGCCAACATCGATGCCAAGGATAATATTGGCGAGACAGCGCTGACATTGGCGGTAAGCAAGGGCAAGACTGAGGTGGTGAAGCTGCTGCAGGAGCATGACGCTCATTGAAATTTGTAAGGACGGATAACAGCTATCCAAGGAGAAAACGATGAAGAAACTTCTGTTAAGCATCTTGTTACTAGCCACTATTTTGTCGTTGAGTCATACAGCGGCGAGCCAGACCAGCTCCAGCAGTCTGAATAACCAACTATTGGAAGCCGCCGAAAAGAGTGACGCGGCAACGGTGCAACAAATACTGAACAAGGGCGCCAACATCGAAGCAAAGGACGGAATGATTGGGGAAACGGCGCTAATTGTTGCTGCTGAACACGGCAATACCGACGTTGTTCGACTGCTGCTGGCGAATGGCGCGAAGATTGAGGTCAGGGACGACATTACAGGGAGCACGGCGCTGATCCAAGCAGCCTACAACGGCAAAACTGATGCGGTGAAGCTGCTGCTGGCTAAGGGCGCAAAGATTGAGGCTAGGGATGATGACGGCAACACGTCGCTGATGGGAGCGGCCAAGGAAGGCCATACCGAGGTGGTGAAGCTGCTGTTGGACAAGGGCGCCAACATCGAGGCCAAGGACAACAAAGGAGAGACGGCGCTGAATAAGGCGGAAAGAAAGGGCTCTATCGAGACGGTGAAGCTACTGCGGGAGCATGGCGCTCACTGAGCCTCGGAGAACGGCTTCTTTCGTCGGAAAATTCGTGCGTTTGCGGTTCATCCAGGGATACAACTCCCTCCCCGGCGGTGTATCCTCATCCGTAATGAAACGTGTCTACACCGCGCTCATTCTGATCCCCCTGGTGCTGGTCCTGGTCTTTATGGGGCCGTGGTGGCAGTGGCTGTTTACCCTGGCGGTTGCGGCGGTGGCCGCATTGGCCGCATGGGAGTTTCTGGGTCTGGCAGAGAAGGCCGGCGCCACCCCGCCGCACATAGCGGTGCTGACGGCCATTGTGGCGCTCTTTGCCAGCAACTTCGAGTGGCCCCTCCAGACCGCGGCCACGCTTGGCATTCTGAGCCTTGGCCTGCTGGTCTACTGCACTTTCTTCAGGCCCGTGGAGCAGATCATAGCCGACGCCTCGGCCTCTATCTTCTGCCTGCTCTATATCGGATTCACCCTGATTTCCTTACCCGCCTTGCGCGAGAACCCCGAGGGCAACGGTCCTTCGCTGGTCACCTTCCTGCTGTGCGCGGTGTGGGCCGGAGACACGGCCGGCCTCTACGTGGGGCGCGCCTGGGGACGCCACAAGATGGCGCCCACGCTAAGCCCCAACAAAACCTGGGAGGGCGCGCTGGGCTCGGTGGTCGGCAGCCTGCTGTCTACCGGCTTCCTGCTCGGCCTTGCGCAACTACTGCAACGGTGGGACGTGGGCGGGCTCTCCTACTCCGGCGCGGGATGGTGGTACTGGCTGGGGTTGGCCGTGGTGGTCAATGTGGCCGCCCAGGTGGGCGATCTGGCCGAGTCCGCACTCAAGCGCTCGGCCGGTGTCAAGGACTCCGGCTCGCTGCTGCCGGGGCATGGCGGCGTACTGGACCGCATCGACGCGTTGCTGATCGCTGCACCCGTGCTGTGGTACGCCCAGATGATTCACTAGAGAGGCGCTAGTTCAAGCAGGTACATTTTGCTCGACAAGAATTCTGCCGGCAGAGAGGGCAGGATTCTCGCTTCGAGCCGGTCTCTTCAACCATCTGCATCAACCAGTGAAAGTTAAGCTCCCATTCGCCGAATGAATCCAGAGTTGCTACCCTAAAAAGATTCCGGCAATTGAAGCGGAGATAAGGTTGGCCATGGTGCCGGCGAACATGGCGCGAAAGCCGAGCCTGGCCAGGTCGTTGCGGCGCTCGGGAACCAGTGCGCCGATGCCGCCGATCTGCATGCCGATGGAGCCGAGGTTGGCGAAGCCGCAGAGAGCATAGGTGGCGATGGTGAAGGAGCGCGGCGCGAGTGCGGCTTTCTGCGCGCCCAGCGAGACGTAGGCGAGCAGCTCGTTGAGCGCCATGCGCATACCGAGCAGGTTGCCGATGGCGCCGCAGTCGTGCCAGGGAACGCCGATGAGCCAGGCGACGGGAGCAAAGAGGAAGCCGAGAATCTGGCCGAGCGAGCCGGGGACCCAGTGCATATAGGCGAGCGAGTGCGTCCAGCCGAGGAGGCTGTCGAGCAAGGCGACGAGGGCGATGAAGCTGATGAGCATGATGGCGACGTTCATGGCCAGCTTACCGCCGTCGATGGTGCCACGGGCGATGGCGCCGATGAAGTTTTCATCCTTGTGCAGTTCGTCCTTGGGAATGACGACCTTGCCTTCGGTGGCGGGGATTTCGGTTTCCGGAACCAGTATCTTGGCCAGCAAGATGGTGCCGGGCGAGGTCATGATGACGGCGGCGAGCAGATGTCGGGCTTCGACGCCATAAGCGATGTAGGCCGCCATGATGCCGCCGGAGACGTGGGCCATGCCGCTGGTCATGATGGTCATCAGCTCGCTGCGCGTGGCCTTGGCGAGAAACGGGCGGATGGTGAGCGGGGCCTCGGTCTGGCCCATGAAGACTGAGGCGGCCACGTTCAGGCTCTCCGCGCCGGAGATGCGCATGGTCTTGAGCATGACCCAGGCAAAGCCGCGAATGATGAGCTGCATGACGCCGATGTGGTACATCAACGCGAAGAAGGCAGAGATGAAGATGATGGTGGGCAGGACCTGGAAGGCGAAGATGGCGCCCGCGTTGGGCGGCAGCAGATTGCCGAAGGCTCCGGAGTTGGGCAGACCGAGCTGGCCAAAGAGCATCTTGGTACCGGCGAATGTGCAGGCGAGCATGGAGTTGACCACGCCACCGGCCCAGGACATGGCGCGCTGACCGTAGTCGAAGCGCAGCACCAGGAAGGCGAAGGCGAGTTGCAGACCGAGGCCCCAGGCGACGGTGCGCCAGCGGATGCGCTTGCGGTCGGTGGAGAACAACCAGGCCGTCAGAAGGACGGCGAGAATTCCCAGCACTCCGGTGTATCGAACCACGGTGAATCTCCTTGAAAAGCAGGGAATAGGGATTAGGAATAGGGAATAGAAAAACTTGCCTTATCCATGTATCGCCTAACTCCTAATTCCCTGCTTTCTGTCAAAAACTACCTTACAACATCGCGCAGGTGGGCTTCCGCCGATTCGCGGGTGAAGATTCGGCTGATCAAAGGCACCACCGGCGGTGGGGCCGGAGACAGAACAATCGCCTGATGAAGAATCTCCGAAGGTTCAGCCAGAAGCTCGGGGCTGGTGGCGTAGAGGGTGGCGAGGGGCTGGCCTTTTTCGAGATGAGCGCCGCGGCGGGCATGGAAGTCGATGCCGGCGTGGGGATCGACTGGTTCACCGGCTATCTCGCGTCCCGCGCCGGTGCGCTGCACGGCCCAGCCGAGGGCGGTGGTGTCCATGGTGGAGATAAAGCCGCTTTCCCAGGCCGGGAGCACCTTAGTAGCGCCGGGCGAATGGAAACCGGGTTTGTCGAAGACCGAAACGTCGCCGCCCTGAGCTTCGACCATGGCGAAGAAGGCGCGGAGAGCAGAGCCGTCGGCGAGTGCTTTCTCGGCCCGTGCGTAACCTGCTTCAGGAGTGGCGGCCTGGCCGCCGAGATGAATCATCCAGCCGGCCAGAATCAGCGACAGCTCGCGCAGGTCTTCGCTTTGCGAGGGGCGATGGCCGCGCAGCAGCTCGACCGACTCGACCAGTTCAATCCAATTGCCGGCTCGATAGCCGAGCGGCTGGCCCATGTCAGTCATGAGTGCGACGGTGCGGGTTCCGGCGGCCTCGGCGGTGGCTACCATCAGGGCGGCGAGATAGGCGGAGTCCTCCGGCTTGCGCAGGAATGCGCCGGAGCCGGTTTTGACGTCGAGCACCAGGGCGTCAAGGCCGGCGGCGAGTTTTTTGCTGAGAATCGAGGCGCAGATGAGGCCGGGGCTCTCGACGGTGCCGGTGCGGTCGCGCAGGGCATAGAGGACGCGGTCAGCGGGGACAAGCGACTTGGTCTGGCTGATGATGGAGGCGCCGCACTTCAACAGGACAGCCTCAAATTCCTGGAGCGAGAGGGCGGTGCGGTAGCCGGGGATGGATTCCAGCTTGTCAAGCGTTCCGCCGGTATGGCCCAGCGCACGGCCACTGATCATGGGCACGGCCACGCCGCAGGCCGCGGCCAGAGGGGCAATGAGGAAGCTGGTCTTGTCGCCCACGCCGCCGGTAGAGTGCTTATCGACGGCCGTTTTGCCAAGGCGGGCGGGCGAGAACTTTTCTCCTGAGTCGCGCATGGCCAGGGTCAGCGTGCGCGCTTCCTCGAGCGAGAGGCCGCGCAGCCATGCGGCCATCAGCCATGCGGCGAGCTGATCGTTGGGGATGGACTCGTTGGCCGCGCCGGAGACCAGGAATCCGATCTCGCGGGCGTCCAGTGCGCCACCGTCGCGCTTTTTGCGGATCAGGTCGATCATGTGTAGGGGTGCGGGCGGCGAAGCGGAAGCGGAGGAAGACATCGCGAAATGTGCCTCGAAGTGGTAGGTTTTTCAGATTATCACAAGGGCGGGTATTCCTGGAGGCTGCTTCCTGTCCAAAGTCGCGGTATGATGAGAGGAAGTTCGCCAGGGGGTGCAAAGCGCATGAAGGAACTTGTCTTTGAAGTGATGCAGGAGGCCGATGGCGGTTACACCGCCGAAGCTCTCGGCGAGAGCATCTTCACCCAGGCCGATAGCTGGGATGAGTTAAAGGCCAACGTCCGCGAGGCCGTGCAAGCCTTCTACTTCGACTCCGCCGCCCCGGACTCCATCCGCCTGCATCTGATTCGCGACGAGGTGTTGGCCGTCGCATGAAACTCCCACGCGATTTGAGCGAAGAAGAGCTGGTCAAGCATCTCTCGAAACGCTGGGGTTACGTGAAAATCCATCAGGTCGGCAGCCACATCATCCTGCAAACTCAGCATCCGACGCTCCATCGCGGCGGGCGGGCTGATTACTATCGGCACTTTGGAAAAAACGGCGCGTTGAACCTGCAAGGAAAGCGAGGAATTCTATGTTTTGTCCAGATTGTGGAAGTGAAGTTGCGGAAGGCCGCAAGTTCTGCGGGAAATGCGGCGGGCAGATGCATGCGGCTGCGGGGAACGTAGAGGTAACACAGGGAAATGTATCTCAAGAGACAGCGGCTCCGGTTCCGCGGCAACCGATCTCGCCGCTCCAGAAGCTCACCTACGCGATTGTTGCTCTTTTGGTGATTCTGGTTGGCGTGGGTTGGTGGTGGTTCCACCGGCCTGCTCCGGCCTACAGGGCGCAGGACCCTGGAATTTATCCATTCGATGGCCTGAGCGCGGATGGAAAGACTGCAAAGGTAGGATTTATCGATGCCGATGGCAAAGTGCTATTGCAGCCGGAGTGGGACGCGGCCAGCCCTACAATTGTTATGAGGCAGTTGGTTTTCTTTAGTGAAGGCCTTTGCGGAGTCAAGAAGGATGGGAAATGGGGCTTTATCGACACTAGCGGACACCTTGTGATTTCCAATCAGTTTGATGCTGTAGGCCCGTTTATTGAGGGGCTTGCAAGGGTCAACCTGGGAAATCAAGCTGGCTTCATCGACATGACCGGCCAGTATGTCATCAATCCGCAATTCGACTCGGCGGGCGACTTCCATGGCGGACTCGCAGCAGTGCATACAGATAGTGGCTGGGGATTCATTAACAGGGCGGGAACCTTTGTTATCGAGCCTCATTTTCAGACTGCCAACGTCGATGGTTTTTCGGACGGTCTGGCGGGGGTTTGCCAAGGTAAATGCGGCTATATCGACCACAGCGGAACCTTCGCGGTCAAGCCCCAGTTCGACAGTGTAGACCCTTTTTCCGAAGGCATGGCTTCAGTAGGGATCAACGGCAAGTTAGGCTTCATAAACACGGCAGGGAAACTCGTCATCATTCCTCAATTCGACCAGTCATCCATGTTTTCCGGTGGCCTAGCCTTTGTAGTAGTTTCCGGGCATCAGGGCACTATCAACAAGCAGGGTAAGTATGTTTTGAAACCGGGGCAATATAACATGCAGCCGGTATCAAATGACATTCAGCGAGTCACAAGTAGCGACGGAATGGGCCTGATGACCCGAAACGGCCAGTGGGTTATGAAACCTTGTAAGGCTCTTTCTGGGATTGGTGCGGTTATCGGGAAAGTTTTCTACGGCGTTATAGGCGGGCAACAACCAGTACCCATATCCATCTCCGGCAAGGTGCTCGTCGGTCCCTACAAGGGAGCGATGCTGGATACACTGACGCAGGACAGTGCAAATACAAGAGCCAATGTTCCCAAGAAAATAAATATCGCCGCCAGGCTCGCAACAAGTATGTTGCTTGAGAAATCCGAGCCTGTCTATCCACCGATGGCCAAGGCTGCCCGCGTCTCCGGCACGGTGGTTCTGAGTGTTCATATCTCCGAGAAAGGGACTGTCGAAGAACTTCATGTTGTAAGCGGGCCAGCCATGTTGCAACAAGCTGCCCTAGACGCTGTTAAGACCTGGCGCTACAGGCCCTTCCTTGTCAATGGCGAGCCGGTTAAGGTGGAAACGACGGTGAACGTGATTTTTAACCTTGGTGGCTGAGGACTCCTTTGTATCGGACCAGAGTCCGGTTTGCAATTCCCGGGCCGTTACGCTATGATTCTAATAACTGTCCGGGGGAGATCCCTGGGCCGTCAATAGCACCACGGTTTCTGGGCTCGACTGCCTGAGACGCGGCGACGCAAACGTTGCCCCTCCGGCAAGGAGTTCTCCGCAAAGCGGGGCTGGCAGAGGCGGTGGGAGACGAGGGATGAATGGCTAAATCCAGCAAAAATATTACGAAGGCGCGCGCGGCTGTGGTCAAGCCCGTGTATCCGCTGCCCGAGGCGGTTGGGCTGCTGAAGCAGGTGAAGTACGCCAAGTTCGACGAGACCGTGGACCTGACGATGCGGCTGGGCGTGGACACGCGCCATGCCGACCAGATGGTGCGCGGGACAGTGGTGTTGCCGCATGGGCTGGGCAAGACCAAGACGGTGGCCGTGATTGCCGCCGGCGACCGCCAGAAGGAAGCCAAGGATGCCGGGGCGGACTTTGTGGGCGGCGAGGAGATGGTGGAGAAGATCCAGAAGGAAAACTGGACCGCCTTCGACGCGCTGATCGCCACGCCGGACATGATGAAGGTGGTGGGCAGGCTGGGCAAGGTGCTGGGCCCCAAGGGGCTGATGCCCAATCCCAAGACCGGAACCGTGACCATGGACGTGGCGGCGGCGGTTAAAGAGATCAAGGCCGGCAAAGTGGAGTTTCGCGCCGACAAGACCAGCCTGGTTCATGTGCCGGTGGGCAAACTAAGTTTTGAACCGCAGAAGCTGATCGACAATGCGTCGACGGTGATTGCGGCGATTGTGCGCGCCAAGCCTTCGGCGGCCAAGGGCAAGTACATCAAGAGCACCACGCTGAGCTCAACGATGGGCCCCGGAGTGCCGCTGGATTCGGCGGTTGCCGACGCGGCGGGAAAGCATTAAAGGCAGTTGTCAGTTCTCAGTTTTCAGTTGTCAGCGGCAGGTTGTCAACATTTTATGTTGCGATTGGGGAGCCGGGACAATAAAGCGAGCCCCGTGAGGGCAGAACAGTTTGGAGTTACTGGCAGGATTCAGCGGCAGATAAGTTCTTCGGTACTGAGAACTGAGAACTGAGAACTGACAACTGATAACTGTCGGAGCGGAGCGAAGAGATGGCGATTTCAAGGGCGAAGAAGACGGAGAAGGTTCAGGCGCTGGCGCGTGAGCTGGAAAGCTCGACGACGGCGATTATAGGCACTTTTTCCAAGCTGACGGTGGCCAAGGATTTTCAACTGCGCAAGGTCATCCGCGAGGCGGGCGGCAAGTATCGCGTGGTCAAGAACACGCTGGCGGCCGTATCCGGCAAAGGTACCAAGGTAGAGGCGGCGCTCCAGGGGCTCAGGGGAGTGAATTCGGTGGCGTTCACCAAGGGCGATCCGGTGGCGCTGGCCAAGGTGTTTGCCAAGTGGGCAAGCGAGAACGCGGAGTTCCAGTTCAAGCTGGGCATTGTGGACGGCAAGCTGCTGACGGTGGCCGAGATCAAGGCTCTGTCAACGATGCCGGGCAAGGATGAGCTGTTCTCCAAGCTGCTGTTCCTGATCAATGCGCCGGCGCAACGGCTGGCAACGGTGATCAACGCCGCGGGACGCGACGTGGCCGTGGTTCTGGGCCAAGGCGTGGAGAAGGAAAAGTTTGCCAGCGCCGCATAAATAGCTTTCAGCCTTCAGCTCTCAGCTATCAGCCGTTTTGGGTGAGTATGAGGGCTGTAGGCTTCCTTCGGGGAAGCGGCAAAGGCGAGTAGCGGCAAAGCAAAAGCTGAAAGCTGATGGCTGAGAGCTGTCGGCTGCTTTTAAGAGTTTTGGCTGGGAAGCAGGCGGGAAGGGCGCGGGTCTGGCGCATCGGAAACTTTCCACTGCGTGGAGCGGCCTTTTGGACGAGAGTATTTGGCTCGGACAGGAATTTCAAAAAACGATTCTGAATGGAGAAGAAAATGGCGGATCTGGAGAAGTTGGAAGAGCAAATAGTGTCCCTGAGCCTGTTGGAAGCAGCGGCACTGGTGAAGAAGCTGGAAGAGCGGCTTGGAGTTTCGGCGGCAGCGGCGGCTCCGGTGGCGGTTGCGGCCGGAGGCGGCGCGGCAGCTCCAGCGGCAGAAGAGCAGACGGAGTTCCAGGTGATTCTAAAGGACTTCGGCGCCAACAAAATCAACACCATCAAGGCCGTGCGCGAGGTCACATCGCTCGGCCTGAAGGAAGCCAAGGACCTGGTAGACGGCGCTCCCAAGCCGCTGAAGGAAAGCGCGACCAAGGAAGAGGCCGAGGCGATCAAGAAGAAGTTCGAAGGCATCGCAACGATCGAGATCAAGTAGGCGTGATCAGGCTGCCCGGCCTCGCGGCCGGGCAGCTTGCACGGCTGGCCGGGACGCGCTACAATAAATAGTGCGCGTCTTTTTGGCTTATTCCGTTTTTCTCAGGGAATGTGGCAGGTTTGGTAGGCGCGTACTGAGAGTTGTGGATGGGCACGCAAGCATCCTCAGGCCGGGGCAGAGCCAAGCCCTCTGGCGGTGAGGTTTGAGCTGTAGTTAAGTGCCTTAGAGTCAGCGGCTTACTTAGGCGACAGGCTGAGTGTCCGTTGACGTTGTGAGTGGCTGGCGAGCGAGCGGCAGAAGCGAGCTTTGGGATCGGCGAGAGCAGCGCAAAAAAATTCGGATGGGGGCACAGGCTATAAGCCGCGCTCGTGAGGCATTGTGCCTTGCGGGCGTTTCGTGTGTCCGGGCTGTGGCAGAGTGATTTTATCAGGAACATCTGCCTAGGGTGTACCAAGATTGTAAACAGTTTCAATCGTAGCGCTGGCTTCCTCGATTGTGCGCATTTAGCGCACGTGCCGGATGTACGGCAATGCCAACACGCGTTTTTCTGCTTCTCACGGGACATACGTGACCCTGGGGAATTCCCGGTGTACTCATAGCTGGGGTGCAAGTTTTTGGAGGTTGCCGGGGCGGGGACTGGAGATGGCAGCGTGCCAGTCCGTTTTTTCGACTTATTTACCGTATTTTGCGGGCGCCGAAGAGACTCAGGCGCTGGCCCGGCCCGACTTTGGCGCCGGAGCGAAGAGGCTCAGGAGTAATGCATGCCGAACGAGAAGCGCGCGATTCGCAGCCGACTCGATTTTTCAAAGATTCCCACCGCAACGCAGATACCCAACCTGATTGAAGTGCAGCGGCGCTCATATGAGCGATTTCTGCAGATGGACAAGCTGCCCAACGAGCGCGACGACGCGGGATTGCAATCGGTGTTTGTGTCGGTTTTTCCGATCACCGACTTCCGCGGCATCTCGCAGTTGGACTTTGTTGATTATTCGATAGGCAACTGGGAGTGCAAGTGCGGCCACCTGAAGGGGCTGCATCACCTGCGCACGGCGTGCGTGCATTGCGGGTCGATGGTGATTACGGACCCGTTTCATCCCGGCGATGTGCTTTGCCAGAAGTGCGGCACGTACAACAAGAACACGCCCGACTTCTGCAACAAGTGCGGCGATCCGGTGAGCCTGCAGTTGAAGTACGATCAGCAGGAGTGCGAAGAGCGGGGGATGACCTTTTCGGCGCCGTTGAAGGTGACGGTGCGGCTGACGATTTATGACAAGGACCCGGAGACCGGCAACAAAGCGGTTCGCGACATCAAAGAACAAGAGGTGTTTTTCGGCGACATTCCGCTGATGACGCCCAACGGCACTTTCATCGTGAATGGGACCGAGAGAGTGATTGTCTCGCAGTTGCACCGGTCGCCGGGCGTGTTTTTTGAGACGGCCAACAACCGCACCTACTTTCTGGGCAAGATCATTCCTTACCGCGGCTCCTGGGTGGAGTTCGAATACGACCAGAAGAACACGCTCTATGTTCGCATTGACCGCAAGCGCAAATTCCTGGGCACGATCTTTTTGCGGGCGCTTGGCCTGCGCTCGGACGAAGATATCCTGAAGACGTTTTACACAGTGGACCGTCTGCACATCGCTGACGGGAAGCTGCACTGGGCGATTCAGGAGAACGCGCACGCCAACACGCACCTGGTGGGCGCCAAGCCGGCGCACGGGGTGGTGCATAATGGCGTGGAGATCGCGTTTGCCGGGCGCAAGATCACGCCGCACTCGATCAAGGCGCTGC
>Ga0181536_10002911_pt1 | contig 18958 bp, 16 predicted proteins | sample PEATcosm2014_Bin_41_FD_121105 | JGI IMG/M metagenome (GOLD analysis project Ga0181536, IMG submission 121105) | Peatland microbial communities from MTU Mesocosm Facility, Houghton, MI, USA - PEATcosm2014_Bin17_60_metaG | ecosystem: Environmental > Terrestrial > Soil > Wetlands > Peat | place...
ACGTTGCCGTCCCACGGATCGGGTGGGAGAGTGGGCCCGTCGGCGAGCATCACGTTGCCGTCCCACGGATCGGGCGGAAGAGTGGGCCCGTCGGCGAGCATCACGTTGCCGTCCCACGGATCGGGCGGGAGAGTGGGCCCGTCGGCGAGCATCACGTTGCCGTCCCACGGATCGGGTGGGAGAGTGGGCCCGTCGGCGAGCATCACGTTGCCATCCCACGGATCGGGCGGGAGAGTGGGCCCGTCGGCGACCGTCACCTGCTCCGTCAGCAGCTTGTGACTGGGAACAGGCACACCAGCGCCCTGGATGGCGTTTAACGCACAAGCCAGCGCGAACAAGGCAAGCACCGCGGCGAACATCAACTTGTTTTCGAGTAATCGACTCATTGAGAAGCTCCTTTTACTAACTTCCTGAACCCATCACGGGTCCGGCACTGAGATTCCGAAGGTCCAGTTGCCCTCTCGATCCACTTTCCAGAGAAAGGCCTGGCCTTTTGTGCTCTCATCCTTCAGGGTAACCTAATCTAAGGCGTTTCGGGCATTGAAAGTAAGGTAACACCTAGTACTATTGATCTTTTTGGGGAGGATAAGGAATAGGGTAAATCCCTTATATCGAGGCCAATCGGACCATTATGGTACTTATATGGTACTTAGGTGCGTCGCAGGGTGCGCTGGGGAAAATCGGTATCGGGCCGGAAGGGGCGTTGGCCGGGGTACTCAAGGCGCATGTCGGCAGCCACCTCGTCGAGCATGGCCAGGGTGGCGACTCGGCTCTCCATGGCGAACGCGGTGAGCAACAGGTTGTCGCAGATCGCGTTGATGACACGCGGAATCCCTTGCGAGCGGTAGTGAAGCTCTTCCATCAGTTGCGGCGGAATCGCGGTCTGGCCTTTCAGTCCGGCGCGTGCCATCCGGGAATTCACGTAAGCCACGGTCTCGCTAAGATCGAAGCCCTGCAGGGCGCACCGCAGGGAAATGCGTTGTTTGAGCTGGCGGAATTCCGGGGCATCCAACTTGCGATCCAATTCCTGCTGGCCGGCGAGGACGATCTGCAGCAACTTGCCCTTCCGGTTCTCGAGGTTTCCTAGTAGACGGATTTCTTCTAGTACGTCCCACTCCAGGTTGTGAGCCTCGTCCACAATCAGCACCGTGGTGCGGGCGACGTTGGCTCTCTCGAGCAGCATGTTATTGAGCGAAAGCAGGACCTCGGTCTTGGAGAGGCGGTTGCACCGGAGGTCCAGGTCATAGGCCAGCAACTCGAAGAACTGCTCGACGGTCAAACGCGAGTTGAACAGCGAGGCGAACGCGATCTGCTGGGCGTTGAGGAAGTCGCGCAGGCACTCCAGCATGGTGGTTTTGCCGGTGCCGACCTCGCCGGTGAGCACGATGAAACCCTTGCGGCTCTGCACGCCGTAGATGAGGTTGGCCAAGGCCTCTTCATGCTGAGTGCTGCGGAACAGGAACGAAGGGTCCGGGCTCATGTCGAACGGGTTCTTGGTAAAGCCAAAAAAAGCCTTGTACATATTCAGCGGCTGCTCGGAAGGGCTTCTCGCATCTTAGCATGGCCGAAGTAGCGGCGGCGCTGTACGGGCCGGGCATGCGGTACGCACGCGACGTGCCCGGCCCCTACGGCGGCGCATGCGGCTGGGGCTTTTCGCCCGGGGAACTCTTGCCGGCGGTCTTGACCGGACTGATCAGAATGTGGGCGTTGCGACCCTCCAGGCGCGGTTGTCCCTCGACGCTGCCATGGGCGGCCAGGTCGCCGGCAAAGCGTATGAGCAGCTTCTTGCCGAGATCGGCGTGCGCGATTTCGCGCCCGCGGAACTGGACCACGGCCTTCACTCGATTGCCTTCGGCCAGGAAGCGGATGGCGTGCTTCATCTTGAAGTCATAGTCGTGATCGTCGGTGTTGGGACGGAACTTCAGCTCCTTCACCTGGACGACGTGCTGTTTTTTCTTGGCGTCGTGCTGCTTCTTTTTCTGGTCGTAGGTGTAGTGACCGAAGTCCACGGCCTTGGCGACGGGCGGCACGGCGGTGGGTGCCACCAGGACCAGATCGAGGCCCAATTCCTGCGCCTTGCGCAGGGCGACCGCGGTGGGCATCACCTCGGTGGTTCCGTCCGGGAATACCGCGCGCACCTCGCGCACGCGGATGGACTCATTCACGTTCTCTCTGCGATTCTGCCTGCGAGGAGGAAAGTTCCTTGGATACATTTGTGGTTATGCGTCGGTTTCAGGGTTGCTAGGGTAAACGGAAAGGGGCTGGGCGCCCGGATAGACTCTCTGGCCGAGAATCGGAATGGTGTGGCTGAAAGACAAGCGCAAGTTGTGTCAGTCTCAGTGTACACCAAATCGAAGCGGAAAAGTCAAAAGGCGGACATTCCGCGGTCCCGCGAGGCGCGGTAAGATTGTTCTGCCGATATGCGGAATTGCCCCTCCTGCTCGCGCGAATGCGCGGATAATAGCCGCTTCTGCGCCTGGTGCGCGGCGCCGCTCGACGCCACGTCCGCTGAAACCGAGGCGCTGGCGCCGCCGGCGTCGCCCGGGCTGAGTTCCTCCAGCAGCGTGGACGAAGGACGCTTCCTGCCGGGCACCATACTGGCGGGGCGCTACCGCATCGCCGGGCTGCTGGGGCGGGGCGGTATGGGTGAGGTCTATCGCGCCACGGACCTGACGCTGGGACAGGTGGTGGCGCTGAAGTTCTTGCCGGAAGCCACGGCCCGCGACGAACGCCTGCTGGCGCGCTTCTACAACGAGGTGCGCATCGCGCGCCAGGTGGCGCATCCCAACGTGTGCCGGGTCTACGACATCGGCCAGGTGGACGGGCTGCACTACATTTCCATGGAGTATGTGGACGGGGAGGACCTCGGTTCCCTGCTCCGACGCATCGGGCGGCTGCCGGTGGACAAGGCGCTCGAAACCGCGCGCAAATTGTGCGCGGGCCTGGCGGCGGCGCACGAAAAAGGCGTGCTGCACCGCGACCTGAAGCCGGCCAACATCATGATCGATGGCCGCGGCCAGGTGATCGTCATGGATTTTGGGCTGGCGGGTTTCAGCGGCCAGTTGCAGGGCGACATTCGCAGCGGAACGCCGGCCTACATGTCGCCCGAGCAGCTTGCGGGGACCGAAGTCACCGTCAGAAGCGATATTTACTCGCTGGGGCTGTTGCTGTACGAACTGTTCACGGGGAAGCGCGCGTTCCAGGCGGCGTCGCTGATGGAACTGATGGAGATGCAGGAGCGGGCGGCCCCGGCCAGTATGGCCACGCTGGTGAAGGAACTGGACCCGGCCGTGGAGCGCGTGATCCAGCGTTGTCTTCAGCCGGACCCGCGGAAAAGGCCAGCCTCGGCGCTGGCGGTGGCGGCGGCCTTGCCGGGCGGCGATCCGCTGGCGGCGGCCCTGGCGGCGGGCGAAACGCCTTCGCCGGAGCTCGTAGCGGCGGCCGGAGAAACCGAAGGGCTGCCGGCGAAGGTGGCCGTACCGTGGCTGGCGGCGGCGCTGCTGGGGATCGTAGCGCTGGCGGTGTTGGCGCCCAGCCAGGCGATAACCACAAAGCTGCCACTCGAGAATTCGCCGGAGGCGCTGGCCCGCGACGCGCGGACGATGATCAAGGGCTTCGGTTACCAGGCGCGGCCGGGCGATACCGCATGGGGCCTCGAATACGACGGCGACTATCGGAACTATTTGAAGAAGCACCCCAAGGAAGCGGCCGCGCGGTGGAAGAACCCGGCCGCCGGCCAGCCGCCACTGGTGGCCTTCTGGTATCGCGAGAGCCTGCGACCCATGCCGGCAGCGCGGCAATTCAACGTGGCGGTCAGCTATGAAGATCCGCCATTCGAGATGTCCGGGATGGTGCGGCTGCGGACCGATCCGGACGGGAAACTCCAGGAGTTCGAGGCGGTCCCTTCGCAAGTGGAGGCACCGGCTCCGGCCTCGGAAGCACTTGATTGGGCCAGGCTCTTTCAAGCCGCCGGATTGGACCAGTCCCGGTTCCAGGCCGCGGATCCACAGTGGACCCCGCTGGCAAACTGGGACACCCGCGCGGCGTGGACCGGCGCCGATCCCCAGACCGGAGCGAAACTGCGGGTGGAAGCCGCGGCGTGGCGCGGGCGGCCCGTGTCGTTCCGGATCATCGGTCCATGGACCGTTCCCGCGCGGATGGAGCCGCCCGGCAGCGGGCAGAACCCGATCGCGCTTGAGGCGATCTTCTACCTGGCACTGGTGGCCGCCTGCCTGCTGGCGTGGTACAATTTCCGCGCGCACAGGGTGGACCAGTGTGGCGCAGTAAGAATGAGCGCATGGTTGTACGTGTGCGAGGCGGCCAGCCTGTTTCTGAACATGCACCACACCGCAACCATGCAGGAGATGTTGGGGTTCTGGCAGGTGGTGGCCGGTGCTACCCTCGATGCCGGTATCGTCTGGGTTGCTTATTTGGCGCTGGAGCCATGGGTGCGGCGGCGCTGGCCCCACACCATGATTTCCTGGACCCGGTACACGACGCGAGGGATACGAGACCCGCTGGTGGGGAGGGATCTGTTGTATGGCGCGGGGTGCGGCGCGCTGTGGTGTGTTCTCTTCGTGCTCGAGACAGGCCTGCGCGGCGGCCAGCCGTCATTCCCGTCCCTGAATGCTCTCTTGGGCGTGCGCCACGAGGTCGCCCAAATGCTGAACGCGGTTCCCGACGCCATCATCTCCAGCATGATCTTCTTTCTCATGCTGTTTCTCTTGCGGGTGCTGCTGCGGAAGCAATGGATCGCGGCGGCGGCTTTGGTCGCCATCGTGTCGATCATCCCCGCCATTGGGTCAGCCACCCCGTGGGCGGATATGCTCGGCAGGGCGCTCTTCTCCGGGGTGCTGGCGTTTGTGCTCCTGCGGTTCGGACTGCTGGCGGCCATCGTGGCGTATACGTCCTTCGACCTGCTGGCAACGTGCCCGCCAACGCTGGACATTTCCGCGTGGTATTTCGGGCTGGTGCCGATCCCGCTGCTGGCGGTGGCCTTGATTGCGATTTACGGATTCCGCACATCGCTGGCGGGCCGGCCGCTGTTTCAGATTTCGGGTGAATAGACCAACCCGGGCGCCGGACCTGCGTGGATTCACCCACCCATCCGCTCGGGAGTGCGGAGTTATACGTCGTGTTTTCTGCCATTTAGGGTGATGGGCGGCTGGCCCCGGAATTGCATCTTTAATGGCATGGCATACGTCATTACGGACACCTGTACCAAGGATGAATTGTGCGTGGAAGCCTGCCCGGTGGACTGCATCCACCCCAAGAAGGACGAGGCCGGTTTTGAGGAGGCCCCCCAGCTTTACGTAAATCCGGTTGACTGCATCGATTGCGGCGCGTGCGTTCCGGTCTGCCCGTCGAACTCCATGTTCGTGCTGGAAGAGCTGCCGGCCGAATCGGCGCGTTTCGCCGAGATCAACGCGGCCCACTTCAACTGAGCTGAACAAGAGCCAGGCGACCATCACCCGGCACCGGGCCCGGTGGGCCTGGCGCCGGGTTTTTCTTACAATGAGGTATGCGTAAAATAGCAGCCTCCTTGTTGGGATTGGTTTGCCTGCTGCGCGCCGAAGTGCGCCCCATGACGCTGCGGCAGGCCGTCGAGACGGCCCTGAAGCAGAATCCCGACATCGCTCTGAGCCGCCTAGAAGAGGAGAGCGCCCGGCAGGCCGTCCGGATAGCCAAGGATCCCTTCACGCCCCGCCTCACGGTGGGCAGCGGCCTGGCGTACAGCAACGGTTTTCCCATGAGCATCGAAGGCTCCGCGCCCAGTATCGTGCAGGGTCGCGCCATCCAGGATCTTTTCAACCGGCCGCAGAGTTTCGCGGTGGCCCAGGCGAAGGAAGACGCGCGCGGAGCTGCCTTGGGGGTCGCGAGCAAGCGGGACGAGGTGGCATACCGCACCGCGTCGCTGTACCTGGATGCCGAACGCGCGGCGCGCATCGGCGCTCTGGCGCGCAAGGACGCCGAGAGCCTGGATAAGGTTCTCGACACCGTCCGGGCGCTGGCGCGGGAAGGCCGCGCCCTGCCGCTGGCGGAGAAGCAGGCGGCCCTGGATGTGGCGCGCGCGCGCCAAACCGCCGAGAGCCTGGAGGCCGACCAGGCCGCCGCCGAGACGGCGCTGGCGATGGCCATCGGTCTCTCCGCCGACGAGCGCGTGCGGGCGGTGGCGGAGGAGCGCCGCGCGCCGGCCTTGCCGCCATCCGAAGAGCAGGCTATCCAGGCCGCGCTCGATTCCAACCAGGAACTGCGCAAGCTCGAATCGCAGATCGCCGCCAAGGGCCTGGAAATGCGCGGCGAGAAAGCGGAACGGTGGCCCAAGATGGACCTGGTGGCGCAGTACGGCATGCTTGCCAAGTTTAATAACTACGCCGAGTTCTTCCAAAAATTCCAGCGCAACAACGTGCAACTGGGCGTCTCATTCCAATTGCCGCTGTTCACCGGCTCGGGCGTGAGCGCGCAGATCGCGCAAGCCCAGATCGACATTTCCCGCCTGAGAATCGAGCTGGGCAATTCGCGAAACCGCCTGGCTTCCGACCTCCAGCAGGCATTCCGCGATGTGAAGAAAGCGGAGACCGCGGCGGAAGTGGCGGGGCTGGACCTGGATGTCGCGCGCGAGCAGCTTTCCATGAACCTCGCCCAGATGCAGGAAGGCCGCGCGCTGCTGCGCCAGGTGGAGGAAGCGCGCATCGTCGAGAACCACAAGTGGATCGCCTTCTACGACGCGCAGTACGCCCTCGAGAAAGCCAGGTGGAACGTGCTGAGGTGGACGGGCGAAGTGGAGGCATCGGTGGAGGCGCTGCCGGACACGGCGCGGTGAGGGTACTATTGAGATATGAGCGTCCCTGCGCGTTATGAGAACGGGGTCTTCAGGCCGCTGGAGGATGTGAAGGGTGCGGCCAATGGCGAGGTCTACCGCGTTTTCTCGGAAGAGGAACTGCACGGCCTGAAGGACGAACTGGCGTGGTTGAAGGCAGCCGAACGCAGCTTTGAGTTCTGGGACAACGAAGAGGATGCCGTCTACGACAACTTATAGGCAGGGCGAGGTTGTGCTCGTTTCGTTTCCGTTTACCGACCTGACCTCGACAAAGCGAAGACCGGCGGTGGTCGTTTCGCCAGACACGTTCAACGCGCGCAATGTTGCGAGTCACTACCGGCCCAACGGTTCCTCACTCCGCCCGCAAAGCCGCCTGGGGGTCGATGCGGGCGGCCCGCCGCGCGGGAATCGAGGCGGCGAAGAATGCGACCATTCCGACCAGCGCCGCGACCGACGCGAATGTCGCGCCATCGTAAACTGAAACACCTTTCACCTGCGGCGCCACAAACCGCGCCAGCAGCGCGCTGATCGAGATGCCCGCCGCCACACCGGCGCCGGCCACGGCCATGGATTTGCCGAGGACCAGCCGCATCACCATGGCGGGTTTCGCGCCCATCGCCAATCGAATCCCGATCTCGCGCGTCCGCCGCGCCACGGCATAAGCCATCACGCTGTAAATCCCCACCGATGCCAGCACGATGGCCATCAATCCGAAGGCTCCGAATACCGCGGCGGCCAGACGCTGTGGCGCAAGAGCAACGCTCAGAAGTTCGTCCGCGGTCCGAAAGTCGGAAAGCGGCGAGCGCGACAGGATGCCGCTCCATTCCTTGGCGACCGTCGAAGCAAACCCCGCTGGATTGCCGCGCGTGCGTACGATCAGATACATCGCGGGGGCGCCCGCTTGCAAATCCGCGACATACAAATCAAAGTGCGGCTCTTCCCATACCGAGCCGTACTTCGAATCGCGAACCACGCCCACCACTTGCATCGCCGCCTTCTGAACCGCGATGCTACGTCCGATGGGATTCGCGCCCGGCCACAATCGCGCCGCCAGTGTCTGATTCACGATCGCCACTTTGGGCCCTGCCGCGTCATCCCGCGTATTGAATTCGCGGCCGCTCAGCAGCCGAATGCCCACGGTGTGAAAAAAGTCGGAGCCGACGGTGTGCCGATCGGCCGTAATCACAGCGCCGTTGGTCCGCATCTCGGTTCTGGAGTGAAGCTGATTCTGCGGCGCATCCGACGCCAGCGCCGCGGACTCGACACCCGGCAGTGCTCGCAGACGTTGGATCAAAACTTGTTGCGCGCTCCGCAGCCGTTCGGCGGACACGCTCCCCGGCGGAGGAGCGCTGAATCCCGCCGTCAGCAGACCCTCACTCCGAAACCCGAGATCGACCGACCACGCCCGCATCACGCTGCGCCCAAACAATCCGCCGCCCACCAGCAGGATTATCGAAAACGCGACCTGCACGGCCAGCAACAGATTCCGTAGGCCATCGTGCCCGCCGCCGGAGACTGTATTGCCCGATTCCTTTAGCGCCGGAAGAACAGCCATCCGCGTCGTCTGGAGCGCGGGTGCCAGGCCGAAGAGCACCGTGGTGACAACCGACAACGCCATGCAAAAGCACAACACGCGATTCTCCACGCCGCCATCGAGCGCCAAGGACAACCCCATCGCGTTTGGGAAACGCGCCAGAATCCTGCCCAGCCCATAAGCAATCCCCAATGCCGCCGCGCAACTCGGCAGGGCCAGCAAAAGGCTCTCGGTCAATAGCTGCCGCACCAGCCGCCCGCGGCCGGCGCCTAGCGACAGGCGAATTGCGAACTCGCGCCGCCTTCCCACCGCGCGGTTCAGCAAAAGGTTCGAAAGATTGGCGCAGGTCAGCAGTAGCACCAAGCCCGCCGCCACGGCGAAGACCGTCAGCGATCGCGTAATCGAAGCGCGGTACGCCGGCCAGAACTTCGCCCGGCTGGCGCTGAAAACAATTTCGGAGATGTCGCGATTGGTCGCCGGCGCGCTCTGCGCGATCGCCGCCGCGATGGTTTGGATCTCCGCCTGGGCGCGCGCCACGCTGACGCCCGGTCCCAATCGTCCCGTGACCAGCAGCCATGGCATCGCTCGTTGGCGGAAAATGTCAAGGATGCGGAATCGCGGCTGCACGATGGCCGTGGCCTGCAACGGAATCCACACCCGCGGCGGCTGGCCCCAGTTCAGGTTTGTTCCGTGGTACCGCTTGGGAACGATTCCTACAATGGTGAACGGTTCATCCTCAATCAAGATCTTTCCGCCAATCGAACTGGCATCGGCAAGTTCTTCGGAGAGCATCGCCACCCGCCCGCCGGCGATGGAATCGTCGTCGTCGCGGAATGCCCTCCCCGCCGCCGGAGGCAACTCCAGCATCGAAAAGAAATTGCCCGTGACCGCTTCCACCGGCAACCGCTCGTTGCGGTCGCCCCACGACACGTTCAATGGCATTCGCACAAACGCCGAGAGTCGCTGAAACGTGGCCGTCCGGGCGCGGAGCTCTTCATAATCCGGATAAGAGATCGAGAGGAACGTCCGCGACGCCTTATTGAATGCGAAAATATCCGCCAGTTGATCGGGCCGGGGGAAATCGAGAGGCCGGAACAGTGCCTCATCAATGGTGCTGAAAATCGCGGTATTGGCGCCGATACCGATTCCGAGTGTCAGCACCGCGGCCGCAGTGAAGGCCGGGGTCTTTCTCAGGGAGCGTAGCGCGTATGGAACGTCCTGGAGGAGTGAATCGAGGAACGGCAGCCCTCGCGTTTCCCGGTGCGCCTCGCGAAGTTGCGCGGCGCCTCCCAACGTCAGGCGTGCCGCGCGGCGAGCCTGCTGCGGCGCCATTCCACGGCGGACGCCGTCCTCCTCCAGCATGGCAAGATGCGATTCCAGTTCCGCGTCAAAGTCGGAATCGAGGCTGCGGGACCGGAAGAACGCGGTAATTCGCGAGACCAGTTCCCGTATAGGCGTCCACATCGTGTTACAGCCCACTGTCGAGCCGCAACAGGCGGCCGATGACGCCCGAAACCCGCACCCAGTTCGCGGCTTCGGCGATGAGCTGTTTGCGGCCGGCATTCGTAATGGAATAGAACTTCGCCTTGCGGTGGTTCTCCGATGTGCCCCACGAGGCCGAAATCCAGCCCTTATTCACGAGACGTACGAGGCAAAGATAGATGGTTCCCTGGTTGACACGCAGCGCCTCCCGGCTGACCTGCTCGATTCGCTTGGCGATACCATATCCGTGCAGCGGTCCCATGGCGTCCAGCGTCTTCAACACCATCAGGTCGAGCGTGCCTGGAAGAATCTCCGATTTGCTTTCCGCCATCGCCACTCCTATGGGTAATATAGAGAAGAGCTTGACAGAACTCTTGTGGGATGTCAAGAGGACAGATGATCTGGCGCCGCCCTCGAGAAAGCCAGGTGGAACGTGCTGAGGTGGACGGGCGAAGTGGAGGCATCGGTGGAGGCGCTGCCGGACACGGCGCGGTGACTTACCGGTGGAACTGGTCCCCCGGCCGCCAGTCCGGCAGCTTGTCCTGGTTGGCGATCTCCATGCCCAGCGCGAAGCCGTACTCGGCCGCCTGCTGGACCGCCGTGAAATCCCAATCCGCCTGGAATTCGTCCGAGGGCTGGTGGTAGTGCCGGCTGTTGTACTCTTCCCACATCTTATGGCCGTAGCCCGCCGGCTTCCCCAGAAATTCGGTGGCGTGCCCGATGGAAAACGCCGGCATTCCCGCGTGCGCGAATGAGAAGTGGTCGGAACGGAAGTAGTGGCCCTGCTCGGGCTGCGCATCGGAGGAAATCTCCAGGTTCAGCCGTTTGGCGATCTGCTGCGCCAGCGGCCAGACCGTGGTCCGCTCGGCGCCCGTGAGCACCACGTCCTTGGCGCGGCCAAAGGGATAGAGCGCGTCATAGTTCAAATCGATGGCCGTCTTGGCGGCGGGGTACAGGGGATGCGCGGCGTAATACTCGGAGCCGCGCAGCCCGCCTTCTTCGGCCGTGAAGGAGAGAAACAGCGCGGACCGCCGGGGCTTCCGCGGCAACGCGGCCCACGCGCGCGCCAGTTCCAGCAGAATGCCGCAGCCGGTGGCGTTGTCGATGGCGCCGTTGTAAATCGCATCGCCGTTGACCGGCGTGCCGATTCCCAGGTGGTCCCAATGCGCGCTGAAGACCACCACTTCGTCCTTCAGCTTGGCGTCGCTGCCCGGCACCATGGCCGACACGTTGCGCGTATCGAGCTCCCGTATCCGGGCGGGCATGCTGCCGCGAATCCGGATTCCCAACGGAATCGGGCGGAAGTCGCGCTTCTCGGAAGCCGCCAGAAGTTCATCCACGGTCTTGCCCGCCAGGGCCAGCAACTTCTCCCCGGCTTGGCGCGTCACCCATCCCTGAAAGGCCAGCGAGGCCTGCCCCGGCGCCAGTTTCACGAAGGGCGTCTCGCGGCCCCAGGAGTTGCGCACCACCTCCCAGCCATAGCCCGCGGTGGGAGTGGTGTGGATGAGGATGGCGCCCACCGCGCCCCGCCGCAGCGCTTCCTCGTACTTGTAGGTCCAGCGGCCGTAGTAGGTGAGCGCGCGTCCCTCGAAGAACGCCGGGTCGTTCGAGGCGGGCTCGTTGGTGAACAGCACCAGCACCTTGCCTTTCACGTCCACGCCTTTGAAGTCGTCCCATTTCCATTCCGGCGCCGTGATGCCGTGGCCCACAAAGACGGCCTCGCCTTCGAAGCGCGTCTGCGGCGTTTGCCGCTGGCTCACGCCCACGAAATCCTCGAGCCAGCGGAAGTCCACGCTCTTGCCCCCAGCCGCGGCCGAAAGCTGCGCCTCCGGCGTGGTCTCAATCCCCACCAGCGGCACTTTCTGGAAGTAGCTTCCGTGGTCGCCCGCCGGCTGGGCCCCCGCCAGGGCGAATTCGGTGGCCATGTACTCGGTCGCGATTTCGCCGCCTCGCTGGCCGACGCCGCGGCCCTCCAGCAAATCGAGCGACAGAAACCTGGTGTGCTCGCGAATGCGCTCCGCCGAAATCGAGCCGTCCTGGGCCAGAACCGGCAGCGCGGCCATCGCGAGGATTCCGAAAGCCTTCCACATATTTGAAATGGTATCAGTAGCGCCGGGCCCAGAGGGCACCCCCTTGCCGCCGGCGCTACCCGGACTAATTCAAGCAGATGAGAGTTTTCGTGTAATCCCGCGGTGGCTCCCAACGTCCAAACAGCAAGGAGAACCATGAAACTCGCGCGATTACTGGTGCTTCTTTGTGCCGCAACTGGCTGGCAGGCGGCCGCTCAGACCTGGGATACCAGCGGCAACGGTATGCTCAACGGGACGTATTATTTCCGGGAAGTGGCCTACTTCTTCTCGAGCACCGGCGCGCTCAGCCCGGATGCAATATACGGCACCATCGTCTTCAACGGCAACGGGGCCTACAGCATCAATTGCACAGTTTACGATTCCACGTACGGGCTCGGAACCTGCGCGCAGTTTAGCCTCCCCACGACCGGCACGTACTCCATCGCGGCCTCCGGCTACGGATTCCTTTCCAGCCCGATATCGAGCAAGGTTAACGTCTACGGCCTGGTTTCGCAGCAGGGCATTTTTGTCGGCAGCAGCACGGAAAGCGGCTTCAACGATCTCTTCATCGCCGCGCCGCTGGCTTCGCCTCTGCCTACGGCTGCAACCTTCAAGGGCTCCTACTGGCTGGCGGATATGGATACCCCGAATGGCATCAACTCGATGTTCCAGGTGAATCCGGACGGCGCGGGCAACCTGGGAAACGTGTCCCTCACGGGATACGTTTACGGCTATGGCTCGACCGTGGTCACCCAGACCGCAGCCGCAGTCAAGTACTCCTTCAGCGGCGGCGCCGCCGTGGTGGCGTTTCCGAGCCCGTCGAATGCCACGCTGATTGTCGGGCAGAAGTATCTGTACTTCTCGCCGGACGGCAACTTCGTTTTTGGCGGGTCGCCCACAGGGTGGGATTTCCTGGTGGGAATTCGCACCGCGTCCGGCACGCCCAGCTTTTGGGGCCTCTACTACCAGGCCGGCATTGACCTCGCCTCCGCCTTCGATTCTTACTACGGCTCGCTCAACGCCAACGCCGGCCTGGCGGTGGGCCACCAGCGGGTGAACGATGTTTTGGACAGCTACCTCTACGGCTACACCTACAGCGAACCTTACTCCGTGAACCCGAATGGAACGTACAGCATCCCCTCCGTGATGAACTATGTGGTGGGCGCCGACGGTGTGCGGATCGGGTCTGGAATCGGTCCGTACCTGGGCATCAACGTGGCGCTCCCGGCGCCCAGCATCAGCGGCTCGGGGGTATTCCTCAGCCCTATGGGGGTAGTGAACGCCGCCAGTTCGGCGCCATTCACCGCGGGCATCGCTCCCGGGGATTTCATCACCCTTTACGGCGCCAACCTGGCGCCCGGTATCGCGACCGCCTACACGGTTCCATTCCCCACGACGGCGGGGCTCGATGGCGTCCAGGTGACGGTCAACGGTCTCCCGGCGCCGGTCCAATTCGTGAGCCCGGGACAGATCTCGGCCATCGTGCCATATGCCGTCGGGTCTTCGATCGCCCGTATCCAGGTGAACAACAACGGCGTCCTCTCGAATGTGGTGACCGAATTCGTGAACCTGACGGCGCCGGGCGTGTTCACCGTGCCCCCCGGCGGTCTAGGTTATGGCGCCGTGCTGCACGGGGATTATTCGCTGGTGACGGCCCAAAGCCCGGCGCAAGTGGGTGAGACGGTGGCCGTATACCTGACGGGGCTAGGCACCACGAATCCAGTGATTCCGGACGGCTCGGCCGGGGTGTTTAGCCAGACGAACAATACCATCGACGTTTTCATCGGCGGAATACAGGCGAGTGTCGGCTACTCCGGCCTGGCGCCTCAATTGGCCGGCCTCTATCAGATCAACGTGACCGTGCCCAGCGGCGTTACCGCGGGAGACAACACCTTGGAGATCGTGGGCCCGGATTCGGACGCGGCCGAGGCCCTGATTCCCGTGGGGACCGGTCTGGCTGCATCCGCCAGTCCGGCGCGCCAGCCTGCCGTCGTGCGCCGGCCCAGGCCCCGGCGCGCCCCTGCAAGATGACCGCCCTTGGCGCTGTTGTAAACTGGATAAGTTATCCCACATATGAATTCGGTTGCTTCTCTGGAGATCGTCAGCGCGCACAGTCCGGATTCCGATGACGCTTTCATGTTCTACGGCCTGGCAACCAAGAAGGTCCGCTCGCCCAGGGTTTCCTTCCGCCACGTGCTGGAAGACATTGAGACGCTGAACCGGAAGGCCCTCGAGGGGCTGTACGAGCTGAGCGCCATTTCCTATCACGCCTATCCGTACGTTTCCGAAAAATACGTGCTCATGGCCAGCGGCTCGAGCGTCGGCGATGGCTACGGTCCCATGATCATTTCGACCCACCCCATGGAACCGGAAGAGCTGAAGGGCAAGCGCATCGCCGTGCCCGGCACGCTGACCACGGCGTACCTGGCGTCGAAGCTGTTCCAGCCGGATTTCGAAGCCGTGGTCACGCCCTTCGACAAGATCACCGACGCCGTCAAAGAGCACGCTGTCGACGCGGGCCTCATCATTCACGAGGCGCAATTGACCTTCGACCGCGATGGTTTTCATCGCATCGTGGATCTGGGGCGGTGGTTCAAGACCAGCTTCGGCCTGCCGCTGCCGCTGGGCGCCAACGTGCTGCTGCGGTCGCTCGACCCGGAAATCCAGAGCGAGTGCTGCCGGCTGATGCGCGAGAGCATTCAATACGCGCTGGACAACCACGACGAAGCGCTCGAGTATGCGCTCCAGTTCGCCGGCGACATGGAACCGGGCCTGGCGGAAAAGTTCGTCGGCATGTACGTCAACCACTACACCCTCGACGCCGGCGAAATTGTCCCGCGGGCCGCGCAGAAGCTGCTCGACCTGGGCTTCGAAGCCGGCCTGGTGCCGCACCGCGTGGAAGTGGAATTCGTGAGGTAGCCGATATGCGGTCCTATCGCGTGGTTCTGCTGCTTATTTCGGCGGCGCTTCTGCCGGCCCAGGATGTGCGTCCCAAGGATGTCCGCGAGATGGCCAAGGCCGGCTCCAGCGCCATCCCCCAACTCCAGGAGCTGCTCAAAAACCCGGATGCCGGGGTGCGCATCGAAGCCGTCAAGCAGATTACGGAAATCGGCACGGCGGCGAGCCTCGATGCGCTGATTCTGGCCACCCGCGATAACGATCCCGAAGTGCAGATCCACGCGACCGACGGCCTGGTGAACTTCTACCTTCCCGGCTATGTCAAGACCGGTATCGGGGCGTCGCTGCGGCGTGTCGGCACCGGCATCAAGGGTCGATTCACCGACACCAACGACCAGGTGATCGACCCCTACGTCGCGGTGCGGCCCGAGGTAATCTACGCGCTCGGCAGACTGGCGAGCGGCGGCGGGAACATGGATGTGCGGGCCAACGCCGCGCGCGCGCTCGGCATTCTGCGCAGCAGACAGGACACTTCCGACCTGGTGGAAGCCCTCCACTCCAAGAACAGCGAAGTGATCTACGAATCGCTGGTGGCATTGCAGAAGATCGGCGAGGAATCGGCCGGGCCGCGCGTCACCTTCCTGCTGCACGACCTCGACCAAAAGGTGCAAATCGCCGCCATCGAAACTACCGGGCTGTTGCGGGACATGGACGCCGTTCCGGAGCTGGCCGGCGTGCTCAAACACGCGCGCGACGCCAAGGTGAAACGCGCGGCGCTCACCGCCATCGCCATGCTGCCCTCGGAGAAAAGCCGCGACTTGTACGCGCAGTATTTGCGCGACAAGGACGACCGGATGCGGGCGGCGGCGGCGGAAGGCTATGCCCGGCTGCGGAACCCGGCCGATCTGCCCATGCTCGAAAGAGCGTGGCAGGACGAGGGGAAAACCCCGCCCCGGCTTTCCCTGGCCTTTGCCCAGGTGATGCTCGGAAAAACCGGAATCTCCGAATTCAGCCCGTTGCAATACTTGATCGACACGTTGAATTCCGCCGATTACAAGGGCGAAGCGTTTCCTTTCCTGGTGGAACTGGCGCGCGACGGCCAAGTCCGCAAGACGCTCTACGGCCCGCTCGGAACGGGCACGAAAGACGAGAAGATAGGCCTGGCGGGCGTGCTGGCCCGCAGCGGCGACCAGGAGAGCATCCCGTATCTCCGGAAGCTCAGCAACGATCCGGACACGGATGTGGCGCAGGAAGGTTTGCGAGCTTTGCGGACCTTGCAGGCCAGGTTCTAGGTTACTTCGCTTTTCTCTGCTTCTGCTGGCCGACGCGGATCTTGAAGTGGGCCACCTTGGACTCCTGGAACGCCTTGTGATCGTGGCGCGCCACGGCATCCGCCAGGTACTGATCCACGCTGGCGTCCTTGGGCAGGACCGCCATCAGCGTGAAATTATCGTTGCAGGTGGGGCAGAAAGCACGGAAACGTTTCACATTCGGAATTGCCATATCTCCCATCAGTTTACCACGTATCTGGACGCTGGATTCCCACCCTGATAGAATCGGTGTATATGCAAGGCAACCCGAAAGTAATCGCTTTGTTGAATGAGGCGCTCCACGAGGAGCTGACCGCCATCAACCAGTATTTTCTTCATGCCGAGATGTGCGACAACTGGCACTATGACCGGCTGGGCGAGCATATCAAGAAAACGTCCATCGAAGAAATGAAGCACGCCGAGGCGTTGATCGAGCGTCTTCTCTTCCTGGACGCCACCCCCAGCATGACGGAACCGATGCAACTTACCGTGGGACAGAACGTGCAGGCCCAGATTGAGAGCGATCTGAAGCTGGAGATCGGCGCCGTGGCCCTGTACAATCGCGCCATCCGGGTGTCCGGGGAAGAGGCCGACAACGGTTCCCGCGAGCTGTTCGAACGCCTCCTGAAGATCGAGGACACCCACGTGGATTGGCTCGAAGCGCAGCTCCACCAGATCAAAGAGATCGGGTACGAGCGGTACCTCAGCCAACAGGTAAGGGACGAGAAGTAGCCGGTTCGCCGGTGCCCGAGCTTCCCGAAGTCGAAACCGTCGTGCGCTCCCTTGCGCCGCTGGTGGGGCGCCGCATCGTCTCCGCCGAATTCCGCTGCCGGCGCGTGTTGCGCGGCGCCGATCCGCATGCCCTCGCGGCGCGCATCCGGGGCCGCAAGATCGCGGGCGTCCGGCGCTATGGAAAGTTCATCCTGGTGTCTCTCGATGGCGGCGGATACCTGGCCGTTCATCTGGGCATGACCGGCCGCCTCCTGCTCGGCGGCCCGGCGGGCAAGCACACCCACGCCATCTTGACGCTCGACTGCGGCGTCCTGCTGTACGACGACAGCCGCCAGTTCGGCTGCATCCAGTTCAGCGAGGTATTCCCCGAGCGGGTCGCCAAACTCGGACCCGAGCCGCTGGAGGTCTCCTTCGAGGATTTCGCCGCCGCTCTCAAGCGCCGCAAGACGCGCGTCAAGGCGCTGCTATTGAACCAGAGCTTCCTCCGCGGATTGGGCAACATTTACGCGGACGAGGCCCTCTTCCGCGCCGGAATACACCCGCTGGGGGTGGCTGCGCACCTGCGAAAGGACCACGCGCGGCGGCTCCATGAGGCCATTATTGCGGTGCTGACGGAAGCCATCGCAGCCGGCGGGTCTTCCATCTCCGATTACGTGGATGCCCACGGCCGCAAGGGCTTTTTCCAGTTCAGCCACCGCGTTTACCAGCGCACCGGCCAGCCCTGCCTGGTCTGCGGGACACCCATCCGCCGCCTGCTGGTGGCGCAACGCTCGTCGCATTTCTGCCCCCAATGCCAGAAACGTTGAGTGAAATACTCCTGAAACTTGACGCGCGCCCGCCGCGTCGTATGTGTTGAAATAGGAGTGACCGCATTCCGCAAAAGTAGAGGAGACTTCTGACGTGAGACGCATTTCCCGCTACCTTCCCCTGCTGTCCGTGCTGTTCTGTGGCATTCAATTGGCCAGCGCCCAAAGCGCCTTCGACTTGAACCTGGGAGTCGGCGCCGTCCAGGATAAAGCCGCTTCCGGCCAAGTCGATCAAAACTTGAATCAGTGCACGACAGGCGATCTTTATGGGCCTTGTGTGTCGACCCCCGCGCTCAGCGGCGCCACCATCGGCTTTGGCGGCGACCTAATGCTGTGGAAGAGATTCGGTATGGGCGCCCAGGTCGCTTTCCAGCCCGCCAAGGAGACCTACGTAAACCTGAGCGCGTCGGCTGCGGCAAACGGGCTGAATTCCTTAGCCGTGACGTCCCGCATGACGCTGTTCGATGTCAACGGGATTTTCGAGCCGGTCAACACCAAGAAGGTCACCCTCAAGCTGGAAGGCGGCATCGGCGGCGCGAATCTCAAGTTCTATGAGAGTGGCTCCTCCAGTTCCGTGCTGGGCAGCCAGAGCTCATCGCAGTATATCGAAAGTGCCAACCACTTTCAGGTACACGGCGGCGTGGGCGTGCAGATCTACGTCACCGACCACATCTTCATCCGCCCGCAGTTCGATGTCCACTACGTTCGCAATCTGACGGAGTTCGGAAGCAGCGTGGTGACGAGCGAGATGGTGTGGCTGGGATATAGCTGGGGCGACCGCTAAGCGGCCGGCGGCGGCGCTCCCGCCAGGTCCTCGAGTGACGCCGGCGGGTTGTAATACAGAATGCGCTGGCAGCACTCGCATGCCAGAATCTCGTCGCCCTTCTTCAGATCCTGGTAGAACTGCAGCCGCATCGACAGGTTGCAGCCGGTGCAGCGGCCATCCACCGCCTCCGCCACGCCGATGCCCTTGCGCGCCTTGCGCGCCCGCTCGTATCGCTGGTAAGTGGCGGGCGCGATGGCCGCGACGATCCCGGCGCGTTCCTTGCGGAACTCGCGCGCGGACGCCTCGTCAACCGCGGTGCGCTCGCGCGCCTGCTCTTTTTCCGCCTCCACCTGCGCCTTCTCGGTCTTGAGCGCCGCTTCCGCCGTCTTCACGTTCTTCTCCAGCGGCTCGGATTCGCCCATCGTTTCCAGGATGCGGTCCTCGAACTTGCGGATCTCCTTCTGGCAGAACTCGATCTCGTTCTGAAAGGCCCGGTACACTTCGTTGGTCTTGGCCTGGAGCATCTGGTCCTTCAGCTTGG
>Ga0181536_10002912_pt1 | contig 18957 bp, 28 predicted proteins | sample PEATcosm2014_Bin_41_FD_121105 | JGI IMG/M metagenome (GOLD analysis project Ga0181536, IMG submission 121105) | Peatland microbial communities from MTU Mesocosm Facility, Houghton, MI, USA - PEATcosm2014_Bin17_60_metaG | ecosystem: Environmental > Terrestrial > Soil > Wetlands > Peat | place...
CAAATAAAGCACCAACGAATAATTCACCAGATTCTGATGGTGTTCCGGATGTGGTCGGCCCAAATGTGGATCCTGGAGATCCCGTTAACCCAAATGACGTTTGGGTAACATTGGTGTCCAACGCACTACTGGCCACCACACCTGTCGCGTAAAAAGCAGACATTACTTGAGTTGATGGAGGTTGTGATCCAGAATATGTTATTGTCGCCGATGAAGATAAAATTGATGATCCAGAAAAATAATAAACATTACAAGATCCATTTGTTGAATTGTTTATAGGTTGCACACCAACACTTGAATAATTTCCGCTATTGACACTATCAGCAACAGTTCCAATTGTTCCGTTATTTGTACTCTCCGCAGCACAAACCACAATTAACGCACCGACCGGAACTGAAATACCTGTAGTTAAAGATATGCTTGTAACACTTACTCCAGATTCTGTTCCAATATTTGTAATTGAAATCGCCATAATCTAAACCGCCGAACCGGAAACGGCCTTGGCGGCGGTCTGAGCAGCAGTCAATATGGACGATGCTGTCGCACCTTGCTTAACGGAAGCCGCCTGTGCCGCCGTTTGAGCTGCCGTGAGAGCCGAAACAGCATTGGCTGTCCCCTGTGCGGAGATAACGGCCGGCGCTGTCGCCGCAAGCAATAACACGGCTTGTGAAGCAGATGTGGATGGTGAAATCGTCAATCCACCGAGCCCCGGTGCCTGAGAAATTGGAACTTTGTTCATCGCCGCCGTGCGATTGGGGTCAACTCCATCAGTCAGCCATTGAGGTTGATTGAGCTCGCTATCATCCACACTCGGATAGACGATGCGAAAATAGGACTGCGTTGGATCATCAGTGTAGTAAACAAGGCCAACTTGGGTCACCGGCATAGGCTTTCTCCTACGCGGCATTCTCCAGTTTTGCCGGCGTCAACCAATGATCGGCTTCGATATCAGCCGAGATGCGCTGGATCACATCATCCCAATGGAATGAACGACTCTGCCGATATAGCGCTGTCGCAGGATACCACGGCGAGCGCGTTTGCCAAAAAGTTCCTGGCCGGTCAGCCAAGTAGTGCCATGACCCGTGACAATGCATCGTCAGCATGACCGGCATTCCCATGCCGCCAGCCAGGTGAGAAACGCCGGTATCGACCGTCACCACGCCACGCAAGCACTCGATCAACGCCGCCGTATCGGCCCACGTCGGCTTGGCGGGAAGCACGTCCAAAACATTCGGATAGTTTGCAAGCTCGGCTCGTTCCGGCCCAACTTGCAGGGAAACCAGTGTGCGGCCAAGCTTCATCAGCGGCTCCATGTCCGCCAGTTTCATCGACTTCATTTGACCGTATGTTGTGATCCATGCGCCCGGTCGAATTCCGCTCGACCACACAATGCCGACCGATCCTGGCGGAACCAACTTGCGGTAATGCTCGACCTTCTCTGGGTCTGCGCGAAGAAATGGACCGCTCCACGGAACCGTATCAACTTCCGTCTGGAATACCGCCGGTAAGCTGCCGGTCGGAATGTGGTAATCAAACAGGGGAATCCCTAGGGCGGCGGGGTAATCTGGGGCCTTGTGAACGACATTGACCTTCGGAAAGCTTAATTTCATCAGGTCATACAGATCATCATGTACCTCGAAACTGACATCATACCCCTGGTCGGTCAGAAGATTGAGGTAGCGGCTCAGGCAAATATTGTCACCCATGCCGGCCTCTGGATGAACGTGAATTTGGGCTGGCGGCGGTTCGTGATTCCACATCGGAAGAATGAAGCGCCTCGCCGGCATCGCCAGGGCCGAATCCTTCTTCTGGAATTTGCGCTGCTCGTGATCAATCCACCCCTCCCTGTAGCGACCAAGAGAGTGAAGGGCCAGCGACTTGTTCCATCGTGTTACCGGAACGTCATTGCACCCCCTGGCAATGGCGATATCGTAGAGCTGGATAGCCTCTTCGTGTCCGCCCTGCCGATAGGCGATGATTGCCCGACAGTGCCACCCGTCCCCCTCCCGATCGGTCCCTATGACACGAGCCGCCAATTCCTGACCGTAGTCGTACTCCTGAATGTCGATCGCCAGGGCCGCGCGATCAAGAATCGCGTCAAGATCGTGCGGAGCCAACTCAAGCTGCCTGTCATAGGCCGCCTTGGCCGCTTCGGTGTTTCCCTCTTCAAACTCGACGCCGCCCAGCACATGCCAAACACGCGGGTAATCCGGAGCGATTCGCGTAGCCCGTTCAGCCTCAAGCTTGGCTTCCTTCATGTAGTACATCGGAATCAGCGCCCGCATCACGAGATCGCAGCGATAATCCGTCGCCAGGGGATCGGCGGCCAGCGCCGACCTGTACCAGTCGGCCGCCGTGGCAAAACGCTTTTTGTTGACCGCCTCGTCGGCGTAATAGGCGCAAGCCTCACCATGGGCAATTCTGGCAATACCCGTTGTTGGCGGCGTAGTGTTGGTCAAGATCAGGCGATATAGAGAATCGGCGCTCCTGGACCGACCGTTTTCCCGATGCCATCGCGCCCGATTGACCAAATCTTCCAAGTCCAGCTTCTTGCGAAGCATGTTTGTCCATCCAGCCTGATAGCCAGAGATCATCATGTCGGCGCCAACGCCCTGCGCATAGTCGGCAACGAATTGCCCCTTGCCGAGAACCTTCATACCGGCCCACGGCAAGCCGTCAGTCACCATCGGCGAGTCGTCAACCACCACTAGCGTCTTCTCTGTCATGAATTTTATGGAAGCCAAAAGCTCATTCAGATGATGAGTTGCGCTTTCCATGCCGTTGTCGGCGCCATAATCAAACGAATCGAGATAGACGAGATGAAACGGCAGCAGATCAACACCCTTGAGCCAAGACACACTGTCCGACGCATAGAGAAAAACCCTTTTGCTGACTTTGGGTAAACACCGAAGCTGCGTCTCTTCGTCGATATCAATGGAGTAAACGCGGCCACCCCTGGCTTGGACATAGCGGTCAAACAGGAAAGTGCTTCCGCCGTCGTGTTGCCAGTCCAAATCAACCTTGGCTGTTCCGGTTTCCAGAATTCGTATTGGAGCGTCAATGGTGTCAAGATATTCAAAAATCTTGGCAAATGTTTCGGCGCGATGTTTCAATTGCCCCTTGATTTCATTGAACCACGACCAAAAATTATTCATGTCAACCCCATGTCTTTGAACAGACGGTAGCGAGCCTCTTCTTCTTCAACCCTTTTTTCTATGGGGTGGCAATCCTTACCGGCGCAGTCGGCGCAAATCAATCTCATGCATTTGCGGCAGAAATCCACCACATCGGCCATCCTTTTTCGATTTGGAATCTCGGTAATGCGGCCGCAATGGGCACAGGTCGAAGTCTCAACGGCGATCACGCCATCAGGCGTGAAATATTCCCCAACGCCACCACCCCGGAACTTAGCCGGCATCAGCGTTCGACGAAGGCCAAAGATCCGATACCGGTGGACGCGAAGGACGCCGACAGGGCGCGAACGCCAAGGCCGGTTCCGGCCGTCGCGGGAATGATGAGGTTGTCGCCATCATCCAGGGCGCGCCAGCGGTAGGAGCCGCGCTGATTGATCGCCCACGACTTGATCGACAGCCCGGCGGCGGCGCCGGTATAGGTCAATTCCGTCGTGACGGCATTGGTGTATTGGGCCAAGGGGCTGGAATCGGCGATATCAAGAGCATTGGGAACAACCGCCGCTCCGACAATGGCGGCGGTGGAGCCGAAGCGCGACACGTCCCACTGGACCTGGCAATCGGTTGAGGATAGACCGCCGGTCTGCCCGAACTCGATTTCGTAGACCATCAGTCGGCGAACCCCGCTCGACCAGAGCGCCCCCGCTGTCTTGAAAGAAGAGGAAACAGTGCCTTGAAGCAAAGGTGCGGAATAGTTCGCCATGTGCGTATCTCCTGGCTCAGATTATCCCGATAAAGGAAAATATGTCAATGATGGCCGCCACGCTTGGCCATGGCCTCAAGCAACTCCGGGTGTTCTTGAATCAGCTTGGCCTGTTTTTCCTCTTTTACCCTGAACCGCTGAATCAGCAAATCCTTCTGCGGATATGGCAACATTTCGATGGCTGACTCGCCGTCCAAAATTCCTGATTTCAAGCCAAACGCCGTCAATTGCTCGTGATTGTCGGCAAAGATTGGGCTGGACGAGTGGCTATCGACCACCACGCGTCGATCTTCCGGAATATCACCCAGCATGAAAGATGTTTCCTCCGGCTTGCTGGGGTCTGTCCAGTAACGACGTGGATCTTTGGCTTCCATCAAGTGCAAGCGCAGATCGGCGGCCGACGCGCATTGTCTCTCCACCAGCAGGGAGCGATCACGAAGCTGCGGAGATCCCATCTTGACGGCGGTATCGGCGTGCGCGGCCGAACGAATGCCGGGAACGCCACCACCGCCCATGATATTTTCAAACCCCCCAAGCATTTGGATGGTTTTGATCATAAACTCGATCATCTGCATGGATTCGGCGGGCATTTTTGGCGTCAGATCGGTGACTTGGGCGCCCGGCGGCCCGTTCATGTAGCCGGCGCCGCGCATCTGGTCGTAAATCTCGTCCGTAATGCCGTCAAATCCCATAAAGGCAATAATTTTGTCGATCTGAAGACCAAAAAGACGCTTGACGTCGTCACACCAAGTCGCCAGAAGACCCTGTGGCTCGATCAAATCAATGATTTCCGATCGTCCCCAGAAATATCCATGAACTTGATTCGGGCGAATTACGCGGTATGGCTGCAATCCGCTGTGTGTATCTCCTGAAATCAACAAATTGCTGCGTTTGTAGCGCGGCGCAACGAGAATATCCGGCTCGATGATTTGAACTGTGGTGTAATCCTGCTCTCCCCACACCCAAAGCTCGTGGAACCGCACCATATCAACCCCGACCTGCGGCCCCATGGTCGCATAGTTCGGGTCGTTATTGAGTTGAACAATGCCGCCCGGCCTTGGATTGATCATTCCGGTGCTGCCGGTATTCAGCGTCGATGTCGAAAGAACCTGATGGAAGAAACTGTTGTACTCGTCGCCGGACGTTCCCTTTTGGGCGTGGGTTTTGATCCGCGCAAAAAGCGTCTCGGCGTCTGGCAGGTGATAAATCCGGTTCCATACTTCCGGAAGCGTCATCAGGTTTGTTTCGCAAACGGCCGGTTGCTTGCTGATATCGGTAACGTCTTCCCGATAGACGCCAAATTGCCATGGCATCAGCAATGATTGGTGATATGTGGCGACCCTATCATCGCCCTCCTGGCGGACCCATTGCTTGAGAATCGTTACACCGTACTTAAGCGCCTCAAAAACCCCCTCAGCGAACATCATGTCGCTGTCCGATCGCTCGAAATCGCGAGTCAGCACCCTGGCGGCCATCTTGCCTTTGGCAATGATGTCGTCAGGATAGTTGTTCTCGAAGTCGATAGCGAAGCGCAGATCAGTCGGGCTAAAAAGGTGAGCCGCCGTTCGGTCAATCTGCTTGTGCAGCATATTGATCAAGGCGCGATTGCCGTCCTGGCGTCCGGTGTCGGTGATGCTGTTTAGCTGTCGGCAAAAGGCGGCTCTTGGACCAGATGATATTCGGCAGGCTTCAATAATATCCAAAGCCTCCTTGACCATCTTTTTCTTGTCGTAAGAAAGGGAAATGCCGCCCACTTGAATAACCTACCCGGTTTTTCCGGACGCCATTGTAGCCAGTACACGGTCTGTATGTCCAGCACGCACCACCGACGCGGCTTTCATCCCGGCAAAAGCCTCTGGCCCGGTTCGCACCGCCGACGCATAGCCAGCCGCCGAATCGTACCCCTGAAAGCCAAAAACCCCAGGTGCTTGCTGCATAACTTGGGCAACCGGCGTGCTGTCCACCGCAACCGCATCATCGCCCTCCCGAAGATTGTCTTTCATGTCGGTGATTTTCATGTTGGACATCTCGGAAGCGTCAACGCCGGCCATCTCCGCCGCAGCCACGGCATTGGTTTCCGACGCCTGAACCATTGCCTCATAGGTGTTGTCGCCCCCCTTCACCACCGGGACGTTGCGGACGTGCGGAGCCTCTATAACGCCGCCATATGGTTTTTCCTCGTCCGCATGACTGTCAAAACCGCACAACGGGCAGTAGCGCGGCGCTGGGTCTTCTTCAACGTTAGGGTGATGAAAAAATTCAAAAGTGCCGCTGCACTCCGGACATCTGTATCGTTTCATTTTTGACATCTCATCACCCTCGCCAAGACCGCCGCCTCATCGCTAAAGCAACTCGCCGTCGCTGGGCGGCCTTTCCAGCAAGATAATCGCCAAAAAGGTTCTGGTTGAACAGTGCGACTTGATCGGTGATGGTTTGCCGCTTCTTCGCCTCTTCGTTGGCCTTGGTTCTCTTCTGCGACATCAGAGACCGACGCACCCGCTCTTCCCAGCACCGGATGCCAAGCGCCAGTGATATCACCCGATCATCCTTGTTGGTACCCTCGGCCTCGATATTATCGCCATCACGCGCCAGGGAACGCATTTCCAAGACCGTATCGAGAGAACGAATTGTTAGAATCTTGTTGGTCACAAAGTCCCGCAAACGCTCAAGAATTGCCACCTTCAACTGTGTTGTGGTTTTCCACTGATAATTGCGACCAACTGACATACTGTCAGATCGCGTGTATATATAATTCCTGACATTCTGAAAAATTCGCGTAAGCCCCTTCTCCGCAACATCCTTTGGCATGTAAGGCGCGGCCAACTCACGCTTCAAACTTTGCAGCGCGGTCCACGTTGCTTCGCCGGGACCGTTAATCTCAAGAATCAGATAGCACTCGCTGGCATCCTCGGACCCATACCACCCCAGCAGCGAAGCGATCACCCAGCCGAATTGTTGCGACGTGACCAACGGCCAGGCATATTCGGCGACCTGATCGACCGCATCGGCATAGCAACGCAAGACCTGAATGGCGGAACGATCGTTCCTTTCGTTCGCACCGAACGCCACGTCGGCCGCAATGACGTAGACGCCGGAAACTTGAGGCTCTTCCCACACCTTAAGCTCGACCGATCTTGCATTGTGAGCCGGCAGAATCCGCATATCACGGAATTCAAGTCCGACGACATAGCTGTAGGTCTTGAACTTCTTGCTGACCGTTGCGTTACAAATTTCAGTCAAGCCAGCCGGATCAAAGAACGTTGCGCCGGATTGCTGGAAAGCCTCTTCCTCGGTCCAGGGCTGTTCCTGAATTTTTATAACGCTTCCAGAAAATTCGGCCGGCGCGTCTCCTTCCGCCTTGGCGTTTGGGTCCATCTTGCGTCTGATCCACGCCAATTGCTCCGGGGTAATCGAAACCCCGTAAAGCGCCTTGACGGCCTTGATCTTCTTTATCTCTTTGTCAGACGGCGGATTAACACCATATCGCTCAAAGTCTGGATCAGACCTTTCGATAGCTTGGCTGGGCTTTCCCCACCAGCCGATGAAAATGCATTTCTTGTGGGTTGCGTCCTCCTTGGCCTCCTGCCACATCTCCCACCACTGATTGAACCCGCGCGCCGTGCTTTCCCAAAGATACAGGCGGTTCGGATGCAACTCGGAAAGAGATTCACGAAACGAAATGATGCCTTCTTGATTCTCCCAGGAGCAAAGCTCCGAAGAATGAGCCAATGCCAATCCGGTCGATCGAGCCAGTGTCCCGCTCGACTTGCTGGTGCGAATGCCGGCCGTCATGAACTTCAATGAAGACCTGTTTTTCAGGCGAAGCTCGTAACGATTATTGCTGTCGATTCCAGGAAATGAAAGCTTCGCCGGGAGAAGGGATAGAATATCTTCGATTTCCTTCCTGGCGTTGTTTTTGTTTTCGTCCTTATCGAAAACAGTCGCGCCAGAAAGCCCCTCGTGAAGACCCTGCCAAAAAACAACAAGCGCTCTGGAAATGGTGGATATACCAAGCTGGCGAGCTTTTAGAATGTAAAAATCATGAATATCCTTGGATAGACCATCGTAGATGGCATCCAGCAACATCCTCTGACCGAGATATAGATTTTCCCCCAGGCAAACAGGATCGACGGAATCCTTTGAGTAGATGTAGCAATTATTCAGGAATTCCTCAAAGGCTTCCTTGAATACAGCTACCTTCTGTGGGGTCCATCCGCCATCCGCCACGTCACCGTCCCCAGCCTCCCTTGGAATTGGCCTCGGCTTCGGCGATTTCCGCCAGGGCCATACTGGCTCTGGTTTGCAACAATGACCAGAATATTGCCGCTGATTGTGTACTCTGAAGCAACAATAGCTCGATCGGCTCACCTTCCGGAGGGGCTACGACAAACGCCCCGGCAAAGTCGGTATCGACGTTCGCCGTGATCCTGGCGGCCATCCGATTCATTGCCTCAACCGCGATTTCTGCGGCCGATCTCTTCTTTGGTTCGTCCTCGCCGTCCTGCATCACCCGGACACCCCATTCAGTCGCATGAACTCTTCGTACACGCCAAAATCCTTGCAGTGGGTAATCCAATCACAGCCGAACGGAAACGCCTCCTTGAGATTGGCCCTCGTCACCTGATGCCTGTCGTTGACGATCCCGCGAAATGGCAAAATAAAAAGCTCGTCCTGGAATATGTGTTCACAAACTCTTTCCGGGAGGGATTCGTTTCCCTCCTTGCGCCTGTTCGGCCAGTCATATTGATCAACAAAATTGATGTCCTTCAAGTAATTCACGTTGAAGAACATGGTGGACGTGCTGATCGTCTGCCATGTGATGTTCAAGGGGCACGCCACTTTCACCCCGGCCCGATCCATCTTCTCAATGATTGTCGTGATCGGTCGGGAAAACAGTGTGTCGGTTTCGATGACGGCAAGATAATCATATTGCGCTGCAATAGCGATTTCAACGCCCTTGCAGATGGCTCGCCCCCACCCATCTTTGCCGCCACTAAAGAGATGACCGACGTTATCTCCGAAATCAAAGACTCGTCGCATTGGAAATTCGTGATCATATGCATATGTTGTGTAATCTAACCACTTTAAAAACACTTCCGGCCGAAATGGGCTATCGCAATCAATAACCAACACATCGCAGTTCGGCGCAACGCGATCAATGCACTTCGCCCACAGCTTGCACAACTCACGCTGTTCTTCATTCGGCGTCCAGTTCGGACCAATAACAAGCGTGCGAAGGCCGGTCACGGCGATAGCCTTTCAACTTGAATGTCTCCGCCACTGTTAACGTCAATCATGCAAGCAATGCGAACAGCTTCCTCGGCACAGGCGCCAAACGCCATGGCTCCCATTGCGATCTCGTTGCCGCTGCCCATAGAAAGGCCCCAGGATGGCGGTGAATTTCGCTGCGGTGCCAATACGTCACTGTTCCAGACAGTAACAAAACCATCGGGACGCACCCAAATAGCCCCCCATACCAAAGTCATCCTTGTCTGAAAACTTCGGAGGGTTTTTTAGGTCCGCACCGCTCTCTGCCCAACGCACAAAAATGTCTATGATGGCGCTATTCCCCGCACAGCCAAGCAAAGAGCCGTCAGCGAGACGTGTTATCTTTTTGACATATCCACGCCGACAATCGCCGCTAACAATCATCGAATCAGCCGCCATTACACCGTCCTTGTAAGCGATGGTGGTCATCAGGCGTACCGGTGAGGATAGTTCGGCTTGATGTCCTGGCTGATCGCCTGCCCGACCGAAAATGCATTCATGGTCTGACTGGCAACGCCGGCCGGCACGCCGCTATAGACCGATGTCTTGCCAGACTTCTTCCAAACGACATGCAATTCGCCCGTCTCGTCATCATAGCCGATATCGGAAACGTTATCGCTAATCACCGAACGCATCTGTAGTGGCATCGCCCCGGTTCCCTTCCATGATGTCGGCGATCCGCTTCAGGCTGATCGCAATCGACAGTAAAATTTGTGTTTCTGAAAAATTTAATAACACGTGGTCGGTAAATTCAACCCTATTGCGTAAATCACGTTCCTGTCGACTCCGCTGAATATTCTTTTCAGCCTGATCGACCCAAGCCGCCCTTTGCTTTTGTGTTAATATTTCCCACGGATCAAGCTTTGGATAATTCTTGCGGGTGCTTTCGTATAACTCTCTGGCGTCTTCTTCGGTAGCCATTATACCATCCCTCAGTGCCCGGCGTCCGTGAGGGTCGCCCTGTGTGATTCAAGAAGGTGACGCATGGCACCCCCTGGACCCATGACTTCCGGCGAATAAGTAACAAATGTCTCTACCCCAGCGCACCAATCATACCGGCGGTAAACCTCGGATGAGATTGTGGCAGTTGCGGTGGGTATCGGGCCACTCCACGGCAACGGCAGCTCCCCTCGCTCCAGTCGGTGGAGGAACATGGGACAGTCGTCCATCTCGGCCCTTTCGCCGTCATGATGACCACCGATGAAGTAGACTGTCGGCATAGCTGCTCCCTTAAAACCATTTCCAAAATTGCCACCAATGGCGGCAGCGACCGGCAGTGAAAGAAAATACGACTAGTCGCTCGAACGCGGCGGGGTCACAGTTGATACGATCAAGCCTCACGTGACCCTCCCCGGCGCGATGCCCAACCGCTTGGCCGCGCCGACCATCACTTCGTTGATCATCGGCAGCAAAATGTGATCTTCGTCAGCGATCGTCTCGTCGGCGAGGGCCAAGAATGGAATGGTCAGTATCCGATTGGCAAACCCTCTGATCTTGCAGTTCGCCGGCACCTTCCACGCGATGATCCGCCGCCGATTGCGGTCATGATCCCCAAGCGACATGAACTCGCCGTGCTGCTCGTCGCCGATGGCGTTGCGAATGTGAGCCTGACGCGACGGATGCTGCCTGAAAAACAGCTTATCAGGATCAATCAGAACCAGGGACGGCTTCACGGCACGAATCCTTCAAAATCTGAATGGCCTGATCAATGATCGCCTTACCCCATAGCCGGGCCGCAACCTCAGGAGCATCGCCGTTGATCGCCGCCGACGCTTTGGCCGCCGCCGCCAACACAGTCGCGCATTTGTTCAGCTCGCGCCGCGCCGCCTCAAGGCCGGTAGCGGCCTTGTTGCTCTTCTCAATGTAGGCCGCCAGGATCGCGTCTTCCTCTTTCCCATGAGCCTCCAACGCTTCCCTGCCGGCATCCGTGATGCCGTAGTTGAAGGCGTCATGAGCGACTAGCAGCTTGCGGGCGGCCAAAGCCTTGACCGGCGCCTCCCATCGGCCGATCGGCGCCAGCATCTCGCCCTGGCCACAGATTTCCAGACAGGTAAACTCGTCGTTGGTCATGGCTTGATCATCATATTACGCGGGCCATCAGTCGTGGGTCGGACATCGACCTCATACTTAAATTTTTCAATCAGATCTTCCGTCTCATGAGAAGGTTGCCGCCCTAAAGCATGTTCAACCATGATTTCTGTCGCCAGCGAAGAGTCGCCTCGGCTGTCAAAAAGAAGCCAAACTGATTTATTGAGAAAAGATGATATATCCCGACGACGAACCCTTTGTTTCTGTTGTTCTTTTAAGTTTTTAATCTTTTCGATTAGCAGTGAAACAATGTTCATCTCACCCTCTCTTTCAGCGCCTCGACAATCCGGCCAAAAACCGCTTTCCAGTCGGCCCCTTTGTCTTGCTTGAAAATGCGTGTGCGCGAAGCCCAAATCGGCGAAAGGCGATTCCGGCCGAACCGATAGTCGCCACCCATCCGGCTATAGGCCACCCAGCATTCCTTATCGGCCGCCGCCGCCAACCAGGCAACAAGCGACTCGATAGTGATCACCATGTCCAGTTCGTTGATAATGGCAATGGTGTCGGCCGCGTCATGAATGTACGGCGACAAGTCTTTGATCAGCGCCGCACAGCCTGCCTTGTGCAAATCTTCGACGTGCTGCCCGACCTGCAACGAATAGAGCTGAATGCCCGGCACCCGGTAAAGATCAAGAAAGTTCTGGACATCCATTGAGCGCCAGCGGTCGATATCATTGATCGCGTTTCCCGCCCAGGCGATGCCAATATGAAGCTTGCGTTCAGGTACCTTCCACGGTGCCGGCAACTTGAACCCCGGCATTCGTGGCCACGGCGCGCTCTCGAACTGTTCGTCGGTCAGCCCCAGTGTGACCGGAAGAGAGACAATCGGCTCCCATGCGTCTGCCAGCGGAAACGGGTGAGGCATCGGCACGATCTGAACATTTTCGATGTCCTGCAATATCGCGCGGAACAACCGAACCGTTTCGGGGTGGATGTTGAGAATCAGCGTCTTCACCCGCGCCGCCGCCGCCGCAATGAAGCGCAGATAGCATAAACTGTCGCCCATCCCCTGATCGGCAACCACCAGCAACGTCTCAACCTCCTGGCCCTGCCAGCGCTGATACGGATAATACTGGTAGTTGCCGAAGGCGTTCAGCTTGTAGGGAAACCGCGATTCAAAGTGGCGAAGACCATCAATCCACTTCTCGTCATACAGCAACGAAAAAGCCAGTTGCAGCTCTATCACCGGCTCCTGGCAAATCTCGAATGCCCGGCGCGCCAAGCTCAACGACTTCTTGTTGTTGCCCAGAACCGACTCCGCCATCGCCAGATTAGCCAAGGCATGGGGATCCTTGTCGTCGAGAGCCAGCGCCCGTTCGGCGGTCTTCTTGGCTTCCTCCACCCAACCCAGGTGATGCAGCCGCCAACCCATGTTGACCAGGGCCTTGACATCGTTCGAGTCGATTTCCAGCAGCCGGCGCATACAGGCCACGGACGCCGCCAGCAACATCAGATCACCATTGGCATTGCCGATCGCGTACCAGCCTTCCCGGAATGTCGGGTCGATATCCACCGATGAGGCAATCATCCGATAGCCCATCTGTTTGTCCCCGGACAGCGCCGCCTTAACCCCGTTGTTGTAGGTGTTCGCGGCATGTATCCGTGGCGGGGGTGGCTTGGCCGGATTGGTCAGATTCTCCACGTCAATGGACGTGAACGATAGGTTGGGCGTGTTGAATGAATTTTCCGGCGCCTCGGTCATTGTTGCCCCTTGATCGCGTCCTCAATTTTCGCAGTGATGGCTACCACCGCCCGTTCGTAACCGACAAGATGCGCCGTGCTACCGCCGGCAACATGCTTTCCACGTTCCGCCGCAACCTGCCGGACAATCGACAGAGCCATCTGAAGGCCGCGAACAACACCATCGCTGTCGCTCATCAATCGACAACCCCGCCCATGTCGAGCACATAGCCCAGCTTTTTCTGAACATCGGATTCCAAACAGGCAATAACCAACTCACCGGGAATGGTGAAGCTGATCCGGTTGCCGTTGTGAACTATGTTGATGTTCACCTGAATCATGTCTTCGACCGCAGCCTTGACTTGCCTCAAAAGCAACGCGGCCCGCTCGTGATCCTCATAAGCCCGCTGCAACTCGCGAAGATCGTTGCGTGTCATCGGCATCAGTCATCTCCCTATAAAAATCAGATCGACCCCGACCACGACCACGACCCCGACCCCGACCACGACCCCGACCACGACCCCGACCACGACCGCGACCACGACCGCGACCCCGACCACGACATATCGAAGCCGGTTCGCAAAACAGCCGCGTTGATCACTTTTGACTCCGGGGAACCACTTTGATCTGGACGGCGTCGATCACCGCCCCGCGACCGAGAATAACCCGACCATCGGGGAACGGCTCAACCTCACCGAACTCGGCTTTTGCCACCGCATCGGCGAAACGTCCCGTGTCGGCGATCCACGCGGCGTCCTCGAGCACAAGCTCTTGCTGCGTCACAGCAACGAGCCGGCCCGTGTCAATCATCGTGACGGTACGAATGAGGTAGTTCTTGCCGACCTCCCACGCCGAATTATCGGCGGTTGCCGCAGGCAATAAGGCCGACAATTGCTTGATCTGCTTCAACGTCAGGTCTTCGGTGTCCATTGGATTACCTCCCTAAATCGCAAAAAATCGCGTGCCGCCACGCTTCCGGTTGTCCAGCGTCAGCCGAATCAAATTCGCCATCCGCTCGGAAACGGGGTATTCGCCGCAAGCCCAACGCTCGATCGTCCGCTCGCTAACCCCAATGTCGGCCGCCAGCTTGGTCTTCCAACCACTCTCGCCGCCGTACACCTCAACACACAGATCGTGCATCTGGTCAGGACTCATCCCGCGAGGCAACGGATCGCTCATCCCAACACCACCACTAAGGCGACGGTAACGGACAAAATGCCAAAAACAAAAACACCACTAATCGTCATCGCTCTTTGTCCACCCAAACAAAACAAATAAAACAAATATTCCAAACCCGACGATTAAAACAACCGCCAAAGCAACAATTATTGCGGCAAGTATGATAAAAGCCAAGTCAATCACTCAAAAAGTCGGACCTATTATCAACGGCGGATCCGCAGCGCCACCAGAGCGGCAGTTTATGGCCTCGGAGACCAGGGGAAAAAGAGGCCGCTCGGGCCGGCCGTCCCAATCAACCTTCGGCGACGGCCGGCGACCCAAACCCCAACGGCAACTCGCCCGTCCCGTCGTCAACGTCCTCCGGATAATCATCCGCCGCCGACGACAACGTGTCCCTCACGTCCTCGTTGCTCATCGCATCGTCCGGAAACCCCTCGATCGCCGCGTCCAACGCCGCCTTCAATCCCGCATGAACCGCCATCACATACCCTCCCTTGCTCAGAGTGAAACCATAGTGAGGCGACACTATGACGACACAATGTCGCCACTGTCAACCCCCTTAACCATCCGCAATACCTGCGTCGATTGAAACTCCCGCCCGTCCCGCGCCAGCTTCCCCTCAAGCGCCAGTTGCCGGCTAATCACCCGAAGCGACATCCCACCACGACGCAACTCCCGCGCCCGCAAAATAACCCCCCGCTCCGCCGCGTCCTCAATCAATCGGGCGTCGCGCCCAGCTCCCTCAACCCGCCACCCATACGGCGCCAACCCCCCAATGTGACCACCCCGCGCCAACTTCCCCTTCCGCCCCTCACTCATCCGCTCCGCTATCCGCGTCTTCTCAAACTCGGCAAATGCCGCCAATATCGTAAAATATAACTTCGATATCCCGTTGTCCGTCAGCGGATCAGGACCAATCTCCGCCAAAAGAAGTGCTACCCCGCGCTTCTTCAAAACCTCCGATGTCACCAATGCATCACTCGCCGACCGAAACACCCGATCCAACTTCGCCGCAATAATCTCGTCCCCAGCCTCCAATCCCGCATATAACCGGCCACCCTCCGGACGATCCCTCAACAAAATCCCCCCGCTAATCCCCACGTCAACAATCATAATCATCTCCGCCGGATCAATCCCCCGCATCATCGCAACACCCCTCACCATCCGCTCCTGGTCCGCAAGCGTCGTCCGGCCGTTCTGCGTCTGCTCCAATGTCGATGTGCGCAAATATCCGTAAGTCGTCATCTGTTTCAATGCCTCGTCAATCATGGATTGGTATCCGTTGAAGCCTAAATTGAAATTCTTGCTGCGACGCGCACGAGAACCAGAACTCTGGCCTGAATTCACGTAAATTAACTCAAGAGCCGCCACCATTTCCCGCGTCGGCTCCCTCATCGCAGCGATAGCGGCGCGGGCAATTTCCTTAATGGCCTCCCTGTGAAGACTGTGAAGATCATCAAATGGACGCTGATTGCGCGCCGGCGGCCGCGAAGAATCAGCAGCATCCCTGTTGGCCTCATAAATAACCCTGGCTACCCTATCCACAATCTCAGACATGTTGTTTAACTCCTTGAAAATGAAAAATTTTTTTCCCCTGGGGGCATGGGGGTGGTGTGCCCACCATCTCGTTCCGGGCGCGACCCTTCGGCTGCGGCGAAACCGGCCTGGCGCGCGGTGGGGATTGCGCGCTGGGGAATGGTGCCAGGCCGGCTTGCTGCGACAGATCGCGCTATGTGGTATCACCTCCTATGCAACTGTTACGCCATTACCAAAACACCGTACCATGTGTTGATACGAAAGTAAACGGCTGTATCGGGATTTTTGCGGCCGCCGGCCGGCGCCAGGCTTGCGACACAACGGGCTTGACGATAGCGAGCGATGGCTGCACGATTTTTGCCATGAAAAACCCTGACGAATCAGATAGATCGAAAAACGGATTGTTGCACCACACTCCACAATCAGAGGTGGCTATTGAACTTTCTGCAACAGACGGCTGTTCGTATCAGTCTACTTCGGCTATTGGTCGCGCATTATATCGGCTTGCTCCGTACACATGGCGGGGGCCGGCTCGGTATCCTGGTAGAAAGGTAGTGTGGGCCGCTATCGTGCAAGCGCGTGTTGAGTCCATTTACAACGTGATATCTGGTCGCCGGAATCCCAGCCCTGTTTTTTTAGACCGGATTATTGCTGCTCTTGAGGCTCGGGCGGATGGGGACTTGGCTGTTGTGGCCGAGTTGAGGGAGTTGCGTGTTGCGGCGGTTGAGCGGGACACGGTACCCCGTGGGTGGCAGGTAGTTCGGCAACGTGATCCGATTGACAGTAGGTTTGGGCCGAGGTCTGGCCGCGCGCACGACCGTCCGAGGCTGAAGTAGGTCGATCACAGATTTTTCGATCAGACACACGAGATTGGACACACTTAGCTCGTTGATATTGCTGGACATTATCGACATGTGACCGACCTGTGTCCGAGTGACCATCCACTCCTATTAATCCCTATAACCATGTGATCTATATAAATAGTACTTATTTATTATATATATCTTACTATTACTTATATAGATTGTCCCCTCAAACCGTATATTAAAAAACGATGGTCACATTGTAGATTGGTCACATCCAAGCATCTGAAATTGCTGCATTTTCACAAAATACATAGGTCACATCGTCGCGCAAAAAACAATAACATTTGACCAAACAAATTATGGTTTGTAGTCTCTAACAAGCGACACTTACCTTAAGGTGAAACATGAACATAATATATGACCAGGCAATGCTGAAAATTGCTGAAATGCAGGCGCGACAGCGTCGTGGTCGCACCACGAAATATCCCTGGCGCGATATGCCGCCGAATGGTGGAATCTGGCTCGATCCGGCCGATTATGGCGATGTGACGGTTGAATCGATAAGGATTGCCGCCTATCAGTGGGCCAATCGTCACGACATCCATATTTATACTCGGATCATTGTGAAGAAAGACGTTACCGGCCTATTGGTCTGCCGTGTGGATAGCGCCGAGCCGTCGCAAAAGACACCTTTGCCTGCCGGCGGCAATGGATTAATAACCGCCGCCGCCGCCGCCGCGCCCGCGCCGGATGACGACCAGGCGCGGCATACCGATGCGCCATGGACGCCATGGGAAAAGCCGTGGTGAGCTGGGGTTGATGACCGGTTGACGGCGATATGATGTCAGTGATACGGTGTCTGTGTCGATGTAGCAATTCGACTGGTGGCCGGTGACTCGGTTGCCATGTGGTGCAATCCCGCACCTTTCAACCCGATTGGGAATCGGGCTTTGGAGTGTCAAAAAATGGAATTGATGCAAGCGAATCACCAATGGTCAACCCGCCCGGACGATCAGCGTCATGTCAGTCTACTTGAATTGCGTGACAACGTTTCGTTCATCCGTCAGTGCAGTAGCGAAGTCGTCGTGCCGTCTCGCCGTCTGCACCTTCTGCCCACCGCCGACAACAAGGGACTCGAAGTCGTGGGGCCGAATGGCAATCCGTATAACCCGACCCACTGGTCTTTTGGCCAATTGGCGCAACTGGCCGAAGCGCCGGCCGGCTATATGCGCACCTTGCCGAGTCCGATTGCCGCTGACTGCCTCAATTACGGGCTTCAATTCAAGCGCGACAACGAAGATGTTGGCGTGTTGCTCCAGAAGAATGGCGAGTCCATTCTCCGCGCGGCAACCGGCCCGCGCTACGGCCGTATCTGGAATTCCGAAATTGCCAACGCGCTCATTGAGCGATTCGGCGACGGCGTTTCCGGCGACTGGCGCGTGCCGGGCGAATTCGGCAAGGCCGTCACCGTCACCAAGGCGAATACCACGATCTATTCATCCGACCGCGACATGTGGGCATTCCTTGCTGACGAAAACAATCGGATTGAGGTGCCGAACGGCCGCGACGGCGGGACGGAAGAGTTGTCGCGCGGATTCTTTGTCTGGAATTCCGAAGTCGGCGCGGCCACATTTGGTTTGGCCACCTTCCTTTTCCGGTACGTATGCCGCAACCGGATTATCTGGGGTGCGCAGCAATTCAACGAAATCCGGATTCGCCACACCGTCAGCGCTCCGGACAAGTTTCTTGATGAAGTGCGGCCGGCGCTGGAGTCCTACGCCCATGGCTCAACCGGATCGATCGTCAAGGCGATTGCGGCCGCCAAAGAGGCCCGGCTCGGCGACGACTTGGACTCTTTCTTGGCCGGACGATTCGGCAAGCGGTCGGTTGCTAGCATGAAGGCGATTCACGAACTCGAAGAGGGACGGCCGATCGAGACGTTGTGGGACGTGACACAAGCTGTTACGGCCCAGGCGCGTAGCATCGGTTATCAGGATGAGCGAGTCGCCCTTGAGCGCAAGGCCGGCGAAATCATGGATATGGCCACCTAGCAACGCTTCACTCTGCCGGCCGTCCCTTGCGAGACGGCCGGTTTTATGAAGCGTTGCCGCTTCACCGTCATCAAGCAATGAAAGGGACTGAACCATGAAAACCATAGTGGCCACGGCGGATTTGAAGGCCGCCTTGACGCATATCGGCTGGGTGTGCGAGCACAAGGCGACGATTCCGATTTTGACCTGCATCAAATTGACCGGCGACGGCGGATTGATGCTGCACGCGACCGACCCGGACAACCACGCGAAAACCGAAATCGACGGCCAGACCGACACGCCGTGGTCGGTCTGCGTCGATGGAAAAAACCTCGCCGATGCCGTCAAGATGATCAAAGACGACACCACCACCCTTTCCCTTGACGCCAAATCGCTTAGGCTGTCGATCGGCAATCGGACGCTCCCGGCGACGAAACCGGACGAGATTTACGACCTGCCGCCGCGCAAAACTGGCG
>Ga0181536_10002913_pt1 | contig 18956 bp, 16 predicted proteins | sample PEATcosm2014_Bin_41_FD_121105 | JGI IMG/M metagenome (GOLD analysis project Ga0181536, IMG submission 121105) | Peatland microbial communities from MTU Mesocosm Facility, Houghton, MI, USA - PEATcosm2014_Bin17_60_metaG | ecosystem: Environmental > Terrestrial > Soil > Wetlands > Peat | place...
GCACATCCTGGAACAAATGCACCGCCACACGCTGGAACACATGTGGCGAAACCTGCCAGGAACGGCGCGGCGCAAGAAGCTCAGCAAGAAGACATTGGGCCTAAACTAACTGCCATTCGGGACACGAACAGCATCCAAGTTAAAAATGTAATCGTCGCCCTTAGTGTACCATAAAATCGTCTCATGGCGACCGGAGAAGCGATTCTTGCAATTGAGCCCATGCTCGAAGTGCCAAACAATTCGGTTGCGAAGTCGGATTTGGTCGGTCGCGGCATATGTGGCAAAAAGAGGGTGGAGTAGCAGGTCGAGCGGCACCATTTGTCCATGACCGTTGACGTGATTTCCTACCTGCCAGCATATGCTGCCGCCGGGGCGAACAATCCGCACGCATTCATCAATGACTGTCCTTTGGAGCTTGAGGTAGTCTTCAATAGTGAGATTGCTTTCATACTCCTTGCCCACGTTGTATGGAGGGGATGTTACAACGAGCTGGACTGCCCGCGCTGGAATCTTCCGCAGAAGCTTCACGCAATCACCGTGAAAGATCGTCACATCGTTTTCTTCGTTGAATATTCGCCTGATCCGCATACTTGTAATTTGTGTCATACTAGAACCAAAACAAAAGATACGCGATGATTTGAAATAGATCCAGCGAAAAAACTGCAGCCGAGAATCACGGTGAGGAGTCAAAATGTAGCTTTGCCAGAGTTCAAGCGCAAGTCATTGTACTGCAATGGCGTATGTAGATCATCCGTAAGTTAAACAGGCCTCTGTTCATGCGGAAAAGGCAAAATGGCGAAAGAACGTCACCAATTACCGGTATGGTAATACTGCCGCTGATGACGAGTCCCCACTTTGGAATCGCGTGTGAAGCGGGAATTCTCAGCATATGGCAATACCATTAACTCAAAAACATTCGAGGTCCGCGGGAGGTTGGACGACGGACGCTTTGGCGAGGCGGTTTTGTTCCTGGACTTCTTCTTTGCTGTAGCAGTTGGCGAAGTAGCCCGCCGGCCGGATGGGAATGGGGTCTATGGGGGGAACTTCCTGCAAAAGGAAGCGGTGTGCTCCGCGCAGGATGTACACGGTTTGGCCCTTTCGGGCCTTTTCCACCAGCCGCCCCAAATAGGTTTTGGCGTTGCGGAGGCTGAAACTGTCCGCTCGCAAATTGACTTTTCTTCTTCGCAACGGCCGATTCGCAACATTCATAGGCGGACTGTAGCCTGTTTTTGGGCTGGTGTCGAGTGATTGTGCAGGACCGGTCGGGCGGTAATAGGGCGCGGGCGGCTATGCAAAAAATGGCTAGGGTTGGGCAAAAAAGGTGGAGCAGGCGCTGGGGGCTGGGTTTAATGTGAAGCCATGCAGGAATTACTCGCCAAGACCAACTTGGAGACCGCCGCCGGCCGGACCGCGGCCGACGTGGACACCGCGATCCGCGCGCGGGGCCTGGAACATCTTCCCACGCGCCGCGAGCGCATGCTCAACGCCCTGAACTTCATGCCGGTGGACCGTCCTCCCGTCTGGCTGATGCGCCAGGCGGGCCGCTGTTTGCCCGAATACCGCGCCTTGCGCCAGAAGCATTCCTTCCGCCAATTGATCCGCACCCCCGAACTGGCGGCGGAAGTGACCTTGCAGCCCATCCGCCGCTTTGGCTTCGACGCCGCCATCCTCTTCAGCGACATCCTGGTCGTGCCGGAGGCGATGGGCCAGCCGTTCCGCTTTCGCGACAACGGGGGCGTCCAAATGGAAACGCCCTTGCGCGATTTGGCGGACATCCGCCGGCTCCTGGGAACGGGGGTGTCCGACCGGCTTCGCTACGTGGCCAGCGCGCTGGAATTGATCAAACCCAATTTGCACGATCGCACCGCGCTGCTGGGGTTCGCGGGTTCGCCCTGGACTCTGGCCAATTTCATGCTCGAAGGCGGCAGCTCAACAGACTTCCTGAAGGCGCGCCGCCTCTTTGCCCAGGATCGCCGCACCTATGATCTGCTGGCCGGGAAGTTGACGGCGGCGGTGATTGAGTTCTTTCAAATGCAGATCGCCTGCGGCGTGGATGCGGTGCAGATTTTTGACAGCGTGGGCGGCATTTTGCCGGGGTCGGACTTTGAGGCGGCATCGGGGCGGTGGATCGAAATGATTGTTTCCAGCCTGAATGGGAAGGCGCCGGTGATTGTGTATTCCAAAGGGACGCGGGCGTGGGACGCGCTGGCGAAAACCGGGGCGAACGTGATCGGCATTGACCACGGGATCGCGCTCGAAGAGGCGGAACGGCGCCTGCCGCGGGATATGGGCATCCAGGGGAACCTGGACCCGGAATTGCTGACCGGCGCGGAACCGGCGGCGGTGGCGGCCGAAACGCGGCGCCTGCTCGAACTGATGCGCGACCGCAACGGCTACATCTTCAATCTCGGCCACGGCGTGCCGCCCGGCGCCAGGCTGGAAAACCTCCAGGCGCTGGCCGGGGCGGTGCAAGACTTCCTATGAGCAAACTGAACGTGGATCTGGATCTTGTCAAGAAGTACAACGTGCCGGGGCCGCGCTACACTTCCTACCCGCCGGCCCCGCAGTTCACCGATCAGGTGACCTGGCCGGAGGTGGCGGGGAAGATCGCCGGCACGCAGCAGGCGGAGCGGGGCATTTCCCTCTATTTCCACATCCCGTTCTGCGAGTCCCTTTGCTGGTATTGCGGCTGCACCACGGTCATCACCACCCAGCGCGAAAAAAGCGCCCTTTATCTCCAATACCTGCAAAAGGAGATGGAGGGCATGAGCGCCCGCCTGAATCCCAGGCGCCAGGTGGTGCAAATGCACCTGGGGGGCGGCACCCCGACCTTCCTCAGCCCGGAGGAGATCCGGTTCCTCGGAAAAATCGCGCGGAAATATTTCACCCTTTCGCCCGATTTGGAGGCGGGCGTGGAAATTGATCCCCGGCGGCTGACCCGGGATCATCTGGTGGCGCTGCGCGAGGCGGGCTTCAACCGCGCTTCGGTCGGGGTGCAGGATTTCGATCCCAAGGTGCAGGAGGCGGTGCATCGCCTCCAGCCCCGGGCGGAGACGGAAAAAGTGATTGACTGGCTGCGCGAGCTGGCCTTCGCGTCGGTCAACATTGATCTCATCTACGGGCTGCCCTACCAGACGGTGGAGTCGTTCGCCAGGACGCTGGAGGGGATTCTGGAGATCAACCCCGAACGCCTGGCGGTCTTCAGCTACGCGCATGTTCCGTGGATCAAGCCGGCCCAAAAAATCCTGGAGAAGGAAGCGGCCCTGCCCACCGCCGAAACAAAACTGGAGATTTTGAAGCTGGTCATCGAAAAGCTCACGGAAAACGACCGATACACCTACATCGGCATGGACCACTTCGCCCGGCCCGCCGATGAGCTGGCGGCGGCCCAGCGCCAAAAGACCTTGCAGCGCAATTTCCAGGGATACAGCACCAAAGGCGGCGCCGACATCTATGCTTTCGGCATGTCCGCCATTTCGCAGGCCGACGGCGTCTATTGGCAGAACCTCAAGGACCTGCCCGATTACTACGCGGCCTTGGATGGCGGCCGGGAGCCTTATGCCAAAGGCTACATTCTGAGCAGCGACGACCAGATCCGCCGCCGCACCATCATGCGCCTGATGTGCGATCTGAGCCTGGACTATGCCGCCTTGTCCAAAGATATGGCGATTGACTTTGCCGCCTACTTTGCCGCGGAACTGGATTCCATGAAGGACCTGGAGCAGGACGGCCTCTTGCGGCGCGAGGCCGGCGGCCTGGTGGTCAACGACGTGGGCCGGCTTTTCATTCGCAACATCGCCATGCGCTTCGACCGCTATTTGCCCGCCGCCAAGGAACGCCGCTTTTCCAAAACAATATGAAGCCGGTCGCCATCGTCGGCGGCGGCATTACCGGCCTGACCGCCGCGTTTTATCTCAAGCAACGCCGCGTCCCGGTCCTCCTCTTTGAAGGGGCCGATCACGTTGGCGGCGTCATCCAATCCATCCGCCGCGACGGGCATCTGGCCGAATTCGGGCCGAACAGCATCCTGGAGACCTCTCCGGTGATTGGGCAACTGGTGCGCGACCTGGGTTTGGAATCCCGCCGCCTTTATTCCAATCCATCCGCCGAGAAGCGCTACGTGGTCCGCGGCAAAAAGCCCGTCGCCATTCCCAATTCCGCGGCGGGTTTCCTCGCCACCCCTCTGTTTTCCCCGCGGGCCAAGCTGCGCCTTATGGCCGAGCCGTTCCTCCGCGCGGCCCCGGCGGATTTGGAGGAATCGGTGGCTCAATTTGTCCTGCGCCGCCTGGGCCAGGAATTCCTGGATTACGCCATTGATCCCCTGGTGGCGGGCGTTTACGCCGGCAACCCGCGCCTGCTTTCCGTGCCGCAGGCCTTTCCCAAGCTCCACGCCCTGGAGCAACGCTATGGCTCGCTGATTCTGGGGCAGATCCTGGGCGCCCGCGCGCGCAAGCGCAGCGGCGAGGTCTCCAAACAAGAGGCCAAAAAGTTTTCCTTCGATGACGGCTTGCGGGTGCTCATTGACGCCCTCCAATCCCGCCTGGACGGAGACATTGCCACCTCCGCGCCCGTCCACGCCTTGCGCCGCGCGGAAGAGGGGTGGTTCGTTGAATTGGAACACGGCGCGGGTGGCAGCCCGGTGGAGTGCGGGGCTGTTCTCCTGGCCCTGCCGAGCCACAAACTGGCTTCCCTGGAGATCCACACCACTCCGGCCCTGGAAGTGGCCTCGTTTGCGCAAGTCCATTATCCACCCGTGGCCTCCGTGGTGCTGGGCTTTCGCCGGGCCGAGGTGGCCCATCCCCTCGACGGCTTTGGCATGCTGATTCCAGAAAAGGAACAGTTTAACATCCTGGGCGCGCTTTTTTCCTCCTCGCTCTTTCCCCATCGCGCCCCGGAGGGCGAAGTCACCATCACCTCTTACCTCGGCGGCGCGCGCGCCCCCCAATTGCCGCTCCTTCCGCCCAAGACATTGGTGGAACTGACCGTGAAGGACTTGGCCGCCATTCTGGGCGTTGGCGGCCAGCCGACCTTCCAGCACGTCACCGTCTATCCTCAAGCCATTCCGCAATACAACCTTGGCTTCGGAAAATTCAGGGCGATGATGAACGACATGGAACTCAAGGCCCCCGGCCTCTTTCTGGCCGGCCATGCCCGCGACGGCGTTTCGCTGGGCGATTCCATTGTGTCGGGCCACAACGTAGCCGCCAGAATCCAGACCTTCCTGGCCAGTCGGACGCGGGAGGATTCCCATGTCCATCCCTTGGCCGCTCTATGAAGTCCCGCGCTGTCCTGCTGGTCAATTTGGGTTCGCCCGACTCGCCATCGGTTCCAGACGTGCGCGCCTACCTGCGCGAGTTTCTCATGGACGGCCGGGTGTTGGACGCGCCCTATCCGATCCGCTGGTCCATCGTTCACTTTTCCATCCTCCCCAGCCGCCCGGCGCAATCCGCCCGGGCCTACGAAAAAATCTGGACGCCCGCCGGCTCCCCTCTGGTGGCGACCAGCCAGAAGGTGCGCCAGGAACTTGAGGAGAGGGCGGGCATCAGGGTCGAACTGGCGATGCGCTACCGCAACCCGTCCATCCCAAAGGCCCTGCGCAGACTGGTGGAGGCCGGCGTGGAGGAGTTGCTGCTCATCCCGCTCTTCCCGCATTACGCCATGTCGAGCTTCCAAACCGCCGTCGTGCGCGTCCAGGAAGTCCTGGCCGATCTGGCCCCCGCCATCGCCTTGACCGTCGTGCCTCCATACTTCGATCATCCCGCCTACCTGCGGGCCTTAGTGGCCAGCGCGTCCGATTACTTGAAAGAGGACTACGACCATCTGCTGTTCAGTTTCCACGGCATCCCGGAGCGGCATTTGCGCAAAGCCGATCCGACGGGGGGTCACTGTTTGATCGCCAAGGATTGCTGCGACAAATCCAGCCCCGCCTTGGCCACTTGTTATCGCGCCCAATGTTTCACCACCGCGCGCCAATTCGTCAAAGCGGCCGCCATCCCCGAATCCCGTTACTCCATCGCCTTTCAATCCCGCCTCGGCCGCCAACCGTGGCTCAAGCCCCACACCGACGTCATCCTCGAGAGCATGGGAAAGGCCGGCGTCAAGAAACTCCTGGTCATCTGCCCGTCGTTCGTTTCCGATTGCCTGGAGACCCTGGAAGAAATTGGCATCCGGGGCCGCGAGACTTTTTGCCACGCGGGAGGTCGGCAATTGACCTTGATTCCCTGCCTGAACCAGCACCCGCTTTGGCTCAGCGCCCTGGAAACGATGGTCAGCGACTGGAGAGACGCTTCCGGCATGGCGCAGACCCAGCGCCCCCGCGCCGCCGCCGGCGCCGGCGTCCGCTCTTGACCAGACCCTAAGGATTCGCGAGTCCTAACCCGGCCCCTCTTCCCCGCGGCTCTTCCATTCCAGGAACGTTTTAAGTCCCAAAGTCACCAGCGCCAGCAACGCCAGCAACGTGGCCACCGCAAAGGGCGCGGCCGGGTCAAATGAATTGAACAGCTTTTCCACCCGCAACGGCAGCGTGTCGGTGAGCCCGGTGATTCGGCCCGACACCACGGCGACGGCCCCAAACTCCCCCATCGCGCGGGCATTGCACAAAATGATCCCGTAGAGCATCCCCCATTTGACCGACGGCAGCGAGACATGCCAGAACGTCTGCCAGCCGCCGGCCCCCAGCGTCAGCGCCGCCTCCTCCTGTTCCCTCCCCTGGTCCTCCATGATCGGGATCAATTCCCGCGCGACGAATGGAAAGGTCACAAAAATGGTGGCAAGGACAATTCCCGGGACCGCAAAAATAATCTTGATGTGGTGCGCCTGCAGCCACGGCCCCATCAGCCCGTTGACCCCGCAGAGCAGGACGAACATCAAGCCCGCCACCACCGGCGACACGGAAAACGGCAGGTCAATAAAAGTCAGCAGCACCGCTTTGCCGCGAAACTCGAATTTGGCGATGGCCCACGAAGCCGCCACCCCAAAAACCACGTTCATCGGCACGCTAATGCCTGCCACCAGCAGCGTCAGTTCAATGGCCGACACGGTATCCTTGTCGCGCAGCGCCTGCCAGTAGGTGCCCAGACCGCTGGAAAACGCCTGCACAAAAACGTTGATCAGCGGCAGCAAGAGAAAAACCGCGGCGAACAAACCGGCCACTCCGATCAGCAGCCACTTGACCCACCCGGGTTCCTGGGTGGAGGCCGGAGCCGCCTTCGGCGACCCGATGGTGGAGGGAGGCAAGATCATGGCCGTTGAAATTTCGAGGACCAGCCCTGCAGCCAGTTCAGCGTGAACAACAGGACAAACGAAAACACCATCAGCACCAGCGCCACCCCGATGGCCCCCGTGTAATCCCCGTTCTCCAACCGGGCGACCACCAGCGTCGGGGCGATTTCCGTGCGCGGCAAATTCCCCGAAATGAAGACGATGGAACCGTACTCGCCCAGACCGCGGGCAAACGCCAGCCCAAAACCGGTCAGCACGGCCGGCAGCAACGTCGGCGCGATCACGCTCACAAAGGTCCGCCGCCGCCCGGCCCCCAGCATGGCCGCCGCTTCTTCCACCCCCTTGTCCAGGTTCTCCAGCAGCGGTTGCAGCGTCCGCACCGAAAACGGCAGCCCCACAAAAGTCAAGGCCAGCACCACGCCCAGCCGGGTATAGGCCCCTTGAAATCCCATCGGCACCAGAAACCAGCCCAGCCAGCCGTGCGCGGAGAACAAATCGGCCAGCGTCAACCCCGCCACCGCCGTGGGCAGGGCGAAGGGAAAATCAATCAGCCCGTCCAACAAACGCCGGCCCGGGAACCGGTATCGCACCAGGACCCAGGCCAGCAAGCTGCCAAACCCCGCGTTGAGCAACGCCGCCACCAAGGCGGCGCCCAGGCTCAACTCGTAGGCCGCCAGCGCCCGCGGGTTGGTCGCCAGACGCCACAATTCCTGCCACGACAAATGCAGCGCCTTGAGCGCCAGCGCCGCAATTGGAATCAGCACAATCACGCTCAAGTACAGCACCGTGAACCCCAGCGTGAGACCGAACCCGGGCAGCGGATTGGATTTGGCAGGTCCGCGGGAATAGTTCATTTTGAATTTGATGTCACAGACAAGCCGGATTCTGCCCTCAAGATTCTCGCGTTGGAAAACATTTAATCGTCTTCTGGTCGAGCAACACAAGCTGCTTTTCGTATCGGTTAGCCGGCTTCGCCGGGTGGGTTGCCGGCCATTCAAGTAGTCGCATCGAAGCTAAATCCAAATCAGTCACGCTGCTTGTCAAAGCGTCGGAAAGCTGTTCCGCAGAACGCCCAGCGCAGGTTTCGACCAGAAACTGGCTAATGACAATGACACGCCGGTCATTGACGGAGAGCGCAAGGCCGCATTCCTTCAATCGCCTCGCCTTTGCTGTTGCGCGTTCGACTGCCAGTTGCAAGGCAATCCGGGTGTCAGACCTCTTTCGGATGTCGGCAGTTTGCTTCCGGCAGACCAAAACAACGTCGAGTTGGATTGGTTCTTTCGCTTGGGACTTGGGCGCGGCAACGGACATCTCGGACTTCACGGGATGGCAGTTAACGAGCGAGAAGCCAGCGCCGACTATGGCCTCAGCCAATGAGGTCCAGCCAGTCATTCGAGAATGATGGAAAGTAAAGACGAGCAGACCGTCCTCTCGCAGCACGCGGCGGCATTCGGCAAAGACAGCCCGCAGCTTCGCCGCGAACTTCTCCGCACTCGCATCCTGAACTTCGTCGGCATGACGCGTCGTCATGCGCTTGCCGGAAAAGGGCGACGGACTGAGTTGCTGCCACGCAAAAAAGAAGTCGGCCAGTTCCGAGTAATGCACATTATCAAAGAACGGTGGATCCGTCACAACCAAGTCAACGCTGGCATCGGCCAAACCTGTTGACGTCGAACTGCCGCACGAAAGATGAATGCCGCGCCGTGCCAGCTTGGGCGGCGGAGGCCACTTGGTTTCCACGCGCCCCGTAAACGGGACGCTTGCGCCGAAAACGCGCTTGCCCGTGGTGGCGCCATTCCTGCGCTCAATCTCCAACTCAAACGGCGCTGACTGGTATTCGATGGCACGGACCAATCGTGATCTGAACAGTGTGGAAAACGAGCCAGAACTTTTTGACGTTCCCCAGACGTTGCCTTCAATCGGGACACGCTCGGGCTTCAAGATGTGGTGCGCGAACATATGTCGGATCGCTCCTGTGCCCTCGCCTTTGTAGGAAGCGAACATATTGTTGAACTCCAAAACGCCGGAGAAAACCGTTCGCAAGGCGGCCCGCGCCGCGTCGTCAGGCAGTTTGAGGATTTCCGCATGCAGCCATCCGAGGGCGAGGAGTTGGCGGTCATTGAAGAACTCACGCCACGAGCGGTAGGCGTAATTCAACACTTGGCGCGTGTTGTAGCCGTCCTTCAATTCTAACGTCGGCAGGGGCAGAGGGCTGCGATTCAACTCCTCCGAACATCTCTGAAAAGCCAGCTCATCTTCGCGAGTGGCAGCCAAATAGAGCTTTTCGCCGGAACTGTTGAGAACGAGTTTGGCGAACATCCGATGCCCGGGCGGATGACCCATGGCCTGCGCGGTTTTCGCGATGGGAAAAACATGGCGGCACTTCCGGCAGGTCGCCGACGCGCCGCTGGCTGGGGCGGCATGCAAATCAAACCCGTGTTGGCAGTGAGGACAGCGAACCAGCTCGTCCTTGGCATCCGCAGAGAAAATCCCGGCACATTCCGGGCAGACCGCGCGGACTTCCGGCTTTCGGTCGGGGCAGGCGTTTCGAGCAAAAATGTATGTCGAAAACAAATCCACGTTTGCCAGGCAAGCGGGACAGGGAAGTGTCTTAACCCAAAAAAAATAGAGCGCGTCGCAAATGTGTCCCTCGGCGTCACTAGTTTGGTAAAGCGCCCGGATGCGCTCGCCAACTCCGGCTGCAAGCTGACCAAACGCTTTCATCAGCGCATCGCGCTTCAGGGGGCCGAGCGATACCCGCACGGATTCACACGCGACCGGATTGATGTCGCGCCCCAGCGACGTGAAGCCGAGCTTGTGTGCTTCACCAATCGTCGTCCCGCTCCCCATGAACGGGTCGAACACCGTCAAACCTGCAAAGTCATGCGGCCGATAGAACGCTTGGACAAGATTTTCGGAGTCCGGCAATGCTGAGCCAAGCAAGATGCCTCGAAAAACAGAACCCAGACGCGTGGCCCACCACTTGTGAATGTGGTAAATCGGCCGATAGACCTCCTTGCGCCAACTCTCCATCTCCGCCAGTTGCGAAATGAACTCAAAGGGAAATGAATCCGATTCGATCAGCCGGCGTTTGCGCGAAGGCCCGTTGGAGTGGGGATGCCTAATCATCTTCCTCCGCGGCTTCCGCGACCTCCGCGACAACTTCATGCGGCGGTCGCATCGCCACTGGCTCAGTCGCTGAACCTTTGAGACGACAGGCAATAAAGTTGTGCTCCGTGCCCGCCGCCGGATTGTCCACCGACGCGGGCTTCAAGTTGTTCGTTCGCAAGTCGAAGGTGTATCCGACAATCAACTTCTGCGCTTCCCGCCGGACAAGCTTCCCGACCGCGCGGAAGCGGGAATCTAAAGAAAAGTCGGCGGGAAGAATCAGAGTTTGGTTGTGGGCTGTGCCGGTCGTCAGCCCAAACGGCGTGGGAGCGACATACATTTTCCGGTCGCGAATCATAATGTCGCCGTAACTGCCAAAGCCCTTCACGCTTTTGTTCTGGTGAACGTAGTCGTGATCGGCATTGAGGAAGTCGCCATGGCACATCACAAGATCCAGGACCGGATAAGAGTCGCCGTCAGGCTCGGCTGGATAGCGGCCGAAGATGTAGAAAATAGTTCGTCCATTGTGACTGCCGGAAGGAACCTGGCTGTTGCAGTCGTAGTTGGCTTCGCGTCCGGGGTAAGCCAGTCCTTTAACTTCAAAGCCATCGGTTGAGGCGACCAAGCGAAAGTCCGGATAGCTGTTCCGGCCACCTTGTTCAAAGTTCAAGCCCGTTTCGTCAAGTCTCGCCTTAAACCAATTCTGGAAGTGAAACTCTTTGTCCTGGCGGCTTTCACGGCGGATCAACTTGTTTGTTCGAATCGCTTCGACGCAGCGAGCGAAAACCTTAGGGGATGATTGGTCGGTTGGCATGTTGCAGTTAATCGCTGTCGCGGAGTGTCATCCCATTTGTGACAGCTTTTTAACGGCGCGGCTTCCGCGCGCTCAGCGCCAGTGTCGCCAGGCCCAACCCGCCCAGCGCCAACACCGACGGCTCCGGCACCGCGGTCTGGGTATATTGGAAATCCGGCCCCTCCGTGAGTTCGCCGGTGGTGTCTGGCTGGAGTCCCTGCCAGAGGTTTGTCCCATAGGCCACGCCCAAATAGGTGATGTCCGGCGAGACCGAAAAGGTGCCGATACTTTCAGAGCCCTCCCAAAGCCCGTTGGCCGGTATCACCCCGCCAATGTAGTAAGTCTCACCCGCCTCCAGCGTCACGGGTGAAACTGTCTGATAGTAGCTCTGGTTAAAAGTGGAGGCGGTGTCCTTGACCAGCGCCGTGCTCAGGAGGTCGCCGGCGCTGTCCCACAGACTCACCTGCGCAGCGCCGGAGTAGTCGGTGAAGTTGGTCATAATGTTTTGCGAATAGCCCAGCGACGTCACCTCCATGTTCTCCAGGGGCGTAAAAGCAAAGCCGGCGCCTCCATCCGCGTAACCCCCGGCTATCCCTGCTCCGTAGTCGGAGATCGCTTCCGCTGCCTGCGCCTGAGCGCCGGCGCACAGCACAAGCGCAGCCACCATCCAATCCAGTTTTTTCATGATCCGGTTCAAGAGACGCAATTTAGCAGACCGACGCCACGCGTCAACCCTGGCTGTTTGCCCAATATGTTTACCGGCGGCGGTCGGAGATTTGGTCGAACACACCCCCCTCGTCAAAGTGGATTTTCTGCGCTTTGCCCCAGCCGCCGAAAACGTCCTGGATGGTGAACGTCTCGATTTTTGGAAACGTCTTCTCGTGAGCGCGGGCCGCTTCCGGCAAGGTGGGGCGAAAATAATGCCGCGCCCCGATTTCCTGTCCCTCCGGCGTGTAGAGGAACCGGAGATAGGCGTCGGCCGCCGCGCGCGTCCCGCGCCGGTCCACCACTTTGTCCACCACCGACACCGGCGGCTCGGCCAGAATGCTCAAGCGCGGATAGACGATTTGATACTGCCCCTGGCCCGGCGAGTTCAACGCCAGCAGCGCCTCGTTTTCCCAACCCACCAGCACATCGCCGATGCCGTGCTGGATGAAGGTGGTGGTGGCGCCGCGCGCGCCCGTGTCCAGCACCGGAACATTTTGGTAGAATTTTGCGATGAACCTCGTGGCCGCGTTGGTGTCCCCGTGATGGGCTTGCAAGGCGTAACCGTAGGCCGCCAAATAGCTCCAGCGCGCCCCGCCGGAGGTCTTGGGATTGGGCGTGATCACGGCCACTCCCGGTTTCACCAGGTCGTCCCAATTCTGGATCTCCTTGGGATTTCCCTGCCGCACCAGGAACACAATGGTGGAAGTGAAAGGCGTGCTGTTGTGCGGCAGCCGCGACTGCCAGTTGGCCGGCACCAGGCCGCCATTTTCGTGCAGCGCGTCAATGTCCCCCGCCAGCCCCAGCGTCACCACGTCGGCCTCCAAACCATCAATCACCGAGCGGGCCTGTTTGCTGGAGCCGCCGTGCGATTGTTGGATCGTCAAAGTGTCGCCCGTTTTCTCCTTCCAGCTTTTCCCGAACGCCGCGTTGATGTCCTGATACAACTCCCGCGTGGGGTCGTAGGAGACGTTGAGCAGCGTGACCTGCTTTCCGGCCTCCGAGCAGCCGGCCGCCAGGCCCAGGACCAGAGCCAGTATGGCATCAACCTTGGACATTCAAAAAAAACCGCGCGTCAGAACGCGAACTGCAACCGGCCCATCAGCACCGTTTCGTCCTGGGACTGCACGGTCAGGCCTTTGGCCGGCCCGTAGCCCGGCTCAAACCCAAAGCTAGTCTGTTCGTACTCCAACATCCATTTTATATTTCTGTTCCAGTACCAGTTCAAACCGACGCCCCAGGTGGTCGCCTCGTGGGCGGAGCCGGCCTTGGCGTACCCCTTGCTGAAAGAGGACGGGTCCAGCGCCAGCTCCCCGATCCGCGCCGTCAACTGCCAGGCGCCCAGCCCCGATCCATCAATGTGGAAGGGATGCAGCGGAACCGGGGGCGCCCAGAAATTGTCCTTTTCCCCCGTCAAATACCAGGAGGCCGAGAGGTCCGACCCTTTGTTGTCAAACCAATCCTGACTCGCTTTCCCGTTGTTGAGCTGGAATTTTTCCGAGGAATCGGCGTATTCCGCGAAAAAACCTGCCGGCCCCCAAAAGTAGTAGCCTTGTGGGACAAACCGGAAATGCTGGCCCGCTTCGGTCACGTTTGCGTTCGTGGATGCGGTGCCGGCGCCGGTGTTGTAACTGAAGAACGTCTGCCGCCCAATAGTGGCGAAACTCGGCAGCGTGCTCCCGGCCTCGAATCCGTAACTGGTGCCCGCGCCGAACCCGAAGTTCTGCAAGGCCGCCACGGAGCTGTTCGTGAAGGGCGCCGCAAAGATTCTCGCCGCCACGTCTTTGCAGTTGTCGCCGGTTTCTATGTCCCCGCTGCCCCCGTCCGCCACGCCGTTGAACGCGCCGGCGTAATAAGTCAGCGCGTTATTGAACAGGTTCCCGTGAACCTCCACCCCGACATTGCGATTGGGCACCAGCTCCGTCGGGTAGCCGCGCTCCACATACCAGAGTACCGCGTCCGCGGGCTGTATCTCCAAACCCACCGGCTCCTTCATTTTCCCGGCCTGCAGTTGCAACCACGGCCAGTAATGGATGTTCAGGTAGGCATCCTGCAACAAACTGTTGTTCGTCGTCGTGACGCTGTTTCCCGCCCCAAAATCAGTCTGGATGTAATAATCGTAATCCTTGTAGAGCGTGCCATAGGTCAGCAGGCGCAACCGGCGAATGGTCATCGTGTCCTTCGCCCCGGGATTCGGGCTGGCGTAATAATGCCAGTCGAACTGGCCCACCGCCCCCAAATGCAGCGTGAAGTTGGTGTCCGCCGATTGCATCCAGAATCCGTCCGCTCCCGCCGACACCAATGCCGGCCCCTTCGGCGCCTCCACGCCATTGGTGGACTCCAATGGCCCGGTTTGTGCCGTTGGCTGGCCCGCCGCCGATTGCTGCTTCTCCAATTCATCCACCTTTCGGCTCAGCGCCTCGATCTGTTTCTTTAAACTCGCAATTGCGTCCGCCGTCTCATCGGCCATTGCGGCAGCCGCGACCAATTGCGTGCCGATCATTGTTGCGACTATCCATTTGTAGGTTTTCATCGTTTTTGCTGATTACTGTTGTTCATCATGGCATTTGTGTGTTCTGCCGTAAACCTGCTCAAGCAAGCTCAGTTTCCCCACAAATTCCATTCGGATTCGATTAACCGCCAGCAACTTTATCATAATACTATATCATGTCAATAGAGATTTTATTATATTTACTTTAACGTTAATCTTTTGATTTTATTGCGTTTTTATGAAAAATGAAATATAAATCTCTATTGTTTTCAATAGCTATTCAACGAATTGTTGACTATTCCGGTAGAGATGACTACTCTGGAGGCTATGAAACTTTCTCTTCGTGGTGAATACGCTTTGAGAGCCTTGCTGGTCCTGACCATGAATTATGGCGACCAGGTCGTGCGCATCCAGACCATTTCCGATCAACAAAGGATTCCCAAGAAATTCCTGGAGCAGATTCTCAACGACTTGAAGAACCTGGGCGCGGTGGAAAGCAAACGCGGCATCAATGGCGGCTATCGCCTCGCCCGCCCGCCGGAAAACATCACCCTCGCCTCCGTGGTGCGCCATGTGGAGGGCGCCCTCGCCCCGGTGAGTTGTGTCAGCGACCGGTTTTACGAACGTTGCACCTGCCCCGACGAGGCCACCTGCCCCATTCGCGACGTGATGAAGGAGGTCCGCGAAGCGGTGGTCAAGATCATGGAGCGCGTCACTCTGGCCGATTTGCGCGACCGCGCCCAGCGATTGCAAAAACGGACCGCGCAAGGCGGTGATTTTGCGATTTAGCGCCGCTGATTTATGCTCCAGAAAAAAGGATTCTCTATGCGTGGATTATGGATGGCCGCGCTGGCGATGGGCTGCGCGGCCGGCCTCCGGGCGGACGATTGGCCTCAGTGGCTTGGGCCGGAAAGGGACAGTGTTTGGCGCGAGACCGGCATTGTCAGTTCGTTTCCGGCTGGCGGTCCGCCGGTGGTCTGGCGCGCCCCAATTGGCCCCGGCTATTCCGGCCCCGCCGTCGCTCAAGGTCGCGTCTATGTCCTGGACCGCCAGCTTGCCAAAGCCGCGGACAAACCGCCGAACGGGTCGGAGCCCGAGGGCATCCCCGGCGCCGAGCGGATTCTTTGCCTGAATGCGGACGATGGCAAAGTCCTTTGGCGGCGCGAATACGATTGCGCCTACACCGCAAGCTTCCCGGCGGGTCCGCGCGCCACGCCCGTCGTCAGCGGGGGCAAAGTCTTTTCCCTTGGCGCGGAAGGCAATTTGTTCTGCCTGGACGCGGCGACGGGAAGCGTGGTCTGGTCGCGGGATTTCAAGTCGGACTACAAAATCAAGACCCCGACCTGGGGCTTCGCGGGAAACCCGCTGCTGGACGGCAACAAACTGATCTGCCTGGCCGGCGGCTCCAACTCGACGGTGGTCGCTCTGGACAAAAACACCGGCCGGGAAATCTGGCGGGCCTTGAGCGCCAAAGAGCCGGGCTACTCTTCCCCGGTGATTCTTCAGGCCGGCGGCGTCAGGCAACTGATCGTTTGGCATCCCGAATCGGTCAACTCGCTGGACCCGGAGACGGGCAAAGTTTATTGGTCCTTGAAGTCCTCGGAGCCGGTTCGCGTCGGCATGACCATTGCCACGCCGCGCCAGATGGACGATTTGCTTTTCCTGACTTGTTTCTACAACGGCTCTTGGATGCTCCGGCTGGAGGCCTCCCAACCGGCGGCGGCGACCGTTTGGCAAAGCCGGCGCGTGAGCGAACAGGACACCGACGCCTTGCACTCAACCCTGAGCACGCCCTTCCTGCAGGACGGATATATCTACGGCGTTTGCAGCTACGGCCAGTTGCGCTGCCTCAAGGCCGGCACCGGAGAGCGGGTTTGGGAAACTCTCAGCGCCACCACCGCCGACGGCAAGCCCATGCGCTGGGCCAATGCTTTCATCATTAAAAATCAGGACCGCTTTTTCCTCTTCAACGAAAAGGGCGACTTGATCATCGCCCGGCTGACTCCCAAGGGCTACGAGGAAATCAGCCGCGCCCACGTCATTGAGCCGGCCAATCGCGACGCCGGGCGTCCGGTGGTCTGGTCGCATCCCGCCTTCGCCAATCGCCGCATGTACGCCCGCAACGATCAAGAAATTATTTGCGTGGATTTGGCCCAAAAATAATCGCTACGGTTTAGAGCAATTCCATGAAAACTGTAGGCGGTCAAACATCGGGATTCTGGGGGAGCGCGGGCGCCCTCGCCTGCCGTGTTCGGCGCCTCGCCGAACACATTCCCCATCAATCCTCGGCTACAGTTTTACTTAAACCGCTCTAGTCTCCCTATGCCAGAGGTCGTGCAGCATTTTGAGCCGGTCCATTTCATCAATCGCGAGTTGAGCTGGCTGGAGTTTAACCAGCGCGTCTTGAACGAGGCGCGCGACGACGCCAACCCGCTGCTCGAACGCCTCAAATTCCTCTGCATCACCGCCTCCAATCTCGACGAGTTTTTCGAGGTGCGCGTGGCCGGGATTAAGCAGCAAATCGAAAGCGGCGCCGCAGGGCGCGGGAGGGATGGCCTCACGCCCGCCGAAACGTTGCGCGCCGTCCAGCAACGCATCCGGCTCATGGTGCGCGATCAATCCGCCTGCTGGCGCGAAGAACTGGCCCCGGCGCTGGCCTGCAGCGGCATCCGCTTTCTCGAGCCGCCGGAATTGGCCCCTGCGGATTTCCAATGGCTGGAACATTTCTTCCAGAGCCAGGTCCTCCCCGTACTCACCCCGCTGGCCATTGACCCCAAACATTCCTTCCCCCAATTGCTCAACAAATCCCTCAACATTATTGCCCAGGTGGAAATGAAGACCGGCGGCGAATCCCTCCGCCATTTGGCCGTCGTCCAGGCCCCGCGCCTCTTGCCGCCGGTCGTCCGCCTGGCCCGGGAGGGGCGCGATTATGTTTTTTTGGGCCGGATCATCGGCCACTTCTTGCGCGAGCTTTTTCCCGGCACCAAAATTCTCGGCCATTGGCACTTCCGCGTCACCCGCAACAGCGAGCTTTACCTCGACGAGCAGGACGCCGGCAATTTGCTCAAGGCCGTGGAAAATGAGCTCCACAACCGCCGCAAGGGCGACGCCGTCCGGCTGGAGATTGACCCGGATTGCCCGGCGGAAATTCGCCGCGCCTTGCTCGGCACTCTCCGGCTCACGGAGGACGACGCCTATCCCAACGACGGCCCGTTATACTCCGCCCGGCTGATGGCCATTTATGAAGGCGACCACTCCCCGGAATTAAGGGACAAGCCCTTTGCCGCGCCCACGGCGGCGGCGGCGCGGCATCAAACTCTTCTCTTTCCCGCCATTCGCCGCCGCGACATCCTCTTGCACCACCCTTATGAGAGCTTCGGCACGGTGGTGGACTTTCTGGAGCAGTCGGCCAACGACCCCAGGGTGCTGGCCATCAAGCTCACCCTCTATCGCACCGGCGGCGACACCCGCATCATCGGCGCCCTCATGCAGGCGGCCACCAACGGCAAACAAGTCACCGCCGTGGTGGAACTCCGGGCGCGCTTTGACGAAGCCAACAACATCCAATGGAGCCGCCAGCTCGAAGAAGCCGGCGTCCATGTCGTCTATGGGCTGGTCGGCTACAAAATCCACTGCAAAATGTGCCTGGTGGTGCGCAAGGACGACGATGCCATCCGGCGCTACGTCCATCTGAGCACCGGCAATTACAACCCCACCACCGCCCGTCTCTACACCGACCTCGGCCTGCTCACCTGCCAGCCGGATTTCGGCGAAGACGCCACCAATCTCTTCAATTTCCTCACCGGCATTGGCCGCTTTCAGGCCATGCGCAAGCTCCTGGTCGCCCCCTTCCAACTCCACGAGCGCATCCTCCATTTCATCCGCCGCGAGAGCGCCAACGCCCAGGCCGGCCGCCCGGCCCGCATCATCGCCAAGATGAATGCTTTGCTGGACGGGGACATCGTCCAGGAGCTTTACCGCGCCTCCCAAGCCGGCGTGAAAATTGACCTTTTGGTGCGCGGCATCTGTTGTCTCCGCCCGCAAATGCCGGGCATCAGCGAGAACATCACCGTGCGCAGCGTGGTGGACCGCTTTCTGGAGCACAGCCGGATTTATTATTTCGAAAACGCCGGCCAGCCGCTGGTCTTCTTGGGCAGCCCCGACTGGATGCCGCGCAATTTCTTCCGGCGCATCGAGGCCGTCTTCCCGGTGGAGGACGCCTCCTTGCGCGACCGTATCAAAAACGAAGTCCTGGAAACCTGCCTGGGCGACAACGTCAAGGCCTGGCATTTGCGGGCCGATGGCTCCTATTTGCGGCGCAATCGCCCCTCCGCCCCGGCCCGGCGCAGCCAGGCTCAATTCATCGCCCTGGCCGCCGCCAGCCAGTAGTGCCGCAAATCACCCCGCTACTTGCCCAGGGGCCTTTGAAGGTAGGGACGCCTCTCGCACCTCTGGTGCGCATCCTTATGTTGTTCTGGCTCCGAGGCGTCCGTGGGTGGTTCTTAGCGAGGCGACCGCCTCGGCGAGGCGTCCCTGCTATGGGAATTGTCAAGCGAGCTTTCGTCTTTATTTCATAGTTCCTTTCGGCTTGAGGGGTCAATGGTTCATTTCGGAGCGTTTCCTCTTCAAGGCTGGGGC
>Ga0181536_10002914_pt1 | contig 18946 bp, 19 predicted proteins | sample PEATcosm2014_Bin_41_FD_121105 | JGI IMG/M metagenome (GOLD analysis project Ga0181536, IMG submission 121105) | Peatland microbial communities from MTU Mesocosm Facility, Houghton, MI, USA - PEATcosm2014_Bin17_60_metaG | ecosystem: Environmental > Terrestrial > Soil > Wetlands > Peat | place...
CGTGGGGCGGAGTTTGCTTTGCGGCTTACTCCGCGGTTTGTTTCGCATTTTCATTTGCGCTGCCAGCCATGGCACGTGCGCTGGGGCGCCGTCTCACGCACAGCGTCTGCCTGCTTTGCGGGGCGTGCGGGTTGCTATCGGTGATGGTCATTCACAATCAGTACCTGCTGCTCTTGTCGATGGTGGGCGTGGGTATCGCATGGGCCAGCACGTTGGCGATGCCCTACTCCATCCTTTCCGGCGCGCTTCCGGCGGAGAAGATGGGGGAGTACATGGGCATTTTTAATTTCTTCATCGTGATTCCGGAGATTCTGGCGTCGCTCGGGCTCGGTTGGGTGATGAATCATTTGCTGAACAACAATCGGCTGGCGGCGGTGGTTACCGGGGGCGCGTTCTTCGTGCTGGCGGCGCTGTTGATGCGGCGGGTCGTCGACAAGGAAGCTGCGGTGTGAAACGGTTTCTGCTGTTGATTGTCGCGGGCGGCAGCCTGCTTGCTGCGCCCGAGGTGAGCAAAGTGGAGCCGCCGAACTGGTGGGTAGGGCACAGCTTGCATGCGGTGCGCCTGTTGATTCACGGCAGGGATCTACGCGGGGCAACGGTTCAGTGCTTAGCGCCGGGCGTGAAAGCGGGTGTCGCGGTGACGAACGCGGCGGGGACTTATTTATTTGTCGATCTAGAAATTGAGAAAAAGGCGAAGCCGGGACCGGTTCCGCTGCGGATCGTGACACCCGAAGGAACCGCTACGGCGCCGTTTCAGCTGTTGGCGCCGCTGGCGCGCGAGGGCCGTTTTCAGGGCTTTTCCCCAGAGGATGTGATCTATCTGATCATGCCCGATCGCTTCGCAAATGGAGACGCCAGCAATGACGACCCGGCTATTTCGCGTGGTCTGTACGATCGGCGCAAGGCCCGCTACTATCACGGCGGCGATTTTCAGGGGATCATTGATCACCTTCCCTATTTGAAGGATCTGGGTGTGACGGCGCTCTGGCTCACGCCGTGGTACGACAACGTCAACCACCTGAACGAGCGCGAAAAGTACGACGGCCAGGCGATCACCGACTATCACGGTTACGGCGCCGTGGATTTCTACGGCGTGGAGGAGCACTTCGGCGATTTGGCGACTTTGCAAAAGCTTGTGGATGCGGCACACGCGCTCGACATGAAAGTCATTCAGGACGAGGTGGCGAATCACACGGGGCCTTATCATCCGTGGGCCGCGGATTCCCCGACACCGACGTGGTTCAACGGCACGGTGGAGAAGCATTTGGCCAACACGTGGCAGATCTGGACGTTGGCCGACCCACACGCGGTTCCGGCGCTCGAAAAGAGTACGCTCGAGGGATGGTTCATCAACCTGCTGCCGGACCTGAACCAGAACGACCCGGAAGTGGCGCGGTACCTCATCCAGAACACGCTCTGGTGGATCGCCGCGACGGGCATTGATGGAGTTCGCCAGGACACGCTGCCTTATGTTCCGCGGGCTTTTTGGCACGATTGGATGCAGGCCATCAAGCGTGAGTACCCGAGTTTTCGCGTGGTGGGCGAGATGTGGGACGAAGATCCCTCGCTGGTTTCCTTCTTCCAGGGTGGCCAGGCGCGGTTTGACGGAGTCGATTCGGGCGTTGACGCGCTATTCGACTTTCCACTGTACGCAGCGGTGAGGCGCGTTTTCGCACACAAGGCGTCGGCGGAGGAGCTGGCCAAAGTGCTGGCTCGCGATCGGCTCTATCAGGACGCGAATCTGCTGGTGACGTTTCTGGGCCTCCACGATACAGCGCGGTTTATGAATGAAACCGGCGCCACGGTAGATGACGCGAAGCTGGCGTTCACGTTTCTCATGACCGCGCGCGGGATTCCGATGATCTACTACGGTGACGAAATCGGCATGCGCGGCGGCGGCGATCCCGACAACCGGCGTGATTTTCCCGGCGGCTGGCGCGAGGATGCGCGGAATGCTTTTCAGGCGGAAGGCAGGACGCCGGAGGAGCAGGCGGTTTTCGAGCATGTGCGGCGGCTCACGGCGCTTCGGAAGAAACTCGCGCCGCTGCGGCGAGGCTCCATGATCGATCTGATGGCCAACGAGCGGGTTTATGCGTTTGCGAGGGTGATCGGGAACGCGGGTGCTTTGGTTGTGCTCAATATGAGTCCGGAGAGAGCGTCGCTAGCGATTGAGAGCGCTGCACTGAGGCTAGCCGGGGACGTGGTTTTGCACGACGAGCTTAGTATTGCGCCGGACGCGCGAGTGCAAGCTGGGCGCATTACGGCCGAGCTACCTGCCCATTCCGCGGCCATCTACTCCATCGTCCAGTAGGCTCACTTCTCCGGCGCGTAGTAGCCTTTGCGCGCTTGCACCTTGAGGCTGTGATCCGTTGTGCGCAGCTCTACGCGGCGAAAGCTGCCGTCCCGATTATCGTTGATGGGTTTATAACCGATGGCATACTGGCTGCGCATCTCGTCTTGCAGCTCTTTGAACGCATCGGGCAGCGGGTGTTTGCGATCCACGCGAAAGACGCGGCCGCCGGTTTCGTCCGACATCCTGCGGAGATACGAATCCGTCACGCCGCCAAAGTAGCCCATGCCATAGTAGGCGCTGGGGTCGACGTAGTAGATGCTGTAAATGACCGCGTCCGCCTTTTGCGCCGCACGGATGGCTTCTTCGATTTTTAGCCGGCTGCCCTCGTCCATGCCGTCGGTGATGAGCACGATGGCTTTGCGGCCAACTTCTTGGGTCAAGCGGTCATTCGCGGCGAGGTAGACGGCGTCGTAAAGGATAGTGCCGCGCGGCTGTCCGGCTGTGGGAACAGGCCCCGGCCCAATCCCCCCCACTCCCGAGTTCACTTGCAGCCGTTGGAGACCGGCTTGGAGCAGGCGTGGCGAACCGGTGAAATCCTGCAACAGCTCGGCATCCTCGCCGAAACTGATGAGAAACGCCTCATCCTTCTTGCGGAGCACCTGTGAGAAGAACTGGTACGCGGCTTGGCGCTCGATATCGATGAGATTGCGCTGGCTGGCGCTCACGTCAACCAGCAGGCCGATGGTGAGCGGCAGGTCCGTTTCGCGAGTGAAGTATTTGATCTCCTGCTGCTTGCCATCCTCGAAGAGGGTGAAATCATCTTTGGTGAGATTGCTGACCAGGCCGCCGCTCTTGTTGCGAACGGCTGCCAGGATGTTCACCAGATTGACTTCCACCTGAATGGTGGGTGGAGCCTCTTCCGCGGGTTTCTGCGGAGAATCCTGGGGCAGAGCGGAAGGAAGAAGCGCGAGCGCGGCCACAGCGGCGAGAGTTTTCCGAGCGAAAAAATTCACCATACGGATACAATGGGGACGTAAGCCCACTTCTAATTGTTTCAAATGCATCCTGCCATCCGCCACCTTAAGGCCCGCGACCCTGTATTGGGGGCGATCATTGAACGCGTTGGGCCCTACTCGATTGAGTTTCGCGAGCCGAGCTTCGAAACGCTGGTCCGGTCAATTGTATTCCAACAGCTTAGCGGAAAAGTCGCCCGCGTAATCTACCAACGCCTGGTGGGTGCGTTGCCGGGCGAGCACATGACACCGGAGGGCGTCCTCTCGCTGCGGCCGGAGCGCATGCGGCGCCTGGGCCTTTCGCGGCAGAAGACGGCGTATATTCGCGATCTGGCGCGGCACACGGTGAAGGGAAACCTTGAGTTCCCGCTGCTGCCGGAGCTGCCGGACGAGGAAGTGATTGCCCGCCTAACAGCGGTGAAGGGCGTTGGCGTTTGGACCGCGCACATGTTCCTCATTTTTGGCTTGCGGAGACATAACGTGCTGCCAACGGGCGACCTTGGCATTCGCGCGGCGATCAAGAAGGCATACGGCCTGGCGGAGTTGCCCAAGCCGCGTGAGGTGGAAGAGGTCGCGCGCGAGTGGCATCCCTACTGCACGGTGGCGAGCTGGTACCTGTGGCGGAGTCTCGACGGGCAGGTGGGGATTTGAAGAAGGTGCCAGGTTTTAGGTGCTAGGTGTCAGCAAGCGGGCTGCCTAAACCAGCTTCTTTCCGATGATGGCGTAGTCTAGGCCGCCGAAGAACATCTGGCGAAAGGCCTCCGGTAGTTCTGCCAGCGCGGGCATGGATTCGATGGCGGGTGACCTTTGGTGCACTTCGATCCGCCCGATTCCGTACTCTTCCATGTAGAACGCCAGCAGGGCGTTCGGGATGGGCTTGGTGTGTGTGGGGTCGAGATAAAAATGCGTGGCGACGATGGCGAGACACTCGGGATTAGGCGTTTCGACCACCAGCACGCCGCCGCGACGCAACTTCTGCGCGGCGAGGCGGATCATTTCAGGAAGCCGGGCAGGTGGCAGATGCTCTACCACCTGCGCGCTGAAAATGCCGTCAAGGGAAGCGTCTGGGAGGTCAGAGAGATAGGTGAAGAGATCCGCGACCTCCGCTGCAAGGCCTTTACCGTGGCATAGGGCGATGAACTCGCGGTTGAGATCGATGCCGCGAGCCGCGACGCTGGCATCCCGCATTAGCTCGAGAAATTCCCCACGGCCGCAACCGATGTCAAGCACGTTCTTGCAGCCGGCGAAATAGGGAACGTAGAACGCTTGCCGGGACTTGACGTACTCGGCAGAACCGCGGAAACGCTCGGCGAAGCGCAGGTAGTCAAATGCCGGCGCAATTCCCGCGCTGTCCGGCGGCGTTGGCGTAGTAACCGCAGCGGTCTCGGAGAGTGAACCCGCGCGCTGGCGGATGACGCGCAGTTCGGAGTGGATGAGCGCTTCGTACTCGGTCCGAATGCGATCCAAGTCAGCCCACAGCCGCTCTTGAATATCCAGCGTGGACCGGTCGAGCGCGCCGAGGTAGTCGGCATGCTGCGCTTTCACCAGGTCGCGGAAATTGCTCTCCATCAGCGTGGCGCGATGTTGCGAGGCGATTTGCAGGTCAGCGACGCTGCGGAGAAATTGCATCTCATTCTGGGCCAGTTTGCGTTCCCACTCCGAGCGCCAGGCGGTCCAGTGGGCGCGCACGTCCTCCACTTCAGCCTTCACGGCCGTAGCCGCCGGCACTTCGGTCAATGCGCGGTTGATCTCGTTGAGAGCCTGAATGGTCGCCTCCACGCAAGCCATCACTTCGCGGTTGAACACCACCTGATCGCGCACGAACCAGCCGAGCCCGCGCGCGACGGTGCGCTTCGCCGCTTGTATCAGTGAGTTGAAGATGCCGGGTGGACGAGGGTTCACACTTCCGATGGCGGCCATCTTTCCTTCGGCGGCATCACGTGCGTGAACCAGAGGAGTGAGGTCGGCCGCGGCAACCGGGCCCGCACCGTTCGTACCGGGGTAACGTGCCTGCACGCGTTCGCGAATGGCGCGCAACAGCTCGGTCAGTTCTTCGGTCTTCAGAGCTTCCCTATTTTCGGGAGCCACGCGTTTTACTCCAGGCGGCAGTGACTTTCGAGTGAAGGCCGCCGCGCGGGGTGAATTCGCCGATCACGGTGGCGGAAACCGGTTTGGCGGCAGCCACGACGTCGCGCAGGAAGCGGTTCACCACGTTTTCATAGAAGATGCCCAGGTTGCGATACGCCAGCAGGTACATCTTGAGCGATTTCAGCTCCAGGCATAGGCGGTCGGGTGTATAGCGCAACGTGAGGCGGCCGAAGTCCGGCAGGCCGGTCTTGGGGCACACCGAAGTGAACTCTGGAATGACGATTTCAATTTCGTAGCCGGGAAACTGATTTGGCCAGGTCTCAATCTCTGGCAGGGTCGCGCCGATCCCCGCGCGCGCGTGCTCGTCGGTGTAGGAACGCTTCATTTCTTTACGAGCGCCCGTGAGAGCATATCGAGGAACAGACCGACGTCGGTCACGACGCCGACAGCCTGCCCCGTACCGCGGTCGCTGACCTTGGTTGCGACGGCTGGGTTAATATCCACGCACACGATTTTCACCCAACTCGGCAACATGTTACCCGTGGCGATAGAGTGCAGCATCGAGCCCAGACACAGCACCAGGCCCGCACCCTTCAACTGTTCGGCGTAAGCGTCCTGCGCGGCGTTCATGTCGGTAATGGTATCCGGCAACGGGCCGTCATCGCGCAAGCTTCCCGCCAGCACGAAAGGCACGCTCTTCTTGACGCACTCGTAGAGAACGCCCGAACAGAGCCGCCCGCTCTCGACGGCCCGCGCGATGCCGCCGCAATGGTAGATCGCATTGATGGCTCGCATATGATTGCGATGGCCATGCTCTTCCTGCCGCCCGTCTGCCAGGCGTACGCCGAGCGATGTGCCGAACAGCGCCGCTTCGATATCATGCACTCCCAGCGCGTTGCCACTGAGCAGGGCGTGGATAAATCCGCTGCGGATTAACTGCGCCAGGCCTTGGACGCCGCCCGTGTGCACCACCACCGGTCCGGCGACCACGATCACTTTCAGACCCTGTTCGAGCGTTTGCTCGATCAGCGTGGCGGTCTGACGAACGGCCGTCTCCACCTGGCGTTCCGAAGAGATGCCGTTGCTCATGAAGGCGAAGGCCAGCCGGTCGCGCTCCTTCGATTCCGGAACCACGCGGATACCGCGCATCCCTACCACCACCTGATCGCCCGCGCGCAGATCGCGCATGCGCCGGCAGGCCGCACGGCCATCCGCGACCACTACCAGCGCGTCCATGCGCTGATTCTCCACTTCAATCCATTGCTGGCAGTGGCGCACCAGCGTGCGGTGGTTGGTTGTGGAATAGAAATCATCTGGAGCGCACCGGTCGCGCTCCACCGCGCCCAACTGCGCGTCGCCGCCATCTACGGGGGAGCAACCAAGGCCCAGCAATTGTTGCAGCAGCCGTTCCATGACGGCGCGCTCGTTGGCCTCAACCTTCAGCCGCAGATAGGACGCGTCGCTGTTGGTGCGCCCAACGCGAAACTCCTCCACTTCGAAACGGCCGCCGAACTGGACCACCTGATCGAAGATCTGCTCCATGACGTGCGAATCGATCAGGTGGCCCTGGGCCTCAACAACTTCTTGAAATTGCATGAATCCTAATTCTAACCGCTGGCGTGAATGCGAGTGTGGCGGCCGCGGCCAGGCTATGCCCGCGTCAGGAAAATCGGCAGCCCGAGTTTGTTGTCGTAGCTCGGCCGGTAACGCTGGGTGTTGTACATCGTCGCGACGTCCACGTGGCGTGGCCCCAGCTTCGGATCGGGAATAGGCACGGCGGCATAACAGCCGGCGCTGATGGCCATCATCGCTCCGTGCTGGCCGCGCTCGATACATCCCATGGCCATGCTGGCGAATGTGGAAGCGACCATCTTGTCGAGAAAGTCGGGGCTGCCGCTGCGCAGATCGTAAGTCAAATCGCTGACAATGGTCTCCTCGCCGGTACGCTTCTTGATCTCGTCGCTCAAGTCTTCGCCCACGTTGGCTTTCTTCTTGTGCCCGTACGCGTCCGCCTCGCCGGTCTCGCGCATTTGGTAGCCCTCCCACTCCGCGCCCTCGGAGAGAACCACCAGCGCATAGCTACTCGGCGTGGTCCGCTTATCTTTCATCAGCACTTCGATCAATTTCTCCAGATTGAAGCGGTACTCCGGGATGCAGCAGCGCATCGAAGTCACGTACGCCGTATAGAGAGCGGTGTAGCCCGCATCGCGGCCGAAAATGCGGAAAATCCCGATGCGCTCGTGCGAACCCACTGTGGTGCGTTGCCGCCCGATGGCCTCGGTCGCGCGCGAAATGGCGGTGGAAAAACCGATGCAGTACTCGGTGTTCCGCACGTCATTGTCCATGGTTTTTGGAATCGCGATCACTTTGAACCCGGCCTGGTCGAGCTTGGCCGCGTAGCTCAGCGTATCGTCGCCGCCGATCGCGACCAAATACTCCAATTGGAGCTTCTCGAGGTTCTTCAGCACCTGCGGCGTAAGGTCGTAGACCGTGCTCGTGACGCCCTCTTTGGTGACCTGTGCCGTCGAGAAGCTGGCGGAATTCAAGAAATCCGGAACCTTCTTCATCTTGGCGGGGTTGGTACGCGTGGTGTGCAGAAACGTCCCGCCCGTGCGGTCGATGGTCCGCGTGTTGTCGCGGTTGAGCGGCAGAATGTACCGCGCGTGGCTCGTGGGATCATCGAGGTCGACATGCGTCAGACCCTCCCACCCGCGCCGGATGCCCACCACTTCACAGCCGATCTCGCCTCCACGATAGACGACGCTCTTGATCACAGAATTCAAGCCGGGAACGTCACCACCGCCGGTCAGGATGCCTACACGTTTCACTGACATTAAGACTCCTCTCTTGGATAAACATCTATTATAGTTTCCCCGCTGCCGCCGTTACATCCCGTTGAGCGAGGCAGGCCACTAGCGACTGACACGAGCTCACAAACTCCGGGATCTTCTCCGGACCGGATGTCGTTTTCAGTTCTTGCCCGCAGTTTGTTTGGAGGCCGCGATGATCTCAGCCATCGCCGCCGCAATCCGTCCTGCCGCGTCCGGACCGACCGAGTTCACCTCTCCGTACCAAGGCTTCTTCGCGCCTTGCAAATAGGGCGGCTTCTCATCCCATTCCGCCTTGGGAATGATGTAGCCGATCTCGTCGTCCGCGAGGCCAACCAGCATCTTGAATTCCGCCGCCAGCATGTTCTTGATCGGCGGCTCGATCGGAGCATCTGGGAAGTCCGCGCCAGGGTAGCGCACCACGCCGCCCAGGCTGAGCTCCGGGTACATCTCGCCAGGAATTAGCGCGATTTCAAGAAACGCCTTTCCGTGCGCCGACATCCTCACCAGCCCAACCGGCGATGTCATGTTCCCCTCGGCTGTCATTTTCTTGCGGCCTTTGAACAGGCCGGCCTGCGCGGCGAGTTGAAAGCCTTTGTTGGTTGTGGGGATCTGGATGAGCTTCTCGTGAAATTCGATGTGGTCGGCGTCGAATGTTTTGGCGTTACGCACGGCCCTCCCCGCAATCGTCGCCACGCTCCGCCCGATGATTTCGGCCTTCCGAAATGTGGTCTCGGGAGCCGGCTGGCCGTTGGCCTTGTCGATAACGGTGGCGTCCAACGGCGACTGCATGCCGCCCACCGCGCCATTCAAGAAGACGGCTACTCCCGCAAACTCCTTTTCCAGCTCATTGCAGAGGAAGAAGGGGTAGTCCGCGGTGATGAGCGTGTTTTTCGAACCCAGTGTCTCCGGGTGATTGGCCCAATTCACCAGCGTGGCGATGGGTTTTCCGCGGGTTGTGGTCACTTGCAGCGCGATGACGCCCGCGTCGTGCACTTCTGGCGGGCGATCGTCATGGATGAGCTGGTCGAGAACCGAAGGATGTGCGCTCCCCACCTTGATTACGGCCGGCTGCGCATCGCGAACTGCCTGCACGGCCGCTTGCGCTACGCGCGCCACCACCAGATCCATGTACGCGTCGTTGATTCCGGACTGCCCCTGTTCCGGACCCCAAAGCCCCATGGTGTCCACCGCCTCGTGGTCGTGTGTCGCGGCCACCATGACGTTGATATTGCCCGCCGGAGCAAGCTGCTTATTAACCTCGGCACGAATGCGCTCCACGTCGTCTAGGAACAGCCCGATCGAATCCACGCCGCACAGCACAACCGTCTGACCGCCCACGCTGAGCGCCACGCAACGTGCATAGAGATCGTCGTGTACTCCCGTTGCTACACGGTTGTTGCCAAAGCCGGCCATGTAAACCGGACCGTGCTTCTGGAGATCGGGTGTCACGAGGACGCGAGCGGCCCCGGCACGAATCTGGGGTGCAGGAACCGTCTGTGCGCAGAGAGAGAACGAGCAGGCGGCAAGTAGTAGGAAACGCATGCCGGTCATACCCACCACGCTGCGGCGGGCTGCTCCTTGACCACCAGCTGATCCAGGAAGCGAATCGCCTTGGTCAAACCCTCGGTGGGCGAGAGAATACTGTCCTCGTGTTCGATCGAGAGCACGTAATCGTAGCCGTACATGCGCAACGTGGAAATGAACTCGCTCCACCATTCGGCGCCATGCCCATAGCCGACAGTCCTGAAGATCCACGCGCGGTTGCGCTCATCAGTATATTTCTTTGTATCGAGCACGCCGGTGGTCGGAAGGTTGCGCTCATAGATCTGTGTGTCCTTGGCGTGGACATGGAAGATCGCATTGCCGAGTACGCGAATCGCGGCGATGGGATCGATGCCTTGCCAGAACATGTGGCTGGGATCGTAGTTGACGCCGATGGCTTTGCCCGCCGCAGAGCGCAGCCGCAGCATCGTTTCCGGACTGTACGCTACGAAACCCGGATGCATCTCGATCGCAATCTTCACGCCGTGATCCTCGGCAAACTTGGCGCGCTTGGTCCAGTAGGGGATGACTTTTTTCTCCCATTGCCAGTCCAGTAGGTCGAGATACTCCGGCGGCCACGGGCACGTCACCCAGTTCGGATACTTGGCTTTGTCGCTATCCCCAGGGCACCCCGAAAAGTCGATCACGACCGGCACCCCCAGCTTGGCGGCCAGCAGAATGGTTTTGCGGTTGACCTCCTGATTTGCCTTCGCGATTTCGCGGTTGGGGTGCAGCGGATTGCCGTGGCAGCTCAGCGCGCTGATACTGACCCCATAGTCCGAAAGCATCTGCTTGAACTCCGCCAGCTCCGTCTTGCTGTCCAGCATGGAAAGCTTGCAGTGCGGGTCGCCCGGATAGTTCCCGGTCCCCAACTCGACAGTGGAAATGTTCAGACTCTTCAGCTTCTTTAAGACTTCTTCCAGCGGAAGCTGCGCCAGCAACGCGGTGAAAACGCCGACTCTCACGTGTATGTCTCCTTTGACAAAGGCTGTTCAGATTTTCAGCTGTAACGGTCCAGAATATCACGGGCACGTAGTTGGGACTAAAATAGGCCCCATGAAACCACTTGCAGGTATCGGCCGCCGCAGCTTCCTGGGCTCCGCGGCGGCAGCACTCGGCGCCAGCTTCTGGGCTGACGAGACCCTCGACGCCGCCGTCCAAAACGTCAATCGCAACTCGCAACCTTCGGACTTGAAAATCACCGACCTGCGCGTCGCTGTCGTGAAGGACGCGCCGTTCACCTGCCCGTTGCTGCGCATCGACACCAACCAGGGCATCTACGGTCTGGGGGAAGTGCGCGACGGCGCGAGCAAAACATATGCTTTGATCCTGAAAAGCCGCATCCTGGGAGAGAACCCCTGCAACGTCGACAAGATTTTCCGCAAGATTAAACAATTTGGAGGAGATTCGCGACAGGCCGGCGGCGTCTGCGGTATCGAGATGGCGCTTTGGGACCTGGCGGGTAAAGCTTATGGCGTGCCGGTTTACCAGATGCTTGGCGGCAAATTCCGCGATAAGATCCGGTGCTACGCGGACACAACCGAGTCCGACGACCCCAAGATCTATGGCCAGCGCCTGAAGGCCCGCAAGGAGCAGGGCTTCACGTGGCTCAAGATGGACCTTGGCATCGACCTGTTGGGTGACGAAGCCGGCCTGCTAACACATCCGCTGGGCACCAAGTATCGTCAGGGCGATACCGTGCAGCACATGTTCACGGGTTTTGAGCTGACGGACAAAGGCATCGCTCGGATGGCCGAGTTTGTGGCCACGGTGCGCGAGTACGTGGGTATGGATGTCCCGCTCTCTGCCGACCATTTCGGCCACATCGGTGTGAACTCCTGCATCCGGCTGGGCAAGGCTCTCGAGAAGTACAACATGGCCTGGCTGGAGGACATGATTCCGTGGCAATATACCGATCTTTGGAAGAAGATCACCGACGCGGTGGATATCCCCACTCTCACTGGCGAAGACATCTATCTCAAGGAGCACTTCATCGAGCTGGCGCGCAATCACGCCGTCGACATTCTGCATCCGGATCTCGCGACTTCCGGTGGCATTCTCGAAACCCACAAAATCGGCGATGCGATTCAGGAGTTCGGCGTACCGATGGCGATGCACTTCGCGGGCACTCCTGTTTCATGCATGGCCAGCGTGCATTGTGCCGCTGCGACGGAAGCCTTTCTCGTGCTGGAAAACCATTCCGTGGACGTGCCATGGTGGAGCGACTTGGTGGAAGGCGTTGAGAAGCCTATCGTCAACCACGGCTTCGTTACCGTGCCGGAGAAGCCAGGCCTCGGAGTGACGCTGAACGACGAGGTCGTCAAGCAGCACCTGCTCGAACCCGGCTACTTCGGGCCCACGCCCGAGTGGAACAACGAGCGCTCGCATGACCGGACGTGGAGCTGACATGAAACGCATCACAATCTCGCTTCCGAATGACCTGCATCATCGCCTTCGACAAGAGGCCTTTCGCGCCCGCCTGAGCATGTCGGAACTCATCCGGTCACGCTTGGTCAGCCCGGCTTCGGTCCCGAGTAAAGCCATGTCAAAGGCCGATCCTCTTCTGACGGTGGCCGGAATTTGCCGTGGCCCGCGTTTGACCGAAGGGATAGATGACCAGCTCTACGGCGCGACTTGAAAAATCGGCTTTCACCGTCATGCAAGAACTGGGCATCCGCCACGTGCTCACCGGGGATGCCCATTCTCAACAAGTGGGCCTGGGCTTTCACCAGCTTCCCTAGGCCCATCTACTGCCGGGTCCGGTGTGCCGTCGTCGTAACCGCTGCCGGAGAGTCATCGGAATCGTCCGGCTGTGCCGGTGGTTCTGCTGCCGGCTGCGTTGCCGTGGGTGCCCCCCTTAGTACGTCATTTGCGAAGAAGAACTTTCCGTCGGTCGGCACCATCATCACCTGCACCTTGTCGGAAAGCCGCTCGGCAATGATTTTCTGAATCAGAAGCGGGTTCTGCTTTAGGGCGGCGGCTTCGGTCTTGAGCCGCTCCGAGTCCGCAGCCGCCGTGACGCGGATGCGGTTGGCCTCGGCGTCCGCCATGAGCTTTCGCTTCTCCAGCTCCGCTTTGCTGTCAATCACCTTTGCCTCCGCCGAGGCTTCGGCGTCTTTGACCGTGGCTTCCTTCCGTGCCTCGGACTCCAGCCGGGTCTGCTCAATCTGTTTCTGTTTGAGCGGCAGGGTGTGTTGCATGGCGTCCGCCTGCGCCTTGGCGTTCAGCACGACGACGTCCGCGTCAGCTTCAGCGGCTTTCACCCGGCGCGCCTTCTCAGCTTCCGCCTCCAGTTCCGCGGTGCGCACCATCTTCTGTTTGATGTCGACCTCCACCCCCATCCGGTCGCTCTCCTGCTCCTTCAGCAGCAGGCTTTCCAGCCCCTTGGCATACTCCGGCGGAAGTTGGATATCGCGCAGGATCACTTCCTTCACCAGAATTCCGTCGACCGCCAGCTTTTGCTGGATGGCGCCGGACGCGAGCCGACGCACTTCCTCGCGCCGCGCTGCGAAAACGTCCCGAACCAGGTAGTTGGGAATCACTTGGCGGAATACTCCCGCGACGACCGGCGGCAGGATCTCCTCCTCGATCGGCTGCGGCAGGTTGGCGTGAATGTAAGACAGCCGACGCGGATCGAGCCGGTAGCGCACCGCTATCGCCAGGCCCATCGGTAGCCCCTCCTTACTTTGCACCTGCAGCGTTTCGCCTTTCTTCTTGTCCTCGCCGAGCGCCGTCGTGAAGACCCGCTCGCGAGTGTCATAGAGCGTCACGTTTTCTATCAGGGGCAAGATGAAATGGGTGCCTGGGTACAGGGTGCCCGGCTCCGTTCCGGAAATTTGACTCACCACCACGCCCCCGCTTCCGGCAGGCACAATCACGAAACTCCAGCCCAGCAAGAGCGGGATGACGGACAGCAGCGCCAGACGCTCCGCATCCCGCCACCGGATGACGACCGGCGTCCTCGGCGACTCCGGCGACTCGGCCCGCCACGACTCCCGAGCCCGGTAAATGTCATACACGACCATTGCGAAAGCGCCGCCCAATAAGCCAGCGCCCGCGAACAGCAACAGATACTTCAACAGCAGCATACCTTTTTGTCTCCTGTGGAATAGGCATTCCTGCCTGTTCAACCCTGCAGGAGCACTCGAGTGACCGCTGTAATCGATAGGTGATTTGTTGCTGGCAGAGTACGAGCGCCGTGTTCCTTCACACACGGCGTGGAAGAATCGACCCAGATGGCCTTAGGAATTGCCGATTTCGAATTCAAAAGGAATCCGAGGGCGGTCCCCGGACCAGGCAACCGCTTCAACGGTATCCATTTCTTGCTAACGGCGAATATCTTGTCCCCGTCCACACCCAACTTGAGGCCAACTCTTCCCAATAAAGTCTGATCAACTTCGTTATAGATGTTTGCCGTAAAATGCGAGCCTGACAGATTCAGCGCATCGCCAAACGCCTGGGCTCCCGTCGGGGACACTGAGCGAATGGCTGTGTACAGTGCTTCCCTGTTCAGTTGCAGCGGCCCCTCCTCGTCCATCGCCCAGTATGTGAGGAACCAAGTGTGCCTATCTGTTTCGTACGTCTTCAGAACCTGCCGTCCGTTTACATAGAATATGCTCGCCTCGTCGTTTTCGTTCGTAGGATCGTATGTGTACTACTGGGTAGTGGGCTACTTTGAGTTTTGGTCGCGCTCTAAATCGTGAATCTCTTGGCGAATCTTGGCAATCCGCTTCTTAAACTCAGTCGCCAACTGTCCTAACTCTGCTCTGCCTTCCAACTCTGGCAAGTGCTTTTCTAGAAAAGCCAATTCGTCTTTCAGGATGGGCAGTCTAATCATAAGATCATTGGCCTCAGGCTACTTGTCTTTCCACCCTGCGCTCGCTGGCCCCCCACGCTGCAACCAGAAGTAGCCCACTACCTACTGCTGTTGATAGATGTCACAAAATTCGCCTTTGCGGCGTTCGACTACCAGGATCTTCATGGTCGGCAGCAGGTGCACATCCGACCCGTTCGGACCCGTGCCGGTGCGGCGATGCACCGTTAGCATTATTTCGAACACTCGACGTCCGGCCATCGTACCTAGAGGGGTCGTCCTCGCAGATGTGGTCAAGTCATCCGGTTTCGCTCCAAAGAAATCACTGTCGAAATCCAGACCTAATGGCGAAGCGGAAAAGTACCCAAGAGCGTCGCATATGGGTGCCCCATGCATCTCTCCCTTTCCACCATAGGCGAGGACATTCCATGGTGAATCCGAGCTCGCTAAGGCCGGCGCCGCGAGAGTTTGGTTAATGGCGCATACCGTCGTTTCTGCCGCGACAAGCAACAGCGCGCCCCTTATGACGCGCACTACCTTTATCCAGTTCATGAGCAGTCACCGTTCTGCCAGTTCATTTCAAGACGGCTCTCGCACGTTCTGCTCCATGCGGTCCTGAACCTCCCCCCTAAGCGAACGGGCTCCTCTTCAACGCATACTGCAACACTTCCTCCGGCACGTGGAATTCGCTCACGGCGGTATTGCCCATGTAGCCGAGTTCCTTGATCCCAATCGGGCTGGTGTAATAGGCGTCGAGCACCAGGTTGCGTGCCCAGCGGAAGAAGTGGATGCCCGGCGCGTTCTCTGGCGCTTCGTTTTTCTGTGACGCAATGAGGTCGAGCATGGCGGCCTGCTCCTCCGGCTTCGCATCGACAAAATCGGCACCGTATCGCCGCTGCATTTCGTGATCGAGCCACGCCAAACCGCCGGTGAAAATCTCCGCCAGCTCCGGGCAATTGCCCGCCATGTAGTCGATCCACTCGGCGGCGTGAGCGGCGAGCGCACCCGGCGAATGCTCGTCAGCCGGAACGATCAGATCAGAAAGACACTGGAGCGTCTTGAACTCGTGCGGATTGAATGCCTTAAGCGTGAAGCCCTGATCTGTTTGTTTCTGTTCCGTAACCGCCTCGTGAACCTGCTGCGCCGTCGCCACCGTCACCAGCCCCGCCGAAATACTAAAGCCGCGCAGCAGATTTCGCCGGGAAATGTCTTTAAACATTGCCTTTCCTCATTTCCTCCGCCAGGTACTCGGCCGTCCGCCAGGCAAGCGCCACAATCGTCAGCGTGACGTTCTTATCCGGGTTGCCCAGGAACGGCGCCGCATCCGCCACGAACAGGTTCTTCACTTCGTGAGCCTGGCACCAGCGGTTGAGCGGTCCCTGCTTGGGATCGTCGTGCATCCTTACTGTGCCGGCTTCGTGAATAATCTCGCCGCCAATCGACATCGCATCCGCGCCGCGTGTGGGAAACGGCTTCTTCTCCGGCTTGCCTCCCATGGCCTCGATGATCGAGCTGAACGTATCGTGCATGTGGTGGACCTGGTTGATTTCGTGCTCGGTCCAGCGGAAGTGGAAGCGCAGCACCGGGATGCCCCACTGGTCCACGGTCCCAGTGTCGATCTCGCAGTACGAGTTCGCGTTGGGAATCATCTCGCCGCGGCCCGAGAAACCCACCCACGCCCCGTACTCCTCGCGAATCCTGGATTTCAGCGCCGAGCCATATCCGTCCGCACCGTGAAAGTAGCCGATCTGCGGCATATCAAACCCGCCGCCCACCTCAATGTGATACCCGCGCGGAAAATCCTTCTTTTTGTCGTCCAACAGCCACCAGGGGACGTAGACATGCATGCCGCCGATGCCATCTGAGTTATGCCGGGGCAGGTTCGCCAAGGCCGGAACGTACCCGCTCAGATCGTAGCCCGTGGTATCGGTCAGGTTTCGGCCGATCATGCCCGAACTGTTGGCGATCCCGTTGGGAAATCGTGGCGATTTGGAATTGAGCAGCAGGCGTGCCGATTCGCACGCGCTCGCCGCCACCACTACGGCGCGGCAGCGGATCTTCTTCTCCGCTCGCGTGGCCTTCTCTACGTAAGAAACGGCGCTGACTTGGCCATCGGCATCCGTGACCAGCTCGCGAGCCATCGCCCCGGTGATCGCCTTCAGCTTTCCGGTCTTCATTGCCGGGAAAATCATGGCTTGGCTCGAAGTGAACGCTGACGCCGTATGGCAACCGCGTCCGCACTGGCCGCAGTAGTGGCAAGCCGCACGCCCGTTGAGCGGTTTGGTCAGCATGGCCATGCGCGAGGGAATGCAGGGAATGTTCAATCGCTGGCACGCCTTCTGAATGAGCGTTTCATGCACGCGCGGTGCGATCGGCGGCAGGAACTTTCCGTCGGGCGCGGTGCGGAGGCCTTCCTTGGTACCCGTGACGCCGATGAACCCCTCGGCCTTGTCGTAGTAGGGCGACATCTCATCGTATGAAACTGGCCAATCTGTGCCCAGACCGTCGAATGAGTACGGCTTGAAATCGTAATCGGAAAACCGCAGCGAGATCCGGCCGTAATGGTTCGTTCGCCCGCCCATGATGCGCGCCCGCCACCATTTAAACTGTGATCCCTCGGCGACGGTGTACGGTTCGCCTTCCAGGGTCCAGTTTCCGGCCGGAGCCGTAAAGTATCCAAAGCCCCAGGGCGACTTGCCGAAATACGTCTCGGCGTGCGGACCCGCGCCGCGATGGTCTACCTGGTAGGGCCAGACATGCTCCTTGAAATCCGTCATCGGATGCAGCATCGGGCCGGCTTCGAGCAGCGTCACGTTGATGCCGGCGTCGGTCAGGACCTTGGTGACCGTCCCGCCGCCCGCGCCCGAACCAATGACCACCACATCATGCACCTCGGCACTGCGCTGGATTTGAAGCATGTTTTCGAATATAGCACCCAGCCGTATGCGCGCTAGAATATATAATATAAGGAAGGGGGCGTAACGGATTCGACGGGATTGGATCGTTGTGGAGAGGCGTGCCGGGTTCCGAGCTCCCGTTAAACGATCGGAAAACTAAAACTGCCAATCAGCAGTTTGCATACGCTGCTTAATTAATTAAGCGGCCGCTCCAGCCGTTGAGCCCGCGCGGCGGTGAGTGAGCGTCATTTTGCGGGATAGGCCAAAGGCTTCGGTCCGGAGCCGTAGGCCGAGATCAATCGGGCTAGGTGGTGGCCGTTCTCGCCGGCTCTAAAGCCGCTGCCGAAAATTTGGAGCCGGATACGCACGTAGTTCTCTTCATGGCGGGCTTTCTCGGACGGGGGTTCAACTCCCCCCGCCTCCACCATATTATTGTGTGTTCCGTTAGTTAGGTGCCTCGCAATTATCGTGTCGCGGATATGTCGCTGCCATTCGCAGGGCCCCGCCGTTCTGGGAAGCAGTGCTGCCGCAAAGCGCCTCATCCTGCGCGACGGGATCATTCTGCCACGCGCGCACCAGGTCCGATTCGAGTTGCGCCACGTCTCCGTATCCACAATCGTGACGACAATAGGCTGGTCCTTCTTGATAAGGTGATGGCCAAAATGCAGGCGAAGGAGCTTGGCTTTCTTAACCGTTCGCATGCGAAGACTCCGCCGCCGGGCGGCTGTGAACCAGGCGAATCACATCCACATCGGATAGAACAATCAGTCCGTCCTGCATCATCGACTCGATCTCGTTGATCGCTTTGGCCAGCTTCTCCTCCACGTCCACAACCGAAATCATGACCGGCAGATCGTGCGAGAACGGAAGCCGTCCGCTCTTGTGCGTGTGACCTTTCACGCCGTATCCCAGAATGCCCCGGTACACCGTCGCCCCGGCAATATCCATCAGGCGCAGACGCTTGACGATCGCTTCATGAAGCGGTTCCCCCTGCCACTTGTCTGACTCGCCCATATAAATCCGCATCAGCCGGGCAGTGCCTCGCATTTCCGTGTGAGGCCCCTTCGGCGGCGAGGGGCGCTCCTTGCTGGCAACCTTGACAACGTTCGTATCCTGCACCTCGATCACACCATCGCTAACCATGTCGTAGAGGGTCGGCATGAGCTCATCAACCTTCTCCGCGGATTCGATGAACTCAATCCGAATGGGCAGGTGCTCGGTGAGTACCTCGATCTTCGTGGTGTGCATCACCTGGTGAGCGCCGAAACCGGCCATCGCGCGCGTGGCGGTAGCGCCGGACACCCCTTTGTGAAGCAGAAACGTCAGAATGGCTTCGCACAGGGACCCAAAGTGGTGCTGCGTGTCTTCATTGACGAAGATCGTGACCTTCTTGGCTGTGCCCTTCTGCAGCGTACCTGCTCCTCTCGCACCCGGTCAGCCGGGCCCAGCATCGCCCCTGGCCAGACGGC
>Ga0181536_10002918_pt1 | contig 18904 bp, 15 predicted proteins | sample PEATcosm2014_Bin_41_FD_121105 | JGI IMG/M metagenome (GOLD analysis project Ga0181536, IMG submission 121105) | Peatland microbial communities from MTU Mesocosm Facility, Houghton, MI, USA - PEATcosm2014_Bin17_60_metaG | ecosystem: Environmental > Terrestrial > Soil > Wetlands > Peat | place...
ATGATCACCGGTGACAACCGGCGCGTGGCGCTGGAGATTGCCCGCGAGATTGGAATCGACGAGTCGCGCGTGCTCGCCGAAGTTCTGCCCGCGGACAAGGAGCGTGAAGTGGCGCGCCTCAGGTCCGAAGGCAGACGTGTGGCTATGGTGGGCGATGGAATCAACGACGCGCCTGCGCTGGCGCGGGCGGATGTGGGAATTGCGATCGGCACCGGTACGGACGTGGCCATCGATGCAGCCGGAATCATTCTCATGCGCGGAGATCTTTCCGGTGTTCCCGGCGCGCTGGCTCTGGCGCGCCGGACGCTGCGGATTATCCGGCAGAATCTGTTCTGGGCGTTCGGCTATAACGCCCTCGGTATTCCCATCGCGGCGGGCGTGCTTTATCCGTTCACGGGCTGGATGTTATCGCCGATGATCGCCTCGGCGGCCATGGCGCTTTCGAGCGTTTCGGTAGTGACGAACAGCCTGCGTTTGCGTCATTACCAGGAGTAAGGCTCAGGCGATATCGCGGCCCGGAATCAGCCTGCCGAAGCCGAGATTGCAGACGATCTCGACCAGGCTTCCATTCAGGTTCTTCATCAGCCGGCGCTTCAATCCCGCGTAGGGCTGCGTGCCGGCGAAGAGATCCTGCATCACACCGCGGAATTTCGGGCTGAACCGCGTAAACTGCACCATGCGGCTGGTAACAGATCCTCCGAGGAACGTTCCCTGGAAAACCCGGCCGGCCAGACGCGAACCGAATTCGAGATCGGCCATGAAATCGCGCCGGAGCAACTTGCGGTAGGCGGCGCCCGCGAGGTCGATCGATTCCGCCAGAATGGCTTTCGTCGCCAGGTCGGCGGAGCGCATCGCGTAGTAGAGACCTTCGCCGGTAATAGGGTCCACCAGCCCCGCCGCATCGCCGGTCGCGAGCCAGCCGTCGCCTGAAACGCGATTTCGCTTCCACGCCGGAGTACCGAGGCACGGCAGGAGGTGGCTGTAGAACGTCGCGCCATCCTTTGCGAGGCCCTGCTCTTCCATGTAGCGTTCGAGCCGGGCGCGCAGGGTCGATGCGGGTTCGCCCTTGCCGCAGATTCCCACCGACAGATGGCCGCAGCGCGGAAACACCCAGATATACCCTTCCAGGCCGGGAAGAAACTGAATGTCAATGCGATTCCGATCTCCCGGAATGTAGTAACCGAGGGCGCTCATGGCGTCGCTGGAAGTCAGTTCGGTGCCGAAGCCGCGCAATGGGTTGCGCGCGCCGGTCGCGACGATGCAGTAATCCGCATCCATCGTGCCGCTCTTCGTGCGCAACGACCACCGCGAACCTGCGCGCTCAATACTCAGAATGCGCGTCTTCTCCAGTTGCGCCCCGGCGTGTTGGGCGCGGTCGAGCAGCATACCGTTGAGGTCGTACCGCGAGTAAATCAGCAGTGGACGATCGAGCGAAAGAGTAACAGCTTTGCTCTTCGGCGCGGACAGAACGGTCTGGCGGATGATTTTTTTCGGCGTCTCGCCCTCGGCGAGAAATGGATATTGCGAGTAAGCTTTGTACGTCAAACCTCCGCCGCAAGGCTTCTCCCACGCGAGTTTCTCATCGAAGACGACGGTCTTGACGCCGTTCGAAGCGAGCTGGGCGGCGGCGAACGCACCCGAAGGTCCACCGCCGAGAATCGCGACCTTCATGGCTTCCGGCTGTTGTCGACCGATGGATGTCCGGGAGGCAATGGCCCGCCGGGGGCCGCTCCCGGTGAAGGATGTCCGGGAGGCAGAGCCGTCTGGCCGGGCGCGCCAGGCTGCTGTTCATGCGCCTGCATATTGCGGCTCTTGATGCGCCATTCGTCGCCTTGCCGCTCCAGCGAGTAGTTCATCGTGATGGACTGTGAGGCGGGGGCTCCCTTGGGTTTGAAGCTGACCTTCGCATCGGCCTCTTTCTCGCGGAATGAGACGGAATCGACGTTGACGTCCATGGCCCCGACGTCGACTTTTTTGGCGATGTCCTTGAGGACGCCCTCTTTCACCGCTTCGGGCGTGTCGATGTTCTTCGAACAGCCCGCGAGACACAGCGCGGCCAGACAAATCGGGGCTAATTTCACGTATTGATTATACCCGCCCGAGTTGAAGCATCACCGCATAATAAATCGGGTTCCGAGAGCTTCAAGGAGAGCCTGAACAAGGCCGGGGACAGTGTAAGTCGACGCTTCAACCACAACCGGAATACCGTTCTGCCGCAGGGTCGCGGTGGTGATGGGCCCGATACTGGCGCATTTCACCTCCCGCAATGCTTCGGCGCCTGCCGCGTTAACCAGGTTTCGCACTGTCGAAGAGCTTGTAAACGTAATCCAGTCCGGTTTGCGGGAAAACGCGGCAAGCGCCCGCTGCGCGAGATCCGCCGGGGCCGCGGTTCGATAGGTCTCGACCACGTCAACCCGCGCACCGCGCCGCGCCAGTTCGGTGGGCAGCAGATCGCGGGCGACGGCGGCCCGCGCGATCAATACGCGGACTTCGGTCAGGTCGTAAGCCGCCAGGGCTTTGAGCAATCCTTCGGCGACATACTCTTCAGCCATGCAGTCGACCTTGAGATGGAAGCGTTCCAGCGCCTCGCGCGTGGCCGGCCCAATGGCGCAGATGCGGCCTTCGATCGCGCGCAGATCCGAGTTACTCCGGTCGAGTCTGTCGAGGAAGAACCTTACCCCATTCGCGCTGGTGAAGACGAGCCAGCCATAATCGCGCAGATTCGCAAGCGCGTCATCGAGCGGAGTGTAATCGGCCGCGGGCTGGATTTCAATGGTTGGCAACTCGATCGCTTCCGCTCCGAGATTATGCAGGAGCGCGGACAGTGCCCCGGCCTGCTCGCGTGCGCGCGTAACGACGATCCGTTGCCCGAACAACGGCAGTTTTTCATACCAGTTCAGTTTGTCGCGCAGCCGGACGACTTCGCCGACGATGATCGTCGCGGGCGGCTTGAGCGCGTGCCTGTGGATCAACTCCGGCAGGCTTTCGAGCGTGCCCGTGAGCACCTCCTGATCGGGCCGGGTACCCCACCGGACAGCCATCGCCGGTGTCGACGCCGCGCGGCCTCCGGCGATAATGCGCTCGGCGATTTCGTCAAAGTGCGAAAGCCCCATGAAGATGACAAGGGTCTCGGATGTGCCGACTTTCGACCAATCGATCTTCGACACATCATGGCCGGTGATGAAGGTCACCACCGAGGTGTGATCGCGATGCGTGAGCGGGACGCCTGTGTACGCTGCGATCCCCAGAGGCGAGGTGACGCCGGGCACCACCTCGAATGGAACGCCCGCATCGGCCAGCGCCTCGGCCTCCTCGCCGCCGCGTCCGAAGATGAACGGATCGCCGCCCTTCAGACGGACAACATTCAAACCGCGTTTGCCCCGGTCTACAAGCAGAGCACAGATCTCTTCCTGAGAGAGCGCGTGTTCCGCTTTCTTCTTGCCAACGTAGATGCGCTCGGCGGCAGCGGGCGCGAGGTCGAGCAAATCGGAGCTGGCCAGGTGGTCGTAGAGAACGCAGTCCGCGTTTTCAAGGAGCAGCCGGCCTCTTACGGTGATCAGTTCCGGGTCGCCTGGTCCCGCCCCGACCAGATATACCTTCGGCACTTTCAGCATTCTGTGAATACTGCTCGTTCACTGGGGCAGATTGGCAATCTGCGGCCGATTGGCAATCGGCCTCCTGCGGTCTTCCTTACAGCGGCGGTTACCAACCGCCGCGCAGGATGCCATCCTGCCCCACATTGTTGGTTCATACGGACCAGTCGCGGGCCGGTTCCGCCTCGTAAACGATATCGAGGATCGTTTGCGCTCCCCGTTTCAGAAGAACCTGCGCTACGTTGCGGCCCAGTTCCGCCGGGCGTGTACATTCGCCCGTCGCCGTGTATCGGATCATCGTGCTGCCATCGGGAGCGAACACCGCGCCGGTGAGGAAGAGCTCCGTGTTGTCCAGCGTTCCAAATGCGCCAATGGGTACCTGGCAGCCGCCGCCCAGCTCAAAAAGCATCGCCCGTTCCGCGGTAACCGGAAGCCGCGTCCACGGATCGTCAAGCGGCGCGCAGGCGTCGTATCCGGCGCCTGTTTCGAGCGTTTCGATGGCGAGCGCCCCCTGGCCCACGGCCGGACACATGATGTCGGGCCGGAAGATTTCGCTGATGATATCGCCCCAGCCCAGCCGCCGCAGTCCCGCGGCCGCCAGCACAATCGCGTCATATTCCCCGCGCTCGACTTTATTGATGCGCGTGTCCACGTTACCGCGTATCGACCGGATGTTCAAATCGCGCCGCAGCATCTTCAACTGGGCAATGCGCCGCAGAGAACTGGTGCCGACGATCGCGCCGACTTTGAGATTTCTCAGTCTGCCGCCGATTATGGCATCGTACGGTTCGGCGCGTTGCGGTATGGCGGCGATGGTCAGGTCTCTGGGAAGCTCGGTCGGCAGGTCCTTCAGGCTGTGCACCGCGAGATCGATGCGGCGGTCGAGCAGGGCTTCTTCGATTTCTTTGGTGAAGATCCCTTTGCCCCCGACTTTGTTCAGCGGCACATCCTGGATCTTGTCGCCCGTGGTCCTGATGACCTCGATCCGGCATTCCGCGCCGCGCGCCTCCAGACGTTCTCTGACGTAGTTCGCCTGCCAGAGAGCCAGTTGCGAGCCTCGGGCCCCGATGACCAACATAAATCCCAGTGTAACCAGCCGGGCACTCCGGAAAGGCGGCTTCCGTATGCCCGAGTCAATCCTGCAAGTGGAAGACTTTGCGAACGGCGTCGATGAACTGATCGCCGTCCGGCTGCCCGGCGTTGCGGCGCAGCGCGGAGATCGGTCCGTGGGCGATCTTGTTGACGATGGATTTCGTCATGGCCTCGATCTGGGCCGAGATCTGCTGTTGCTGCTCCGGCGTCAGCGCGGGCATTCGCCGCAGCGCCCGCGCGACTTCCGCCGCTCGAATGTTCTCAAGCTGCTCCTGGAGACTGACGATGGTCGGCGTGACCTCTTCGAGCTTGAGGCGCGACATCATGCGCTCCACCTCGTCGAGCACGATGGCTTCGGCCTGTTCGGCCTGCCTCGAGCGCTCCTTGATGTTGGCGTTGACCACGCCTTCCAGATCGTCGACGTCGTAGAGGAAAACGCCCTCCACATCGTTGACGGCGGGGTCGATATTGCGCGGCACGGCGATGTCGATCAGGAACATCGGCTTGTTCCTGCGGGCGGCGATCACGCGCTGCATGTCCTCGCGGCTCAGAATGTAGTGTGGCGCGCCACTCGAAGCGATGACGATATCCACTTCGTGCAACATGGAGAGAAACCCTGTGTATTCTATGGCCCGTCCCTGGAACACCGCAGCCATTTCCTCCGCTCGTTCCCACGTCCTGTTGGTCACGAAGATACGCTTGGCGCCGGAACGATGCAGATGTTTCGCCGCCAGCTCCCCCATTTTCCCCGAGCCGATGATCATCACCGAATGTCCGTTCAGCGAACCGAAGATCTTGCGCGCGAGCTCTACCGCCGCGTAGCTGACGGAGACGGCCATCTGTCCGATCCCGGTCTCGGTGCGAACACGTTTGGCAACACCGAACGCGCGCGTGAGCACCTGTTCGAGCAGACCGCCCACTGCGCCCTCGCTCTTGGCCACGGCGTAAGCGCTCTTGAGCTGCCCGAGCACTTGGGGTTCGCCCACGACCATCGAATCCAGGCTCGCAGCCACGCGAAACAAATGCTGAATCGCATCCCGCGCTTCCAGGCGATAGAGATGCCCTTCAAATGCGTTGGCGGAGCCTTTCCACGCTTTCAGGAAATGCTCGATGACGAGCGCAGGCTCCTCATGATCCGGGGCTGTAAGAGCGATCTCGACCCGATTGCAGGTGGAAAGGATAACGGCTTCCGACGCCCCCAGGTTCTGCAGCTCATGGAGCGCTTCCGGAAGCGCGTCTTCCGCGATAGCCAGTTTCTCGCGCAGGTGGACCGGCGCCGTCTTGTGGCTGATTCCAGTGAGCAGCAGCTTCATTGGACGAGGCGGCTCTCCAGCCGGAAGTGCGCGATCCAGGTAACGGCGGAACAACAGAGCGCAATGATTGCGAGGATGGCGGCTTTGCGTCCGCGCCAGCCCGCGCTCACCCGGAAGAAGATCAGCGCCAGATAGATTCCCCAGGTGATGAAGGACGTGGAGATCAGGCCGTTGTCGATCCAGCTGGTGCCGTACGAGATGTGGGCCCAGATCACGATGATAATGATGCTGACCGTGATGAAGACGAAACCCGCGCCGAGCGATCGGGAGATCAATTCATCCAGCATTCCGAGCGGCGGAAACAGCCGGTAGAAGGAACGCGGCTGCTTGCGTTTGAGCTGACGTTCCTCCATGAGGTACGCGACCGCGGCGATGGCGGTGAATAACAGCGCGGCGTACCCAAGCAGCGCAAGCACGATGTGCACGGTCAGCCACGTGCTTCGGACTGCCTCGCTCGACCACCGCGAGACGGGATTGCTCAGCGCTGCCACCAGCGTCATCACAAAGACGAGAGGGAACACAAAGACACTGAGACTCTCGGCTTTGTAGCGCCAGTAGATCGTAAGGAAGACGAGAGTGACGAGCCATGCGCAGAGCGACATGGTCTCAAAGAAATCGTTGGCTGGAAAATGATGCTGGACCAGGCCTTGTTCGACAATCGATACCAGCTGGAATATGGCGCCCAGCCCGAACGCGCCGAGAGCGACGCGAAAGAGACTTTCGCGCCGGCGCAGTACCGTGACGATGGCATCGAGGAGGCCGAGCGAATAGAGTCCGGCGGCGACACGAAGCCAGAGAAGACTGGATTCGCCCATGATTTGTGTCAACTACAGTATAGTGCGGACAGGGTTGGCCAACTTCCGCGAGCGCTCTGTAAGAATAGAGGCAGCGAATGGCGCGTTTCTTTGTCCAGAACTTCGGTTGCCGTGCGACGCAGGCCGATGGCGCGGCGCTCGAAGCGCAGTTGGCCGAGCGCGGGCTTGCCGCGTCTGCCGAGCGCGAGACTGCGGAACTCGTCATTCTGAACACATGCACTGTCACGGCGGAAGCGGACAGCGATGCGCGATCGACGATCCGGCGGGTGCATCGCGAGAACCCCGGCGCGCGGATTCTGGTGACCGGCTGCTACGCACAACGCGCCCCGGATGAACTGGCGAAGATGCCGGGCGTCGAATGGGTGGTCGGCAACTCGCACAAGACGCAAATCGCGGAGATACTGGCTGGAGAGGTCGACTATCATGGCCAGATCGTCATCGGCGACATCATGCAGACGCGGGATATTCTGTCCGCGCCGGTTATGGATGCCAGTGGCGATCGCACGCGCCCCAACTTGAAAATCCAGGACGGCTGCCACAACCGCTGCTCGTTCTGCATCATTCCCTTCGTGCGCGGAAGGAGCCGGTACTCAGGCGCCGATCGGATCGTGCAACAGGTGCGCGCTCTCAGTTCGAAATACAAAGAAGTGGTCCTCTCCGGCATCAATCTCGGCCGCTGGGGCAGGGAATCCGCCAGTACCATGCGGCTTCCCGATCTGCTGCGGCGACTGCTCGACGAGACCGCGATCGAGCGGCTGCGCCTCAGTTCGATTGAGCCGATGGATTTCTCCGACGATCTGCTCGGCCTGATGGCGGAAACGCCGCGCATCTCGAAACATGTCCATGCGCCCCTGCAATCGGGCTCCGACACGATCCTGCGCAAAATGCACCGGAAATACCGGCCGCGCCACTACGCGGACCGCGTTACGAAGGCCCGCCGTTTAATGCCCGACGCGGCGATCGGCGCCGATGTCATGGTCGGATTTCCGGGCGAAACCGATGAGTTGTTCGAAGAATCGCGCCAGTTCATCCAAGCCATGCCGTTCACCTACCTGCATGTATTCACGTACTCGGAGCGTCCGGGAACTCCAGCGGCGTCGATGTCAGGCGCGGTGCCGATCCGTGTCCGGAAGGAACGCAATCGCGTAATGCGCGAGTTGGCGAACGACAAAAATGCCGCGTTCCGGCAAAGTCTGCTGGGCCGCGAGTTCACCGCCGTAACGCTCGACCCTCCGGGCCTGGCACTCACCGACAACTACGTCAAGGCGACGCTCGACCTGCCTTACACGCCCAACCATCTGGTCCGATTGCGTCCGCGCGCGTTGACCGATCAGGGCGTGAGCGCGCAATTGATTTCCGCGGCCTGATGAAGAACGATCCGGTCCAGTCGGCGCTTGCCGGACTCGAAGACATCCCGCTCCACACCCCTGAGGGCGGGAAGCAAATCGTCAAAGCGCTTGCTTCGAAGTCCAACCTTGTCGCCGCCAAAGCCGCTCGTATCGCCGGTGACGCTCAATGGACCGAACTGACCGGCGAATTGGTGACGGCCTTTGCCCGTTTCCTGCCGCGCGCATCGGAACTTGACAAGGGCTGCGTCGCGCTGATCGCCATCGCGCGGGCCCTTTACAACATGGATTACGATGGCGTCGCGCTTTACCTGGCCGGAATGCGGCACATACAGATGGAACCCGTCTGGGGTGGTTCGTCCGACACCGCCGTGGAATTGCGCGCGGTGTGCGCGATGGGACTGGCAAGCACCACGTATCTAAACAAGCTGCGCGAACTCGTAACCCTGCTCGTCGATCGCGAGTGGCAGGCGCGGGCCGGGGCGGTGCGGGCTATCGCCGCTGTTGGCTCGGATGCGGCCACGCTGTTGCTGCGATTCAAAGCGCTATCCGGCGACAAGGAGCCCGAAGTGCTCGCGGATTGTTTCACCGGCTTGCTGACTACCGAAGGCGCGGAGGCACTGCCGCTGGTAGAGTCCTTTGCCGACGGACGAAACCAGGAGGTGCGCGAAGCCGCGATTCTGGCGTTAGGCGCCAGCCGCCGCGACGACGCCGTCGAATGGTTAAAAGAGCGGTTCGAGGGCGTTGCACACCTCGAAACGCGGCAATGCATTCTCCTGTCCCTTGCTGCGTCGAGAACCGAAGCGGCGATTGAGTTCCTGCTGGGCGTAATCCGCAATGGCAGCGCCCAAACTTCGGCCATGGCTGTTTCCGCGCTTGAGATCAACCGGGCCGATCGGCGGATACAGGACGAAGTCGAGAAGGCGTTGCGGGCGCGCGGTGGTTAGCAGTCCGACGCGGTAGTTAAAGGATGGTTAAAGGACCGTCTCGGCGAACTTCGCCAGCCGCAACACTGATTCGCCGGGCTGTTCGGTGACAATCAGCGCCCTTAATGGACCGTGCTGAAAGCCGGCCACATGTTCGGCTGCGAAAGTGTCGGTGTGAATTCCCTGTGCACTCGCATCATTGGCATCATCGGACCTCCGCAGGAAGAGCGAAAAATCGCCGGCGGCACTGGAATCTTCGGAACCTTCCGCGTAAACCAGGTGCAGGAAAACGCGGCCATCCAGAAGACAGAGTTTTCCCTGCGCCAGATGATACCCGGCTGGCGCGAAAGAGGCGACGGCGGAATCCGGCAACCCCACGCGCCCGGCCAATCCTTCGATGGATGCGCGATCCGTGAACCATTTTCTGGGCTGCCGGTCGACAATCTCCATTCGATGATCGCGAGCGGCAGCCGCAAAGACCGGTTTCGTTCCGGACGAAACCATCGCCCGGTAACTCAATACAGCCAGCAGTAGCGCGGCTGCGATGCCGGCCGCGGCGAAAATCCACCTGCGCAAATTTCGCTGCCCTGCGCCGATGCCCGCCCACACGCGTTGATCGACGGACCAGGTGTCGATATGCTCGGCCAGAACGCTGGCCCGCAGCGCTTCATCGAACGCAGCCTGTTGCCCCAGCTCCCGTTTGCAAGCCGGGCAATTCCTGAGGTGTGCGGAAAAAGTCTCAGCGCGTGCTGGTTCCAACTCTCCCGCGAGATAGAGCGGAGCGAATTTCGATATGTCGCTGCAGTTCATGAGCTTTCCTTCGCCGCGCATTGGGCAACCGGCATCGTCTGAGCAAGCTTGGCGCGCAGTGCCTGCCGTGCCCGGCTGACACGGGACATTACGGTGCCGATGGGCACGGACAAAATTTCAGACATCTCACCGCAGGTGAATCCTTCCACGACCCCAAGCATCAGAACGGTCCGATGTTCCAGCGACAAACCATTGAGTGCCCGCGAAACTTCCATCGCCTCGTCGAGCGAAGGAGAGATCGTCCGCGCGTCCGCCGTCAGTGGAACACGGTCGGGAACTCTCCGCAGTCTCCGGCCCTCGGCATGAAACGCATTGAACAGGATGCGGAATAACCAGGCCCTCGCATTTGTCCCTGTCCGGAACTGATGAAAGTTCCTCCAGGCCAGCAGGAGGCAATCCTGCACCAGATCCTCAGCTGCCGATGGGTTCGATGTCAGGCGTCGCGCTACACGGAGCAGGCTCCGCGAATGGCACATTGCGACACGCTCGAACTCGTCTACTCGCCCGGACACAACCTGCCTTTGAAAACAAAACGCAGACCGGAGCCCCACTCCGCGCGTGGAGCAGGACCCCGGCCCGCGCTTTTCGGAGGACGATCTTAGCCCTTCTTCAACTCGTCGAGGGCAGCCAGCACTTCCGCGCTGTGCGGCATCGGGTTGACCTTCGTGTAAACCTTGCGGATCACTCCCTTGGGATCGATGAGGAACGTGTTGCGGGCAGCGACAACGTTCTCGCCGAACTTCTGCGTGGAACCGTACGTCGTAACGACCTTCTTGTCGGGGTCGGACAGCAACTTGAACGTCAGATTTTCCTTGGTGCAGAACTGCACGTGGGAATCCACGCTGTCCACGCTGACACCCAGGATGGCGGCCTTCTTCGCGTCATATTCCTTTTGATCGCGCTGGAAGTTGTGAGCTTCGATGGTGCAGCCGGGCGTCATGTCCTTCGGATAGAAATAAAGGACGACCCACTGGCCTCGATAGTCGTGCAGGCTGACTTTCTTGCCTTCCTGAGAGCTCAGCGTGAAATCCGGGGCGGCAGTACCCACTGCCGGAACGTCATCGGCGGCGCGGACAACCGGGCGGGACATCGTCAAAAGCAGGGCCAGAGCGGGTAACAGGCCCGTGAGAATGCGGGAAATTTTCATCTTTGTTTCTCCTCTTGTGCGGGTGCCGCCTGACTGGCCCCCTTTATGGGGGCCTCAGCCTGTGGCGGGCCCTTCTGATATTAGAATGCACGGCCCCCGAAAGTTCATCCTTCGCGGACCGTTCCGAGTTGAATTTACGTCTGTAAATGATTTTACAGGTTTAATACCCGAACGGGGAGAGGCTATTTGCGCGATCCGCGCGTGGTGTTCTTCAGGTTCGACTGTCGCTGCTTGGTTTTCTTGCGCTTCGGTTTGCTGATGAGGAAAGTGCCGCTGCCAACATATTCCGCTTTGTAAAGCTTGTCGTTCCGGGGCGTTTCCGCCTGGGTTGTATCTGCCAATGTGTGTCGCTCCGTTCAGGACGAATTGAAGTGAACCTTCAGTGTACCCCGCGGACGGCGCTTCGTGGCATGGGAATATCTGAATAGATGCTTCGCGGAGTGAATACCGGTCGAATAGGGCGCTGTGCGGGGCTGGCAATTATTCTCATCCTGTCGGGCGCCTGGCAAAAGCCGCGCGCGTCCGCGACACCGAAGTTGCCGACCGCCGAAGAAATCAATGTGGTTCTCAAGGAACTGTCCGACATCACGGGCTTCCGCGTCAAGAAGCAACTGCCGTTCGCATTGATCACACGCGACCAGGTGAACCAGTACCTTAAGGAGCAGATCCAGCAATCGGTGAAGCCGGATGAAATCCGCGCGGAAGAGACGACGCTGAAGAAATTCGGCTTCGCGCCGGCCGATTTCGATCTGAAACAAACCACCATCGATCTTCTGACCGAACAAGCCGCCGCCTTCTACGATTTCAAACGGAAAAAGCTGTTCATCTCCGACTGGGCGACCGTGAACATGCGCGATGTGGCTCTCATTCACGAACTGGCGCACGCCCTTGCCGATCAGAATTTCCCCATTCAGAAATTCACCAACAAGGGACCCGACAACAGCGAGTCGTCGCTCGCGCGCGAGGCCGTCGTGGAAGGCCAGGCGTCCTGGCTGATGCTGGAGGTGGGAGCGCGCAGAATCGGCAGAACGCTCGCCGATCCGCAAACCGCGCGGGAATTTCTGGAGACGAGCGCCGATTCGCAGCAGAGCGATTATCCCGTGTTCAACAATGCGCCGCTCTATCTCCGGCGAACCCTGATGTTCCCTTACGACGAGGGCGAGAAATTCCAGCAGGCCGTATTCCTCCGCGATGGCAAGCCCGCGTTTGGCCGCGTATTTCGCGACCCTCCGATCTCGACCACCCAAATCGAGCACCCGAACCGGTATTTCGAACACACGCCGCTTTCCAGTCCCGATTTGCCGAAGCCGATCAAGCACGCCAAGCCCTTCGTGGCCGGAGCCATGGGCGAACTGGAAACACGTATCCTGCTCGAGCAATACGTGAGTGCCGAGGCGGCGGAGGCCTTGGGCCCGAAGCTCAAAGGCGCGGATTATCGGGTCGATGAGACGAAGCCCGGCCATCGCATGACGCTCGTCTATGCTTCGGAGTGGACCGACGAGGTTGCCGCGTCCCAATACTTCGAGGCCTATCGGAAAGTTCTGCGCGGGAAGTGGAAGAGCCTCGAAGTGACGGCGGAGAGCCCGGACCGCTTCTCGGGCAAGTCGGAAGACGGTTACTTTACCGTCACCCGCGACGGTAAGACGGTGCTGAGCAAAGAAGGATTTGAACGGCCCCTCTAAATGGCTCGTCCCGATTGCCGGCGCCGCCTGGTGCGCCGTCCTCATTGTCTGCTCAATTCTGCGGCCTCTCCAGCTGGATGAAGTCCTTCAGCTGATCGGCACCCGAACTCCGCATCTGGCATCGGTATTCGACTGGCTGCATTACAGTCCGGGATCGGTTCCCATCGGTTACATGCTGCAGTGGGCCATCGTCCGGATAGCCGGTTTTTCGAACCTTGTTGCACGGCTGCCCTCGATTGCCGCCGCGTTCCTGACAGTGTTCGCGATTGCGCGGATCGGAACCCGGATCCGTCTTCGCAGTTCCGGTGTGCTGGCTCTCATTGTGGCCGTGACCCCGATGCTTTTTCGCTATTCCATCGAGGGCCGCCCTTACCTGCCCGCGTTTTGCCTGACTGCATTCGCGACCTTGCTGTTACTGGAGTTCATCGATAGTCCGGCCGCCCCGCCCTCCTTATGGCGCCTGGGCGTGTACGGATTGGCGCTGGCAAGCGGTCCGTTAGTGCAGGGAACCGCGGCCACGGTGACGATTGCGCATGGTTTGTTTGTGCTCACGGATCGTGCGTCGCGGCAGTATCGCAGCCGGCAAATCGCGATACTGGCGGCGATTGGTGTCGCCGCTCTGATCCCGATCGCCTGGTCCCTGGGGATGCGGGGTGCATGGGCTCATTCGATCGCCTTCAATGGGTACACCTTCGCGTTCACATTCCGCACGGGCGCCGGGTTTGTGAAGGACCTCACCGGCGGTGGTGTAGCGTGCACCGGACTCCTGCTCACCGCGGCCGTCTATGGATACGGCCGGGCCGATATTCCTCAGCCGGCGAAACGCTTATTGGCCCTGACTTCGCTGACAGCCATTTGCGGCGCGCTGGCTTCGGACGCGCTGGCCGGCTATTTCAGTTCGCCGCGCCAGGCGATCTACTGCCTCTGCGGGCTGATCGTGCTGGCCGTCGCCGGTTGGGAGCGCTTTCAATCCGGAAATCCGCGATTGGCGACTCTGGTTTTGGGTGCGTTCGCCGCAGCCTCGCTGGAAAAGGATGTTATCGTCCTGCGGTCGAAGGAGGATTGGAAGATCGCCAGTCAAATGCTCACGCAGGCGGCCGGAAGCGGATTCTGTATCCAGCCGGTCTCGGACGTGACGTCGCCTCTGCCGCTTTACAGCTTCTTTGATCCTTCATTGGATGCCCGCCGCTGTACCGCATCGAATGACAGGGTCGGGCTGGTCTACAGCATCTACACTCCGCCCAGGGATCGCGACTCCGCTGCCTCGGCGCTGGAAAGTAGAGGCTTTGCTGCCGCGGGCACAACAGTATCCGGAGGCACCACGCTGGAGAAATTTGTGAAAATGCAAATTTGTGAAAAAACAGTCGCGAATGCGTTACTCGGCCAGCTTGGAAACCGCCGCGTGTCCTGCCCGCCGATCTGCTCTGCAATAGGAATGCCAGGGGATCGTTTCTTACCGAACTCGGTCATGCAGAAGCACCGGTCCGGGTAAACTGGTTTCCAGGCGCGCTGGTTTCAGGCGCACAGAACGCGTGGCGCGCCACGCGTTCGCGCTTTCGCGTTTGTCTTTTCGCGACCTCAACCTCAACCTCGAAAGGAACCGTCTTGCCAACCGAAACCGCGGAAATTCTCGACAACCTGTGCATCAATACGATCCGTATCCTTTCGGCTGACGCAGTGCAGGCCGCCAATTCCGGCCACCCAGGCATGCCAATGGGGGCGGCGGCGATGGCCTACACGCTTTGGACGCGGTTCCTGAAATACAACCCGGCCGATCCCCTGTGGTTCAACCGGGACCGATTTGTCCTCTCAGCCGGGCACGGGTCAATGCTGCTTTACAGCCTGCTGCATCTCACCGGCTACGACCTGCCGCTGGAAGAACTCAAACGCTTCCGCCAATGGGGCAGCAACACGCCGGGCCATCCCGAACGCGGGCACACGGTTGGCGTCGAAGTAGCCACCGGACCGCTGGGGCAGGGCTTCGGCAACGGCGTGGGCATGGCAATCGCAGAGACCTGGCTCGCCGCCACCTGGAACCGGCCTGGACATAAGATCGTCGATCACTTCACTTACGCAATTTGCGGGGACGGCGATTTGATGGAGGGCATCGCCTCCGAAGCCGCCTCGCTCGCCGGTCACCTGCGACTGGGTAAACTGATTTATCTTTACGACCAGAACCATATCTCGCTCGCCGGCGCCACCGGATTGTGTTTCACCGAAGATGTCGCGGCGCGTTTTGCCGCTTATGGCTGGCACACCCGGACCGTCACCGACGGCAATGACACAGCGGAAGTCGCGAGCGCGATCGAAGCGGCGCGGAAGGAAGTCGAGCGTCCGTCCCTGATCCTGGTTCACACTCATATCGGCTACGGCAGCCCGAGGAAGCAGGACACGTTCGGAGCTCACGGAAGCCCGCTTGGGGAAGACGAACTGCAGGCCACAAAAAAAGCGCTCGGTTGGCCCACCATGGACAAGTTCTTTCTGCCGCAGGCGGCTGTCGATCACTTTCGCGAAGCTCTCGGCCGGGGTGCGGCGGCGCAACAGGCATGGCGCGCGCAGTTCGAAGCGTATCGGAAGGATTTCCCGTCGGAGGCTGCCGAATTCGAGCGGATCGTAAGCGGCAAACTCCCCGCGGACTGGGCCGCCGACATTCCGAAATGGAATCCGGGAGACAAACCCATGTCGACGCGCGTCGCCGGAGGCGCTGTGTTGAACGCGCTGGCGAAACGAATCCCGAACATCGTCGGCGGATCGGCGGACCTGAATCCGTCCACGGAAACAGCGTTGAAAGGCCTGGGTGATTTCCAACCCTCCGAATTTGCGGGACCGGGCACGGCTGGCGCAGTTGGTGGCGTCTGGTCTTACGGCGGGCGCAATGTCGCTTTCGGAGTCCGCGAACATGCCATGGGTGCGGCTGTGAACGGGTTGGCGGCGCACGGCGGCCTGCTTCCTTTCAGTGCGACATTCCTGGTTTTCTCGGATTACATGAAGCCGTCGATTCGCCTCGGCGCATTGAGTGGGCTCAGAGCGATTTACGTCTTCACCCACGACAGCATCGCGGTTGGAGAAGACGGGCCCACGCATGAGCCGGTCGAACAACTCGCCGGTCTGCGGGCCATTCCCGGCCTGACCGTCATCCGTCCGGCCGACGCGACCGAGACTGCGGAAGCATGGGCATTCGCAGTCGAGCACAATGGCCCGACGCTCTTTGCGCTCTCCAGACAAAACCTTCCCCACCTCGATCGGAACGCCGCCAGGGAGCCCGGGGCGGCGCGAGGTGCTTACATCCTGTCGGAAGCCGATGGCGGAACGCCGGAAATCATTCTGATCGGAACCGGATCCGAGGTTTCGCTGTGTGTGAAAGCGCAGGAAAGTCTGAAAGGCTCCGGCGTCCGGGCGCGCGTCGTGAGCATGCCCAGCTGGAATCTCTTCGATATGCAGGATGAAGCATATCGCGAAAGAGTGCTTCCGTCATCCGTAAGAAAGCGCGTAACAGTCGAAGCCGGCTGCTCACTGGGCTGGCACAAATGGGCTGCCGAAGGGACGATCATAGCGATCGATCGCTTCGGCGCATCGGCCCCAGGCGAAGTGGTCATGAAGAACTTTGGGTTCACGGCGGAACACGTCACATCCGCCGCCCTGCAATTATTGCGTCCGTCGTGATATCGAACCCGTGTACCGCTGGTGGTCTTGCCACCGGCGATTGGTTAATCGCAGCCGAGCGATAGTTTCATTTCGGACGTGGGTTGGAAGCCGAGGGATTTGCAAAACATTGAGGCGCGCTGTCGGGCCATGACTGGTGCGTCGCCCGCTCCCGCGGAGCGAATGACGTAATCGTCGTTTGAATCCGGCAGGTTTGAATTCGGCATTTACTATATACTCTCAATTCCCGATAGAATTGGAGGTTCTTCCGATGCCATCACGCCTTGGTTTCAGACTCGCCGTTGGATTGCTTTCCATTGCGCATTTGACTCTGCAAGCCCAGGGCAACCGCCCCGAAGCGTCTCCCTTCAACGCTGCGTCGATCGACATGCAGGCCCCTCCCCCACAGGGCGTGGCGATTCGCGCCGGCCGTTTGTTCGATCCGAAGTCCGGCACGAATCTGACGAATCAGGTGATCGTTGTCAAAGGAGATCGCATTACAGAGGTCGGTCCCGCGGACAAGATCCGGGTACCGCAAGGTGCGCGCATCATCGACCTCAGCCGAGCGACCGTGCTCCCAGGTCTGATCGATCGGCATGTCCATCTGATTCAGGACCAGCAGCCAAACGACAGCCGCGCCGGATTCCTCGGTCTTAACTACGCTCTGAAAGATCTGAACGCCGGGTTCACCACATTACAGGACATGGGCTCGCCCTTCACCTACGCCACAGTCGAATTGCGCGATGCTATCAACAAAGGCCTCGTGCCCGGTCCGCGCCTTCAAGTCGCGGGACCTCAACTCAATCCCCGCGCGGCGACGTATTACGCGGCTCCATCCGTAGTGACTCCGTTCGGCATGGGGCCTGGCGCTCCTGCGTGGCGGGAAGCGCAGAACATCAATTCGCCGGCGCTTGCCCGTGCAGCCGTCCGCGAGCACTCCCACTACGGCACCGATTGGATCAAGGTCTATGACACCGAGGATTACGAAGGCGGCGGCTATCCGCAGCCCGAAGGGGCGGGTGCTTTCCTCCCCAACGGCAAGATGATCAACGTCCCATCGCTCACCCTCGAAGAGGACCAGGCCATTGTCGACGAGGCGCACCGGCGCGGTCTGAAAGTCGCGTGCCATGCCTATGGCGGCGAAGGCCTGCGTAACTGTCTCGCGGCAGGTGTCGATATGCCCATGCACGTGATCGTGGGCGTGACCGGAGCTGAGGGACTGGACGACGAGACCCTGCGGTTGTTCAAAGTGCCTCTGGCCGACGGCACCATGAGGCCGGTAATCCAGACCCTGTGGGATTTAATCGGTGACCTCGAAGCGAAAGACAAGAAAGCGACCGGCGGCAAGACCACTCGTTTCCAATTGACCGAGCAAAGTTTCAAGAGGTTAGTCGCCGCCGGGGTAACCGAGGTGTTCGGCAGCGGAGCCTATACGGTCGGACACGGCGTGCAGGCATTTCAGTTTGCTTATTACGTCAAATGGGGAATGTCACCCGCGAATGCATTGCGCATGGCCACCAGCAGCGCCGCGGCGAGCCTGAATTTCGACCTCGGAAAGCAGCTCGGCAGCGTTGAGAAAGGCAAGTTCGCCGACATCGTCGCGGTCTCCGGCGATCCCCTCTCCGACATCACGGAAATGGAACGCGTCAAGTTCGTCATGAAAGGCGGCGTCGTTTTCCGCAACGACCTGAAATAGCCGATTGCCTTCCCTTCGAGAGCAGTTCGGTGCGATCGATATCTACCTGTTCGATCAACTCCTGCGCGACCGGATTACGCCCGGCATGAAAATCTTCGATGCGGGCTGCGGGTTTGGCCGCAACCTTCACTACCTTCTCGCCACGGGATACGACGTCTTCGGCGTGGACGCGGATCCAAAGGCCATCGAGGCCACACGACGTCTCGCGGCATCCCTGGCGCCGGCTCTCCCCGTTGACAACTTTCGGACTGAGCGCCTCGAACAAATGTCCTTTCCGGGCCATCTCGCCGACGTAGTTCTCAGCAGCGCCGTCCTCCACTTCGCGCGCGATGACGATCAATTTGACGCTATGTTGCGGGGCACTTGGCGGATTTTGAAACCGGGCGGCCTCCTGTTTTGCCGTCTTGCATCTTCCATTGGAATGGAAAACCAAGTCCGGCGTCTCGCGGGCAGGCGATTCCGGCTGCCCGACGATTCCGAGCGCTATCTGGTCGACGAAGCGCTTCTGGTCGGGCTCACTGAAAAGCTCGGCGGGCGGTTAGTCGACCCCTTGAAAACGACCGTCGTTCAGAAACAACGCTGCATGACCACGTGGGTCGTTCTTAAGAACGCCTGATAAACTGGCCTTATGACTCGAATACGAAGCTGCGGCCTGCTCCTGTTGACCGGCGCGCTTCTGCTGGCTGCGGATGATCCTTCCTGGAAAACCAAGCCTGTCGAGCAGTGGAATGAAGGGGACGCGAAACAGCTGCTCGCCCAGTCCCCGTGGGTCGGGCAAGCCACTTTGCAGCCCATCCCCGATAAGAGCCCCGATCAGCGCCGGGAAAGCGGAGATTGGGATG
>Ga0181536_10002920_pt1 | contig 18901 bp, 17 predicted proteins | sample PEATcosm2014_Bin_41_FD_121105 | JGI IMG/M metagenome (GOLD analysis project Ga0181536, IMG submission 121105) | Peatland microbial communities from MTU Mesocosm Facility, Houghton, MI, USA - PEATcosm2014_Bin17_60_metaG | ecosystem: Environmental > Terrestrial > Soil > Wetlands > Peat | place...
ATCGTCGAACCAAAATTGCTGAATGTCGCCGAAGTGGATCGCGCCCAAGATGGACGGTAAGCCGTGTCGGAAGCGACCGAAGTCAGCACCCCGAGGAAATACGAGGTGTTCAGCCTCCCCTTTCCGGAGCCGTCCCGCGCGACAAAAATGCGCGAAGCTGCGTAAGTGGCCCGGCCCATAAAGCTGTTGCTGGTCGAAGGGTGATAACGCAGGTTCTGCCGATAGAGGGCGGTTAAGCTGGGCTGCGATCCGGGAGTGACATGTCCCAGTTCTGTTCCACGGATTGCGCCCCCATTGACGCCAACCGCGCCAAATGTGAAAGGAAAGCGTGCTTCATTGACGAACGTGTGAAATTTCCCGGCTTGGGGCGGAGGCTGTACCGACGGAGCGTCAGGAAACGATCTCCACGTATGCAACTCCTGGCGCTGCCCTTCGGGTGAGTTTGAGCCGCTCCCGTGAAGCAACTCGGCCGAAGGAGTTTCGCTCTGGCATAACGCCCCGCAAGCGGCCAACAGACAAAAGGAAATGACCCGGATGGGTGCAATTCGTTTCACCATAACTCGGTCCTGCAAAGCGGCAAGCCACTTTCCGGCTCCCCGGCGATTGGGCTGGAAGCACATCTAACACGCTAGCACTCCAAGCAACACTCGTCTGAGCTAGATTGCTCATCCCCGGGAGGCAGAGACACCTCGCCCGGGTTACGGTTCAAGTCTCGCTCGATGATCTCTGCAACTCCCGTCTTGAGCCGCAACTTCACTCCCCATGCCGCCGCCTATCCACAGAGAAGGGGCCCGCCCCGAGAAGGGCAATCGCAAGGAGCCCCACAATCATGCAAAAGTCCGTTCGTCCCTCGTGCATAGCGGCCCAAAAACCCTGCTTGAGGAGCAATGGGCCCTTGGTTGTCGCGATCGCAACCAGAATAACGGCAAGCAAAGGCCAGACGGCAAAGAGAGTGTAGAGGCCAAGGATTAGCAAGGCGCCGCACACTATTTCTATGCATCCCACGAGCGGCGCCATGAAATGCGGAACGGGAATGCCTATCTTCTCAAAACGCCCTGCACCAAGCGCGGCAGGAAAAAGGAACTTCTGGATGCCTTCTGAGAGAAAGACCCAGCCGACCAGCAAACGGAGCAGGAGCAGGCCCGATCCGATTCGGTGCTGCGATAACTGTTTCATTCGTCGCGCGTCCTCCTAATGGGGTTCATCCGCTTAAATGTAACTTCCGCCAAACAACTCTCGCCTCGTCGCGGCGACCGTGGCAATGGTTGTCCCTCCACGCGATCTCAGATTCTCACACGGGATAGTGACCTGTATCACCGCATCGAAACTCGAAATGAGTATAATTTCTATCGAGCGGGCAGCGAGAAGACACTGTCCCCCTGAACACTGCAGCCGCGAAAAGACACTCCTGCATTGGCCGCGATGTCCTGTGGCCCCCCATCAGCCTATCGTGAGTTCCACCTCAAAAGGAGAGGTATGGCGCTCAAGATCCCCAACCGTTTGCCCGTCGCCCACCGTCAGCAGAATGGAAGCGCATCCCCGTGCTCCTGGAGGCAGCCTAGCAGGCTCACGTGTCGATGGTCGGCTCTGATGGTGGTGAAGGGCGTCACATTTTTGGAGGAGGTATTTTATGGCTGATCTATATACCTGCAGCTGCGGCAACCAAACCTGGAAAATCTTCGACACGGGCGTGCGCTGCACAGCCTGCGAGGCGGAGTATGTCACGCCCCACACGCCAGTGTCGGAATTCAATTCCGCGATCACGCAGGAACTGGAAGAGGAACTGGCCGAGTGACCCTCCGCAGTCATATCGAGGTGTCACGTGATGTTTCTTCCCGACCGCAGGCGGAAGGAGTATCCACACTCCGGCTGCTTGCAGGCAACATCGAGGCCGGAGACTGCGGCGTCTGACAGAATTCTTGCCGGCACTGTGCCTCCGGCTTCAGAAGGAGGTTGTCATGCCAACTGTAAGTGCTCCAACCCGCGTTAAACTGCAAAAGATCCTGTTCGCCACGGACTTCACTCCATCCGCGCAATTAGCTCTGTCCTATACCCTCAACCTGGCTCACCGCTACGATGCTGAGGTGTACGTGGTGAACGTGCTGCCGCGTGTGCCGTTTGTCGAAACGGTGCCGCCCGATCCGGAGCAAATCAGGTTTTTGGCCAAACAACAACTGACTGCCCTGGTGGGCTCCCAGTCGTTCAAGGGCGTTCGACACAAGGAACTGATCGAGGAGGGCGAAGTTGAGATAGTGCTCCACGAATTGGTCTGGAAGCATGAGATTGACCTCATCGTCATTGGCACCCACGGCCACAAGGGGCTCGGGAAAGTGCTGATGGGCTCGGTGGCAGAAGAGGTCTTTCGCAATGCCGAGTGCCCCGTGCTCACGGTGGGTCCACATGCTACCCGCTGGGAGATCGATGGCAAACTGCGGCACATTCTGTATGCCACCGACTTCGGGCCAGAGTCGGTGCACGGTTTGCCCTACGCCATATCCTTGGCAGAAGAAAATCGGGCTCGCCTGACCCTCCTGCATGTGGCGCCCGAACCTGGGGTCGTGCTGCCGGAGCCAGAACCCGGAGCTATGCCCGTGGTTGATCCGAGCGAGGTGACTGCTTCCACGGAGAAGCAACTCCGCGACCTGGTTCCCTACGGAACCGAGCTTTGGCATGAGCCCGAGTACATGGTGCAATTTGGTTCTCCGGCGGAGATGATCGTGGCAATCGCTGCGCAGTCGGTCGACATGATCGTGCTGGGCGTGAAACGGTCGGCGGCCTTCACCAAACACCTGGGCGCAGGCATCGCGTATCAGGTAGCCTGCGAGGCGACGTGCCCGGTCCTTTCGGTCGGCGCACGTTTCCGCGTCTAGCGACAAGGGGCGGACGGCCCGGCCGCGTCCCTCCCAAACTGTGAAGGGTGCCCATCCAGGCAGAGCTTGGGCACCCTCAGAGTTCAATTGGCTGCGATAAGGCGGGCTAGCCCCAACACCCAAGAAATTCAGTAGTGGGCTAATGGGTGTGTGCGGGTACGTGGCATGCGATAGCCACGAATCCAGCAGGCAAAGAAGGCGCGTCGGGCGAGCCCCATGGGGAATAGGGCGGTACCACGTCTGGCAACCAAATCCTACAGAAAGCCCGCCCAACGCAGCGTTTTGATACTACACCTGGAATACCAAAACCGAAAAAATCAGAAGTACATGGGTCTCTCAAGGGGAGAATTCCGACAGAAATTCAAAACGGCCAACTACCTAGCCGAGCCCTCCTTTGACAAGCGCGGACGCAGGAGCTTACAGTCATTCGTCGAAAATCTCAACCAATAGGGAGATGTCTATGAAGAAAACCTGGATGTCGTGTTTAGTTGGGTTGCTTTTAGTGGGGAGCCTAGCATGGTCGCAAGACAAGAAGGCCGGCGGCGGGACCGAGAAAGCTGTCGCAGCGCTGGAACAACAATGGCTTCAGTCCCAAAAAACAAATAATCCTGACCTGGTGGCTCCGCTGCTGTCCGACAAGTTCATAATGACGGGGAGTGATGGGAAGGTCACCGGCAAGGCCGAGTCGCTGGCAACAGCAAAAGCGACTAAATATGACAGCGTTGATTACGCCGATGTGAAAGTAACGGTATTCGGTAATACGGCCATCGCGACGGGAAGCTTCAAAGCCAAGGGCACCGATGCGTCGGGAAAGCCTCTCGATGCTCATGAGCGCTGGACCGATACCTGGGTGAAGATGCCGGACGGACAGTGGCGGTGTGTTGCGAGTCATAGCTCGCCAATAAAGATGTGAGCATCGCGCGACTCACGATAGAACATTTTATCGTGCTCCGCATTCCTTCCGGTTGACGGGCAACCCTTCCATAATCCGGTCGGTTGCCGATAAACCGGGGTTAGGCTCGCAACGAGTCGGGGTCCTCACACGCTCAGAACTGGAATCGGCACCGCGCAAATGATTGCGTAGCCGTGGATCCGCAGGTTGCCACCATAGGGGTAGCACACGGTAACCAGCAAATCCGCCTTCGTCTGCGTCGCAGCCAGGCTCAGCACCTTAGGCACGTCACCACTGCCGATGAATACGTCCGCCTTGATGCTCATGTCTTGCTGAAGGTCTGCCAGATGCTGAGAAGCGTCGCCGACGAGCGACTCTTTCCACTCCGGAACGACGTAACTGCCGCCGGGTCCCCACAGCTCCACCGAGGGAGTGACGTGGGCGAGTGTAAGGTGGGCACCGAATTCGGCGGCCATTTGCGCGGCCCACGATACAGTTTTGTGACTGCGGGGGCCGAAATCGACCGCGCACAGGATGTTGCGGATCGCAAACTCATGCACTGGCGATTCTTCCACATGGCCTCCGGTCCAAACCGGGCACTCGGTCCCGTGTAGTACTTTCACTGTCACAGAGCCCAGCAGAAACCGGTTGAACGTGAAGCCATGGGACGGCATCATGATCAGGTCGGCCTTTTCCACCTCAGCCGTCTGCACAATTGCCTGGGCCGGGTCGCCTTTCGCCAGCACACACCGGATGGCAAGGCCTTCAAGCTCAGGCTCGAGAGACTGGTCCAGGTTTTTCCGCGCCCCTCTAACCATCTCGGCGAGCATATCCCACTTGGCGAGCTCGGGGCCGTCCTCCGGCACGCCGGCGGCATGGCTCCGCGCGGTCACGACGTGCAGCATCACAATCTCAGAATGGAAATGGCGGGCCAATGTCGCAGCCTGATGAACCACGCGCAGCGAGGCGTTCGGGAAGTCAACCGGCAGAAGAATCTTCTTAATATTCAGCATCGCGCACCAGCCGGAGAGTCAAAATGCCCCTGACCGCCCCTTAGTACGGTCCCCACCTGGTTTGGAGTGTAACGCAATCCTCCTCGAACCCCGTGTGGTCTCTCCCTCTGCAATCTGACCTCTAACCTCTGACCTTGCGAATTGGGAGCGTCACGGTCCGCCTCCCTTGACGAGTCAATTCGGGCATCGGCGTGGAACCATTTCCGGCCAAGCGTCGTATACGATTACAGTGTGGCCCGCACAGACTCGACAACGGCGAAAGAGGCGGTTCCGCGGAGGAGCGTCCAGAAGTTTGCCGCCTCGCGTGTCGGAGAACAACTCAGGCGTCACGGCACCGTGTTCCGCGACCCGGCGTTCGAGGCTCTGTCAGCATTACGTGCACACAAGCTGCGTTCTGCACTGACGCTGCTGGGCGTTACTTTGTCGGTGTCGGTGCTCATCCTTGTCGTGTCGATTATCACTGGGGCCAACCTTTACATTGAGCATCGCGTTGCCAATCTCGGGTCCAATGTCTTTCTCGTAATTCGCTTCCCCATCATCACCAATCAGCAGGACTTGCTCAAAGCGATGCGTCGCAACCGGTATATCACGTGGGAAGACTTCGAGGCTCTGCGTGATGGCATGAGGCTGCCTCGCGCCGTTGGCCTGGAGACGCGAACTGACGGCAAGGTCCGCCTGGGAACACAAGCGTTGGACGACATTAATATCCGCGGGGTGACGGCCAACATCGCCGATATGGATGTGGAGGAAGTCGAAACCGGCCGCTACATAACGGATGCGGACAATGAAGGCAGAGGGGAGGTCGCCTTTATCGGACAACAAATCGCCGGAAAGCTGTTTCCCACGGTCGATCCCATCGGCAAGACGATTTACGTCGATGGCCGCGGCTTCCTGGTGGTGGGCGTAGCCAAGCCGATTGGAACCGTCTTCGGGCAATCCCAGGACAATTTTGTCTACATCCCGATCCGGACGTTCTTGAAACGGTATGGCGAACACGGGCAGGGACTGGATCTGGCCATCAACATCCAGGCGCGCGGCCCGCAGTGGATGCAGGAGACCGAGGATGAAGCCCGCACCATGATGCGCGGCCGCCACCATCTCGATCCCCTATCGGATGACAATTTTGGCATTCTGGCGTCAGACACAATTATGGGCTTATGGAAGAACCTGACGGGCGCCATCGCCGCGACCATGGTCGGAGTGGTTTCGGTGTTCCTGGTCATCGGCGGGGTGGTGATCATGAATGTGATGCTGGCCAGTGTGACGGAGCGTACCCGCGAGATTGGCGTGCGCAAATCGCTGGGAGCGCGAAGACGCGACATCCTGATGCAGTTCCTGGTGGAATCCGCGGTGATGGCAGCCGTGGGAGGCGCGATCGGCATTGCCATTGCCTATCTTCTCTCCACGCTGGTGAGAGTGCTCACGCCTGTGCCATCCCAAGTGCCAATCGGCGCGGTGATTTTGTCGCTTGCGATATCGACGATCGTGGGATTGTTCTTTGGGTTGTACCCGGCACACCGGGCTTCCAAACTGGATCCCATCGAGGCTCTGCGTTTTGAGACTTAGAGGCGCGGATTTGTTAAGAGGTTTCGACCGTGCGGATTGAAATCAGCGAAAGCACGCGCATGGCGTTTGACTCTCTTCGCCAGCACAAGGCGAGGTCGCTGTTGACTGTCCTGGGCGTGGTCATCGGGATCATGGCCATGGTGGCCGTAGCCTCCATCATGGTGGGTTTGGACCGGGATATTCGCGGCTTTCTCGATCAATATGGCACCGATACGCTCTTCGTTTTTCGCTGGGACTTCGGTTTTCGAGGCACGCTCACCGCGGAAGAACGCACCCGCAAGACGCTGACCTACGAAGACACCATGGCGATTCGGGATGAGTGCCCCGACGTGAAGGATGTAACGGTGGAGATCTCCCCCCGGGTGGAACCGGGCAAGCCCTTCACCGTGGTGCCCGCGCGATATAAACGGAACGAGGTCTACGGGATTCAATTTACCGGGACCATTCCGTCCTACGAATGGGTCTACAACGCGAACCCTGAGAAAGGCCGGTTCTTTACCGAAGCGGAAAACCTGCATCACATGGATGTCGCGGTAATCGGTCACGACCTGGCTGAGGGACTGTTCCACGCGGAAGACCCGCTGGACAAGCCGATCGAGATCGGAGGCGCGTTCTACCGGGTCGTGGGCGTGCTGGAGAAGCGTAAAGGCCAGTTGTTTAAAGATGAATCGGCGGACAAAGTTGTGGTCGTGCCGTACTGGGCGTACCGCAAACATAATCCGCAGGACGACGAACACTTCATTGGCGCACAAGCGTCTCCGGGTAGAAAGGCCCAGGCGGAGGACGAAATCATCGGCCTGCTGCGGCGGCGGAGACATGTTGCGGCCGCTAAGCCGAATGATTTCGCGATTTCCAGTTCCGAGGAGCTTGCGCGTCAATTCCGTCAGATCACGGGAGCGATTGCCATTGCGGTGGTCGTAATCAGTTCCATCGGGCTTCTTATCGGTGGAGTTGGCGTGATGAACATCATGCTCATGTCGGTCACGGAACGCACGCGTGAAATCGGAGTGCGCAAGGCTATCGGCGCCCGACGCCGGGATATCGTCCGCCAGTTCCTCACAGAAGCCATCACCCTGACGGGCGCTGGTGGAATCATCGGTGTGTCACTGGGAATGGGGATCAGCTTCTTGATCAATAAGCTATTGCCAAGTTTGCCTTCGGCGGTACCGCTATGGTCGGTCATCGCTGCTGTAACCGCTTCGATGAGCGTCGGGCTATTCTTTGGGATTTATCCTGCGATAAAAGCCTCGCGACTAAATCCTGTCGAGGCGTTGCGCTACGAGTGAACGGTTGGCTAGGACGCCCGTCGCTATGCACCTCCTGAGGACCTCTCAAGGCTGGCCTGACGGCCATTCCGACAGATACTGAAACGCCCCCAGCATCTCCGCGTACTTTCGAAATGGATTTTTGTTTTTCCTATACGTTAAAGAGTCGAAGGCCTGTTAGAGGGTTTTGTTACTAAGTGGTTTTTTGCGCCGCAAGGCCTTCCGCAGAAACCGTCTTGGTCCAATTTGCGAGTGATTAGGATATGCGCCGCGGCGGTTGCATTACGAAAGCTGCTGCCGTAGGATGGCGGGTGAAATCGCTCCCCCATCCCTTAATGGTCGCCCGAACTTCGGGAGCGATAAAGGGAGGCAGACCTATGAACCGGACATTCAACCGCTATTTCGGACTCATGTTGTTATTGGTGGTAGCTGCGCAATTGGCCCTGGCGCAACCGCCGCCCATCAAGATTGGTGCGCTCAATGCCCTGAGCGGCAGCTTCGGCGCCTATGGAAAATCGGGAAGGCAGGGCGCGCAATTGGCCATCGACGAGATCAACGCTTCCGGAGGCTTGCTCGGACGCAAGCTGGAGCTCATCCAGGTGGACGACCAAGCCAAGCCTGACGTGGGCGTGCAGGAAGCCAAGAGGCTGATCCTGGATGAAAAGGTCAATTTCCTCGTCGGCGTCGACTCCAGTTCGGTGGCGCTGGCGGTCGCTCCGCTGACCAACGAATACAAGATCCCGCTGGTGGTGACGCACGCCGCCACGCCCGCGCTCACCGAGCAGTGCAATCCCTACGTGTTCCGCACCTCGAACAACGCCCGCATGGACGCCAACGCGGCCGCCGACCTCGCCGCCAAGCTGCCCTACAAGCGCTGGGCGAACATCGGGCCGGACTACGAGTTCGGGCACGCGTCGTGGAACGACTTCATCGCGCGCTTGAAGGAGAAGCGTCCGGACGTGGAAGTGGTGGGCGAGCAGTGGCCGAAGGGCGGCGAGAGCAACTACACGCCGTACATCACGGCCCTGGTGCAGCAGCGGCCGGAAGCGGTGTTCTCGGCGCTCTGGGCCGGGGACCTGGTCACCTTCGTTCGCCAAGCCAACGCTTTCGGCTTCTTCAAGCAGATCAAGCTGTTCGAGGACCCGATAGGCGCGGCACTGGAATCCATCGGACCGTTGGGCAAGGAAGCTCCCCTCGGGGAACTCTTCTCCACCCGCTACTGGTTCCTGCAGTCGCAATCCCCGACCAACAAGAAATTCGTGGACGCCTATCACAGCAAATGGGGCGAATGGCCCAGCTACAACGCCGAAGAACACTACGCCGGGGTGCAGATGCTGGCGGCCGCGGTCAAGAAAGCCGGGTCGCTCGATGCCGACGCCATCAAGAAAGCCTTCGAAGCCGACGGCGGCCTGACCTACGAAGCCCCCGAAGGCAAGAAATGGATGCGTCCGGCCGACCACCAGGTGTTCGAAGCGCTGGTGTGGGGCTACACCACGCCTTCGAACGACTATCCCTTCGTCGTTCTCAAGGACATTACGATGGTCCCGGCGAACGACACGGTGTATCCGACGAAGTGTAAGTAGAAATTGTCTTCGAGAAATGGTGAGTGGAGCAGGGCTTCAGGCCCTGAGGTACCTCGGCTAAAAGCCGCGGCTCAAAACCAGCTCTTGCTGGCAGGCCACGAAGGCCTGCTCCACGCGCCCCGCTCAAGACTCTATCGGACTGCAAGAATACCGGAGCTCGGGTGACTCTTCCCTTCCTCTTCCTTGAGTTCATGACCGGGTTGGCGTCGGCGGCCTCGCTGTTCCTGCTGGCGGTGGGGCTGTCGCTGATCTTTGGCGCGTTGGGCATCGTGAATTTCGCCCACGGGTCGTTCTTCGTCCTGGGCGCGTATTTTCTCTTCGCCCTGACCCGCGGCGACGCCACCGGCTTCTGGCACTACTTGCCGCTGGCGGTGGCGGCCAGCCTGGTGCTCGGGGCCGTGGTCGAGCGCGTTTTCATCCGCCGCGTGCTCAACCGCGCCGAGCACTACCAGATTCTGCTGACTTACGCTCTGCTGCTGATCATCGAAGACGTCTCCAAAATCTGCTTCGGCGCCGACTACAAGTCCATCGGCATGCCCAAGGGATTCGAAATGCCAGTGTTCATGCTGGGCATTCCCTTTCCTTCTTATTACCTTGGTCTGGTCGGGCTGGCGGCCGCGGCCGCGCTGCTGCTGTGGCTGTTTCTGCATCGGACGCGCTATGGCACCCTGGTGCGCGCCGTCACCCAGGACCGCGAGATGCTGGAAGCCCTGGGCGTCAACGTTCCCCTGCTGTTCACGGTGATCTTCGCCGTGGGCATTGGCCTCGCCGGCTTCGGAGGCGCTGTCAGCCTGCCGCTGCAGTCTATCTCTACCGGCGTCGCGGTGGACGCGGTGATCAGCGCCTTCATCGTGGTGGTCGTGGGCGGACTGGGGAGCATATGGGGAACGCTGCTGGGTGCGATTCTCATCGGCGAGATCCAGGCCTTCGGCGCACTGGTGCTGCCGGAATTCTCCATCGCCTTCACTTACGTTCTGATGGCGGCTGTGCTCCTATTCCGCCCCTGGGGACTGCTGGGCCGGCCGCCGGCGGTGCGCACATGAGGGCCAAGCTCGCCCTGGCTGCGGTGGTGCTGGCGCTGCTGCCGTGGTTCCTGCACGACTACGGGCTGCAGGTTGCCATTCAGGCGCTGGTGCTCGGCGTCTTCGCCACGAGTTTCAATCTCCTGTTCCGCAACACCGGACTGCTGAGTTTCGGACACGCCGCCTGTTTCGGCTCCGCCGCCTACACCACCGCGCTCCTGGTCAGCAAACTGAGATGGAATTTCGCCGCGACCTTGCCGCTCGCGCTCGCCGTCGCGGCGCTGGTGGCGCTGGTGATCGGCTTCTTCAGCGTGCGCCTGACCAAGATCTACTTCACCATGCTGACCCTCGCGTTCGCGCAGATGCTCTGGGCGGTGGCGCACAAATGGTACGGCTTCACCGGCGGCGATAACGGTATCACCGGCCTGCTGCCGCCGGGGCTGCTGGGGAATCCCAAGGGGCTCTACTATGCGAGCCTGATGGCGTTGGCGCTGGTGTGCGCGGTCATCCACGTGGTGCGGCGCTCGCCCGCCGGATACACGCTGCGCGCGGTGCGCGACAACCCGGCGCGCGCCGAGGCCATCGGCATCAGCGCCTTCGCATACATGGTCGCCGCCTTCGTGCTCTCCGGCACGCTCTCCGGGCTGGCCGGATTCCTGCAGGTGGCGTGGCAGCACTCGGTCTTCCCCGACCTGCTCTACTGGACGACGTCGGCCGAGGTGATCATCGCCGTGATCCTGGGCGGCAGCGCGGAGTTCTTCGGCCCGGCCATCGGCGCCGCCGTGCTGGTGGTGCTGGAGCCGGTGGTGCGATCGCACACCCAGTACTGGCCGCTGACGCTGGGCATGGTGCTGCTGGCCATGGTGCTGTTCTTCCCCAGCGGCGTCGTCAGCCTGTTCCAGCGCCGGCAACGCCAGGAGGCTCCCCGTGCCGCTGCTTGAAGTTCACCGCGTGTCGAAATCCTTCGAGGGCTTCCGGGCGCTCAACGACGTCAGCCTGGCGGTAGAGGAGGGCAGCTTGTACGCGCTCATGGGTCCGAACGGCGCGGGAAAGTCCACGCTCTTCAACCTCATCACCGGCCGCTACAAGCTGGACGCGGGGCGCGTGCTGTTCGCCGGACAGGACATCTCGCACACGCCCACGCATCGCATCATTCATTACGGCATTGGCATCTCGTTCCAGCGCGCCATCCCCTTCCCCAGCATGACCGTGCTCGAAAACGTCACCCTGGCGGTGCTGGCGCTGGATAAGAAGACCCGCGATTTCGCCCGCCCGTTGCACTCCTACGGCGACGCCGCCAAGCGCGCCGAAGAGATCATCTCCTGGGTCGGGCTGAATGATCTGAAACGTCAGGTCACCGCTTCCCTGCCGCAGGGAGACCTGAAGCGTGTGGACATTGCCCTCGCGCTGGCCAGCAAGCCGAGGCTGTTGCTGCTGGACGAGCCGCTGGCCGGGCTCGCGCGCACCGAACGCGTGCAGATGGTCGGCTTCATCCGCGAGTTGCTGCGCTCGCTCGGCACCACGCTGCTCTTCACCGAGCATGACACCGACGCCGTCCTGCAACTGGCGGAGCGCATCATGGTGCTGCACCGCGGCTCGGTGCTGGCCGAGGGCACACCCGACGAGATCCGCAGCCACCCTCAGGTGCAGGAAGCCTTCCTGGGGCGGGAAGCATGAGCGTGCTGGCGCTGGAGCAATTGGTCGCCGGCTACGGACCGATCCGCGTGGTGCGCGACGTGAGCCTCACCGTGGATGAGGGCGAAGCGGTGGCGCTCCTGGGACGCAACGGCGCCGGCAAGACCACCACGCTCAAAGCCGCGCTTGGCATGGTGCGCGTGTTTTCCGGGCGAGTGCTGTATCGCGGACGCGACGTTATGCGGTTCGCGACACATCGGCGTGCGATGCTGGGCATGGGCTACGTACCCGACGACCGCCGCATCTTTCCCGAACTCACTGTGCGCGAGAACCTGGAGGTGGGGATGAAGCGCGGGACGAAGAAGGTTTCCGGCTGGACCATCGATCGCATTTACCAGCTCATGCCCTGGCTGAAAGAGATCGAGCGGCGACGCGGCGGATTCCTCTCCGGCGGCGAACAACAGATGCTCACCATCGCCCGCACCATGATGGGCAATCCCGAGGTGCTGCTGCTGGACGAACCCACCGAAGGCCTGGCGCCGCATTTCGTGCGCCTGGTGAGCGATCTGATCAAGGAATTGAAGTCCAGCGGCATTGCCGTGCTGCTGGCGGAGCAGAACCTGCGCTTCATCACCCCGCTGGCCGACCGCGTGTACGTGCTCGAGAGCGGCGAACTGCGCCTGGAAGGTACGATGGCCGCAATGGCCGAAAGGCAGGACGTGCGGGCGCTGCTGGCGCTGTAAGGAATAAGCCGCCACGTAATGCAACGTATTAAGGACCCTCTGCAAGGGCGCACCGGAGTGCGTCCCTGCCCAGGGCTGTTTAGCTGCACCGATCTGCATTTCCACTTTCCATTAGGGTCGGAGACTCCCTAGCCGCAAGCGCGTTCCAGAGTTGCGCTGTCCTTATTTATGCGACCGCGCGGTCTCGCAGGGAATCTAAGGTGAAGGTCAAACGGTTGCATCGAAAACGAAAGTCCCGGAGTCCACAATGAAGGCCATCGTTGTTCGTGAATTCGGCGGTCCCGAAGTCCTGAAACTCGAAGAAATCCCCACACTGCGTCCCGCCGCTGGCCAGGTCCTCGTGCGCATCCACGCCGCAGGCGTGAACCCGTATGACACCTATATGCGCAACGGCACTTACGCTATGAAGCCGCCATTGCCGTACACACCGGGCTCCGATGGCGCCGGCGTCGTCGAAGCGATTGGTGAAGGCATGCACAAGGTGAAGCCGGGCGATCGGGTCTATGTAGCAAAGACGGTGACCGGTGCATACGCGGAATATGCGTTGGCACTGGAGAGCCAGGTTCATCCGCTACCAGCGAAGATTACATACGCGCAAGGGGCTGGAGTTTGGGTTCCGTATGGCACCGCGTATCACGCGCTGTATCAGGCTACGAAAGCTCGTGCCGGCGAAACCATACTGATACACGGCGCCAGCGGCGGTGTGGGTATCGCGGGTGTTCAGATTGCGCGCGCCCTGGGCCTGATCGTCTTGGGCACCGCCGGCACGGAGAAAGGCCTCGAACTGGTCAAGCGTGAAGGCGCGCATCACGTCTTCAATCACACTAAGTCGGGCTACCTGGAGGAGATTCTGAAGGCGACCAGTGGGATTGGTGTCGACCTCATCCTTGAAATGCTCGCCAACGTGAACCTCGGCCAAGACCTGAAGCTGCTTGCTGCGCACGGCCGCGTGGTCGTCATTGGCAGCCGCGGCGACGTCTCGATCTCGCCGCGGGACCTGATGACGCGCCGCTCCTCGATTCACGCCTTTACTCTCTGGGGCATCACGGAAGCCGAAGAAAAGGAGATTCACGCCGGGCTCCTCGCCGGCCTGGAGAATGGCACCCTGAGGCCGATTGTCGGGAAGGAACTGCCGCTTGCAGAGGCTGGCCGCGCTCATAAAGAAGTCCTGGAACCGGGCGCCTTCGGCAAAATCGTTCTACTTTCGTGAAGCCAAAGCAGAATCACGGCTGCGGCGCTCCAGGCCGGCGGCTTACGGCGTCGTCGATAGATGCAACGCAGATGCACTGCAACGAGATCGGATGAATGACCTATGAACCATGAACCGGACCTCTATCTGGAAGATCTGTACGTCGGCCAACGGTTCACGTCCGACACCTATCGGATGGATGAAGAGCGGATCAAGGCGTTCGCCGCGGAGTTCGATCCGCAGCCGTTTCATCTCGATCAGGCGGCCGCTCAGGCCACCGTGTTCGGCTGGTTGTCCGCGAGCGGGTGGCATACCGCTGCAGTCGCCATGCGGCTTATGGTCACCGGAGGATTGCCGCTGGGCAATGGGATCATCGGGCTCGGCGGCGAGTTGGCATGGCCCAAACCAACGAGGCCGGGAGATACTCTGCGGGTGGAAAGCGAGATCCTCGAGATTCTGCCCTCCCGGTCCAAGCCAAACCAGGCGGTCGTTAAAGTGAAAAGCACTACTCTGAATCAAGATGGCGAGCCAGTGCACATGTTTACGGCAAAGGTCCTCGTTTTTAAGCGTCCATCGGCGTAAAGGCAACTCACAGAACGGAAATACACTTGGAGAAGTCATGAGCGCACAGGAATCTAACCCCAAAACAATTCCTCTCGCGCTGCCTGCTGAAGCTTACGCCCGGATGATGGAAGGGAAGGCGCGGTTCCGCATGGTGTTAGTTACATTCCAGTAAGTGCAAACGCTTTCACGAAAGAATTCATCGTGCGGGCTACGAAATTCATCTAGGATATTGCCCCTCGATACCGACGCCTGAAAATTCGGGGCCAGGAGACTCCCTTGAGACTCAATTACGAACGCCGCCGCGTTTTCCTGTTGGCCGGAGTCTTAATTTGTGGAGCAGCAACATCCCTTGCGCAAACCGAGGCAACACCCGGTTCGAGCACTCCGGGCCAAGCCATCCCCGGAACAAATGGAGTGAGCCCGTTCGCCGGCAGCGTGCCGGCAAAGCTCGTTCCAGGAATTATGCCGCTTTCGTTGCGCGACGCCATCGACCGCGGATTGAAGCAAAATCTCGGATTGCTGCTTTCGCATGCGGACGTTCGCTCGGCCCGAGGGCAGCGCTGGGAGCAGTTAAGCGCTCTTCTGCCGCACGTGACGGCGGCGCCTTATGTGGCGGAGTCGAAGCTCAATGTCGATGAGCTCGGCTTTGCCGGTCTCGCTAACCTCTTGCATATCTCGCCATCGGTTGGCCCTTTCTCTTACTTTGACGCGCGTGCCAATGCGACCCAATCCCTGTTCGATTGGAAGTCGATCAACGCTACCCGCGCGGCCAGCCAGAGTTTGAAATCCGCCGGCTATGCGTTCAAGGACGCCCGCGATCTGGTTGTGCTAGCCGTGGGCTATACCTATTTGCAGGCCATCGCCGACGAAGCCCGCATTGAAACGGCAGCAGCGCAGGTCAAGACGGCACAGACTGTCTACGATCAGGCAACGGATCAGGTGAATGCTGGCACTTCGCCGGACATCGACGGCCTGCGTGCCAAGGTCGAGCTCCAGACGCGGCAACAACAGTTGATCCAAGCGAGGAACAACTTCGCCATACAGAAGCTAACCGTGGCGCGCGTGATCGGCTTGGCTCCCGGACAGGAATTCGAATTCACGGACAAGTCGCCGTACCAGCCGTTCGAAGGCATCACCGTTGATGAGGCTCTGAAACGCGCATACGCATCGCGTTCGGATTACCAGGCGGCCATGAACGAGGTACGCGCAGCGGAATTGTCTCGTAAGGCCGCGGTGGCCGGCTATTTCCCGTCGCTTTCCCTGGACGCGGATTACGGGTTGGGAGGGTCGCATCCCTCCACGGCGACGCCAGTAGCCGACGTGCGCGGAACGCTGTCGATTCCGATCTTTCAGGGCGGGAGCGTTCACGGTGATGTTTTGCAGGCCGATGCCAGACTCGAACAGAGCCGCGAGCGCCTGGACAATCTGCGAGGGCAGATCGACTCCGACGTGCGCGCCGCGTTGCTGAACCTGCAATCGTCGGCGGATCTGGTGATTGTGGCGCGCAGCAACATTGATTTGGCGGAACAGACGCTGACCCAGTCACGCGATCGTTTCAGCGCGGGTGTTACCGATACCGTGGAAGTGGTGCAATCGCAAGAGGCAGTCGCGAGCGCGCACGAACAGTACATCTCGAGTCTCTACAACTATAATTACGCAAGAATTTCCCTGGTTCGCGCTCTCGGCATCGCTGAGGAGGGCGTCAAGGAATATTTCAGAGGAAGATGAGCATGGCGGAAGAAAACCCACCCCGTTCAGTGCCTGAGACGGCCAAAGAATCCCCGGTCGAACCATCCTCCTTAACGGACAGGGCCCATACGCTGTCGGTGCGCCGGAGTCCCAAGCGCCGCAGAAACATCGTGATTCTGGCCGTCATCGCGGTTGTGCTTGTCGCGGGCGTGTTCTTGTGGCGCTACTTGAGCAGCTACGAATCGACCGACGACGCTCAGGCCGCTGTTCATCTCTATCCCGTCAGCGCTCGTGTTTCCGGCTATGTGGTGCGGGTCAACGTAGACGACAACCAGTGGGTGGAGAAAGGCACGGTGCTGGTGGAGGTCGACCCGAAAGACTATGAGGTTGCGGTCGCGCAAGCGCAAGCTAATCTCGCCAACGCCGAAGCGACGGCCCAATCGCTGAATATCACGGTTCCGATTACTTCAGTGAACAGTTCAAGCCAATTGAAGGTCACTGCGTCCGGCATTGAAGACGCTAACGCCGGAGTCATCGCCGCCGAAAGGCAGGTGACCGCGGCCCATGCCCAGCTTGTAGAAGCCGAGGCGAACGATGTGAGGGTGCAAGACGATCTGCAGCGCTACAAGTTACTGGTCGACAAGCGGGAAGTGGCGAGGCAAGTTTACGATCAAGCGTTGGCCTCCGCTAAATCCAGCACTGCGGCGGTAGAGGCAGCCCGCGCCACTGAGTCGGCCGCGCAGCAATTTGTCCAACAGGCCAGAAGCCACCTGGCACAAGCTGACGCGAACCACCAATATGCCGAGACCGGGCCGCAGCAAGTGTCGTCGACCCAGGCTCGGGTGCGGGCCGCGATCGCGGATGTTGAGCAAAAGCGCGCGCTGCTCGAACAGGCCCAACTGAATCTCGGATACACGAAAATCGTTGCTCCGGTCACCGGTGAAGTGAATAAGACGGTGGTGGTTGGGATGAACGTTCAAGACGGGCAGCAACTCCTCACCGTGGTGCCTCTCGATGAAGTGTGGGTCACCGCCAACTTTAAAGAGACCCAGCTTAGGCACATGCGAGTTGGACAAAGAGCGGAAATCCATGTGGATTCAAGCGGCCGGACTTTAAAAGGCCGTGTGGACAGCATTGCCGGAGCAACGGGCCCGCTATTCAGTTTACTTCCGCCCGAGAATGCCACCGGAAACTACGTGAAAATTGTCCAGAGGATTCCGGTAAAGATCGTTCTCGAGGCGGGGGAGAACAAGGATCGCCGGCTGAGACCAGGTATGAACGTGGTGCCGGACGTGCACCTGCAATGAGTTTCGCCAATGAGTTCCGCTGCGCTCACTATCGATCAGGACGTTTGGCGGCCTAAGTACAATCCTTGGCTGATTGCTGTTGTCGTGGCGCTGGCAGCCTTCATGGAGGTCCTCGACACCAGCATCGCTAACGTGGCTCTGCCGTATATGGCTGGGAATCTGGGCGCGAGCAACGACCAGAGTACGTGGGTGTTGACTTCGTATTTGGTCTCGAATGCCATCATCCTGCCAATCAGCGGCTGGCTCGCAGGCGCCTTCGGACGAAAGCGCTTTTTCATGTCCTGTCTGGGTGTCTTCACTGTGAGTTCTTTGCTCTGCGGTGTGGCGCCAAGTCTCGGGTTTCTTCTTCTCTTCCGGGTGTTGCAAGGCGCGGGCGGAGGCGGGTTGCAGCCGATGGCGCAGGCCATTCTGGCAGACACCTTTCCACCGCAACAGCGAGGCTTGGCGTTTGCGCTGTATGGCATTACGGCCATCATGGCGCCCACGATCGGACCAACCCTGGGCGGCTGGATCACCTTCAATTATTCCTGGCGGTGGATTTTTTTTATCAATCTCCCGGTCGGCTTGGCCACATGGTTTCTGGTGCGGCGCTTTGTCGAAGATCCTCCCTATTTGAGCCGGCTCAAGGCGGCTGGGGTCAAGTTGGACTACATTGGCATCGCTCTCCTGACACTCGGTATCGGGGCATTACAAGTGCTGCTCGACAAGGGCCAGGAAGATGATTGGTTCGGGTCGCGCTTCATCACGACTTTAGTCGTCGTCGCGACCGTATGCCTGATCTCGCTGGTTATCTGGGAGTGGTATCAAAAAGCGCCGATCATCGACGTCCACATGTTCAAAAGCTTCAACTTCGCGAGTTCGAGCCTGATGATGTTCACCTTGGGAATCTTGCTGTTCAGCAGCCTCGTGCTGATGCCGCAGTTCCTCCAGACGCTCGTGGGGTACACCTCCGAACTGGCTGGGCTTGCACTTTCGGCGGGAGGCCTTGTTTTGCTGATTGAGATGCCCATCATGGGCCAACTGACAACGAAAGTCCAGGCGCGCTATCTTATTGCCTTCGGCTGGCTGGCCCTGTCCATCGCCATGTTCTATTCCACAAAGCGGATTGACTTGCAGATCAGCTTCAGTGCCGCCACGTGGCTGCGCATTACCCAGGTGATTGGTTTGGGGTTCCTGTTCGTGCCGATTACGCTGGTGGCCTATGTCGGAATTTCGCCGGAGAAGAACAACTCGGTCGCCGGAATCGTCAATTTCATGCGCAATATGGGAAGCAGCGTGGGAACGTCCCTGGTCACCACATTGATTGCGCGCCGTTCGCAATTCCATCAGGCCAGGCTGGTGCAGAACGTCAGGGTCGACAATCCCAATTTTATGAATTCGGCTAACGGCCTGGCTCAGCACCTGGCTAACTCTGGTGTGGGCAAACACGAGGCGCAAATAACGGCTTACGCCAGGATTTACCAATCCCTGCAAGCGCAGGCGGCAAGCCTGGCGTACATCGATACCTTCATGGTTCTTTCTGTGGGAGCGGCGATCATGTTCTGTCTCGCTTTTGTTTTGAAG